>Ga0316628_100002714_pt1 | contig 13276 bp, 12 predicted proteins | sample OWC_Aug_M2_C1_D5_FD_207648 | JGI IMG/M metagenome (GOLD analysis project Ga0316628, IMG submission 207648) | Wetland soil microbial communities from Old Woman Creek delta, Ohio, United States - OWC_Aug_M2_C1_D5_C | ecosystem: Environmental > Terrestrial > Soil > Wetlands | place: USA: Ohio... | reverse complement strand
CAAAAGAGTCTGATATATTATCATAGCGGGGTGATTTCTTAGTAGTTCTGCGGGGAGGCTTTTCAAAAAGGTGGCAAGGACCATCTGTTGTCGCTGTATTCAGCTTAGGGTAAAATACATCTACTTAATTAATTATTCCGGAGGATTTGATGGTTCAGGAATTTAAAAACGCATCTTCATGCTGGAAGGTGATCTTATCGGATGTCAAAGAGAACAAGGGACTGCTGCCCGAGATAGAAAGATTCGCAAGAGGAAATGCCGCCCCGGCAAAAATCGTCTTCGGCACGTCCGGGTGGAGGGGAGAGATAGGTTCTGATTATACGTTCAATAATGTGCGCATTGTGACTTCGGCGATCATCGAGATGTTTAAAAGCGGCGACGGAGACATTATGGAGGCGATGGGGGTTTCTGATTTCGGGGAGATAAAGAGACGTGGTGTCATAGTAGGTCATGACAACCGTTTCCTCGGAGAAGAATTTTCTCTGGACGTATTGGGCCTTTTGCAGAAAGAAGGGATAAAGACGTGGTATGCGGGCGAGGCGCCTACTCCTGAGTTTTCGACGGGTATTGAAATGGTTAACGCAGCCTGTTCGATAAACCTCACACCGTCCCATAATCCGGCCAACTATGCCGGCTTCAAGTTCAATCCCTCAGACGGCGGACCGGCCGGAACGGAGATTACTGCAAAGATAGAAGAGATCGCGAACAGCATGATGGACGGATCGCTCGTGCTTCAGCCGGCTGCTCCCATGCCGTTGGAGAAGATCGATCTAACTTCCCTATACATCCGGTATGTTAATGAACGAAGGACGCTCGATATTGGACGGATCCGCGACTTTATTGCGAAAGCAGACTGCGCCATTTGCATCGACAACGTCCACGGGGCAACGCGGGGAAGGGTGCAGAGGATACTGGGGGAGAGCAAAAAGATCGTATATCTCAGGACCGAGGACGATTATCTCTTCGGAGGTGTCGCACCTGAGCCGTCCGAAAGGAATATGGCGGATGTCGAGAGGACCCTGAAAAGGAGCGCGTCGGTGTTTAGACTGGGTGTCATCATGGACCCTGACGGCGACCGGATACGCTTCAGCGACGGCAACATGCAGATACCCATGAACTATTTCGGCGCCATGGCTCTCCATTTCCTTCACGTGCACAAGGGTATTTCCGGCGTAGTCGCCAAGTCCGTCGGCACGTCCAACCTGGTAAATGCGATAGCCGGAAAGCTCGGCATTCCGGTGAGAGAGACAAAGGTCGGGTTCAAGAACTTCAGACCATATATGCTCAGGTCTGCCAAGGAAAGGGCGATAGTCGTCTTCGAAGAGTCTGACGGAATATCCGGATATAACCATACGCTCGAGAAGGACGCGATCTTCGGACTGCTCCTCGCCCTGGAGATTATGGCGGTGACAGGAAAGAACCTCAGCGATTATCTGAAGGACATTATGGATGAATTCGGCCATTACTATCCCGACCGCTCAGGGATAACAGTGGACAAGTCGCTTGTGGGAGAACCTCTTATAAGAAAGCTGTCAGTTATCAGGGAACAATACAAAAAGGGCACGTCGCTTGAAATAGGGGAAAGCGAGAAGAAAGTCAGAGACGTGATCACTGTCGACGGCACCAAACTCGTCTTCGACGACGGCTCGTGGCTGATGATAAGACCCTCCGGTACCGAGCCGAAGGTCAGGTTCTATATCGAGTCGAGGACGGAAGAGGGAAAGAAGGCGGTGTTCGATACGGCGGAGCGGATGACGAAAGAAGCGCTGGGGATGAAGTGACTTGCTTTGCCATGGATTATTCACGAATGCCGCATGGGCACGGCCTCAATATCGGCATTTAAGAATCTCTTTTATCAATACGCCCGGCCTTTTGTTACCTTCTGAAGAAAAAGGTCTTGCAGTTACTTTATCATTTCACGATCGGGCTGGCGTGTGCGTCCATCGGGTTCGTCCTTAATGCGAGTGAGAAGAGGTAAGGGTAGTCTCCCTTCAGATGTTCCATATAAGAAAGCCATTCCGACAGGAGCTGCGTATAGGCCCGGTTGATATCGCCGGTGAGATGCTGGTAATCCGTCTGCGGCAGTCCTTCAAGCACAGGTCTAGACGCCAGTTCTTCCAGAAGGTGGAAGACCGCCCAGAGAAGATCTGTGAAGGTTTCATGGTCGAGCAGGTTTGGGTTTGCGAGAAGGCCGAGAAGAAAACCCCTCTTGTCTTCGAGGAACCTCTTTAATTCCTTCAGGTCGTTCCGTCTAGAATCTATCCTCGGGTCTACGGTATGGATATGCTTCATCGCGGACACGAAATCTTTATGCGTCCATGAGTCGGTGACCAGGAGATGCGGAGCCAGCTCGGAGAGGTCGGAACTGAAGTTGGAACAGTATTTCATCAGATGCGTGCCGACCTCGCTGTAAAAGGCGCCGATGAGCATATTAAGTTTTTTGAGGAGCGCCCGTTTTTCCCTTTCAGTTAGCAGACGAGCGATGATAAATGTCACCAGCAGCACCTGGATTGGGACAAAGGCGATGTCCTGCAGCATGTAAAAGAATGTGTCCTCCGGCCGGCGAAAAATGACTATCTGGATAAAATAGGACGCGACGGATAAGCCGATCAAGAAACACGATAATACTACGTACCACTTAAGGTTCTCCGTGTTTCGTTTGCCGAGCATAGTCATTTTTTTAGTTTACCGGAAGAGACGGGGCAGGTCTAGCACTGATTATTTACGAACTCAGCATGGGATCGCTTTTTTGCTCATTAGTGCATAGCGCAAGTCTTGCGTGTAAGACCCCATGAAAAGTCGGCTGCGAACAAGGGCGTACTACCTTTTGTTAGAGAAGCGCCTTACACTTTATTGGTGTTTGTCTCCTGATCGATCGTTTCCTTTTTATTATCGACAAGAGGGTCTTTCTCGTCGGTGGCAAGGGCCTTCTTAAATTCCCTGATACTCTTGCCCAGGCCTGCCCCTATTTCGGGCAATTTGCCGGGACCGAAAATAATCAGTGCGATCGCAAGGATCACGATCATGTGCATAGGCTGAAATAATCCTTCAAACATATTTTCACCTCCCTACTCTTTTATTGTACATCATCGGGACATGAGATTGTCTTTTTCTTCTACAAGGTTTTTTTCTATATCCGAATAATGCCTTTTTTTAATGACAGCACTTGGTGGGAGGATAAACTACAAGGTGTAACCGCTCTCTTCGTGCTGGGCAAGATCGAGGCCCATTATCTCTTCTTCGTCCGATATCCGAAGTCCGATCGTCTTTTCTATCAGTTTCAGCAGAATAAAAGAGACGGTAAAGGAATACAAAGCTGCAACGCCGACGGCCGTCCCCTGGACTGCAAACTGATGCGCATTGCCAAAGAGCAGGCCGTCCGCCCCCGCGCCATTGATTAACTTCTGTGCAAAGAACCCGGCGCAGATAGTCCCCAGAATACCGCCGACGCCGTGGACGCCGAAGGCGTCGAGGGAATCGTCATACCCGAGTTTGCCTTTGATATTAAGGGAGGCGTAACATGCAGCGCCGGCAAGTAAGCCGATAACAAGCGAAGACATCGGTCCGACAAAGCCCGAGGCCGGAGTTATTGTCGCGAGTCCCGCTATGGAGCCCGTTGCTGCGCCGAACATGGTGGGCTTTCCTCTGTGGAGCCATTCGATAACGACCCATACCAATGTTGCCGATACGGCGGCGATATGCGTGGTCACGAACGCCACTGCACTGAGGGCGCCTGAAGCAAGGGCGCTCCCCCCGTTGAATCCGAACCAGCCGAACCAGAGCAGCCCTGCCCCCAGGACAGTCATCGGCAGGTTGTGAGGCGGCATGGGCTCCTGCAGATACCCTTTTCTTTTCCCTATGACCAGGGCGGCCGCAAGGGCGGACAAGCCCGATGTCGCATGGACCACTATACCTCCTGCAAAATCCAACACCCCCAGGCCCTTCATCCAACCGCCGGTACCCCATACCCAGTGGGCCACCGGATCGTAGACAAGGGTTGTCCATAACAAGATGAATATGAGATAAGCGGAGAATTTCATCCTCTCGGCGATGGCCCCGCTGATTAGGGCCGGTGTGATCACCGCAAACATCGCCTGATAGATCATAAAGGCCAGATGGGGAACCGTGGGCGCATAGTCCGGGTTCGGTGCGGTCCCGACCCCCCGGAGAAATGCCCAATCCAGTCCCCCGATGATGCTTTTAATATCCGGTCCGAAAGACAGACTGTAACCTATGAGGATCCATTGCACGCTCACAATGGAGATAGCGATAAAGCTGTGCATAATGGTGCCCAATACATTTTTTCTTCTCGCCATACCCCCGTAAAACATGGCAAGCCCGGGGGTCATAAGCATGACCAGTGCGGCCGATAGGAGGACAAATGCCGTATCACCCGCGTCTATTTTCGTATCAACCTGGGCGTGAACGCTCATGGGCATGAGAAAAAGCGTTGCGAGCAATAATAAAGCAGACAGGATCATTTTTTTATTCATCGACAAACTCCTCCTATTTGAGATATCCCTTTCAGGGCAGACTAGAGATTATCCGGATAGTAGCGAAAGTCGTGCCAGGCTGAACTATATAGGAAATGCCGCCGCCGGGAGAACTGAAATGCGACAAAAATGTAGATTTTTCCAGGGTGTCACAAGGTTCCTTCCCAAATAACGCAGAGATATCTCAGATGCTACAGAAATGTATGAACTACAAAAATGTAGCCATAATTGAGGACGTTCAAAGGGATATCTTCGGTGTTGCAATGCCAAAGCTTTGTCTCATGAAATATGCCTGTCGGAAGGCATATTGTCCGCCAAGCCTTAGGTCCTTCGTCGGGCGGGCTGTAGCGACAATGTATATTGATATCATTCGTGACTTGCCAAAAGCGTGCCAACAATACGCGGCCGGTCAGAGCCCGTCGGAGACCCGGGACAGAGAGGCAAGAAATATCTCGACGAGTTCCGGATTGAAGTCTTTTCCGGCACCTTCCCGCATGAGACCAGCCACTGTACGAACTTCAAAGGCCCTCCTGTAAGGTCTGTCCGTCCGAAGGGTATCGAAGAAATCTGCGATTGTGACCAGGTATAATAATCAAGTCATGCATCGCGTTCAGTGAGGTGAATAAATGTACCCGGTACTCATAAGGTTCGGGCCGCTCACAATACATACTTATGGCGTTCTTATTGCGACGGCATTTTTGATCGCACTGGGGCTTGCCGTCGGCCAGGCACGAAAGAAAGGTATTGCATATGACAAGATCGTTGACCAGGCTTTTTATACCCTCGTTGCGGGCCTTGTCGGATCGCGGTTGTTTTTTATCGCTACGAACTGGCCTTATTATGCGGCCCACCCGCTCGACATCGTGAAAATTTGGGAAGGGGGACTCGTCTTTTATGGAGGCGTATTGCTGGTCTTGCCGACAGCCGTCTGGCTGGCAAAAAAAGAGGCGCTCCCTTTATGGGAAGCCACTGACATCTGGGCCCCATCGATCGCCTTAGGACATGCCATCGGCCGTCTTGGCTGTTTTTGTGCCGGATGCTGTTATGGTAAACCAGCAGAGGGTCTGCCATGGGCCGTCATCTTCAGGAACCCCGATTCCTTCGCTGTGAAGGGAGTGCCGCTCCATCCGTCACAGCTTTATGAATCAGCCGGGGAGGTCCTCAACTTCCTGATCCTAATCACGCTGAGACGGCGCCAGGCTTTCAGGGGACAGCTTTTTTGGGTCTATATCTTGAATTATTCCATTATTAGGTCTGTGGTGGAGATCTTCCGGGGAGACGAGGTGAGGGGCTTCATCGCAGGCGGCGTTTCGATCTCACAGGGCATAAGTATGGTGATGTTCGTCTCGTCTCTGGTGATGTTGAGACTGCTGGGCAGAGGCCGGCGCGCAGAGACGTAATCCTATTGTTGACCGGCGGGGTTGCGGATTATTCCTTGGAAGGTACAATAGAGCAGATGGCGGCCGTCATTATTATGAAATAAACCTTATATGAAGGGAGAAGACTTGATAGGGTTAAAGGATGTTACGGAGGCGGCGGGGAGGGTCGGCCCTTTTATCCATAAGACCCCCCTGGTCTATTCGAATTCATTCAGCGGGATGACCGGAGCCGATGTTTTTTTGAAGGCCGAAAACCTTCAGAAAACCGGCTCTTTCAAGGTGAGAGGCGCGTTCAACAGGATCGTGGACGTCCGCGGAGATATGGTGATCGCTGCCTCGATGGGCAACCATGCGCAGGGGGTTGCCTTCGCGGCCGGGAGACTCGGGAAGAGGGCTAAAATCATAATGCCTGTCACTGCCCCCATAGTCAAACAGGAAGCGACAAGTGGCTACGGGGCAGAGGTAATACTGCACGGCGACAGTTTCAGCGAGGCCCTAAATTACGCGCTTTCCCATAAAGACCATGAGTTTATTCATGCCTTCGACGACGACGCTGTCATTGCGGGTCAGGGTACCGTAGGACTGGAGATTGCAGATGAACTTAAAGACGCCGACTATGTCCTTGTGCCGGTTGGAGGGGGCGGCCTTGTTTCAGGGATCGCAACAGCAATGAAATCGCTGTCTCCCGGGACGAGGATTATAGGTGTTCAGACAGCCGCCGCCCCCTCGGCATATTTCTCATTCAGAGACAATAAGGTCTTGGAGCGGACTCCTCATGCGACAATCGCAGACGGCATTGCCGTGGGCAGGGTGGGTGAGAGGCCATTCGAGATTATCAGAAGATACGTGGACGATATGCTCCTGGTCGAGGATGATGACGTCGCGATGTCCATACTCTTGTTCCTCGAACGGAAGAAACTCGTGGTTGAGGGTGCTGGCGCCGTGGCCTTGGCTGCCCTGCTCGCAAATAAAAAAACATTCAAGGGTAAGAGGGTAGTGCTGATTGTCAGCGGAGGGAATATCGACTTTACGCTTATCGACAGGATAATCCACAAGGGCCTCGTGACAAGCGGCCGGATAGGGGTGTTCGAGGTGACCGTTGACGACGTTCCCGGCAGACTCCAGTCGCTTGCGGGGATCATAGCCGACCGCAGGGGGAATATCCTGAACGTCGTGCATGACAGGTTGTCTCCCGGCCTACCGGTGGTCAAAACGAGGGTGATATTTACAGTCGAGACAAAAGGGAAAGGCCATCTAGAGGAGATCCTTTCCGCCCTGCAGGAAAAAGGGTTTGAATTGCGAAAGAGGGAGGGTGCCTGAGAGCGAAGGACCTGAAATCAGCGGATGAGTCCTTCAAGGAGTCCTGAGGAACTCATCCGCCCGCAGAACTAATATCTTTTTTCGTGCAGCTCACTTTCACCATATATTCACCAACCGCAGTAAATGGGGAATATTGACAATGACACCGGATGTGTTAGGCTTTGATAAGCATAATCAGACGATAGCAATTTACTAAAAGGAGGAGATGGATATGCCGTATGCAGCGAAGGATTACGCCAGATTGATTGGGATGAGCGGGTTCAGCGAAACACTCTTGAAGAACCATTTTACCTTGTACCAGGGTTATGTGACGAACACAAACAAGGGACTTGATGTCCTTGCGCAGATGTTGAAAGAGGGAAAGACAGGAACCCCGGAATATGCTGAACTCAAGAGGAGACTCGGCTGGGAGTTCAACGGAATGAGGCTCCATGAATACTACTTTGAAAACCTCGGCGGGAAGACCCCCCTCGACAAGTATGGCGCCCTAGGCAAGCAGATGCAGTGCGACTTCGGCAGTGTTGAGGAGTGGGAGAAAGACTTTAGGGCGACAGGGGCTATGAGGGGCATAGGTTGGGCGGTTCTGTATCAGGACAACATAAGCCAGAGGCTTTTCAACTGCTGGATAAACGAGCATGATGCCGGACACCCGGCGGGGTGCGCACCGATACTGATTATGGACGTGTTCGAGCATGCTTTTATGCTCGACTACGGACTGAAGAGGGCCGATTATATCGAGTCTTTTTTCAAGAATATCGACTGGGCGGCTGCAGAATCAAGGCTGCTGAAGAAAGTTTAGATGCCGGTAATCGAATACGCAGACCTCGAACCGCGGGCAGGTGCAGACCTGATCCAGCACGCATAAAAAAACCTTCTGGCCCCTCTGAAGGGGGACCAGGAGGTTATCGTCATAAAGAATGAATCTCCTAACAGGAACTCTTGCACTTACAGGTAAGAGCGGACTTTTTCTGGACCTTTCTTATTGTCATATGCACACCACCTTTCATGGGGGAATCCCTGCTTCATGCCAGGGTATTATCTGAACCCATTATATCATACATAGCGCACCTGTAAAGGTCTCTACCCAACGGACCATCAAGGATCTCGGCCCTGTACCTGCAACCGCCCCTGCAGTCCTCAATGTGTGTGCAGTTGCATTTGAGGCCGGTGAGCCTGACAGGCGCTATTCTCTGCCAGCATTTCCCCAGGCCATCGGCAATGGTGCCCGCCGGTCTGTCGGAATAGAATGTGCATTTCGAAGCCCTCTTGTCTGCGGATACGGACATCAGGTGAAGACCGCAGGCAAAGCCTTGTGCGCCCGAGTGGACCCAGCCTCCATATCCGTATGTGAGACACCGCCCGCCTTCCGCCGGGCTTACCTGCAGGTCTTTATTGCTTTTCATCCTCCCCGCAACGCACGGCACGTCGACGGTCCAATCCTTGATCCCCATTTCCCGGAAGAGCTTTTCCATCGCATCGAAGTCGTTCAGATTCGCAGAGTGGACCATAGTGGAGACGGAGACATCAAGTCCTTTGTCAAGACAGTTTTTTGCCGCATCAAGGGAAGCGCGAAAAGTTCCCGTGCCTCGCAAAAGGTCGTGTGCGTCTTCAAGGCCGTCTATGCTTATCTGTATTTCATGAAAATTCAACCCTTCTAAGCGCTCCCTGCTTAACAAGGTGCCGTTTGTCAGCAGGACCTTCCTGAGCGAGAATGCCGGGAGCATAAGGTTGATCTCCGCAAAGCGGCTGTGTAGCAGAGGCTCTCCCCCCGTAATGAGCAGTCTCAGCCCCTGCATTTTTTCGATCTCGATAAGAACCTTTCCTACTTCATCAAGGGAGAGTTCTCGTCTGCCGCTTTCTCCTATATAACAGTGTCTGCACCTCAAATTGCACCTGTCCGTGATCTGTAACTCCAGATACCGCAGGGAAGGGCGGGGAGAGTTCATAAGGGGAGGCCTTTGGCACTTTACTCCCTCGTTAACTAAGATGCCTTCCATGAGGCAATAGTCTGTAAATTCGCGGTTATCAGACAGCCCTCCATCCCCGGAAGAACACTCTTTGAGAAACTCGAAGGATTCGTTGTCAAGCTCGTAAAGCTCGTCCGATTCGATATTATAGACCGAAGGTGTTTCGAGCCATTTGAGCGCGCATGCCTCAGATAAAAAAAAGCGCATTCCTTATGATACCGCGGATCGGCCGGCGAGGACAACATCTCAAATCAGTTCAAAAAAATAAGCGGGCAGGCCCTGGGGATCGGGGATAGGCCTGCCCTTTGGGGATCGAAGGTAAGCTTTCAAAATGGGGATCATTTGGAGGGTACCTACCTTCACGGATATCATACCACGATAGACCGGCAATCTGCCAGTGGAATGTGCATGTTTAAAAAATTTATCAGCCCGGTCAAGGGGCGACATCGACTATATAGGCCGCCACCCCATTCGATAACTGCCGAAATCCAGGATCGGTGATAGTTTAATATAAAAAGGCAGTAGTGGTGTCAAATAATTTTGCTTCGGCATGGTTTTGGGAGATATTATAAGTGATGGCGCTTGTACAACTACTTTGTCTTCAATTCTGTCCCTATTACAAATCCTCAAAAAATGAGGAGCTTGCCTGCAGGGGGTTTGTCGAGGTGCGGTCGCTGGTAGAGAAGGGCAGGCATATCTCCTTTCATAACCGTAGCGGTGAGGCGCGACCGGAGACCGTAAAGGCGCTTGTGCAGAAAATATGCAAGTCCTGTCAGTTCTACAAGGAAGATTGTGACTTCATCCTGAAAGACCATAAGGCCCCGCCCTGCGGCGGGTTATTGCTGCTGGGACACCTTATTGACGATGGGACCGTATCTATTGACGACATCGGGAAGATGGACTAATCTTTAAATATTATTTACTATCAGGCATGAGGGGGGAATCATGGAAAAATTTTCATTGCGCGAAGCGGTCGAACAGGCGGTACAGACAGAAAGATTGGGGCATGAGTTTTACCTCGAGATGGCGAAACGTTTCAGGGACAACGCGCAGATGAAGGAGTTGTGCGAGACACTGGCTCAGAAGGAGCTTGATCATGAGAAAAGATTCTCGGAGCTGTTGCGGGATATAAGGGATGAAGGTGAAGTTGACTGGGACGAGGTCTCCAAATACTTGAGGGCCGTTGTCGAGTCCGAATTTTTCCTGGGCAAGGGCAAGTCGCTGACCTCGCTTGAAAGAGTAAAGACCGTTGCCGATGCGGTCAAGTTCGCCATGGGTTTTGAGAAGGAGACGCTGCTCTATTTTTATATGATAAGGGAAGTCCTTGCGGGAAAGGACGTCATATCCCGGATCATCGATGAAGAAAAGAGCCACATTGTCTGGCTGAGTAGATTCTCTATCAGCACGAAACAATAGTGCGGCAACTGATAGGATATTTGCGGCTCCTCCATGGCGCTTTCAATATCGGTGCCATGTTTTTTTCCCTCTACCAGGGATGGACCGGGCTTAGGATAAGAAGGGAGAGGGATATCGGCGTCATGACTCCTTCACTTATAAAAAAACACCGTACTGCCGGTCCTGTTCTTGCGTTATCCGGCCTCTTCGGTTTTATCTCGGGGACCGTAATTGTCCTCGTGCACTTTGGCACCTTAGTTAAATATCCCCCGCACCTTGCCGTAGGAACGGCGTTGGCCCTTTGCATTATTGCGACCTACAGTATATCGAGGAAAATCAGGACCCGTTTGCCTGATGGGAGGACATTGCATTTTGCCCTTGGTATCGGCACCCTGATCCTGTACGCTGTTCAGGTCTTCTTAGGCCTTGGGTTGCTATTTTGAGAAGCAGCGGGTATCCCTCACCTATTTTATATATCAGCATTCCTTTACAAAGGGCGAAAGTTGTTGTAAAATATCTCGTTTTGGGAGAGGTGGCCGAGTCGGTCGAAGGCAGCCGCCTGCTAAGCGGTTGTGGGGGTAAAACTTCACCCAGGGTTCGAATCCCTGCCTCTCCGCCATTGCGCGGTATGATGCGGGCCAATATTTTTTGAAGCGAAGGTGTTGAAAAAGATTATTAGAGACTTAGTAAAATGAGGAGGTTATCAATGAAGAAGAAAGTCTTAGCTGTAGTATGCAGCCTTTCGCTGCTTTTGGCAGCAGGAGCCTGCAAGAAAAAACAGGAACAGCCTGTTCCTCAGCCGGGTATGCCCGGATCCCAACAGCAGATGCCGCCCGGACATCCGGGGATGGGACCCGGAGCGCCTGGAGCACCCGGACAGCCGGGGATGGCACCTGGGGCACCAGGAGCGCCTGGCGGCGTGATGATTCCGAAGGGCGAAACGAGCGTGAGCATTCCTGGCGCTGTAAAGGGCAAATGGAGAGGCGTGGTCCTGGTGGTTGAAGACAAGGAAACCAAGAAGTCGGCGGAATATAAAGTGAACCTTAACAGCGAACTCAGAATCCCAAATTCTAATCTTAAGGTTGAAGTTGGAGAATTTCTGCCCGATTTCAGGATGAACGGTCTTGAAATCACCTCGGTCTCGAATGACCCGAACAACCCCGCCGTAGGGATCAAGGTTATTGAGGGTGGAAAACAGATATTCCCCGCTCCCGGGAAAAAGTGGGGATGGCTGTATTCCAAGTTCCCTACAATGCATCCTTTTGAGCATGCGAAGTATGCTATTGGACTTAAGGAAGGCATAAAGAAAGGCTAATATAGGATATCTTAAGGTGTGCGCCCTTAGCTCAGCTGGATAGAGCGTCGGACTACGAATCCGCAGGTCGGGGGTTCGACTCCCTCAGGGCGCGCCACCTTTAACTCCTAATAAATAAGGGAAAAAAAGGATCCTGAAGAAAAATCAGGATCCTTTTTTTTGTGTCCTTGGTGTCTACGTGGTGTCTACACCTTCATATAGCGTCCTCGACCAACACCGTTTATTCTTGACATCGATGGCATCCACAACTCCGCTCTTGCCGGTGCCGTTGGGACCGCAGACCCCGAAATTTTTGTCAGCGAGGTCGAGGTTAAGATCGCGGATGCCGCGAAACTCCTCGATAATTCTCGGCCTGCCGGGGTCCTTACGGAACTGACGAAAGACACATCCTTCAAGGCCGGCGTGGCCGTGCCCCAAGACGCTGAGAAGAAGCCGCCGCTACGCAAGGCGATCGCCTTGGCCGACCTCGCTGCTCTTCAATCGGCGATCGAAGGAGTTTCAGCATTCAATACCTGCGATTAAGTCGGCGAAACAAATAAAGGGGTCATGCATAGCTCGGGAAGAAAGACTCAAAGGGAGGATGCAAGGGCTTTATAGCAACATTCCTTCCTATAGTCCGCACGAATTTCAGTTTTAGAGAACTGTTCTATGCCGTTCGTACTCAACAAATCTACAGTCTTAAATGGGGTTGATCACTGAGGCGGGGCGGCAAGCAGTACCAGGAGATGCAAGTTGGCGGTGGGCTGAATTACGGCCTCCGGTGGTTTATTGATTTCTTGAGCAAACGACTGCAAGGGTTATATAGTCTTGGAATTGCTGCCTGTCTCAGGTGGTTTTCGTCGCAGTGTTTCCGAAGGCAGTTCACCGAAACAATCCTTGTAGGCGCGCGAAAAATCACCGAAGTGCCAAAAGCCCCAGTTGAGCGCTTCGGCCGAAACCGTAGTCGATCCGCGAGTCGCCATCCGCAGTGCCTGGCGAACCCGATGCAGTCTCAGCCTGGTCAGATAGGCCACCGGGCTCATGCCCATGACTTCCTGAAAGGCGTACTCCAAGGTGCGTTCGCTCACTCTCGTGGCGACGCAAAGGTCCGTCACATAAAGACGATCCCCGATGTGGGCTATGGCGTAGTCTTCAGCGAGCTTGATAACGCGGTTGCGGTCTTGGCGCGTATGGTGGCTGCGAGTGTACTGAGGAGCCGTGGTTGCGTCGAGGGCCCCAAGAAGCATCTCCAGGAGTTCGGTATGCGTCGCAACAAGCGTTTCCTTCCGGTCGTTGAAAATCTCTGGATGATGCGCAGCGGTGTTGGCCAGGCGTTTTCCCCAATCGAACAGCCCTTGCGCATGAATCTCGTTCGTATGGAGCACTTCGATACCGTGAGGCGCACGCAAGTTAGACTCGCGCTGCCGA
>Ga0316628_100002713_pt1 | contig 13278 bp, 11 predicted proteins | sample OWC_Aug_M2_C1_D5_FD_207648 | JGI IMG/M metagenome (GOLD analysis project Ga0316628, IMG submission 207648) | Wetland soil microbial communities from Old Woman Creek delta, Ohio, United States - OWC_Aug_M2_C1_D5_C | ecosystem: Environmental > Terrestrial > Soil > Wetlands | place: USA: Ohio... | reverse complement strand
AGAGCGGCAAATTCCTCTTTTGAGTAGCCGAGCTGACGGTGGGCCGTTTCATTGAATTCCAGTATCTTTCCGCCAGCATCCAAGATTACAATGCCATCTGGAGATTGTTCGAATAGGGCCTTATACCGCAGTTCCGCTTCACTATGCCGTGACTTGGGTTCCTTCATCCTTTTGGTTAAAGCTGATCAGCTTTTCTCCTGAGATTTGTCATTACAGTTCTCTATGCAATTTTTGTCAAGATTCGCACCATATATAATTGAGAACTCCCGAGCAAATAGAATCTTCACGTCGGCCCGATAATAAAATTGAATTAATAAAATTTAATTTATTAATTATATATTATTCCTTCGGATTCAACAAACCATAATTTATGATGAAAACTGTTGTTTGGAGGAATTTATAAACCATCTTCCGATTCTTCCCAAGAAATGAACGTGGTGCCTCGGCAGTATACTAAAAGGATGACAACGTCACAAAAAAGTCGTAATCTATTTATTAACGAAAAAAAGCAACTGATGAAGTTGCAATGAGGGAGCGTGCGAATGGGCGAACGGCGTTTTAAATATATGCGCGAAGACTTCGGCGACTTGCCGGTAACATTAAATCACCTGACGATGTATCTCAATTTCGCCGGTGATTTTGTAGAGGCCACGAATTGTCTTGAAATGACGGCGATGCAGCCGATGCACGAGCTTCACCTTGATGCCAACAACATCGGGATCATAAATGTGGAATGGTGCAAAAGCCCCTCCGATAAAGGAAGGCTTTTGGATTATGAGTACTTTCGGGAGAAAAACAGTCTTGTTGTAAAAATGCCGGAAAGAGTCGAAAAGGCCGAGAAGTTCTTCATACGGACCAGGACACGTTGCTATCCATCGGACCACTTATTGGAGGGAATATACAGGGACGCGACTCCTCCGGGTTCGCTCCAGCAATACGTTTCTCAATGCCAGCAATGGGGCTTTCAGCGTATCATGCCTATCGTGGACGATTGCCGGGCAAAGTGCACCATGACCACCACCATCGAGGCTGACAGCGCCTATACACATCTTATAAGCAATGGGAATATCAGCCGCCTCACTAACCCAGACGGCAAGCCGGTGCCAAAACCCGGGGATCCGTCCAGGCAGATAATAACCTATGAAAATCTCATCCCTATGGCACCTTATCTTTTCCTTGTCTGTGTAGGCACCTGGGACACCCTGGCCGACAGCGTGCTCTATGAATCCGGACGCGTTGTCCGTCTCGAATATCTGGTACCGCCGGGTGCTGCAGAGTATGTCCGCGTTCCGATGGATATCCTCAAGAAATCGGTCCTATGGATACGAAAGACTCAGAACTATGAATACACTGGAGAGACGTACCGCACAATATGCATGAACAAGTCTAACTTCGGCGGCATGGAGAATGTTGGCAACACGACGATCGTGACCGACGCCGCCCTTGTGACCGAACATACGTTGGACATGTCGTTGCTTTATGCCCACGCGGTGATCGTCCATGAATTCGAACATAACCAGTGCGGGAGCGAAACGACTATGGAGACGCCTTTTGATGTCTGGCTGAACGAGGCATACACCGTTGATGTCGAAAGGCAGTTCATGGCCGACCTTTTTAATCCCGCCTTCATCCGTCTATATCAGGTGGACAGCATACGGAACCCCCTTCTCGGCCCTCTTGCGATCGAAGACGCCGGTCATGCCGGGAAGATAGTGCGGGAAGGGTTTAATGACCCGGACGAATTGATCGACGGAGTAACTTACGTCAAGGCGGCCGAGGTGATCAGGATGCTGAGACTTATCCTCGGGGAAAAAGACTTCCACGCGGGAAAGACTTTATACTTCGCCCGTTATCACAACGGCAACGCGAACACCGACCACTTCTTCGAATGCTTTGAAGAGGTCTCCGGCAAATCTCTTGAGCACTTTAAGAGGGAGTGGCTTTACAGGATCGGGTATCCGAGAGTCACCGCCGCGACAGAGTATGACCAATCTAATTGCCTGTATCGTATCCGTTTCCGGCAGGAAGTCGATCCGGGACAGAGACCTTTCCACCTGCCGATCGAATTGGCCCTGGTGGATTTTGGCGGAAAGGATATCCCGGGGACGCAGGAAGTTTTTCAACTGAGCGAGCCGGAAGGTGAGGTCGTTTTGAAGGGCATTTCTTCGCCCCCAGCCTTCGCTTCCATGAACCGCGACTTTTCTTTTTATGGGACCTTCGGCTATAGAGACGCTGACTTGAAAGTCCTTGCTCTCCAGGCCCGGCTGGATCCGAACGCGTATAACAGGGTCGACGCCTTTCGTCAACTCACCGATGTCGAGAGGATCAGACTCCTGCTGAACCCGGATGAAAAGGTAAATCCGGAGTGGCTCGAACTTTATGGAGAAGTTCTTTCAGCGAAGAACATGTCACATTCACTGAAGGCATATTTCCTGCGTATCGACGAACAACCGGTGAACCGCGAATATTCGACATGGTATCAGGAACTCGTCGCCGCCCGCGAAAAGCTAATGCTCTCTGTAAACCGCTCATATCGTGACAGTCTTGCCGGGGAGTTCTCGGGTCTTGATACCTACTCCGAGACAGGTACGAAGGCCCCAAAAAATGGAATCGAGGCACGCATGTTGAAGCATGTGCTTTTGGACCTGATTGCGGTGGACGACTCTGAAGAAAGTCATAAAATAATTCTCGATCATTTTTTTTCGGCTGTGACTGCGACCGACCGGGTGGCGGCCCTCCTGGCCCTTAACCGCAGTTCATCTCCACTGAGAAGAAAGGTAATTGACGATACTTTCGAATCCTGGCACTCTCATCTGAGCGGTTATGCCAATTATCTAAGGGTTGTTGCCAGCGGGACGAGGGAGGATGTCTTTGATATGATAGAGATAGAAAAACACCGGCCGCGGTTCGACATCACACAACCCACCTGGAGCCGGGCACTCTTCCTGCCTATGGCCACAAATAATAAGATGGTCTGGACCGATCGCGGCATCGATTGGCTTACGGATACCGTGATCGAGCTTGCGCCGATTAATGCAACTACCGCCGGCCGTCTCCTAAACACATTCCAGCATGTGAGGAAATTGAGGCATCCGCTACAGGCTAACGTGAGGGAAGCTCTCGAAAAGATTGTGAAACATGTGTCGGAAGAGGCTTGTCCTGCTGTTTATGGACAGGCAAGTGCATATCTTAAATGAAAGTAACCGCAGCCTTCTTCATCCATTCGCATATAATAAAACTTGACAAATCCTCTGAAAAAGCGCCTAATGAAGTTAAGGGGTAAGTAGCTCACCAAAGTGGTGGCCTTGCTCCTCTCAAAACTCAGCAGCAGGTTGTAAAGTCGTAAGACGTAAGGTACAGACGTAAAAGTCTAAAGCTGTAAGTCTCATGATGTACAAACCGCTGAGAGAAGAGAGGACGCAAGCACCACTTTTTTGTTGTAAGCATTTTAATACCGCCCTTTCTCAGAAACTGCCCCAATATTCATGAATGCAGGAAGGGACTGTCCTTTCGCTCATTCTCGCTTCGCTCCGAAGCAATTTCCCGCCCCGCATGCGTCGGGTCAGTACGGGAAATTGAAGCCTCTCAAAGACAGTCCCCCCTGCATTTGTGTATCAAGTGGAAAAAGTTTATGAATAAGAGGGGCTAAATTCGTGCCGATGCAGGATAAATCCATCTTGACTGAAAAAGTGACATATAGTTATTTTTGTGCTATAAAGTTATATTAATACGGCTAAATACTTTTGCCATAAGGGAGACCGATTATGCTGAACAAGAGGATGGAAGAATCGTTAAACGAGCAGATGAATCGCGAATTGTATTCAGCGTATCTTTACATGTCCATGTCAGCCTATTGCACAAACAAAGGGCTGAAAGGCTTTGCAAACTGGTTTATGGTCCAGTATCATGAGGAGATGTTTCATGCCATGAAATTTTATGAATACATCAATCTCCAGGGAGGCAGGGCCATTCTCAAGGCTATACCTCAACCTCCCTCATCATTTGAATCTCCCCTGGACATGTTTAATAAGACGCTCGAACATGAGCAGTTTATCACAAAATCGATCAATGAATTGATGGAACTAGCCATTGCCGAGAAGGACCACGCTACCCAGATTGTTCTGCAATGGTATGTGACCGAGCAGGTCGAGGAAGAAAGCAATGACAACGAGATTATCTCTCAATTAAAGATTATCAAAGATGATCCTCAGGGTATTATGTTGCTTGACAGGGAGCTTGCCGGGAGAATGACTACTGTCCCCACGGAGTTCAGCAAAGGGGTCCAGGCGGCAGTCAAAGTGGCGGGGGGATAAATTATCCCTGTAGACGAGAGCTTTAGGGGCGGTCTTTCAGCTCGTCAAGCAGCTTATTGAAGTCCTCGTCCCCCATCTCTCTTGTAAGCTCGGTAATAAACCCGTGGACCGTGTTGACGTTCGGGGAGCCGAGTTTTTCGAATATATCGAGCGAGATAAGAAAATCTATGAAGGCGTCTTTGAAATTCTTCTTGTTCTGCATCACCTTCCCGATCATTCCTATACTGCTTGCTACGCCGGCAATGTCCCCGACCTTCTTAGCTATCTCAAGGGCCTTCTGGTAGAATTCGAGCGCCACGTCATAATCTTCCCTGTTCTGATAGACTATTCCCATCTGGTGGTAACTCTTCGCAACTCCGGCTATATCACCGATCTTCTCGGCTATCGCGAAGGCCCTCTGGTGGAAATCGAGAGCCTTCTCATGGTCCCCTTTGTTTTCGTGGACCATCCCCATCTGATGGTAACTCTTCGAGATGCCGGAGATGTCGCCGATCCTCTCACTAATCTCTAGGGCCATCCTGAAAAACTCAAGGGCATCGGCGTAGTCACCCCTGTCCTGATAAACTATCCCGATCTGGTGATAACTCTTCGACACCTCGGCAACATCCCCGATCCTCTTGCTGATCTCAAGGGCCTTCTGGTAAAAATCGAGAGCTTTCCCGTGGTCGCCCCTATTTTCGTGGACCATCCCTATCTGGTTATAACTCATTGCTACTCCGGCAAAATCCCCGACCCTTTCGGCTATCTCGAGGGCCTTACTGGTATATTCAAGCGCCTTATTATGTTCACCTTTCAGCTTATAAAGCAGACCCATCTGCCCGTATATCCTCAGGGCCCTGTAAGAGTCTTCTGATTTCTCTCTTATATGAAGGGACCTGCGGCAATAGTCGAGGGCACTGTCATAGTCGCCTTTTTTCTCGTGCACTATTCCTATATTTTGATAGCAGACCGAAACCATGTCCATGTCGCCTATCTTCTCGGCGATCTCTATGGACTGCTGAAAATAGTCAAGCGCCCAGCCGTAATCTCCCCTTTTTTCGTGCACGATGCCTATCTGGTTATAACTCTTTGAGACACCCACGCTGTCGCCTGTCTTCTCGCTAATGCCGAGGGCCCTCTGGTGAAACTCAAGCGCCTGGTCGTAGTCGCCGCTCTTCTGGTAAACCACCCCTATCTGGTAACAACTCATAGCCGTCCCTGCCAGGTCGCCTATGTCCTCGAAGACCTTCAGGGCCTTCTGAGAGAACTCCAAGGCTTTCCCGTAGTCGCCTCTCTTCTGATGGACGACACCTATCTGGTGATAGCTCATCGCGACCTCCGCGAGATCTCCTATCTTCTCGGCTATCTCCAGGGCCTTGAGGTGATACTCATGGGCACTATCATAATCGCCCCTTTTTTCATGCACTATCCCAATCTGATGATAACTCTTCGATACCTCGCCAAGGTCGCCGATCTTCTCTGCGATCTGAAGCGCCTTAATATGAAACTCATGGGCGCGGCCCTGGTCCCCCCTGCTCTGACAGATTATGCCGATCTGATTATAGCCCGTCGCGATCCCTGCGACATCCCCGGTCCTCTCGGCTAATTCAAGGGCCTTATGGGTATAATCGAGGGCCCCGTCATAATCACCCTTCAGCTTGTAAATCAGCCCCAGCTGCCCATATATCCTCAATACCTTGTCCTCATCATTTTCCTTGATGGCAAGGGCCTTCAGGGAATATTCGAGCGCCTTTGAGTACTCACCCCTCTTCTGATAGACAATCCCGATGTTCTGAGTGCAGACAGATATCATATCCGTATCACCCGTCTTCTCGGCGATATCGAGCGACTTATGGAAAAAATCGATCGCTCTGGCGTAGTCGCTCCTCTTCTGGTGGACTATTCCTATCTGGTTCAGGCTTCTGGCACTGTCGTATCCATCGCATTTTTTTTCGGCCAAATCGAGTGCCTTATGAAAATAATCGAGTGCCCTGTCATATTCGCTCCTCTTCTGATATATGACACCTATCCCATGATAGTTTTTTGCAACCCCTGCTATATCGCCTGCCCTCTCCGCTGTCTCAAGGGATTTTTGAAAGGCCCAAAGTGCCTTGTCATAGTCGTACCTCTTCTGATGGACGATCCCTATTTTGTGGTAGCTCTTCGCGATCCGTGCGGCATCTCCGGCCTTTTCGGCATCAGCCACGGCTTTTTGTAGTGCCTCCAATTGGCTTTCGTGTTCCTTCATTGTTCCCCTCATTAAATGTCAGGGCTGCGTCTCATCTTTTCCATCGCAACCATTATTAGTGACAAAGCAGCAGGCGTCATTCCCTGAATCCTTCCAGCCTGCCCAAGGCTTACAGGGCGGACCTCTTCGAGCTTGCCACGGATCTCCTTCGATATCCCGGGCAATGACCGGTAATCCAAATGCTCCGGGATTTTCTTCTCCTCGAGCCTCGTCAATTTTTCCGCGGCTTCCATCTGTCTTGCGATATAGCCTTCGTACTTCACCTGTATCTCGACCTGCCTTTCATCGTCTTCGCCGAGTTCCAGAGGAGAAGGGGCCTGCTGTTTTATGATAGCATACGTCACCTCAGGCCTTTTCAGAAGCCGTTCAAGTGTGATATCTTCGCCGATGTCCGATGTCCCGAGCGACTTCAGGACATCATTAATAGCCCCAGGCTTGATGCGCGTCTTTTTTATCCTCTCCATCTCCGCTTGGATCTTTCCCTTCTTTTCTGCAAACCTTTCATAAACATCTTCTCCGAGGAGTCCAATACCGTGGCCTTTCTCCATCAGCCTCATGTCCGCGTTATCATGTCTCAGTAGCAGCCTGTATTCGGCCCGTGAGGTAAACATCCTGTAAGGCTCGCTCGTTCCCTTTGTCACAAGGTCGTCTATCAGCACTCCTGTATAAGCCTCATGTCTTCCCAGTACAAGGGGTTTTTCTGCCCGTATCTTGAGCGCGGCGTTAATGCCCGCCATGAGTCCCTGCGCGGCCGCCTCTTCATAGCCGGAGGTGCCGTTGATCTGGCCGGCAAGGAAAAGTCCTTTGATAGTCTTGGTCTCAAGCGAATGTGTAAGCTGGGTTGGAAAGACAAAGTCGTATTCGATCGCATAGGCGGGCCTCATGATCTCCACCTGTTCCAGGCCCGGTATCGTTCGCACAAGAAGCACCTGTATTTCGAAGGGTAGACTAGTCGAAATGCCGTTTGCGTAATATTCCTTTGTCTGAAGGCCTTCGGGTTCCAGAAAAACCTGATGCCTGTCCCGCTCGAAAAAACGGACTACCTTATCTTCTATCGACGGACAATATCTCGGTCCTATACCCTTGATCTTGCCGCTGTACATAGCAGAAAGGCCGATGTTCTCTTTAATGATCCTGTGCGTTTCCTTATTCGTATATGTGATAAAACAGGGAAGCTGAGGGTTCTCTAATCTTGCAGTACTATGGGAGAAAGGAATGGGAGGATCATCTCCGTATTGCGCCTCGGTCTTCGAAAAGTCTATTGTCTTGGCATCCAGTCTCGGCGGTGTCCCTGTTTTGAGACGCCCGAGCTTCAGCCCGAGGCCTGCAAGGCAATCCGAAAGACCTATTGACGGGAACTCACCTGCCCTGCCTGCCTCGAAGCTCTCCTGTCCGACATGCATGAGGCCCTTCAGAAAAGTGCCGGTAGTTACAACAACACACTTCGCGCCGTAATGGACCCCGAGCGAGGTCCTGACCCCCTGCACCTTCCCCTCCTCTGCAATGATCTCCTCGACAGTCGCCTGCTTGATATCAAGGTTTTGCCGGTCTTCGAGCACTTGCCTCATCGCCTGCCGGTATAAGACACGGTCGGCCTGAGCCCTCAAAGACCATACAGCCGGACCTTTAGATTTGTTGAGCATCCGGAACTGTATGCCTGCCTTGTCGGTGATCTTCGCCATCTCACCTCCCAAGGCATCTATCTCCCTCACGATATGTCCCTTTGCAAGTCCCCCGATGGCGGGATTACACGACATCTGCGCGATGGTATCGAGGTTCATGGTGAATATGCATGAAGAAAGCCCCATGCGCGCGGCCGCAAGAGCAGCCTCGCATCCCGCATGGCCCGCGCCGATAATGACCACATCATAATTCTTCGTTGCGACCATTGGATATTTATTATAAATAAAAGAGTAATCTAAAGTATAAGGTGCTGTAACACAATTAACCCACGAAATGGATTTTATGCGGGAACATGCTTCGAAAAACTTTATAATGCCGCAATTTGCTGATCAAGAGTATGAAGCCCTCAGTCATGAAGATATGCACCATCTAAAGTGCAGGATGTCCTTACAAAGGTGGCGCAGATAAAGATTTTTCTCCACATGCCCCTGCCTTGTCTGCATGGAACTGCATTATTGGGTTGAGGGGCCGTCATTCCCGCGAAAGCGGGAATCCAAACGCCTGCAGCATGGATGCCCGATCAATAACTTCGGGCAAGACAAACAAACGGTATTTGTAGGGTCTGATTATCCGGCCGTACTTTGCTATGTAGAGCTGAACTCAGCTCAGGAGGCTTTTCAGGAAGAAGTCCCGCAGTTCAAATGATAATTCTTGCTTGGATTCTTCTCGTCTTCCAAAAGGTGACACTTCTTATACTTCTTCCCGCTTCCGCACCAGCAGGCGTCGTTTCTTCCAACTTTTCCTTTCACTTGTCTTTCGTCTTCCGTTTTAAAAAAAGAACCAATGCTTTTCAATATGTCCATTCTTAACCTCGGTAGTAGTATGTGTAGTTGCGCAACTTTATTAGTATACCAAAACAGCCTAACAGTTATCCAGATTTCGAGAAGTCGTCATGGCAATCCCGCATGATAATCATGCTTCATCTTCTTCGATAGCCTGTCAGCCATTCTTAAGGGCTCGGGTATCCTGTAGCCCGTGACACACTTCATCACTATTTCGACAGAAGATTCGATGTCCATAAGATGTCCCGGTGAGACAAAGACGGGCCGCACATCGGTCCTCGTCCTCAGCACCGCTCCGACTTTCACCCCATGGTAAAAGAGATACGACCATTTCCCCCTGGCGGGCCCGGGCTCCTGATATTCGCCGACGAGCCTCGATTTGGCGCAGCCCACGGTCGGAATATTCAGAAGGACCCCTATGTGAGACGCTATACCGATCCCCTCCGGGTGCGCTATCCCTTGCCCGTCTATAAGAACGAGTTCGGGCAAAATCCCAAGTTTTTTGATGGCGTCGATGACCGCCTTCCCTTCTCTGAACGCAAGAAGTCCGGGCATGTAATCAAATCCCGCCTTTGATTCTGAAAAGACATCCCGCACATGGGTTAGTCCCGGAAGCTTATAGAGAGAGGCGGCTGAGAAGACAACGTCTCCGGAGAAGGCCGAATCCGCCGCTGCGATCAACTCGGGTGCGCTCTTCAGGGGGATTATCTTTATCTTTTCCTTCAGGCAACGCTGGATTTCTCTTGCTTCCGCGATATTTTCCGGCCAGAGCTCCCTTTTCATTACGCTATTATAAAGCACGGGAAAGGGATAATGATCGACTAATTTATAGCTTAGGAAAAGATATACTTCGTATCTCTACGGATGAATGGTGCGATCAACGCCTTTCAGGTCTTTCTCCTTTTCAGCACTAATGCTCGCTCCGAACCTGGTTGCGCAATCACCGTTCATCCCACACGTTCTGAGGACGGTTTCAATCTCCCGGACCGACAAGTTCATTTCCGCCAGATTATCGATGATCTGTATCAGGAGGCCGACCTTGCGGCTGCGCAGTTCTTCTATCGTCTTCCGCCGCTGTTCCTGTTCAGGTCCTTCGATGCTCTCCATATGCTTCCCTCCAAGGTATTAATTGCGATGGAAAATTCAATTCCGCGTAAACCGGTTGGTCATACGGACTCACTTAGCTTTATAAACGCATTCCCCCGCAGAAATAAATTGTAAACTGATTATTCTAAACTAAGACCGCTTCATTACCATATTGGAACAATATCCTATTTTGCCGAAAAAAATATCCTATTCGGACATAAGGACACCCGCAAATCTGACATGCTATATTAAATAGTCATGAGTATATTCTCGGTAAGCCCTTTGAAGAAAAAACAGCTTAAGGAAAAAATGGAGTCTTTGAACATCCATGAGGAGGAGGTTGAGGAGTCTTTCATCCGGTCTTCGGGAAAAGGCGGCCAACATGTGAACAAGACTTCGACGTGCGTGTACCTTAAACATATCCCTACAGGCATCGAGGTAAAATGTCAGGAGGAACGTTCGCAGGCGCTTAACCGTTACCGGGCAAGGGTGATCCTCGCCAATAAGATCGAGCAGCTCGTCAAGGGAAAGGAAAGCGAGGAGATACAAAGGATAGAGAAGATTCGCCGCCAGAAAAGAAAACGGTCAAAGAGGGCGAAAGAAAAGATGCTTGCGGAGAAAAAGATTACCTCAGAAAAGAAAAGGCTGCGAGGCCCTGTCGCCGGAAATAATTATTGAATGAAGCCCTCTCATAGAAGTCGACTTAATACGATATACAGTAAGCTTTATAAGGCCTTCGGCCCCCAGCATTGGTGGCCGGGGGAGACTCCTTTTGAAGTGGCGGTTGGCGCCATCCTTACTCAGAACACAAACTGGGGTAATGTCGAGAAGGCTATCGATAACTTAAAGAGGGAAGGGAAACTTAATGCATCCGCGATCCACAAAATAACTCCCGAAAGACTGGCGTCCCTGATCAAACCGGCCGGATATTTCAACGTAAAGGCGAAGAGGCTGAAGCATTTTGTTGATTTTCTCTTAAAAGAATACGGCGGCAGGATGGCTGATATGAAGAGAGAAGAGCCTGACGCAATAAGGGAGAAGCTCCTAAAGGTAAACGGAATAGGCCCCGAGACAGCCGATTCGATAATCCTCTATGCCCTCGGAAGGCCGGTCTTTGTCATTGACGCCTACACAAAACGCGTTATGTCGCGCCATAATATCATGGACCATGATGCAACATATGGCAGCTTCCAGGAACTATTCCAGTTTTATCTTAAAAGGGACGTCCGCCTTTTCAACGAATACCATGCCCTCTTCGTCAGGGTGGCAAAGGAGCACTGCAGGACAAAACCTATATGCGAAGGATGTCCGCTTGAAGGGTTGTAATTAAGAATGGTCAGAATGATCACCCAAATACTTGCCGGCCTGATGCTCCTCTTCGGTGCAGCGACGCTTTTTCCGAAGGCATATATGGAGTACAGGGTAAAAAATCTCCGAAAGAGTATCCTGTATTTTTTTCTTGGTTTCTGTGCTCTCTTTTTTGCGATTATGGCATTTGTATATGCATATCTGATACTGCACAGGGAAATATTTACCTAAGTCCTCACGACCAAGAGATGCCTGACCGTCTCCGAGAATGGAAGTTTGATGTCTGACACGGCAATATTACGCATATCAAGGCCCTTTAGTTCTTCCTCGAGTTTCGGGCCTTTGCTTAATATCAAAACTCCCCCCTTGTTGATATGACCTTTCATCTTTTCGATAAAATCGCGGACACTGTAAAGGGCCCTTGTCATTGCCGCATCGACTTTGAGCCTTTCGACCTCTTCTATCCGCTTGTCGATAATTTCAGTGCCGTCGAGGGAGAGTCTGCTGCAGATGTGCCTGAGGAAGATAGCCTTTTTCCCAACGGGTTCGACAAGAAATATTTTCACCGTGGGGCACATGATCTTGATAGGGATGCCTGGGAAGCCGGCGCCGCTTCCTATATCTGCCACCGCCGCTACACCTTCGGGCAAGACCTTTATAAAAAGAAGCGAGTCAAGGAAATGTTTTATGATGATTTCCCGATCGGTCTTGATGCCGCTTAGGTTATAGGCCTTGCTCCATTTCTTTAGTTCGGCAAGATATATAAGAAACCGATCGACCTGATCTTCCGAGAAGGGGATAGCAAGCTGTTGAAGGCCTTTTCTTAGTAAATCGGCAGTCTCTTTCATAACTGATGTCAGCTAAATAACGGAAATGTTTGGTAGTTTCCTAATTAGGACACTACCAATGTTTCGGGACTTTAAAACAATAACTTCATCAACCCAAAAATGCAGTTCCAATCAAACAATGCAGAGTAGCATGCGGAGAAAAATCTTTATCAGCGCCACCTTTGTAAGGACATCCCACCCCTTGAAGGGCGCATATTTTCACGGCTGATTGTTTCAAACTCCTGGTCCGTAAATTGCGGCATTATAAAGTTTTTCGGAGCATGCTTCTCTGCATCACATTTTTTGGTCAATCTTTTTCTACGACCTTCGCAATGCTGGCTATCTTGTCCTCGGCAGTATCCATGAGTTTGACCCCTTGTGTGTTTCTGCCATGGATCGAAATATTCTGGGCAGTTGTCCTGATAAGTTTGCCGGAACTCGTTATCATGACGACTTCGTCCTCTTCCCGCACCTGGAGCAGCCCCACTACTTTTCCACCTTTTTCAGTGAGCTTTATGGATATAACACCCTTTCCTCCCCTGCCTTGAAGAGGATAGTCTTCTATCCTGGTCCTCTTGCCAAAACCGTTCTCTGCAACAGTGAGTATTGCCGTCTTTTCTTCTGCGACCTCTGCCGCGACAACTTCATCGCCTTTAACCAGTCTTATCCCTCGAACGCCCTTTGACGCCCTGCCTGTGTCTCTGACATCTTCTTCATTAAATTTAATAGACAGACCATTGTGCGTTCCGATGATAAGGTCATTACTGCCGGTTGTCTTTCGTACGGCTATCAATTCGTCGCCCTCATCAAGTGATATCGCTATTATACCTTTGCCTCTGGGATTGCTGTAAGATGTCAGCGCCGTCTTCTTGACGGTGCCGTTCTTGGTGAACATCACGAGGTAGCCTTCCTTAAAATCCCGGACAGGAAGTGCCGTGGAAATCCGTTCACCCTCTGAAAGCTGAAGGACATTTATGAGCGCCTTGCCTTTTGCAGCACGGCCGGCCTCAGGTATCTGGTATATCTTCATCCAGTACAGCCTTCCGAGATTG
>Ga0316628_100002712_pt1 | contig 13282 bp, 12 predicted proteins | sample OWC_Aug_M2_C1_D5_FD_207648 | JGI IMG/M metagenome (GOLD analysis project Ga0316628, IMG submission 207648) | Wetland soil microbial communities from Old Woman Creek delta, Ohio, United States - OWC_Aug_M2_C1_D5_C | ecosystem: Environmental > Terrestrial > Soil > Wetlands | place: USA: Ohio... | reverse complement strand
ACGACAGCGCGCCCTTGGCAATGTGTTGCTGTCCAAGCTGTTCGACTGCGGCGAGGGGCCGGCGGGTCCGAACGCCGATCTCTTCCGCCTCGAGATCGCCGTCGTCGCGTGGGTCGCCCCGGCGGGAAACGGGACCAAGCTGGGGACGGCCGCCGTCGCGAGCGGACGCGACGTGAGCGGCGTCTTCCGCAACCCGAAGGAATGCGCCTCCACCGGCGCGCTCGAGCTGAGAGTCCTCGACCGCGTATCGAAGCTCGTGGGCGGTTCCTGACCACTTCCTTTCAATTCCGAGATGCCGCCGATCGTCCGAACCACGCTGCTGCTGCTCGGGTCGAACGTGTTCATGACGTTCGCCTGGTACGCCCACCTGCGAAACCTGCGCGACAAGCCCCTCATCGTCGCGATCCTGGTGAGCTGGGGAATCGCCTTCTTCGAGTACACCCTGCAGGTGCCGGCCAATCGCATCGGCTATGGCAGCCTGTCGTTGGCGCAGCTGAAGGTGCTCCAGGAAGTCATCACATTGTCGGTGTTCGTTCCGTTCGCGCTGCTGTACATGCGCCAGCCCATCAAGACCGATTTTCTCTGGGCCGGCCTGTGCCTGGTGGGCGCGGTATACTTCGTGTTCCGCGGATAGCGGGCATGGCGGACGTTCAGTGTCCGCGGTGCGGCTGGGAGTACGTCCCGGGTACCGTGTGGATGTGCGGGCCTGATGGCTGCGGGTTTCTGTTCGACACCTTCGCCACGCGGGCACGCTGTCCGCGATGCGAGGCACGCTTCTCCGTCACCTGGTGTCCGGCGTGCGGCCGCGGATCTCCCCACGCCGCGTGGTACGCGTCCGGACCTCCACCCGATCCCGACGTTTTCGACTCGCACGAATGAGAGAACTCTTACTGGCGGCCGCCGAGCGGGCGAGCCGATATCTCGACGGCCTCGACGAGCGGGCGGTGGCGCCCGATCCAGCCGCCGTCGCGCGTCTCGCGGCGCTCGACGTGCCCCTCCCCGACGGCCCTACCGCGCCCGACGCGGTGCTCCGCGAGCTCGACGAGCTCGGGTCGCCGGCCACCATGGCCATCGCCGGCCCGCGGTTCTACGGCTTCGTGATCGGCGGATCGCTCCCCGCGGCTCTCGCGGCCAACTGGTTGGCCGGCGCCTGGGATCAGAACACCGGGTTGTACAACATCACGCCGGCGACGTCGGTGCTCGAGGAGGTCTCGCTGCGCTGGCTGCTCGACGCGCTCGGCCTCCCGCCCGAGTGCGCGGCGGCGTTCGTGACCGGCACGACCGTCGCTCACATCTCGGCGCTCGCCGCCGCGCGGCACGCCGTGCTCGCGCGAGCGGGCTGGAACGTCGAGGCCGATGGACTGTTCGGCGCGCCGCCGGTGACCGTCGTGACGAGCGAGGAGGCGCACCCCACGCTCCTCAAGGCGCTCGGCGTGCTGGGCCTCGGCCGCAAGCGCGTGGTGCGCGTGCCGGCCGACGCGCAGGGCCGCATGCGCGCCGAGGCGATCCCGCCCCTGTCGGGGCCGACGATCATCTGCGTGCAGGCGGGGAACGTGAACACGGGCTCGTTCGATCCCATTCGCGAGGTCTGCGATCGCGCGCGCGACGCGGGCGCGTGGGTCCACGTGGACGGCGCGTTCGGTCTCTGGGCGCGCGTGGCGCCGTCCCGGGAGCATCTCGTGAACGGCGTGGAGCTCGCCGACTCGTGGGCGACCGACGGGCACAAGTGGCTGAACGTTCCCTATGACAGCGGCATCGCTTTCGTCCGCGACGGCGACGCGCTCCGCTCGGCGATGGCCGTGACCGCCGAGTATCTGCCGACGGTGAGCGAGCACCGGAATCCGTCGGACTACACGCCGGAGCTGTCGCGCCGCGCGCGCGGCGTCGAGATCTGGGCCGCGATGCGGTCCCTCGGCCGGCGCGGGCTCGCCGAGATGGTGGAGCGGTCGTGCCGCCAGGCCCGCCGGTTCGCCGAGGCGCTGGGCGCGGCGGGATATGAGATATTGAATGACGTCGTCCTCAACCAGGTGCTGGTGTCGTTCGGCGAGCCGGAGCACACCAACCGGGTGATCGCCGGCATCCAGGCCGACGGCACGTGCTGGTGCGGGGGCACCGTGTGGCACGGACGCACGGCCATGCGCATCAGCGTCATCTCCTGGGCCACCACCGACGAGGACGTCGAGCGCAGCATCCGCGCGATGCTACGGGTCGCCGCCGGGCAGCGGGGACTCGACTGAGCGCATGCGCCGCCCCGTGCGCCGCTTCATTCCGCGCGCGCCCGCCGCCAGGGCCGCGATCGGACTCGTGCTCGGGTTTGCCGCTGGCTTCGCGCTGGCCGCGTGGCCGTCGGGCGCGGCGCAGACACTGGCTTCGGCGCTCGACGCGATCGGCGCCGTCTGGGTGAACGCCATCCGGATGACGGTCGTTCCGCTCGTCGTTTCGCTGCTCATCTCGACGATCGCGCGCGAAGCCGACCTCGGCGCCGTGGGCCGCATGGGTCGCCGCGCCGTCGCGATCTTCGTCGTCATGCTGGTCGTGATCGGCGCGCTTGGCCTCGTGGCGGGCCCGCCGCTGTTCGCGCCGATGCACCTCGACGCGACGTCCGCCGCCGCGCTCCGCGCGAGCGCCGCCGCGTCCGCGACGCGGCTTCCCGGGTTCGCGAGCTGGCTCGTGAGCCTCGCGCCGGCCAATCCGGTGCGCGCCGCCGCCGACGGCGCGATCCTCCCGCTGATCGTCTTCGCGCTCTGTTTCGCGCTGGCATTGGCGCGAACCGCGCCGGCGCAGCGCGCGGCGGGCGGCGGCTTCTTCGGCGCCCTCGCCGCCGCGATGCTGGTGATCGTGAAGTGGGTCCTCGCGCTCGCGCCATTCGGCGTGTTCGCCATCGCCGTGCCGCTGGCGATGCGCGTCGGTCCGCAGATCGCCGGCGTGGTCGCGTATTTCCTCCTCGTGCACTGCGGTCTGCTCGTCGTGTCGGCGGCGGCGTTCTATCCGGTGGCGCGGCTGCTCGGCGGGGTGCCGGTGCGGACCTTTGCGCGCGCCGCGTTGCCGGCGCAGGTCGTGGCGTTCAGCACGCGTTCGTCCGTCGCCGCACTGCCCGTGATGATCGAGGCCGCGGAGAACGTGCTGCAGATCCCGTCGCGCATCGCCGGCTTCGCGCTTCCCTTCGCCGTGTCGCTCGCCCGCGTGAATACGGGGCTGTCATGGATCGTGTCGGCGATCTTCATCGGCAAGCTGTACGGCATGTCGCTCACCGTATCGCAGCTCGCGCTCCTCGGCGCGATGGCGGTGCCGATGAGCTTCAGCGTTCCCGGGATCCCGAGCGCGGGCCTGGTCATCATCGCCACGGCGTTCCTGGCGGTCGGCCTGCCGGTGGAGGGCATCGGCATTCTGATCGCGGTGGACGCCATTCCCGACATCTTCAAGACGTCGGTGAACGTGACCGCACACATGACGACCGCCGTGCTGCTGGCGCGATACGAACCGGCTGCCGAGGTGCGGACCGCCGTGCTCGCCAGCACCTGACCGGGGCGCGGGCAAGGGCCGCGGAATGCACGGAACAACGGAGCACCGCCCGTCGTGCCGCCACTGTGGAACTGAGCGCTCGCGCGAGCGAGATTTGAAGGCCGTGACTGACATGACGCCCTTCATCACTCAGCGGATCGACACGCCGATCGGCCCGATGCGCGCGATCGCGTCCGAGGCCGGACTCGTGCTCTGCGAGTACGACGACCCCAAGCGGCTGCCGGCGCAGCTCCAGCGCATGCGCGCGCTGTTCGGGGTCGACGTCGTTCCCGGCGAACACCCCTTTCTCGACCAGACGCGCCGCGAGCTGAGCGAGTACTTCGCCGCCACGCGCGAGTCATTCTCGGTGCCGCTCGTGCTGGACGGTACGCCGTTTCAGACGAGCGTCTGGCGCGCGCTGCTCGCGATCCCGTTCGGATCCACGACGTCGTATGACCAGTTGGCCACGCGCATCGGCCGGCCGGGGGCCGCGCGCGCGGTCGGGCGCGCCAACGGCGACAACCGGATGGCCATCATCGTGCCGTGCCACCGCGTGATCAACGCCAGCGGCACGCTGGCGGGATACGGCGGCGGACTGCGCCGCAAGAAGTGGCTGCTCGCGCACGAATCGCGCGGCGTGCAGTTGTCGCTGATCGACGAACGACCACACGACTTCCAGGACGAACCACGATGAGCGAACGAATGGAGCCGGCGTTCACGCCGGAGCAGTGGCACGCGGTGCTTCACCGTCCGCCCGGCACGGCGGCGATCGCCTGGAACACGCCCGTTCGCCGCCTCGCGGCAGCGAACGCCGAGATTCCTGATACCGATCCGCGAAAGCTGACACGAGCGCAGGTGAACGTGCTGCGCGAGGTCGCCAAGACACTGGCGGCGCGTCCCGAGACGGCGACCGCGGCGGCGCAGGTCGGGCGAATTGCCGATGTGCTGGACTTGGTTCTGCCGCCGGATTGAACGGCGCAGACATCGCCGGGCCGTTGACATGTCGCGATGGGGAGGGTGAGCCCCAGCCGCAAGCCCGTGAGCCAGGAGCATCCAGCGACGAGTCACTTCCGCGCGTCTGTCAGGGATCTCGGCCGCGCACGGCGGAGTCGGCGCACGGCTCGCGGCTTCAGGCTCACGGCGTAGTGCTGGAGCCCGCTCTCATCCTCGCGATGTCCGCTACCCATCGTGGTCCATCCGATGACCCGCGCCCCACAAATCTCGCCGGCATGTTGTTCCGTTCGTCGAGAGAAATCGCGAGAATACGCCCATGACGAAACTCGCGCACCGTTCCACGGGCAAGATGTCGCCGGCCGTCGCTCTGGTGACCGCCGCCATTCTCGGCGCCTGCGCCGGCGCGCCGACCGCTGGGCCGGCCCCCGCACCGGCGCCGGCCGTGCGCACCCTGCCCAACGACGTTCGGTGGTTCCGGACGTCGGCTGAATATCGCGCGCTGGCGCGCCAGGCGTACCGCGCGGCGGCGGACCATCTGCCGGAATTGAGTCGCGGTCTCGCGGAGCGCTCATGGGCCGTCATTCTCGACGCCGACGAGACGGTGCTCGACAACTCAGAGTACCAGCGCCGCCGCGTCCTGCTCGACAGCGGCTACACCGACGCGAGCTGGAGCGCGTGGGTGAACGAGCGCGCCGCGCCCGCCGTCCCCGGGGCGCCGGGGTACTCGCGCCGCGTCCACGCGCTCGGCGGCCGCGTCGTGGTCGTCACCAACCGGGCAGCGGCCGTGTGCGACGCGACGCGCGCCAACCTCGCGAGCGTCGGGTTCGAGGCCGACCTCGTGCTCTGCCAGCCGCCGCGCGAGGGTGACAAGAACCCCCGCTTTCAGCGGGTTCAGCGCGGTACCGCGGCGCCGGGCGTCCCGCCGCTCACGGTGCTCGAATGGGTGGGCGACAACATCCTCGACTTTCCGGGCATGAGCCAGGCCGCGCGCAATGACCCGCGCGCGCTTGCCGACCTCGGCGCCCGGTACTTCATTCTTCCCAACCCCATGTACGGGTCGTGGACGCAGAACCGCGACCAGTAGCCGACCGGCGCGGCGAGCGCCGCCCATGAATTCCTCAACCACACTCCACTCGATGCGACTCGATTCTACTCCCGGCCAGAGCATCCGCGTGGCGTCGCGGCGCGCGCATTCCTTTTTCGCGATCGGTGTCGCCGCCCTGGTTGCCGCGGCAGCGTGCGCGAAAGGCGATGGTGGCGCGGGCGGCGCCACGCCGGCCGACGCCGACTCGGCGGCCGGTGCGATCACCGCCGCGGAGCTGCTCCAACACATCAAGGACCTCGGCGCCGACTCCATGGAGGGACGCGCGCCGGGAACGCCGGGCGAGCAGAAGGCCATCACCTACATGCAGGGCCAGTTCAAGGCGCTGGGCCTCGCTCCCGGGAATCCGGACGGCACGTACCTGCAGAACGTAGACCTCATCGGCTATCTCGCGCACCCGAAGGCGTCGTTCACCGCCCGCGGCAAGACGATCGCGCTCAGATACCCGGACGACTACATCGCGCTCTCGCGCCACGACCGCCCAGAGACCAAGGTCGACAACTCCGACATCGTGTTCGTGGGCTACGGGGTCGTGGCGCCGGAATACGGCTGGGACGACTACAAGGGCGTGGACGTGAAGGGAAAGACCATCCTCATGCTCGTGAACGATCCGCCGGTGCGCGTGCCGAACGACACGGCGCTCGATACGACGATGTTCAAGGGCAAGGCGATGACGTACTACGGCCGGTGGACCTACAAGTACGAGATCGCCAGCGACAAGGGCGCCGCCGCGGCCATCATCATTCACGAAACGGGACCGGCGGGCTATCCCTACGACGTCGTGCGGAACAGCAACTCGCAGGAGCAGTTCGACGTCATCACTCCCGACGCCGAGAAGCGCGTTCCGGTGGAAGGTTGGGTCACGCTGCCGAAGGCGAAGGAGCTGCTCGCGGCCGCGGGCCTCGACTTCGACTCGCTCAAGGCCGCCGCGGTGCGCAAGGATTTCACGCCCGTGCCGCTCAAGGCCAAGGCGACGTTCGACGTGAAGGTCGACGTGCGACAGATCCAGTCGCACAACGTCGTCGCCAAGCTCGAGGGCAGCGACAAGAAAGACGAGTACGTGATCTACACCGCGCACTGGGACCATCTGGGCAAGGACACCACGCTCAAGGGCGACCAGATCTACAACGGCGCGCTGGACAACGCGTCGGGCAGCGCGTCGCTGATCGAGATCGCGAAGGCGTACAAGGCGCTCAAGACGCCGCCGCGCCGGTCGATCCTGTTCCTGTCCGTGACCGCGGAAGAGAAGGGGCTCGTGGGCGCGAAGTACTACGCGACGCACCCGCTGTACCCGCTCACCAAGACCGCGGCCGACATCAACATGGACGGCCTCAACCAGTGGGGAAAGACGAGCGATTACACGGTGATCGGCCTCGGCAACTCGACGCTCGACGACGTGCTCACCGGCGTGCTCAAGTCCGAGAATCGCACCGTACGCCCCGACGCCGAGCCGGAGAAGGGCTTCTACTATCGCTCGGACCACTTCGAGTTCGCCAAGCAGGGCGTGCCCGCGCTCGACATCGACGCGGGCGTCGACTACATCGGCAAGGACTCGTCGTACGGCATGAAGAAGCGCGACGAGTACACGGAGCACGACTACCACCAGCCGAGCGACGAGGTGAAGCCCGATTGGGATCTCTCCGGCGGGGAGGACGACACGCGCGTGCTGTTCAAGGTGGGCCTCATCGTCGCGAACGCCGACGCGATGCCGCAATGGAAGCCGGGCACGGAGTTCAAGGCGAAGCGCGATTCGATGATGAAGCAATAGACCGGTTGGACAGTGCGATGCGCGCGCGATACGTTGGCCGCGTCGGAACCAGCGGATAGATCGCAAGGAACGAGCATGAGCTTTCAGCGGATCCTGATCACGGTCGACGACAGTCCGGTGGCGGCGTACGCCGCCGGCGTCGGCTTCGAGCTGGCACGATCGCTCGCGGCCAACGCCGCGGTCGTCCACGTCGTGGACCGGTCGGACGCGTTCGCTCCGGAATCGGGCCTGCCGGCGGCGGAGCTGATGGCGCACGCCGAGGCGGATGGCAGGCGCCTCCTCGACGAGACGTGCGCGCGCGCGCGCCTGCCGTCCCCGCCCATGGAATTCATGCCCGTGGGCAAGGCGAGCACCGAGATCGTGAAAGTCGCCAGGGAGTGGGCCGCGGACATGATCGTGATCGGGAGCCACGGGCGCGGCGGCGTGACGCGGCTCCTCGTCGGCAGCGTCGCCGAGGCCGTGGTGCGCCACGCTCCGTGCCCCGTGCTCGTCGTGCGGCCGGTGGCGTGAGCTCCAGCGGCTCGGTCGCCGGCTCTGCTGCTCCGGGGTCGGCGCCGAGTACGCCCGTCGCCGAAACGCTGGCGACACTCGGCTCGAGCAAGCAGACGGGCCTGAGCACGGCGGAGGCGGCGACCCGCCTCAGGCAGCATGGCCCGAACGACGTTCCGGAAAAGCGCGCGCACCCCGTCTGGGCGTTCCTCGAGAAGTTCTGGGGCCTGTCGGCGTGGATGCTCGAGCTGATGGCCGTGCTGTCGTTCGTGCTGCACAAGCGCACCGATCTGGTCATCGTGCTCGCGCTGCTCGTGGTGAATGCCGTCGTGAGCGCTCTGCAGGAGCGAAGCGCGTCGACGGCGCTGGCGGCGCTCAGGAGCCGGTTGCGCGTGACGAGCCGGGTGCTGCGCGACGCGCACTGGAGCGTCGCTGCGGCGCGGGACCTCGTGGTGGGCGACGTGGTGCGCGTGCGCGTTGGCGATTTCATTCCCGCCGACGCGCAGGTGATCGACGGCGACATCCGGGTGGATCAATCCACGCTGACCGGCGAGTCACAGGAGGTCGCCCGCACAACGGACGACCGGCTCTACTCGGGATCGACCGTCCGCCGCGGCGAAGCGACGGCGGTCGTGGTCGCCACCGGCACCGAGACCTACTTCGGACGCACGACGGAGCTCGTGGCCGGTGCGCGGCCGAAGTTGCACGTCGAGGAAGTGGTGGCGCGCGTCGTCCGGTGGCTGTTCGTCATCGTCGGCATCCAGGTGGCCGTGGTTCTGATCGGCGCGCTGCTCAAAGGCGTCGCCGCCGTCGAGGTGCTGCCGCTGGCGCTCGTGCTGCTGCTCAGCGCCATTCCGGTCGCGCTGCCGGTGATGTTCACGGTGAGCATGGCCGTTGGCGCGCGCGAGCTCTCGCGGTTGGGCGTCCTCGTCACGCGGCTCAGCGCGGCCGAGGACGCGGCGAGCATGGACGTGGTGTGCGCCGACAAGACAGGCACGCTGACGATGAACCGCCTCGATCTCGCGGGCGTGCTCGCCGAGCCCGGATTCTCGGACGGCGACGTGATCCGCGACGGCGCTTGGGCGAGTCATGAGGCCGATCAGGATCCGATCGACCTGGCGTTCCTTCGCGGCGCGCGCGAGCGCCATCTGCTGGACGATGCCGTGGTCGTTCGCCAGTTCACGCCCTTCTCGCCGGACACGCGCCGAACCGAAGCAACGCTCGAGCGCAACGGCCAGGCTTCCCGCGTCATGAAGGGCGCGGTGCGCACCGTGGGTGGCTCGGCCGGCTTGCCCGACGCCGCGCTGCGCGAGCTGGAGGCGCGCGCCGCGGGCGAGGCGCAGCGCGGCCTGCGCACACTGGCCGTGGCGCGGTCGGACGGCAACGCCCCGTGGCGGTTGGTCGGCCTGGCCTTCCTCGCCGATCCGCTTCGCCCCGATTCGCGCGAGCTCCTCGCGCGGCTGCGGTCCCTTGGTGTGACGGTGAAGATGCTCACCGGCGACGCCCTCCCCGTGGCCGAGGCGATCGCTCGGCAACTGGACGTGGGGCAGGTGGTGCGCGCGCCTGATCTCCGCGCCGGCGACGCGTCAGCCGTTGCCGGGGCGGAGCGAATCGACGCGGTCGGCGGCATCGCCGAGATCTATCCCGAGGACAAGTTCCGCGTCGTGAAAGCGCTCCAGGCAGCCGGCCATGTCGTGGGAATGACCGGAGACGGCGTGAACGACGCCCCGGCCCTTCGGCAGGCCGAGGTGGGCATCGCGGTGAGCTCGGCGACCGACGTCGCGAAGGGCGCCGCCAGCGTCGTGCTCACGGGCGAGGGACTCGGCGGCATCATCGATCTGGTGACGAACGGGCGCTCCATCTATCAGCGCGTGTTGACCTGGATCATCAACAAGGTGAGCCGCACCATCCTCAAGACCGGGTTCGTCGTCGTTCCGTTTCTCGTCACCGGCAAGTTCGTCGTCTCGGCGCTGACGATGCTGCTCCTCATCTTCATGACGGACTTCGTGAAGATCGCGCTGTCCACGGATCGGGTGCGCCCGTCTCGAGAGCCCGAGACGTGGAACATCGGGCCCCTCGTCGTCCTCGCCGTCATCCTCGGCGTGCTGATGCTGATCGAATCGCTCGGCGCGCTCGCCCTCGCCTGGCGCTGGTTCGGCCTCGGCGGCGACGCGGGCCGGCTGTCGACCTTCGCGTTTGTGGTGCTGCTCTTTTTCGCGCTGTTCTCGCTCGTGTCCGTGCGCGAGCGCCGAGCGTTCTGGTCGACGCGCCCGAGCCGCACCCTGTCGCTGGCGTTGATCGCCGACGGCCTGGTGGGCGCGCTCATCGGCACGCGGGGATTGGGCGAGTTGGCGCCGCTGCCCGTGGGCCAGGTGGCGCTCGTCATCGTCTACTCGGCGCTCTGCGCGCTCGTCGTGAACGACGTCGCCAAGCGCGCCATCATCGCGCGCGGGCTTCGCCGCCGGGCGCCCCATTCATGACGACGATCTGACGCCGGATGGAAGCTGCCATGTGGAGCGGCACGGTCGTCGGGCTCGCCGGGCGCAGGATACCCATTCGCCGCGCTGTCCTGGCGAGTTGGTGCCTGGCGTCGCTCGCCATGGGCGGCTGCGTTGCCGCCGAGGGCGCCAACCGCAAGCCTGCCGCTCGGGACGCGGGCCGGCCGGAGCCCGTCGTGGTCCGTGTGCTCGACGTGGGTCAGGGCGACGCGACGCTCATCGAGAATGGCGGCAGCCGTGTGCTGATCGACGGCGGGCCCGAGGAGAAGCGCCTCGGCGCGCTCCTCGACTCGCTCGGCCTGAACGACAGCACGTTCGACGTCGTCGTGCTCACGCACCCGCACGCCGATCACCTCATCGGTCTGCGCGCGCTGTTCGAGAGCCGCCGGCACATCCGCGTTCGCTACTTCTTCGAGAACGAGGATCCGTACACCGCGGCCAACCTGCGCCACCTCCGCGACTCGGTGCTCGCACGCGCCACGCGGGGCGAGCTCGTCGCCCGCGACACCGACGATCCGTGCGCGAACGGCGCGCCGATCTGCACCATCACCATGAAGGGCGGGGCGTTGCTCCACGTCATGCGGCCCATGCCGCGGTCGTTCAATCCGAACAACCGCTCCGCGGCGGTGAAGCTCGTGGGCCCGGACTCCGCGTTCACGATGTGGATCGCCGGCGACGCCGAGCAGGACGAGATCTACTGGTTTCTGCACGACGCGCGCTACGACCTGAATCCTGGCATGCGCGTGGACGTGCTCAAGGCCGACCACCACGGCAGCTGCAACGGCGTGACGCGCGCCTACCTCGACGCGACGCGTCCGTCCCTGGCGACCGCGTCGGTCGGCGCGGTGAACTCGTACCACCACATGCACGACCAGGCCAAGGCGTTGTATCGCGCGCGCGGCGTTCCCTGGTACCGCACCGACGAGAACGGCACGATCACCATCCGCGGTCCCGGCGTGGGTGGGGCGCGGTACTCCGTGCTCATTCAACGTGGCACAGCCGACATGTCCGGTCGGTCCGACGCGAAGTCGACGCAGGCGGACTGCAATCCGATTCCGTGACCGGGTTCGGCTCGTTCGCGCCGAGTCCGGTCACCGATCTCGCGACGTCGTCCCAAACGCAGCCCGCGTCAAACGAGAGCTGGAAGCGTCACCGCGAGGCGTCCCGAGCGGCTGTTCCCAAGAAAGGAACGTCCGGGCTCGTTGCGGAGCTCAGGCATGGATGGTCGCGAAGCGATCCGCGTTCATCAGTGTCATCCGCGCAAATCCGTGATCGTGCTGTTGCTGTCACGCTTTGCCAACCTCCGCGGGCGCGCCGAGCGGCGGCAGCAGCGACTCGATCTCGCGCCGGTGCGGCTCGAGCCACGGGGGCAGCACGAGCTGCTCGCCCAGGTGCTCGAGCTCTTCGTCGGCCGTGAAGCCGGGGCCGTCGGTCGCGATCTCGAACAGCACGCCGCCGGGCTCCAGGAAATACACGGACCGGAACCAGAAGCGATCGATGACCTCGGTGGGGCGGCGGTGTGCGGCGGCGATGCGTGCGCGCACGTCGAGCTCGGTCGTGTCGTCGGCCACGCGCCACGCCACGTGGTGCATGGTGCCCACGCCCCAGGCGCCGCGCGCGGCCCGCGGCATCTCGCGCAGCTCGATGTGCTTGCCCGAGCCCCCGGCGTCCACGCCGTAGCGATGCCAGCCGTCCTCGACGCCGAAGTCGTGGAACCCCAGGACGCCGGTGAGGAACGCCGCGGTCGGCGCGAGCTCGCGCTCCCAGGCGCGCACGGCGTGCAGGCCCACGATCTGCCGGTCCGCCGGCACCGGGCTCTTGTCCCACGCGCGAAACAGCCGCTCGTCGCTGGTCTCGACGAGCGCGAGCTGCTGCCCGTGCGGATCGGCGAGCATGAGCGCGCGATCGCCGCGGCGCGTCTCGGTGCCGGTGACGTTCGCGCCGTGCTGCGCCAGCCGGTCCTGCCAGTACTCGAGGCTGCCCGCGGGAATCGCCAGCGCGATCTCCACGCCGAGTCCGTGGCCGAGCCGCCCTGGCGGCGAGTCGCGGAACGGAAAGAACGTGAGATCCGTGCCGGGATGGCCGTCGGCGTCGGCGTAGAAGAGGTGGTACGTGCCCGGGTCGTCCTGATTGACGCTCTTCTTCACCAGGCGCATGCCGAGCACGCCGGCGTAGAAGTCGAGGTTCTCCTGCGCGTTGCCGCAGATGGCCGTGATGTGGTGAATGCCGCTGATGTCGCCCATCTGGCTACTCGTCGAGTGGGGTTGCCGTGACGGCCGCCGTACCGTCGCCGCGATAATGTACGGATACGCGCCAGGGGCGGCAGCAGACCTGGCAGTCCTCCACGTAGTCCTGCACGGCGCCGCCTCCCGGATCGAGCCCGATCTCGTTCGCCTCGCCGCAGTACGGGCACACCACTTCGCCGCTCGTGTCGGCGGTGCCGTCGCCGAGCGGAAAGTCGCGGTCGAGGTCGGACTCGTCATGATCGTCGAAGACAGAGCGCATGCCCTAATGTATCCCGCTGCGCGGGGCGGATCGATTACCGTTCAATACTCGCCATGACCGACCTGTTCGCGGCCCGCACCCAGATGGCGCTGTCGCTCGGCTTTCACATCGTGTTCGCCGAGATCGGCATCGCGATGCCGTTGCTGATGGTGCTCGCCGAGTGGCGGTGGCGGCGCACCGGCGAGGAGCTCTACCTCCAGCTCGCGAGGCGGTGGGCCAAGGGCACGGCGATCCTCTTTGCCGTGGGCGCGGTGTCGGGCACGGTGCTCTCGTTCGAGCTCGGATTCCTCTGGCCGCGCGTCATGCAACTCGCCGGGCCGATCATCGGCATACCGTTCTCGCTCGAGGGGTTCGCATTCTTCACCGAAGCGATCTTCCTCGGAGTGTACCTCTACGGCTGGGAGCGCATCTCGGCCGCGGCGCACATCGCCGCGGGCGTGATCGTGGCGGCGAGCGGCGCCGCGT
>Ga0316628_100002711_pt1 | contig 13282 bp, 10 predicted proteins | sample OWC_Aug_M2_C1_D5_FD_207648 | JGI IMG/M metagenome (GOLD analysis project Ga0316628, IMG submission 207648) | Wetland soil microbial communities from Old Woman Creek delta, Ohio, United States - OWC_Aug_M2_C1_D5_C | ecosystem: Environmental > Terrestrial > Soil > Wetlands | place: USA: Ohio... | reverse complement strand
AAACAAAACCGGCACGACAACCGCGATGATCAGCAGCAGGGACACGGCCTCGATCCGTAGCATCAGGCGAGCGGAAATTTTGACGTCCCGCCAGGCAATCCATACGGAAGCGCCTGTCACCAGCAAGGAGAGCGCCGTGGTTGAAAATTCGCGTCCCACGAAATGCAGCGCCAGCAGGTTTGCGAAGTTATAGAACCCGCCAATGACGCTCGCTCCGGTGGCGACATAGGCCAGGAGCAGGCTCCAGGCGGCCACGGCGCCCATCCAAGGAGGCAAAATCATGGAAGCATAGGTGTAGAGCGATCCGGGGGAAGAGGAATATTTTGCAAACCGGCTGACGCACCAGGCCACCAGCAGGATCGCCATGGTCGCCAGGAGATAGGCCAACCAGGTGCCATTGCCGGCAAGCGCAGCCACCAGCGGAATGGTGGCCGCCGGGGTCGATGTGGGAGATACGGTGGAAACGGATTGCGCGAGTGTCTCCATGGGCGAAAGAATTTCGCCGCGCAGGCCGTAATCCCCGGTCTGAATCTTGGTGGCGGAGGCCGGCTGGTTTAGGACGGGGGACGATGTGCTCGCGGAAATGTTGTCGGCGGCCATGGCGTACCTTACCCGCTTCAGGTTGCGGACACAAGGCACGCAGGGCAAATCCGAGCCTCAAAGAAAAAATGTGATGCATTCAAAAAACAATGGAAAGGCCGTCCGCCGAGGCGAAGATTATCCAGAAACGCTCCCTGCTTTGTATCTGGCGTTTCGGAATTCAACACGGAGGACACAGAGAGCGCAGAGAAAAACCCAGCCGCGGCAATCAGTTTTTGACCTTCATCGAAGTCTTTGCTCTGTGGCTCCGTGCGTTCCTCCGTGTCCTCTGTGTCAGACCATCGAATTTCCGTTTCGAGCAACCGTTTAAGTTCGTTGAACGATCCTCCCGCTTATGCTAGCGTCCGCGTAACCTTCCCTTGCCAAGCGGGAGTAGCATCGGGGTCCGTGGAGATTGCATGAAGCGCGCGGCCAACATCAGCGAATTAATCGACCAGCGGCCCTTGAGCCGCTTCCAGATGTGGACCATGGCGCTGTGCGGCATGGTTATCGTGCTCGACGGCTTCGACGCGCAAAGCATCGGGTTCCTGGCGCCTTCGATGGCGGACACCCTGGGCATTCCGGTGCGCACATTCGGTCCTGTCTTTGGCGCGGCCCTGTTCGGATTGATGATTTCGTCGATGGCGGCGGGACTGTTTGCCGACCGCTGGGGCCGCAAATGGCCGATTGTCGCCAGCACGGTTTCGTTCGGCGTTTTTGCCGCGCTTACGCCGCGAGCCGCCACCATCAATCAGCTGGAACTCCTGAGATTCCTGACGGGGCTTGGGCTTGGCGGCGCGCTTTCCAACGTCGTTGCGCTTCTATCGGAATACGCCCCCAAAAGGCTTCTCTCCGTGTACGTGAGCATTCTGTTCTGCGGGATGCCGCTGGGCACTCTGCTTGGAGGCGCGGCAAGTTGGCAGATGCTTCCGAGGTGGGGCTGGCAATCGGTCTTTTATGCCGGCGGGGCGTTGCCGCTGGCATTGTCTCTCCTTTTGATTCTTGTACTTCCCGAATCCGTGCGCTTTCTGGAGGTTCGCGGAGCCAGTCACGCGAAAATCGCGAAAATCATGGCGCGCATTTCTCCCGACCTTGCCAATCCGGATTTCTACGCCGGTCTGTCGCGCGAAGATCGCCGAAAACCCATGCCCGTGAAATATTTGTTCACCGAAGGCCGCGCCATCGGAACCGTTTTGCTGTGGATTCCTTTTTTCATGAATCTCCTGATCCTGTATTTCGTGGTGAGTTGGCTGCCCTCTTTGCTGCGGCAGGAGGGGTCGCCCATTTCGGCGGGCATTACGGCGGTGGTGCTGTTCAGCGGCGGAGGAATGATCGGGTCGTTCATGGCCGGGTACATGATGAACCGCTGGGGCACGTTTACGGTCTTGCTGGCCGAGTTCGCGGCGTCCACGCTGCTGATTGCGTCGCTGGCATTTTCCCGGTCGGTACTGCTGACGATGATCATTACGCTGGTTCTGGGATTCATGGTGCAGAGCGCGCAGGGCGGCCTCGGGGCGCTGGCTGCGATTTTTTATCCCACGGCAATTCGGTCCACGGGAGTGGGCTGGGCGCTCGGTATCGGCCGCATCGGCTCGATCGTCGGCCCCATGCTCGGCGGCTTGATGCTGACGTTGCGGTGGGGCCCGCGCGAGATTTTTCTTGCCGGCGCGATTCCGGCGCTGTGCGCCGCGGCCGCCACCCTGCTGAGCCTGTGGCGCCAAAGAAATCTGCCCGCAGCCCGCGCGGAAACGGAAGTCAGCGAAGAAATGCCGGTCTAAGTAGGACAGCTTCAACCTGTCGGTTTTTGATCACGCCGCCGGGCACGAAGCCGACAGGCTGAAGCCTGTCCTAATTTCGCCTACTCAAAAAGCGTTTGCTTTTCCCGGAGCGCCGGGTGAAGGCGCGGCGACACAATTTCCCCGCCGCCTTTGCGCTGCCAGAGTTCCCGGAACTGCTCGATCGTGCCGGGCCCATATCCGGCATAATGATTATTGGCAAAGGCAAGAATCTGGATTTTGCGTTTGTGAACCGGCTTCAGGACTTCCACCCACTCGGCCAGGTCCGCGCCGCGATCCAGAATAATTTTATTCCACGTTTTTGTCTTTTCCTCGATTCCCTTCCGGTCTCCGATCCAGCGCACGTACGCGAAGTCCGCTGTGATGGGATCGAACTTTTCAAAAAGCTGCCGCGGCCGCGGCATCCATACGTGGTCCACCAGGGCCAGCGCGACGCGGCGTTCCCGAAGGACTTCGACGAATTCAGGCACCATCCAATTTTTATTGCGTATTTCCACGGCGAAGCGGTATCCCCCCGGAAGTTTCTTCAGAAACGGCTCGAGACGCGCCAAAAATTCCCGCACGCCGGGAAAGGCCTTCTTGTTGAAATACCCGAACTGAAACAGCAGAGGGCCCAGTTTTTCGCCAAGGCAATCCATGGCCTGCAAAAAATGACGCAGATCCTCGCCGCAATCCCGCAGCACTTTTTCGTGCGTGATGACTTGCGGCACCTTCGCCGCGAACAAAAATCCCGGCGGGGTTTTCGCGAACCAGCCCTTCACGGTCCGCATCGAGGGCGCGCGGTAAAACGTGCTATCTACTTCAACAATATCGAATTGTGTAGCGTAGTAACTCAGATATTCCGAGGGCTTCATGCCCGGCGGGTAAAATGCGCCCTCCCAGCCGGCGGCTGTGAATGCCGAAGTGCCTAGCCGAATTTCCGTTTCCGCGCTCACAACTTGCGATTCTATCTCAGTCCCTGGCCGCGCGAATAGCCGCAGGCCGGAATTGCGCCTTCCCACGGCGGACAACTCTAGCTCCTGACGCCCTCATCAAACTGGGTGTAGATTCAAGTGTTGCATCGGCCCTACCCGGCAGCTATCGGGAGCTGTCCCCGGTGGATCACTGAGGAGCATGTATGACCCCCATGATTTTTGGAAATAAAAATCAAATTTACCGCAATTTATTGACATTGCTTGGGTTAGGATTGGCCGTTTCCTTTGGCGCCTTATCCGCCTCCGCTCAGCAGAATCAGACCGGCGAAGTCCAGGCCAACATCGAACAGCAAAATCCCCAAGAGCAGGCCATGCCGGATCAGGCGCCAACAGGCCAGTCCGCGCAAGACCAGGCAGCGCCTCCGGCGAAGCTGACATTGCCCGCCGGCACCATCCTTCGCGTGCGCACCGACGATTGGCTATCCAGCGATCACAACCTGCCCGGTGATACCTTCAGCGCCGTCCTGGACCAGCCCATCGTGGTGGACGGATGGGTGGTTGCGCGCCGCGGACAGGCCGAGACGGGAACTGTGGCCATCGCAACGAAAGCAGGACGCCACAGCGGAACTTCCCAATTGGGCGTGCAGCTGAATGAACTAACTCTGGTCGATGGCCAGCAATTGCCTCTGCAGACGCAGATGCTGCAAACTTCCGCGGGCACTTCGCACGGCCAGGACGCTGCCACCATCGGAACCACAACGGGAGTTGGCGCGGCCATTGGCGCCATCGCGGAAGGTGGCACGGGCGCGGCCATTGGCGCGGGTATAGGTGCGGCTGCGGGCGCCATAGGAGTGCTGGCTACACGCGGCAAACCTACCGTAATTCCCGCGGAAACGGTCCTGTCGTTCCGCCTGCAAGCGCCTGTGACGGTTTCCACCGAGCGCAGCCAGTTTGCGTTCTTGCCGGTGACGCAGGGAGATTTTAATTCGCAAGCCCCCCGTGCCCGCGGACAGCACATGGCGGAGCCACGCGGCCCCGGATATCCGCCGCCCTACTACGGTTACCCCTACGTCTATCCGTACGCGTATCCGTACTCGTATGCATTTTATCCAGGCCCGTTGAGCTTTGGATTCTATGGAGGCTACGGTGGGTATGGGCGCTACGGATTTGGGCGCAGGTTTGGCGGCTTCCGCGGCGGTTTCCGGCGCTAACAGAAATTTTTCAACAGAGATCGATGGTCGCAGCCCGTGCAGTTGTCCATCAGGATAGGACTTCAAGCCGCGCATCGCGCAGTCAAGTGGCACAGGCTTCAGCCTGTGCGCTCCTGTTTACCTGGCAAAAATCAAAACCGCACAGGCTGAAGCCTGTGCCACCAGATACAGCTTTGCATTTCAACGCAACCAGGGACGTCCGATTCACAAGGAACAACAAATCCAATCCCCATTTGCGATAAAGACAGGGCAATACCGGTCACCAGCCGGAACGCTTGGCCATATCCGGCTGCTTTCCCGCATCCGTAATTCCCCGCCACGCTCGCAGCGTCTCTCCCACCGTCCAGGCCTGCGCGATGCAGCCGTTGGGCGTAAATGGCTCATCACCATCAAATATTTCGCCGGCCGTGCCGAGTCCCGCAGCCGCGACTTGTCGCAGCATCGGGTCCAGGAAAGACATCGCCGTTCCGGCATCCTGATAGACGCGCAGGTGCGCGAGCACAAAAGGACCGAGCAGCCAGCCCCAAACCGTGCCCTGGTGATAGGCCGCGTCCCTTTTTTCCACGCCTCCCGCGTAGCGCCCGATATAGCCAGGCTCTTTCCGGCCGAGGCTTCGCAGACCGAACGGCGTGAGAAGTTCGCGCGCGCACACCTCAACGACCGCCCGCTGCCGCTCCGGCGTCAAGGGAGACTCCGTCAGCGAAACTGCAAAAATCTGATTGGGGCGCAACGCTGCGCCGGACTCTTCCGTGTCCGGCGGACCATCAATCACATCGAAACAAAAATGTTTCTCGGCATTCCAAAAGCGTTCGAAGCCGCTTCGCGCCCGCCGCGCCAGATTTTCGTAGCGGTCCGGGGCGCGTCCGAGGGTGCGCGCGAATTGAGCCATGGACGTCGCGGCGTTGAACCATAGCGCATTGATCTCCACAGGCTTGCCGATGCGTGGCGTCACCGCGCGGCCCGCGACCTTCGCGTCCATCCAGGTGAGGGCCGCGCCGTCTTCTCCGGCATACAGCAGCCCGTCGGCTGCATCGACGTGAATGTGGTAGCGAGTTCCGCGAACGTGCGCCTCGACGATGGAGTCGAGCACGGGAAACAGTTCGCCGATGAGCCCGGAATCTCCCGTGACGTCAAAATATTCGCGAATGGCCTGGAAATACCAGAGCGTGGCATCGGCCGTGTTGTACGCGGGGGGGTCGCCCGCGTCCGGAAAATTGTTGGGCAGCATTCCCTCGCTCACAAAGTGCGCGAACGTTCGCAGAATGTTACGCGCCACGGAGGGACGCCCGGTCGCCAGGCAAAGGCCGGGAAGAGCGATCATCGTGTCGCGTCCCCAATCCCCAAACCACGGGTACCCCGCCAGGATCGTGCGCGCATCGGCCATGCCTTCCAGCGTACGCGTGGCGATAAATTGGTCCGCGGCGAGCACAAGCTGCTTGACGGCCGGCGAGGCCGCGCGGCCCGCCCTGCTGTTTTCTTCGTTAAACTCTTCGAGAAGCGCCCGCGTCGCATTTTGCCGCGCCACATAAGCGGCTTCGCCATTCAGGGAGGAAGCGGCGTCCGTCGTCGCGACGATCGTGAGCGATTCCCCAGGGGCCAGTGTTGCCGTGAATTCTCCCGCGAGGAAATGGTCCGCATGATCGGGAAGCCCTCGCGCCCGCTCAGCCGAAAGGTCAAAATCGCGATACAACTGGTTGGCCAGGCGAACCGTACCCCGGTCGCTCAGAACATAGAACGGCGCCGCGCCCGTAAATGCCGCGACGCGCAATCCCCGTTCCACGCCCGTAATTTCCATCGGAAAATCCCCGGCAGCTGTCACGCAATGTTCGGCGGCGTGGTCCACCAGAGCTTTGATGGCCAGATCGATGGGAGCGCCGGCCCGCACCAGTCGATACAGCACATAGGTGGTGTTCGCGCCCGCCTGCATGAAGACGCGCTTTTCCAGGAGCGCATCGGCCAAGGCAAAGGTCCACACCGGCGTCGTGCCCTCCAGAGTGAACCTCTCTATGTGACGATACCCTTGGGGAGCCACCACTCCGCCCACCCAGCGGTTGGAGGCAATTTGGTACTGCTGGGCGCCGTATAGCGCCGTCTCGTCCAGTTTGGCAAGCAGCAGGGCTCGGCCAAGTGGCGGATGCAGTGCCGCGGTCAGGAGTCCGTGGTAGCTGCGCGTTTCAAGACCCGCAACCGTCCCGAAACCATATCCCCCGATGCCGTTGGTCACCAGCCACTCGCGCGATTCCGCCGCGGCAAGATCGCCGCATATCTCGCGGCCGAAATCGACCACGGAGGGAATGGCGGAAACATCGCGATCGGCGGCGTGGTTCACACCGGAATCATGAATCCTTGGCGGCCATTTGAGCTAGAAGAAAATAAGTAAATGAAACGAGGGAGCGAAGTTGTCGCGCGCCAGTTCCTGGATTACGGCGTGGCGCAGACCCCTAGAGAAGCCAGGAATTTCCGCAACGCATTGAAATCAATGGGTTTCGTGAAGTGGGCATCGCAGCCGGCGTCATGCGATCGCTTTCGATCCTTCAGCGTGTCATCGCCAGTCACGGCAACAATGGGCACATGCGACAGGTGTCTCTGTTTGCGCGCCCAGTGGACCAAGGTGAGGCCGCTTTTTTCCCCGAGGTGAATATCGAGCAGGACCACGTCCGGCAAAGGTTCCGCCGCGATGCCAATGAAGCCTTCTTCAAGTGTCCCGGCGAGCACGGGTTCGTAGCCTTCTTTTTCTAACCACTGTTTGAGCATATGGCTAAAGAATCGGTCGTCTTCCACCACCAGAATTTTGGGCTTCATCTGTTTTCCTCAGCTGGACGAGATCGGCGAAGTCAGCTCACTGGGTTCGGTGCCGTCGGAAGCCCCGCAAATGCTTATATCGTCGAAATGAAAAAAATCTTGAGTCGAATAACGTAAGGAGGCGACAATTCTGTAATGACACGCTACTTCTGGCTGGGACGCGTAACAGCGATCGGCTCGGGCGCCTCTTGGTTTGTTTCCAGTTGGGACGCCCAATGCGACAGGTGATTGAGCGACGTCTCGTGCGTGCGGTCGAGTTGCAACGGTGTTATGGAAGCGGCCCCGTCGAAAATCGCGGCGTAATCGCTTTTGGGATCGAGCCCTTCGATGTGCTCCTGTTCGAGCAGCCAGAAATAACCGCGGCCGCGCGGGTCAGTGCCCTCTTGCAGGATATTGCGGGTGACTTTTTTGGACTGGCGCGTGAACCGTACTTCGCCGTTCCAGACCAGCGGCACATTCACGTTCAGCAGGACGCCCGCCGGCATGCCTTCGCCCAGCACCAATTGCGCCAAATCGCGCGCGAATTTCGCGGCATGCTCGAAACGGAATCCCCTGCCCTTGTGCGCCACCGATACGGCGATGGACGGGATGTGGTTGATTGCCGCCTCCATGGCCGCGCCCACCGTGCCGGAATAAAACACATTTTCGCCCAGGTTGCCGCCCCGGTTGACCCCGGAAATCACCAGGTCCGGCCGGTTCGGCAGCAGTTTATTGAGCGCCAGAATTACCGAATCCGCCGGCGTGCCCTCGACCGCCCATTCCCGCTCGGCCACCTGCTCCCAAAAGATCGGCTGCCGCAGCGTCAACGACTGCGCTGCGGCGCTGCGTTCATGGCTCGGCGCAACGACGCTGATGGTCCCCAGTCCTTCGACCGCCTGCACCAGCGCGCGCAGGCCTTCCGCCTGAATGCCGTCGTCGTTTGTGATGAGTATGTGTGCCATAGGTATTATTAGATGCGGGAGCAGCCTGATCCGTGCGGGCCTGGGAATATTCTCGGCAACCGCTCCTTCTGGGTCTGAAAGGCTCGCCGGATACCCATAATTGACTCGGGGGCGATCCCAGCTTTATCCCGCCCTACATAAATACTTTAGCAGTAGCGGCAGAAATCCAACAAGGCGTAGAGAGAGGAGGGTTTCCTAAATCTACCCGGACTGCGGCAAGGGAATGAATCGCTGGGGAATAAGGAAAAAATGGTCGGGACGACTGGATTTGAACCAGCGACCTCACGCACCCCAAGCGTGCGCGCTACCAGGCTGCGCTACGTCCCGACGGTTTGCATTCGCGGCTGTTGTAGCCCGCCTCTTCAGAGGCGGGGTTCCTGCCCTGATTGAAAGAAAACCCTCGCCTCTGAAGAGGCGAGCTACAGAACCACCGCGTTCTTCAGCGTATCACTCGGATTCCAGAGCCGTCAACAATGAGCGGAGCGAGTCCCGCAGGTCGAGCAGCGTCTTGCGGTTCAGCATGGCCATTTCCGGCGACACGCCCCGCGGGTCGATTTCCGCGCCATGGGCTTCCCCATTCGCCCCGCCATTCGCGCTTACGCCGTTGGAGCCGTCTGATTCCCCAGCCTGATCGCGCAAGTGGCGCCGCGCGCCGGCTATCGTAAACCCTTCGTCGTACAGCAGCCGCTTGATGACGAAGACCGTCTCGATATCCTCCCGGCGATACAGCCGGTGCCCCTTGGGGCTTTTGACCGGCTGCAACATCGGAAATTCCGTCTCCCAGAAACGCAGCACAAACGGCTTGGTCGAGGTCAGGCGGCTGACCTCGCCGATCCGGAACAGGCTTTTGTCCGGAATGGCTGACTCGGATTGTCCGTTGCCTTCCATTCGTTTATCCCGCACCCGTATCCTAAACCGAATCTTGCGCGTGTCAACGGCTACGTAGGACAGGCTTCAACCTGTCTGGTTTGGATTCGCGTCGCCGCAAACATAAACCGTCAGGATGAAAAGTCTCTGTGACAACGCCCGAATCTTTGTAGGGCACGGCTTCAGCCGTGCCGTAAAGTACGCAGGACGAAGGCGGCTTTAGCCGCTGGCCGTTCCATTGTGAGTTCTCACACAGACTATGAAGCCTGTCCTACGTTTAGCGCGTCTCAACGCCGCAAAATATTTCTGAAAGTTCACGACGGCTTGCGGTCTCGCGCATTGCGCCCTTTTTTGGGACGGCCGGGCGGGCGGCTGGGCACGCGGCTGCGCTCGCGGTCGCGCTTTTCCTTCAGGCGCTGCAGAAAACGAATCGGCGCGCCGATAAAATCGAACGTCTTGCGCAACTGGTTTTCCAGGAAGCGCTCGTAGCTGAAATGCAGGCGCTTGGATTGATTGGTGAACAGGATAAACGTCGGCGGCGATGCGCCCGCCTGCGTGACGTAGTAAATCTTCACCTTGCGCGCGGCGGGCGACGTGCCGCGGTCGAGATCCACCGCCGCGAGCCAGCGGTTCAATTCGCCGGTGGAGATGCGCCGGCGGCGCGCGTCGGCCACGCGGTTGATCAAGTCGAATAATTTTTCGGTGCGCTCTCCGGTCATCGCGGAAACAAAAACAATCGGCGCGTAATCGAGAAATTTGAAGCGCGTGCGCACGATCGTTTCGTAGTCCTCGGCCAGCTGCGCGGGATCCACTTTCCCGGTGAACGCTTTTTTGCGGACTACGGAGGTGTGCTTGCGTGACCGTGACTCCACGACGTGCGGCTTTGATTCCTGGCTTTTTAATTCGCGCGCGGCCTTCTCTGCCGCGGCTTCCACCGCAAGGTCCCACTTGTTCATGACGATGATGACCGAGCAGCCGGACTGTTCGGCGTATCCCGCGATGTTGGCGTCGCTCGCGGTCACGCCCAGGCTTGCATCCACGATCAGCAGCGCGACGTCCGCCTGCTCGAGGTGCCGTCGGGCCATGACCACGCTCAATTTTTCGGCAATCAGTTTCGTCTTGCCCTTGCGGCGAATCCCGGCCGTGTCGACGAAGCGGTAGGTGCGCTCGCCTCGATTTACGATCGTATCGACGGCGTCGCGCGTCGTTCCCGGAATGTCGGAAACGATCGAGCGCTCCTCGCCCGCGAGGCGATTGAGCATCGTCGATTTTCCGACGTTCGGCCGCCCGATGATGGCCACGTTGATCTGTCGCGCGATTTCGTTCCTGGCTTCGGGTTCCTCTTGCGCAGCGCCGCCGGGTGCGGGCTCTACTTGGAGCCCGCCGGAAAAAGATGCGGGCTCTGTCTCCACATCGGCCGATTCAGCCGGCAGCCGGCCGGGAGCCGTGATGGCATCAAGCAAATCATCGAAGCCGTAGCCGTGCTCCGCCGAAACCGGATAAACATCTTTCGAGAGTTCATAAAACGGCGCCGCCAGCGATTCCTGCATCTGCGTATCGACTTTATTCGCCAGAATCGCCAGAGGCTTCCCCGTGCGGCGCAGCAAAAGCGCCAATTCGGAATCCAGCGGCATCAGCCCCGCGCGCACGTCCACAACAAGCAGAAGCTGCGAGGCATTTTCAATGGCCATCTTCGCCTGGCGCAGGATTTCGCGAGGGATGGCGGCCTTGTCGTCCGGCACGATTCCGCCCGTGTCGACCACTTCAAACGTGCGCCCCTGCCAGGTCGCCGTGCCGTAGATGCGGTCGCGCGTAATGCCCGGCTCGTCGGTGACGATCGAGCGCCGTGTGCCGGTGAGGCGATTGAAAATGGTCGATTTGCCCACATTGGGGCGGCCGACAATTACTACCGATGGAAGTTTTTCAGTCATTGGGTATATGTGTTGTCTCTCGTGAGGAGCGCCGAATCTTGCACGCAAGCTCAGATTGGTGAGAAACGGAAGAAAGCACGAGAGGCGTTAATTATACGCTATTTCGCGAGCTTACATTGAGGCAACTGGCCGGGTCTTGGCCTCCGCGCTACGGAAGGATAGTATTGCTGGAGAAAAACCAGGAAAGGTCAGGCGATGGCAGACATTACGGGACAGAAAACGCAAGGGCCGCTGGCCGGGTTGAAAGTCATCGATCTGTCACAGATCATGGCGGGGCCGACCTGCTCGATGCTGCTCGCCGACATGGGCGCCGACGTCATCAAAGTGGAAAAATTGCCGGGCGGGGACGACTCGCGCCGCATGGTGCCGCCGATTATTGCCGAGGAATCGGCGGCATACCTCATCATGAACCGCAATAAGCGCGGCATTGCCGTGGACCTGAAGACGAAGGCGGGGCGCACGGTGCTGTCCCGCCTGCTGCAGGACGCCGACGTCTTGATCGAGAACTACCGGCGCGGCACGATGGAACGCATGGGCTTCGGCTATGACGCGCTGCACGCGCTGAACCCGCGACTTATCTATTGTTCGATTTCCGGGTTTGGGCGGACTGGGCCTTATGCCGATCGCGGCGGGTTCGACCTGGTGGCGCAGGGCATGAGCGGGCTCATGAGCATCACGGGGGAGGGGCCGGGCTTCCCTCCGATGAAAATCGGCGCACCCGTCACCGACATCACCGCTGGGATTTTGGCGTGCGTGGGCGTATTGGCCGCGCTGCAATCGCGAGCGTCCACGGGCGCGGGGCAATTGGTGGACACTTCCCTGTTTGAGGCGGGCATCCTATTTACTTACTGGCAATCCGCGATCTGCTTCGCCACGGGCCACGCTCCGGGGCCTATGGGTACGGCGCATCCGCTGAACGCGCCGTACCAGGCGTTTCCCGCATCCGACGGCTGGATCACAGTGGGCGCGGCGAACCAGGCGAACTGGCTGCGGCTTCTCGAAGCGCTCGAAGCGCCTGAACTGGCGAACGACCCGCGCTTTGCCACCAACGCCGACCGGATGCGCAATCTTCCGGCTTTACAGGCAACGCTGACGCCACTGTTTAAAGTTCGCACGTCGGCCGACTGGCTGCGTCGCCTGGAGGAAGCGGGCGTCCCAGCTGGGCCAGTACTGGACATCGCGCAGATGCACGCCGATCCGCAAGCCCTGGCGCGGGAAATGATCGTCGAGACCACGCATCCCGTGGCGGGCCGTGTGCCGTCGCTGGGTCTGCCTATAAAATTTTCGGAAACGCCGGGCGCGGTGCGGCGTGCCGCGCCAGTGCTCGGCCAGCACACGCGCGAAGTGCTCCGCGAACTCGGCTTCTCGGACGCCGAGGCCGACGAGATGGCGGCGCAGGGCGCCGTAAAAATTTCCGGCACGAAAAAGGCGAACACTCGATGAGCGAAGAACTTCTGTACGAGATTCAGGATGGCATCGGGCGCATCACCTTCAATCGCCCGCAGGCCCGCAATTCATTTACTTTCCCCATGTACGAGCGGCTTTGGGAGATCTGCACGCACGCCGAAACCGATTCCTCAGTTAAAGCTCTGGTGCTGACAGGCGCGGGAGGAAAAGCGTTCGCCGCGGGCACGGACATTTCCCAGTTCAAGGCGTTTTCCACCGCGGAAGATGTGATGGGATATGAAGCGCGGATCGAGCGCGTGGTCAGCGCGCTGGAAAATTGCCCCGTGCCCACGATTGCCGCGATCGGCGGTGCGTGCACCGGCGGAGGATTCACGATCGCCGGCTGCTGCGATCTTCGCATCGGCGCCGCCAATGCCCGGTTCGGCGTGCCCATCAGCCGCACGCTTGGCAATTGCTTGTCAGGAGCGAATTACGCGAGGATGGTGTCGCTGCTGGGACCGGCGCGCGTGAAGGATATTATTTTCACCGCGCGGCTGATCGACGCCGAAGAGGCCGGCAGGATCGGCCTCATCAGTGAAATTCTGCCGGATTACGAAAGTGCGCTGCGCCGGGCGGATGAGTTGGCTCGCACGGTTGCGTCGCACGCGCCGCTGACCTTGCGCGCCACAAAGGAAGCCCTGCGCCGCATCAAGGAAAAAATGATTCCCGCGGAGGATCGCGATCTGATCCTGATGTGTTACCAGAGCCGTGATTTTCGGGAGGGCATGGACGCGTTCCTGAACAAGCGTCCGCCGAAATGGACGGGGACGTAGCGTAGACTTCAGTCTGCGCGGT
>Ga0316628_100002710_pt1 | contig 13284 bp, 8 predicted proteins | sample OWC_Aug_M2_C1_D5_FD_207648 | JGI IMG/M metagenome (GOLD analysis project Ga0316628, IMG submission 207648) | Wetland soil microbial communities from Old Woman Creek delta, Ohio, United States - OWC_Aug_M2_C1_D5_C | ecosystem: Environmental > Terrestrial > Soil > Wetlands | place: USA: Ohio... | reverse complement strand
TGCCCAGATTCATGAGGGCATCGGCCCGATCCGGGTCCGTTCCCAGCGCCGCGCGGTAGTGGTCGATCGCCGGGCCCAGATGCCCCTGCTCCATCAGGACAAGTCCCTTGTAGAAATGGCCATCGGCCGACCGGGGACTGATCCGCAACTCCTCGTCGAAATAGCCGAGCGCTTCATCCACCTTCCCTTGCCTGAACAGGGCGTTTCCGATCCCGACAAGAGCATTCCCATTGTCGGGCCGGACCCGCAGCGCCTCGGCGTAGTGGGCGATCGCATCGTCGGTCCTGCCCATCCCGGCCAGGGTGTCCCCGAGGATATTGTGGGCGACATAATTCCCCGCCACGGCATCGGTCGCGTGGGCGAAGAGGGTGATCGTATTTTTCCAGTATCCCGCCTGCCTCCACGTCAGGGCCGTGCAGGCGAGCAGGATCAGGCCGGCCGCGGAGGAAAGCATCACCCTTCTGCCCGCCCTGTCGGAAAGAAGGGCGGGGGCTCCCCACGCGACCAGTGAAAATAGACCGATGAGCGGGATATAGGTATATCGGTCCGCGATGAATTGCTCCCCCACCTGCACCAGGCCGATCACGGGCACAAGCGTCGCCAGGTACCAGAGCCACCCGACAATCAGGTATGGATGCCGGTGTGCCAGCCGAATGCAGATTGCGGTGATGCCGGCGAGCAACAGCCCGGCCCCCGATGCCTCAAGCACCGTGACGGTGGCAGGCAGAGGGTAAATGACGGAGAGGCCGACCGGCCAGATCGTTTTCCCCACGTAGGACACATAGGCCAGCAGTGCGTTGGCGGCCCTGAAAACCAGCGGAACCCCCTTGAAGTGGGCGACGGCCCCCCCTCGTTGCTGGGCGAGAATCGTGACGACGCCGGATGCGATCGACAAGGCGACGAGGGGAACCTTTTCCAGCAACAATGGACCCAGGTTCCGCCTCCCCGGCGCCATTCTCCCAAGGGGCCAGTAGTCCAGGAGCAACAGCGCGAAGGGAAGCGTCACGAGCATCGGCTTGGACATGAGACCGAGCGCAAAGACGCCCAGGACCGACAGATATCGAAGACGGCCCGGACGCTCCACGTACCGGACATAAAGGATCAGGGCAAGCATCCAACACAGGGTGCTCAGGACGTCCTTGCGCTCGGCAACCCAGGCGACGGATTCCACGTGCAGGGGATGAAGGGCAAACAGCGCCGCGACGAACGAACTCTTCCAGAGAGCGCCGGTCGCGCGGTTCAGGAAGAGGAACAGCAGCACCGTGTTCGCAAGGTGGAAAAGGACATTGACCAGGTGGTGGCGCCCCGCGTCCATTCCGAAGAGCCGGACATCCGCCATGTGGGAAAGCCACGTCAGTGGATGCCAGTTGGACTGGTGGAAAGACGTGAACGCCCAGGCGACATTGTTTTCGTTCAGCCCGGTATTCACGTGGGGATTGTTGACCACGTACCCGGGATCGTCGTAGTTGACGAACTCGTGATGACGCAACTGCCAGTAGACGCCTGTCGTGATGCAGACGAGAACCAGGAGAAGAAACGTCTTGGTCCGGACTATCGGTTGAAGACGCGGCCGGAGATCCAACGACAACGATTGCCCTCTCGTACGCACTTCTCCGGCAGGGTCATCGAGCGGAAACCGGAGCCACGGTGATATCGACTTTGCCCGGAGCCCCCCGGGTCAGCACGTAATACGGTGTGGCGCTGAGGAACAACACCTTCTCGTTCTCCGTGATTCGCGCACGGACGACGTAGACGTGCGCGGGATCGACCCGGGAGGGGTCATAGGCGATCCGGAAGCTGACCGGCAGTTTGCCGGCCGCAATCCAGATGGACTCGCTCCCGAGCATGTTGGCGCCGGGATCCCTCGCAGAGAGGTCCAGGAGTTCGACGTGGACCATTGCCATCGCGGGAAGCGAAACAGTCTCGCGAAAGGGCCTCGGTGCCAGGGACACGGTCCCGGAGACGGTTGGCGCTCCCGCCGGCGGACCGGCAACGCCCCCGCCGGGGGGCAGGGCCGTCGCCACGGACCAGGAAACGCAGACCGCACAGACCGCCGCGGCCGCGCCGGCTGCCCGCCATCCCCTGGTCATCTCTTGACGGAGAACAGTTGAACCCGGTTGTTTCCCCTGTCGGCGATCGCCATCTCTTCCTGATCGTTGATGCACATCTGCTCCGGGTAATAGAGGAACCCCTCGGTCCATCCCATCTTCAGCTGTTCGCCTTTGAGGGAACCATCCGGACCCAGGGCAAATACGACGCCCCCGTTCTTGTCCGCCACGTAGACGTTCCCACGTCCATCCGTGGTGATCGTGGCGGGAAATTTCATCGTTCCCCTCATGGACCCCGTCAGGGGCGAAAATTGCGCCGAACCCTTTGCCGCGATGGAGACGGCCGCCTTGACGCTGTCGATCAGATAGAGAGTCCCCGCCCTGTCGACCGCCAGGTCCGAGATGACCTCGTAGTCCTTCGGAAAATCGACCTGCCTCGCGAACTTTCCCTCGGGCGTGAGGATCAGGACCCTGCCTGCGAACACGTCGAGCAGGCAGATGGAGTCGTCCTTGCCGATATCGAAGCTCCTTGCGACGACGGTCGCCGGGGAAGGCATGCCGGACGCGTCCACGTAGCCCCGGAACTCCCCGGCGGGACTCAGGCGGACAAGGCGCTTCTCACGTCCGTCCAGCGCGAAGATCTCCCCTTTCGAATTGACGCGGACCCGTATCGGGAAGGAGAGCTCGGGCACCCGGATTTCATTTTCCGGCACCGGTTTCCCGTCGACCACGGTGAATGCCACGAGGCGGCCGTTTCCCGAATCCGCCACGATGAAACGGCCTTTATCGTCGCACGCCACTCCTTCGGGGAACTTGAGACCGACCTCCTTGCCATCGACGTAGAACGATTGGACGTACCTCAACTTCACGGCGTCCGCGCCAAAGGACACATTGGCCAGGAGTACCATGGCAACGACGGAGACGATGATCTTCACGGGGTGGTTTCCCATCGGTCACCTCTTGACTCTCTCGTGACATTGGACGCACAGGTCGGTGGACGTGGCAAAGGGGTTCAGCTTCTTGTACGGCGTTCCGTGCGACCTGTGGCAGCTCAGGCAGTTCACGCTCAGGTTCCGGTTCCGCATGTCCGTATACTTCGCCCCGACGGGGTGCGAGGAATGCTTCCCCCAATCGTGGCAAGTGCCGCAGAGGTCGTTGACGGAAGGATTCGCCAGGAGCAGCGGGACGTCGGAAGAGTGAATGGAATGACAGGCTTTGCATTCCCCGTTCGCCACGGGTTCGTGTTTCGCGAGTGACGTTTCCTGCCGCCTGATCGTGTCGGAATGGCATTCTCCGCAGACGCTGATCGTGGGCCCCTTCAGCAGGGCCGCCTCGGGCGAGGCGTGAGGCGAGTGACACGCCAGGCACCCCTTCCTGCCCACCAGGGCCCAGTGCAACTGGTTCTTCGCGAAAGCCTCGTTGACCATCTTGGAGTGGCATCCCCGGCACAATTCGAACCCCGCATTCTTGAGCTTGAACGGGGTCGGGGAGGACGGCGCCTCGTGGCACTGGTTGCACATCCCGTTCGCGACCGGGCGATGGACGTTGGCGTAGAGGAACACGGCCTTGTCCGATCCGTGGGGATTGTGGCAGGAGGTGCAAACCCCCTTGGCGACCGGATAATCGCTGTGCCGCCGCGCGAAGGCAGGCTTGTCCGCCTTGTGGCAGTCGAGGCAGAGCCCCGGGACATCGTTTTTCACGAGGTGATCGAACTTCTCCGACGCGTGCGGGTCGTGGCAGGTGAGGCACCCTTTCTCCACGGGAGAGTGTTTGAAGCCGGCCTTCGTCACCGCCTGGCCCAGATCCTTGTGGCACCCGAAGCAGAGCTCGTTTCCCGCCTTGACGAGATTCCACTTGTTTGCCGACGCGTGCGGATCGTGACACGCGGTGCATTTCCCTTCCGCGACGACCTTGTGCCTGCTCCTCGCCTTTTCCGGCGCCATCGCGCCGTGGCAGCGGCCGCAGATCCGGCTGGGGTCGTCGTCCAGGAGTTTGCCGTGGGAGGAGGTGTGCGGATTGTGGCACCCCGAGCACTCCCCTGTCTTCACCGGCGTGTGCACAAAAGGCCGCTTGAGCTTCTCCTGGAATGCGACATGGCAGGTCAGGCAGATCTTCCCTTTCGCTCCCGGCTTGAGATTGTACTTGTCCGCCGGGAACGCGGTCGCGCCCAGGAGGAGAACGAGGAGAAACAAGACCGAACAGGCCGCCCCACGTCGCATCGTCGCGTTCTCCCCCGTCATTGTTTTTCCCCTTCCACGTGGCATTCGCCGCAGGAGCGCGACACGAACGGCGGGTGGGACACCTCTTTGAAGAACTTCGGATCCGTGGAGGCGTGCGGCGTGTGGCAGCTCACGCAGTTCATGACGCTCGCCTCGATGGAGAAGTGGGCCTTCCGGAAGGACTGCGCCTTGAAATCGTGGCACTCCCCGCACAGCGCCCCGACCGGGGACGCGAGGAGGGGCGGCTCCTGGGATACGTGGGGCTTGTGGCACCTCAGGCAATCCCTGCGGGCGGGCGAATGGACCTTCTCGCGCTCGAATTTCGCCTTCAGGTCCTTGTGGCAGGTGAGGCACATGTCGGGGCTTCCCGCCAGAAGGAGCTTCTCCAGTTTCGCCTTGTGCGGACTGTGGCAGTTCGTGCATTGCCCCTGCAGGACCGGGGCATGCCCGCTCTTGCCCTTCCGGATCTCGTCGCCGAGCTCGGAATGGCACTCGGCGCACAGCTTGTCCTGCCGCTTCAGGATCATGCCCGCCACGCCGCTTCCGTGGGCATCGTGGCATGCAAGGCATTCGCCTCCCTTGAACGGATCGTGATTCGATCCCCCCTCGACCGGCTTCATGAGGTCGGCGTGGCAATTGGAGCACAACGCCGGAGACACCGACTTCAGGAGGTTCTTCTCCTCCGACCCGTGGGCCTTGTGGCAGGCGTTGCACTTCGCCTCGGCGACGGGCTTGTGCGTGGTCGCCTTCCGGAAATTCGCCTCGGCGTCCGCATGGCACGAATAGCAGACCGTATCCATGCTGCCCCGGAACATGGCTTCGTAATTCGAGCCGTGAGGATCGTGGCACGAGGTGCACGAGTCTCCCTCGAAGGGCTCGTGTTTGGTCTTTGCGGCCTTGGCAGCCTTCGCGTTCGCATGGCACGAGAAGCAGAGTTCCCCTTCCTTCGAGGCGAGGAGCTTCGGGTTCCCGGCCGCGTGCGGTCGATGGCAGGAGAGGCAGCCCTTTCCCCCGGTGACGGCGCCGTGCGGCTTCGCCACCTTGTTCCCCTTTTCGGCGTGGCATTCGGTGCAGACGCGGTTCACCGGGCCCGCGAGAAGGGCGGGGTTCTCCGCGCTGTGGGGATTGTGGCAGGACAGGCATTCGCCGTCCTTGAAGGGCTTGTGTTCGACGGTCCCCGACTTCAGGCCTTTCTCGTCGTGACACTGGTAGCACAGGGCGCTGCCCTTCTCCGAGGTCCCGAACGGTTTCGGCGAGGAAGACGGGTTATGGCAGTCGCCGCAGCCGGCTTCGGCCACGGGCTTGTGGGCGCTCGTCTTGAGCAGTTTCGGCTGCGTCGACGAATGGGGGTTGTGGCAGAGGGAGCACGACGCGGTCTCCACCGGGTAACCCCCGTGGGACTTCCGGAACGTCCCTTTTCCCGGGTCGTGACAGGACAGGCACATCGGGGTCGCCGCCTTGACCAGCAGGTCCTTTTCGTCGGAGCCGTGGGAGACGTGGCATGCGCGGCACCCGTTGGACGCGATGACCTTGTGAACGACCTTCTTTTCGTAATCTTCCCTCCGGTGGCATTGGTAGCAGATCTCGGCCCCCTCGGCCTTCAGGAGGTGCTGTCCCTGCGACGCGTGCGGGTTGTGGCACGAGGTGCATTTCCCGCCTTTCAGTGCCGTGTGGACGTGGGCCTTGTCGAGGCCGATCTTTTCCTTGGCGTGGCACGCGTAGCAGACCTCGTTGCCGTCCTTCTTGAGAATCAGCTTCGGGACGATCCCGTGGCGCAGGTGGCAGTCTTCACACTTCCGTTCCTTGACCACGGAATGCACATACTTCATCGAGAAGTACTGATCCGAAAATTTCTTGTGGCAGTCGAGGCACTCTCTCTTCGCGAATGTCTGTCTCACCACGGTCGGCTGGCAGGCGGCGAAGAGCCCGCCGCCCAGGAGAAGTACCGCTGCAACTAGAAAGACCTTTCGCTTCGCGTCCCGCGTCGTCATGTCTGCTCCCGCCAGTAGGTGTCGCATCGTTACGGTTTCGGCTCTTCGATGAAGACTTTCACCGGGTAGGCCTTTCTCAGATTTCCGGCGTACTCTTCCACCCCCCGCTTCAACTTCTCTCCCGTGACCTTCCCTGCGACTTCCCCGACGACCTGCTCGAACGGTCGAGGGTTCGACGGGATGACCTCTCTGATGGAAAGGACGTACGCGTACCCCTCCGGGCTTTCATAAAGCCGGAACTCCCCCGCGCTCGCCCCGGCGACGACATCCTGGACATCCTTCGGCAGGCTGTTCACGGCAACCAGGCTCCCTTCGAACCGCAGGACGTCCTCGGAGTTCTTGTCCACCTGTCCGTCGGCGTTCGCAGCGACCCATGAGAAGTCCGCACCCTCGTTCAATTTGTGCAACGCCTCTTTGGCGCGGGCCTTTCGGGAAAAGACCAGGCTGTCGATTCTCGCCATCCCGGGGGAGGAGAATTCCGCGACGTGCTTTTCGTAATACGCCCTCAACTCTTTTTCCTCGAAACGGATCCCGGGGCGGATGACCTTTTGCACGAAGACCCCGAAAAGGACCGAGTTCTCGTGCTCGGTGACCATGGCCCTGTATTCCTCGGACTTGTCGATCCCCAGGCGAAGGGCCTCTTTCCTGACGACGCGCTTGTTCAGGACGCTGTCCAGAACGTCCACCTTTCTCGCGTTGACTTCCTTCTTCTCCACCGCCTTCTCGATGCCGTGAAAGAATTTCCTTTCGATGGCCTTGCTCAGTTCCCCCACGGTCACGGGATCCTCCCCCGTGACCTCGGCCACGACGTGCCGGTCGTCCAGAAGCGCCTGAAATCCGGCGGCGCTTGCATCGTAATCCAGGCCATCGAGGACATCCTGCCGCACGTGCGCGTATTGCTTCTTGAGGGACTCGACATACTCGCGGGTCTTCTCGAACTTCCGGACGCCCAGCAGCATGTCCCTGGCCCGCGCCCTTGCCTCGGGATTTTCCGGGAACCGGATTTCCTCCAGTCTCAGGATGGTGTAACCCGACTGGATCTTGATCACGGGGCTTATCGATCCGACCATCATCCTCGAAATGGCTTCCTTGATCCCCGGCAGAAGGTTCTCCGACTTGACGTATGCCCCTTCGTCCCGTCCCTTCGCGGTTCCCTCGTCGAGGGCCTTGCCCGCGGTCTTTCCGAAGTCCTGCCCGGACTTGATTGCCGCTTGGAAAGCCTTCGCGTCCTCTTCCTTTCCGAACAGGAGGGATTGCAGCTTGTATTCCTTCACCAAGTCCCTGTATCTCGCGTCGACCTCGTTGTCGGCCACCGCGATGTCCCGGGTCTGCCGATTCAGCAGCACCTCCCCGACGGCGTTCCGCGAATAGTTGTCGACGTCCTCGCGGACCTCCGGCAACTCGTCGAGGCCGATGTTTCGCGCCTCGAGCAGGATCAACCGGATGTTGACCAGCCGATTCAGGATCTCCGAGAAGTCGACTTTCCCGACTTTTTTCCCCTCGCGGGCTTCGGCATGACGCATCCCGACGGCCTGGCTCAACTCCTCCGAGGTGATCGGCTCGCCGTTGACCGTGGCAACGGCTTCCTTTCCCCCGATCCTGGGAAGCGACGCCCCGGCGGCAAACCCGGCCGACGTTGCCAACGGGGATATTACCGACAAGACCGCGATCGCCCGGAAAAATCTCCTCATGCCCACCCTGTCCTCTCTTCGTGCGTCGTCAAGATGCTCGCGCCTGCGCGGAAATCCGCCCTCAGTACCCCATCCTTTGCCGAATGCTCCGCGCCATCCCGAAGGCCATGGAGCTCGCCGTCCGCTCTCTCCCGATGTCGAAGAACCAGACACCGTCCGTTCCCCTGTTGTCGCTCCTGGAGGACCAGACCACCTCCCGGCTTTTCCGCTCGATCATGACCAGCGAAAAGTCCACGACCGGCGCACCCGCGGAACCCTGGTAATCCTGATAGTCCAGGACCTTGCCCGTGAGGAGCAGGTCAGCATCGAGCGCGCCGAGCACGGCATCCGCGTCGGCGAGGGACATTCCGTCGTCCATGATGATCCGGTGGGTCAGGAACTCCCTCCGGACGGCGCCCGGCTCGACGACCCTGATGTTTTCCGCCCTGGTCATCTCCCTGACGAAGTGCAGCATCAGGATCTCCCCGGCGTTTTTCCTGGTGCTCTGGTTGAGGAACGGCACCACCGCCAGGGTGTGAGGAGCCCCGGGCGCCATTGCGGGAGATCGGTACGAGACCTTCGGCCGGAAAATCCTTCCTGCCCCCACGGAGGAGTCCCCGCGATCGCGGCCCGGGAGGGAGTCCGGGAGCGAGCCGAAAAGCGAGCGCACGACTTTTCGAAGGAGAACCCGGGAATCCTCGATCATCCCGAGGTCGAGAAGTCCGGGAGAATCGTCGCCCGCCATCCCCGCGGTCTCCATCCACAGGATGACCGGCGGGTTCCCCGTCGAAACCAGCCGGGAGGTCAGCGCGATCTTCGGGGGAACCGTGTCGTCGTAAAGTTCCAGGGAGGAGATGACGGCGGCGCCGGTCCCGGTCTGCTCCCGCAAGGCCCGGGCAGCGGCCTCGTCGATTCCCCCCGCGTATCGCATCCGGTAGCTTGCCATGAACTGCTCGAGACTTTTCTCGTCCAGGACCTTGAGTCCCCGCGCCTTCAATCCGTCGCTCAGCAATCCCCGGATCTCTTTCAGGGGGGCGGGCGCTCCGCTCAGGTTCTCGACCGGCAAGACGGCGACCTGAAGGTCGTGGAGCAGCGCCTTCGGGATTTCCTGGCCGGCAGGCCCGGCGCCCACCCCGCGGCTGGCCGCGTTGTACGGTGCCCGAGCCTCGAGCGAAACCGGGGGCCCCTGGACTCCGCCGGTGTTGGTCCTCGCGGCGGCACACGCCGAGAGGAACACCACGCCGGCAGACCAGGCAGCGATCGCTTTACTTGTACAGCTTATTGATAAGGTCAATTACTGCTTCTTCCGTCACGTCGTTCATCGGTTTCCCGCCCCCGCCGAACAGGCGGTCCGCGGTCGTGACACCGCCCTTGGTCGAGGACGCCGCCCAGACAACCTTTCCGGTCTTGACCTCGAGCATCTGCAGGCTCACGGATACCAGGTTCGCGGAGGCGGAGCCGGACCGCACCTCCCCATATTCCCTGACAACCCCGGTTATCACCGAATCCACACCGAGAATGGCTCCCAGTTTCTTGACTTCTTCCTGGGTCGGGGTCGTCCGGTTTTCAATCTGGGCACGGGAAATTCCCCGCGCGACCTCCCCGGGAGGCAGAAGATAAAGCCCCCCGGTCGCCAGGAGCGTGTTCATGAACACGTCCCTGACCCGGTCTGCCGCCCTTTCCTCCTTGGTGAGGTTCGTGAAGGGCAGGACCGCAACCTTCTGGACGGCTCCGAAATCCATGTTCGGGTCACGGTATTTGGCCGGCCCGGCGCAGGCGCCGACGCCACAGCACAGCAGGACAACCAGGAGCTTTTTCGACGTCACGTTCCCTTCCCCCATCGACGAAAAACATCTAATTTTCCCATACTATATTCCGGTCGCGCAACTTCAATAGATCATCTCCAGGTTCGTGCTGAACGTCCGGTTGTCCACCGTCTCGACCCGGGACTCCGTCTTCAACATCTGGTACGACATGTCCAGGATGATCCGCGACGTGATGTTCCACCTCAGGCTCGGGCGGATGGACCTGGTCTTCGCGTTGTCCCGCGTCGTCAGGTCCTGGTTGAAGTCGAAATTGAACTGGAGCGCCCCGGACGGGAACGGCGACCAGTTGGCCGCGTAATTCTGGAGGGTCTCCTTGATGTCCTGCCTTTCGACCCGGCTCGCGGAGGCCAGCAGATAGACCGTCTGAAACGGCCTGTACGCAATGCTCACGTCGCCCCGGCGGTCCACCGTGGACTGGTCCGGCCTCCCCCCGCCCGTCCGGTCCGTCGTGGTCCCGGTGTAGTTGAGCTCCAGGGTCACGGTACTGTGTGGAACGATATTGGCTCCGAATATCAGAGTTGTGCTCTGCTGGTCCTCGCCCGTGTCCGATTTCGTCGTGGTCAAACCACCGTCGAGAGAGACATCGATCCCCCTGTACAGCTGGGCGTTGTTTCGCAGGAACAGGGAATTCCTGTCCTGGGACCCTTCCCCCAGGTGCTCGTTCCTCCCGCTGAAGAGAAGGACGTGGCGGAGCGTTCTCAGGGGAGTTGCCTGCAGGGACGCCGTGTAGGTGTACGCGACACCGCTTTGGACCGGGTCATCGACATCCTCCCGCGTCACCCTCCCGCTGGCAGTAAAGACTTTCGAAAGTCTTTGGGATATCGAGAGGCCGTTGGAAAGGGTGTAACTGGTCCGGGACGGGGTGTCCGTATTGAGGACGAAGAAGGACAGTTCGTGATAAAGAGAGGGGCTGTTCAGAATCCTCGTCCGGATGTCCGCCGTTCCGGTCTGCGTTGTCCTGACGGTTTTTCCCCTGACCTCCGCTGCGGGCCTTCTCTGGAAGACCTGCACCTCGGCCACCAGGATATCCGGAAATTCCGATGCCCGCGGCACGACGAGCGACAACGGGCGGGTCACCGCCTTGATGAATCTCGCCGTCACATTCGGAAAGCGGATCTCGAAACGGTTCTGGAATGGCCCGAACGGCGCGAGGGACACCGTCGTCAGGAGGGTCCAGTTCAGGTTGTCGGGGCTGGTATAGATCTCCCAGGAAAAGACGTTTGCGATCTCCGGCGGAAGTTCCCTGTCGAGCCAGACGAGGAGGGTGTTCGCCTCCGAGGGAATCACCAGGTCGACGCCCATGTTCCGCGGCCGCGTGTCCCCGCCGGCGGGCGGGAGCCCCAGGTTCAGTCCGGCGCCCGCGACAAGGTTTCCGTCGATAAGGGCCGGGTTCGGATCCAGCGCCCCTTCGGCCGGGGTGTCGTCGAGGACGGAAAGGCCCTGCAGGGGAAAGAGCGGAAAGCTCACCTCGCCCGTTCCGCTCGCGATGGTTTCCGTCTCCACGCGGGCGAGTTCGTAGCTTGCCGACACGCTCGTCCGATTCTGAAAAAGCGTCCCGGAGTAGGTTGCCCGTCCGTTGTGGGCGAGCTCCTTCGTCTCGATGGCGTCGATCCGGTTGTCCGTGTTCCGGTAGGACGGCTGGTACCTGAGGTCCAGTCCCTGGTACGCGTAGTGAACCGCCGCCTGGGCCTGTTTCGTGGTCGTGTCCTGGAAAGCGCGGGCCTTGTCGAAGGTGTCCGTCTTGTCGAACCGGATGCTCCAATCCGGAAACCCGTCGGGTTTCCATCCCAGGATCGCGTGGTATTCCTCGGTCACGTCGGTGGCGGAGCCAACCGCGGACGTCTTCGTCTCTTCCTCTCTCCTGCTGTACCCCACACCCGCCTGGTAGAGGGGAGTTGTCAGCCGCAGGTCGACGTAGGGACGGGTCTTCGTGCCAATCGAGGTCGTCTCGAGGCCCGCCGTCTCCGAATCCGTCTGCACCCGCTCGAAAAGGCCGCCGGCGTCCAGGGACAGGTTGGGGAAAAAGGTCTTGTTCATGAAAAGACGGTAGCGCTGGGTGAAACTGTTCATGTTTGTCTGCGTCGTTTCCCCGGCGCTGTCCGCCGTCTTTGAGTCGTTTGTCGCATAGCCGAAATCCACGATCCCTCTCAGGCTGTCCGCGGACGCCGCCTTCGCGGAGAGCAGCGCATGGCCGAAACCGGCAATGAAGAAAAGGCGAATGAGGCGCGACCGGACGGTTCTTCTCATGGCGGACCCTGCCCGGTCCTTACCTCTCACCCATCATGGTCACCCAATCGGCCCCGTCTCCCACGTCGACCGCGGGAGCCAGTTCCCTGCTGACGAGGTTGACGACCGCGAGGAGTCTCCGATCGGGTAGAACGAGATAAAGGGCGTTCTCGTCCCCGTCGATCGTCATGGAGGAGATGCGTCCTCCCGCCGGCAGCGAGTCCACGGGGAAGAGCGCGACGGGATCAAGGATCTCCAGCGCATCCGGCCCCCGGCCGACATAGAGGAGGTCGGTCCGCGTATCGACCTTGACCGCGCTCATCCCGGCCCCGACGTAGGCCCTCGCGCGCACGGAGAGGGACGACGGGTCGATCACGGTCAGGTAGGGGGAATTCCCGTGGATCACGAAGAGCCTGTCCCCGTTGCGGTTGAACTGCCCTCTCAGGGGCTCGGCCACCGTGGCGATGGTCGCCGCAAGGGACCTGGAAGCGATGTCGATCACGGAAACTGTGCTCGACCGGGTGTTGAAGACGTACGCCCGCTTCCCGTTCCCGTCCACCAGGACCGAATGAGGACCTTTGCCCACCGGGATCCGCTCGACTTCGATCAATGACGCGGTGTCGACGACGCTCACCGTGTCGGAACCGGCGTTGGCCGTGAACAGGAGCAATCCGTCGGGAGAAAGCGCCGGCTCCCGGGGACTGTCGCCGGTGTGGAGCCTGAGGCGATTCGTGACCTCCCCCGCGTCCGCGTCGATCACGTCGATCGCGTCGTCCTCCTCGAGGGCCACGTACCCCTTGCGCAATCTGCGGTCCAGGGCGATCCCCCGGGGTCCCCTCCCCGTTGCGATCACGCCGACCGCCTGCCTCGCCCTCTTGTCGAACACGGTGATGTTGTTGGAGCCGAAATTGGCCGCATACCCCAGCAGGCCGATCGGCGGCCTGTCCGGCACGAAGATGGAAAATGCGGGGACGAAGCGGTATCCGTCCGCGACGGCCTTATTGAAGTCGAGCTCCACGGAGAGAAGGGACGACTTTCTCTTCTGGACCCGAAACGCAAAACCGATCGTGACCGGCCCTTCCGGCACGAGAAGCGCCGTGGACCCCTCTTCCCCCCGCAGGGAGGCGCTCCTGACCTTGAACGACAGTCCCGTGTAGTCGCCCGGAGGAAGCACGCCGGACGCGAGGAACCGCTGCCTCTTGACCTGTCCTCCCGCGATGTCCGCCAGGGACACGGTGACCGGATAAGACCCCCCGCCTTCCTTCTCCGCGGAGACCGCTTCCAGGGAGAAGGTCAGCCGGTCC
>Ga0316628_100002709_pt1 | contig 13288 bp, 11 predicted proteins | sample OWC_Aug_M2_C1_D5_FD_207648 | JGI IMG/M metagenome (GOLD analysis project Ga0316628, IMG submission 207648) | Wetland soil microbial communities from Old Woman Creek delta, Ohio, United States - OWC_Aug_M2_C1_D5_C | ecosystem: Environmental > Terrestrial > Soil > Wetlands | place: USA: Ohio... | reverse complement strand
CGAGATTGTGACGCGCACAAAGCAACTGCACATTCGCCTCGGTCAGAGATGTTCCACCTTTGGAGAAAGGAACTATGTGATCAAAGTGCAATTCATCAGTGGCTCCACAGATGGCGCATTTACCGCCATCACGCTTCCAAACTTGCAGCTTTACGGTCGTTGGAATCACGCGCCGACGCTGAGCATCGAGTCGAGCCGGCTGAGCGAAGTCTTCTTCTCCTTCGACTGCCACCAATCGAAACTTGAACACCAGACGATGTTCGTCCTTCTCTTGCCAGGAGTCCGCTAAATGGGAGACCCCGTTGTATGACCAAATTCCCGCGCGAATCTTTTCGTATACCCGAACGCGCTCAGGCGGCCGCTGGGATAGCTTGAACTTCTGGGCAGCTTGATGAAACTTGCCGTTTTGGGTTAGCCCACCGGAAGGAAACTTTTCAGGTTGATCGACAACCTTTGGATTCCGACATGTTGCAATCTTTGGGTGGTCGTGCCCCTGGTAGATTAAGGTTGTCCCCCCATCCTCTGTTCGATCCCGATACGGAGCGTTCGGACGGAGGGACATGAGGATTACAGAATGATTGCCGCCCAGGCCGAAATTCACTTCCTTGCTGGAGACTCGCGCCTTCGCGGCGGCACATCTCAATGTATGAGATGACGTTATCGCTCAAGATGCCCCACTCGACGCCGAACAGGTAATATAGATGGAAATATTTCAGATATAGCAGTTCTAAGCCCCCTCGATCAGCATTTGTAAAGATGGGGGCATGACGCACAATGAAGCGAAAAGAGAGGTAGTGACAGGAAAAGAGATGGAAATGATTGTATTTTACCGGTAACCCGGCTGTAAGTCAATCGGTGAAGCCCTACCGGTGACAGCGGCTATCGGCTTAATCGGCCGAGAAGCTTTTCCACCGCGCTGTAAGGGTCGATCGCGCAGCGGCTTAAATCTTCCCGGAGGGTGGTGAGTTCGGAGGAATCCTGCAGTAGTACTTTTGCTGCCATGTCCAGGACGATCTGGTGGAAAAAGTGAAATTCGTTTCGACGGCCTGGGGTCGGGCCAAGGTATGATATTGATTATTCGATATTAACGTCCCATGGGAAGCTGTTTTCAGGACCCATATCATCGTTTTCGGCATCAAAAGGCCGCCATAGCAACGCTATCCAAGCAGCGTTTGCAACCTCTCATAGTTGATCAGCGCGTTTTTCTTTCGACCCCATTTGTTTGTTTTTAAATACGACTAACAGCTAGCCGCTCAGCTTGACCGGAGAAGTTGCGGTCTCCCCAACAACGGTTGTCCATGTCCGAACCCGCCATTTTGTTACGAGTCCATTTCTAACGAAAGGATCTGCTGCTGCAAACCTCTCTGCGACCTCAGGCGAGTCACCTTGAAACAGCAGCACCGCTCCATCGACCGGGTCAGCCAGTGCGCCTCCGAGTATGAGTTCGCCCCGGCTGCAAGCCTGCCAACACAGATCCAAGTGCTCTTTCCGGAATTTGGCTCTGCGGTCCAGATAGTCTGGAACCACATCATAGAACAGAAGATAGTGCATGATCATTCCTTTCATCTTAATCTTATAAAGATAGCCAAGGGGCACCAGCATTCCTTTATCACTTGAGCCCGCCGCCCTGCCGGAAACCAATATATCGTGAGCCCTATCCACCCACATTAGCAGCCAACGGGTTCAATCCACCAAATAGAGCCAGTCGAGGAAAGTGGGGTCTTCGCCGGCGGCGATCCGCTGCAAAACCGCCCACAGCTTGCGCTGCATGGGGCCGGGTACGTTAGCCATTTCGTGGTCTTCTACGCGATGCACGGGGATCACCTTGAACGGCGTGTTCGAAAAGAAAATCTCATCGGCCTCGAAGAGCAGCTCCGGCCGCAGGCGGCCTTCATAGGTTTCAATGCCGAGATGGCGCGCGACCTGGAGGATGGACCGGCGGGTGATGCTGTCGAGCACGGTGCCGAGGGAGGGCGTCAGCAGGCGGCCCTGCCGGACCAGGAAGACGGATTCGGTCGCGCCCTCGGCGATGAACCCCTGGGTGTCGAGCAGGATGGCGTCTTCCAGGCCGCGTTTCTGGACGTCCAGGCGGGCGATCATGCCGTTCAGGTAGTTGGCGGCGGCCTTGGCCTCGATGGGAATCGTCTGGGGGTCGAGCTTGCGCCAGCGTGCGATTCCCGCGGTGGTGCCCTTTTCAAACGAAACTCCGAGGTCGTCCATGTCCTGCGCCGGATCGAGCGCGAAGATGGCGATATCCAGACGCTTCTGCGGCGGCTGGATGTCGAGGGCGAACTGGGGGTAATACCCGACCACCTTGATAGCCCCCTTCAGGAGGCGGTTACGGCGCACGGTTTCCGCCACGGCCCGGCACAAGGCGTCATGGCTGCCGGGCAGCTCCATGTCCAGGAGCGCGGCCGATTTTTCCAGGCGGGCGATGTGGTCGTGCAGTCGGAAGACCGCCGCACCCGAGGCCGTGGCGTAAAAGCTGATCACCTCGAAGATGGTCGAGCCCCGGGCGAAGCTGTGGCACATCATGTGGACCTTGGCCTCGTTCCAGGGAACGATTTCGCCGTTCAACCATACCAGTCGATCTGCAAGCATGCTCTGGATTCCTCCCTGAGCTGGGTTCTAAATGTACAGGTGCCTATTTCAGCACCCCACCCGGACCATCCGGATTCAAATATATTGAAGAAAGGCTACATCCGACAGGATTTACAGGATGGACAGGATAGTCTGGAGACACAGGGCTATCAAACATCCTGAAAATCCTGTTAATCCTGTCAAATTTTTTTACGAAAAATACACACAATTTCAAGGATAAGAGAATAAATACCGAATAAACAGCCCGAGCGCAAGGTGGGCCAAAACGCTGCATAAAAATGCCGCGCCGCAGCCCACCTTATTTCCCTACAAAACACGGATACCCTTTGGACGATGCCCAAAGGGTATCCCTCACAAACGCCGGTTCAGGCGGTGCAATCACTTGCTCTGGGGCTTGCCCAGCACGTCCTCGAAAAAGGCTTCGTCCACCAGCTTGCCTTCGGCGATGTTCTGGCGATACTTGATGAAGTTGATCGTGTCGACATTGGTGATTTTCTTCGTGTTGAAGGCCCCGAAGCCGAGGAAAGCTTCTCCCATCATGTTGGCGGCCAGCCAGTGCCGGTTCGGGTTCTTAGTCTGGTCCCAGAAGTACTTCTTCTTGTTTCGGATGCCGTCGATGGACATCATCAGGCAGCCGGGGAAGAGATTGGCAAAGGTCCAGCATATCTTCTCGACTTCAGCATCGAGAAGGCCGAAGTCGACCTCGTTTTTCTTGAGCCTGCCGTTGACCCATTCCCGGGCCTGTTTGAACTCATCGCCCGCCTTGTAATCTCCGTAGACAATGTCGCCATCTTTCACATAGCTATCGGTGATGATCTGCGGGTTGCGCACCCAGTTGCCCTTGTCGTCTTTCAGAACCGGGACGCACTTGGAGATCAGGCCCTTGCGGTACATCTTGTAGGCCGACCACATCTCACAGCTGATGCAGTTCCACATGGCGTCCTCGATCGTCAGGAACCAGGGCAGGAAGTCGGAGGCCCCGCCCACGGGGGCCGATCCGTGCCGGGGGCCGGCCTGGCCGAAAATGGCGAGGTCGGAGGAAATGGTGATGTCGCAGGCCGTACCGATCTCCTGCCCTCCCGCGACCCGCATGCCGTTGACCCTGCAGATGACGGGTTTCTTGCACATGAGGATGGCGTCGACCATGTTGTTGAAGAGCTCCATGTAGCCGCCGTATTCCTCGGGCCGCATGCTGTAATACTCGGAATACTCCTTGGTATTGCCGCCGGTGCAGAACGCAAAGGGGCCGGTGCCGGTGAATACGACGGCCACAACCGAGCGATCCGTAGAAGCATTCTCGAAGCCGGCGATCACACCCTTGACCATCTCCGTCGTATAGGAGTTATACTGGGCCGGGTTATTGAGCCTGATCCAGGCATTAAAGAGCCCCGGTGTCACATTTCCCTTTAAATCCTTCAGAGGCTTTTTCTCGTACACGACACAGGGGGCCTCTGTGCCCCAATGCTCTTTGCTGTGGCGATCATGGTCCTTCTTTCCATGTTCCCGTGGCATCCATGCGATGGCCATAAACGATCCTTCCTTTCTCTTGGGTAGGTTTCACTCCGGCGACGGTTGATCTCGTCTGTCCTCCTCCGGCCACACGGATGTGGCATCGTTGGCCGTCAGGGTCCTTCTAAAAGTCAGGCGTCAGAACGATCCGTTTCTCCGGCGATCCGGCCTGGTGCACCTCTTCAAACACCGCTGCAATCTGGCTCATCGGCCGGGTCTCCACGAAGGGGGCGATCTCTATTTTCTTCGCAAGAACCATGTCCAGAACCGCCGGATAGTACTCCGGCAGGCATCCCCAGGTTCCGATGATTTCCGCATCGAACGCCATGAGGCGTGAGATGCTGTATTCGTTCTTCGCCATGCCGAAGCCGATGACGATCAGCTTGCCGGTGAAGGAAAGCAATTCGAGCGCGATGTCCTGGCCGCCCTTGGTGCCGCTGACCTCGAAGATCTTCCACCCGAAAGCGGACTCCAGGCCGTTCTTCTTGCACAGATCGCGAAATTCAGTCCGGATATCCTTGGCCTCTTTGCCCTGGGAGCTGATGACGAGGTCAGCCCCATACTTCAACGCCCTCTGGAGCTTCTGGGGATTTCTGGCGATCCCGATGACGGTCTTGGCGCCCAGAGCCTTGGCCATCTGGGTCATGTAAACCCCCACGCCTCCGGTCACTCCGATGATGATCACATTGTCCCCGGGCTTAAGCGAAGCCCGTTTCGCGGCTTGATACGGGGTCGTCCCGGCATCGGCGACTACGGCCAGATGCGCCAGCGGGACCCCCTCCCGATTCCTCACCTCACACAGGTCGATCGAGGGCACCGGAATGTGGCTTGAAAAACCGCCATAGACTCCCAGGCTGTTGCCGGGCATCTTCTGGGCCAGGCAGCGATTCCCCCGGCCGGTCTTGCAAAGCAGGCAGGCGCGGCACGGCATAACCGCTGGAACTATAACCTCCTTGCCGACCCATTTGGGATCCCCCGCGACCACCGTGCCGCTGATTTCGTGCCCCAGCGTGAGCGGCGGTTTCTGCACTGTCGGGACGCCGTCGTAGAAATAGCCGAGGTCGGTGTGGCAAACCCCGCAGCCTGCCACCTGCAGGAGCACCTCACCCGGGCCTAAGGGCGGCACGGGGATCGCGGTCTTCTCGAGCTTTCCCGGTTTCACTTGCCCGCTGGCCTTGTCTTTCGTTGTCGGCTGCACCATCTGCCACGTTTGAATCTTACCCGGTACGGTTGTCATTGATCTCACCTCCTTTGTGATTTGGAAAATTCAAATTCCGGTAATTTTGAGGGAATATCGAACTTTTCAGCACTCTGTTCAGTCAGAGGGCGCTGATTTGGGAAGGTCGGCTCACATCAAATACTTGGGATATCCGCTTGAATATAAAAAGCTCCTCTGTATCTATTTCGTAGCTATATATTAGCTACTTCATCGCCAAGTCAAGAAAAAAATACCCCCTGCTCGACCTGCCGGCAAGATGGGGTCAACTATCCGCCGTTGGGCGATGAGATGTGCGGGGGGCTAGAAACGAGCTTTTCGGTGCGCAGTGCTCCCCTGGCTTTATGGGCTCATCCCGAACCTCAGCCATTTGAATCGGTTCCGGTCCTCGGTGGAGATGTTTTCTCCGATGCGCGCCATGAAGATGTTTTCCGGCTTCAGGCAGATATTGGGCTCGTTGGTCTGGTATTCCTCGAAGCCGAACGGTTCGAAGAGGCGCGACATCATCTGGCGATATTGCTGGGCCGTCATCCGATTGCCTTCCAGGTCCCACGTCCATGAGTATCCGACGAAGTACGCAATCTTCTGTTCGATGATCGGGTGAACCATCATCATCTGGACGATGTGTCCGGCGACTTTCATCGAACGCCAATCCCGACAGACCTCGATGGCGTTCACTTCTATCATGAGGTTAGGCTGAAGCTCCGCCCAGCGCTCTTCCGGATCCGGATAGGCCAGCACCCCGAAGCCTACGATATGATTTTTATCGGCAATGGCCAGCACCACGCTGGCATCCGGCTGTTCGGCGATGCGCTCCAAGCTTTCGCGCTTGGTATAAAGCGAGCGATAATGGGCATGCGTGCCGAATTGGCGGTCGAACTGAAGCTGCCGGATCTCAGCGGAAGTGCAGAAGGAGCGAATCTGCAGCTCGCCCAGTGCCGTGGAGAAAAGAATCACCCGCTGTGCGTATCTGTTCATGATCGATCGGTCAGAAATCGCCCCAGTCCCTGTGGAGGCGTTTGGTCATGATCATCAGGTCATGAAGCTGGCCCTGCCGGTCGATGACAAAATCCTCGAGCACTGCTTTCTTGAAGAAATCGAGCTTGTAAGCCGATTCGACGGCGGCGTCCTCGACTCCGACCACGAAATCGGCTCTCAGCTCGCGCAGGCCTTTTTCCATGGCGGCATGGATAAGATCCAGGAGCATCCAGCTGCCCAGGCGTTTTTGGCGGTATTCCGGCGTGACAATGATGCGCAGGCGGCCCTGGTGGTGGTAGCAGCCGAATTTGTGGGAATGCAGCCGGGCATGGGCGACGATCCGGCTTGCGCACAAGGCAATTATGGAGAACACCTCTTCCGGCTCCTCCACCCAACTGCGAATGACTGCAGGATCCTTGACGTCATAGCGCATATACCAGCGGTCGTCCTCTGAAATCTCGCTGTAAAACTGGCGCAACAGCTGCTCATCCTCTTTTTGAAGCGGCCGGATAATGGACTCCGTGCAGTCCTTCAGAACGATCTCCTTGGGGTATTTCACCGGGTTTGCCCTCCTGCGGGTTCGAAGATGACCCTGGTCAGGGCCTGGGAACCTGCCTGCCACATACCAGCGGCGCACAAAGGCTGTCAAGCACAATCCTGAGCAAATTCTGGGTGCTAGGAAACATCAGGCCGTGTGGTGATTCCAATTTTGGGAGCGGGTCGAACGAGAGGTATTTTTCTCTTGACTTGGCGAGCGAGTAGCTAATATATAGCTATGAAATAAATAAATCTGATTTTTTCGTTCAAGCGGCTTCCGAAGCCCCTAAGGCATAGAGCTAACTCATTTTTAACAAGAAAGAACGGCTGGTGTCAGCCGGATAAACATCCTGAATTCCGATCAATCATTTGACAGCCCGTTTAACGATCAACGGTTGATGTACAGTTGGAGGGTACATGCTTCTGGTTGGGAAAAACGCACTGGTCACCGGTGGCTCCCAGGGGATAGGGGCAGCCATTTCGCTCGAACTGGCCCGCGAGGGCGCCAACATCTGCCTCACCTTTCGCAAGCATGAGGCCGAAGCCCGGGACTACGAGCGGCAGATCCGGTCCATGGGCCGCAAGGCCCTTGCGCTGCAGTGCGACATCGCATCCTTTAAAGATGCGGAACGCGTGGCCCAGGCGGCCGTCAAGGAATTCGGCAGCCTGCACATTCTTGTCAACAACGCCGGTATGAACTGGGACGGCGTAAGCTGGAAGATGAGCGAAGAGCAGTGGGACCGGGTGCTGGAGGTCAACCTGAAGGGGTACTTCAATTTCACCCGCCACGTGGCGCCACTGCTGAAGGATCAAAAGTACGGCAGAATCATCAACATCACCTCCATCAACGGCCTGCGCGGCAAATTCGGCCAATCCAATTACTCCGCTTCCAAGGCCGGCATCATCGGCTTCACCAAGGCACTGGCCAAGGAACTGGGCGCCTTCGGCGTGACCGTCAACGCCGTGGCCCCCGGCCTGATCGAGACGGCCATGCTCAAGGAATCCGAAGCCCGGGACAAGATCATCGACCTCGCCATGGGCGAGAGCGCGCTGAAGCGCGTCGGGCAACCGGAAGACCTGGCGTACCTCGTTTCCTTCCTGGCCTCGGAGCGGGCGAAGCACATCACCGGCGAAGTGATCAAAGTGGATGGGGGGCAATACATCTAGAAGTCTAAAGTGGAAAGTGCAAAGTTTAAAGTGTACAACCCAGCACCCAACACCAGCAGGAGACTGCCATGTCACGTGTAGCGATCATCGGCGTCGGGCAAAGCGAGTTTGTCCGGTCCTATCCCGGCTCGGTCCGGGAGCTGGCGTTCGAGGGTTTCAAAGAGGCCATGCACGATGCCCGGCTCACCTCCCGAGACATCCAGGCCTCGATCATCTGCTCCGCGCCGGAATATGACAAGCAGCGCTCGCCGGCCGGCGTGCTCGCCGAATATCTCGGCCTGAACCCCCAGCCGACCGTTTACGTCGAGAGCCTGTGCTCCTCGAGCAGCATGGGCTTGCGCCTGGCGTATGCCTTAGTCACATCGAGGCTCCACGATGTCGTAGCGGTCATCGGTTTCCAGAAGATGTCCGAGATCACTTCCGCCGAGTCCCAGGAGCGCATGGGCCGCGGCGCCGACATTCAGTGGGAGAGCCCCTTCGGCACCATGATGCCGGCCTATTATGCCATGTATGCCCGGGCGCACATGGCCGCCCATGGAACCACCCTGGAAGACCTGGCGCTCATCCGCGTCAAGGCTGCCACTTACGGCCAGCTGAACGACAAGGCCGTGTACCGCAAACCGGTCACCCTCGGCAGCCTCAGCAACCCGGAAGACCGCATGGCCGGACCGGTGGCCAGCCCGCTGCGGGTGGGGGACTGCTGTGCCAACGCCGACGGCAGCTCCTGCGTCATCGTCGCCAGCGAAGAAAAAGCCAGGATCTATTGCCAAAAACCGGTGTGGGTCCTGGGGCTGGGAGCCGCCACCGCCAGCGTCAATCTGGCCGGCCGGGATCTATTCACCGGGCTCACGGTGGCCCGCGAAGCCTCCCGGCAGGCCTATAAAATGGCGGGGGTCGGACCCCAGGACATTGACGTCGCCGAAGTCCACGACTGCTTCACCATCGCTGAGATGTTGGCCTACGAAGATCTCGGCTTCGCCAAACCAGGCGGGGGCAAGGAGCTGATTCGCAGCAAAGCCACATACAAGGAAGGCCACATCCCGGTGAACGTGGACGGCGGGCTTCTGTCCAAGGGCCACCCCATCGGCGCCACCGGCGGCAGCCAGATCCGCACGGTCGTGCTTCAACTGCGGGAGGAGGCCGGACCCATCCAGGTTAAAAGCCCTGAGATCGGCCTGGTGCACAACATCGGCGGCGTCGGTCTCTACGGCAATGTCAGCATCCTCGGGCGCTGAGAGCGTCTGCGGGGCCCGTCGGAATCCCGCCCTCTGCGGAACAGGAGACAGGTCATGGCGGAAAAGAAGGGAAGCGATGAGCGCTTCAAGAAATTCGGCACGGTCAGCTTCACGTCTCTGACCAAGACCAACGATTTCATCGACTACATGGAAAAAGGCAAAATTGCCGGCACCCGCTGCAAGGACTGCGGCAGGGCCTTTTTCCCACCGCGCGCGGACTGTTGCCAGTGTCTGGCGAGCCATATGGAGTGGTTCGAAGTGACCGGCAACGGCAGACTCGTTTCCTTCAGCAGGTTGGAATACGGCCCGACCGGCTTCCAGGAGGACGTCCCTTACTGCATTGCCCTTCTCGATTATGGACAATTCAAGGTGTTCGGACGCATCGCCAAGGACGTACCTGAAAAGGACATCGCTGTCGGCATGCCGATGAAGACGGTCGTGAACCGGCTTCCCAACGGCCAGCTGAATTATGTGTTTGCGAAAGCATAGTTTTTGGGGTTGGTGCCCAACCCCAAAAACTATAAATTTGAAACATTTAAAAAAATTTCGTGACTAAAGGATGAACACCATGCCTGACCTCAGATTCCTCAAGTTCGATAAATCCGGGGGCATCGCCCGCATCACCTTCTGCCGACCCAAGCACAACGTCTTCAACATCGACATGATGAATGAGTTGATCGCCGAGCTTGAAAAACTCAAGGCCGACCGGGAACTCAAGTGCGTGGTCATCGCCGGTGAGGGCCCCAGTTGGTGCGCGGGGGTTGAGGTCGCCGATCACAAGCCCGACCAGGTCGACGCCATGATCGCCGCCTTCAACGGTATGCTCGAGCTGATCGAGGGCCAGGAGGTGCCGACCATCGCCTCGGTCCACGGGGCCTGCCTGGGCGGCGGCATGGAAGCCGCCATCGCCTGCGACATCATCGTGGCCGGCAAGAGCGCCGTCTTCGGCCAGCCGGAAATCAAGCTGGGGTTCTTCCCGCCCTACGCCGCCATCCGGCTGCCGCATCTCGTCGGGCCGGGCAAAGCCATCGAAATCTGCGCCACCGGCAAGCGCTACGTCGCCGAAGACGCGAAGGACATGGGGTTCATCACGTACTGCGTGGAAGACAGCCGGCTGGCGGAGACGGTGGACAGCCTCGTAAAGGAAATCCAGTCCAGCAGCCCGCTTATCATCCGCCTGAACAAGCGCGCGGTCAAGCAGCACATCGGGCTCGCCTTCCCCGCTGCGCTCAAGGGGGTGTCCGACCTCTTCCTCAACACCCTGATGAAAACCGCGGATACCCTCGAGGGGATTGCAAGCTTCGAGGAGAAACGCAAGCCGACGTGGAAGAATAAGTAACGAGTAACGAGTGATGAGCGATGAGTGATGAGTGATGAGTGAAAAGGGAGGGTGAATGTCGCAGATCAAAAAAATCGGTGTCATCGGCGGAGGCAACATGGGCAGCGGCATTGCCCAGAAGATCGCCCAGGAAGGCATACCGGTGGTGATGGTCGATCTGAAGGAGGAGTTTGTCCAGCGCGGTCTGGGCACGATCCGGCGGCTGCTGCAGGAAGGGGTCGAGCGCAAGATCTTCAAACCGGAGCAGGTGGACCAGATCCTCTCCCGCATCAACGGCACCACCGACTTCAAGGCTGTAGCCGATGCCGACATCGTGATCGAGGCGGTCTTCGAGGACAAGCAGGTCAAAACGGATCTCTTCAAGAAACTCGACCAGATCTGCTCACCCCGAACTATTCTGGCCACGAACACCTCGAGCTTCTTCGTGCGCGAGTTCGCTGAAATGACCTCCCGGCCGGACCGCTTTGTCGGCCTGCACTACTTCTATCACCCGGCCAAGAACCGGCTGCTCGAGGTGATCCCCCACAGCCGGACCAGCCCGGGCACCCTCGAGAAATCGCTGCTGGCCGCAAAACTGCACGGCAAGACCGCAATCGTGGTGAAGGACGCTCCCGGCTTTGCGGTGAACCGCTTCTTCGTTCCCTTCCTGAACGAGGCGGCCCGGATGCTGGAGGAGAAAATCGCCGATATCCCCACCATCGAAGAGGCCGGGAAGCGGGCATTCAAGATCGGCATGGGGCCCTTCCAACTCATGAACGTCACGGGGATCCCCATCGCCGTGCACGCCGCGACCACGCTGGGGAACGAACTCGGCCCCTTTTACGCTCCCGCGCCCATCTTGAAAGCCCAGATGAAGAAGAAGCAAAACTGGAACCTGGAGGGTGCAGTGGATGAGACCAAGGTCCAGGCTGCCGTGGACCGGTTCCACGGCGTCTGCCTGGGGGTGGCCGCGGCCCTGGTGGACGAGGGGGTGGCCTCGATCGAAGACACCGACCGCGGCGCCAAGATCGGCCTGCGCTGGGTCATGGGCCCTTTCGAGATCATGAATAAGATCGGCATGGCCAGAACCTACGGCGCCGTTCAGGCGATCTGCCGCAGGTACCCGGACTTCAAGATGCCGGCCATTCTGGAAAAACAGCACCGGCTGGGGAAGCCTTTCGAGTTCAGCTTTGTCGACCTCGAGATCAAAAACGACGTCGCCTGGATCACCCTGAACCGGCCCGAGGCTATGAACGCCCTCAACGAGACCGTCGTGGCCCAGCTCGACCGGCGCTTTGCAGAAGCCGAAGCCGATGCCCGGGTCAGGGGTGTCGTGTTCCGGGGGGCCGGCAAGGCGTTCGTGGCCGGCGCCGACATCCGCTACTTCGTGGAAAAAATCAAGGCCGGCCGGATCCCCGACATCGTCGCATTTACCCGCAGAGGCCATGAGCTGCTGCTGCGGATCGAGGAATCCCGAAAGCTCACCATCGCCCTGCTCGACGGTTTGTCCCTCGGCGGCGGCAGCGAGCTGGCCCTGGCGTGCCAGGCCATTATCGCGACGCCACCCGGATCCATGGCCTTTCCGGAAACGGGTATCGGCATCTACCCGGGCCTCGGGGGCATGCTGCGCCTGGCGCGCCAACTCGGCCCTGCGCTCGCCAAGTACTTCGCCTTCACGGGCGCTCCCATCAGCGCCGCAGACGCCCAGGCGCTCGGCATCGCCACGCGGTTGGTGGAACCCGCCGCAGTGGGTGCTGCCGTCCAGTCGCTCATTTCCGGATCGAAGCCGGACAAATACCGCGCCCGGGACATCCCCCAGAAGTTCAGGGCCTTCGCCGACCTGTTCGGCCCGGGCAGCGTCAACCTGCTGCTTTCGGGCAGGTCTCCAGCCGGCGCGAACGCCGAGCTGACAGGCAAGGTCGCCAAAACGTTGGGATACAAGGCTCCCCTGGCCCTCCGGATGGCCAACGAGATCGTCGATCGGCAGACGGGGCTGCCCATGCGGGAAGCCGTCGAGGTCGAACTGGGACGCCTTAAGGACATTTTTTCCACCGCGGATGCGCTCGAGGGCCTGTCTTCGGTCGGCCGTCGCCGGCCGGAGTTCAAAGGAGCCTGAGCCCCTATGACTCGAGAAGAGGAAAGAAAATGCACAAGCTACTGACCGACACGCCCGGTGAACACATGCTGGTTCTCGGCAACGACGCCATTGCCCGCGGTGCCATCGAGGCGGGCGTTGCCTTCGCCAGCACCTACCCCGGCACGCCTTCCTCGGAGTTGTCCTTCAGTTTTTTTGAGATATCCAAGGAAAGCGACCTGTATTTTGAATACAGCACCAACGAAAAGGTAGCCGTGGAGGTGGCCTCAGCGGCCGCCATCTGCGGACTGCGCAGCATGGCCGTGATGAAGCACGTGGGGCTCAACGTCGCGGCCGACGCCCTTATGACCCTGGCCTACGTCGGCGTCAAGGGCGGCATGGTGATCCTGACGGCCGACGACCCTTCCCTGTTTTCCAGCCAAAACGAGCAGGACAACCGCTACTACGCTAAACTCTCGGGCTTGCCGATGCTCGAGCCCTCTTCCGTGGACGAAGCGCGCGCCATTGTCGGCTATGCGTTTGACATCTCGGAGCAACTCCAGGAACCCGTAATCCTCCGCACCACCACCCGCATCAACCATTCCTCCGGCGTCGTAACGCTGGGAGAGATCCGGCCGCGGAAGGCCCGCGGC
>Ga0316628_100002708_pt1 | contig 13291 bp, 20 predicted proteins | sample OWC_Aug_M2_C1_D5_FD_207648 | JGI IMG/M metagenome (GOLD analysis project Ga0316628, IMG submission 207648) | Wetland soil microbial communities from Old Woman Creek delta, Ohio, United States - OWC_Aug_M2_C1_D5_C | ecosystem: Environmental > Terrestrial > Soil > Wetlands | place: USA: Ohio... | reverse complement strand
CTCCCCTATAACCATTTTAACAGGTCTCTCTTTGTTTTCAACCGGCATTGTCTGCCTTGCGACGCTTTCCAGTTTGCTGATAGATATGCAGGCTCATGAGAACCACAAAGGGTATTATTAAAGCATCATGAATCTGGAAGGCCAGAGCTTTGCCCAGAAGCCCGAAGGTTAAGAACTCGACTATTCTGAAGGCTGTAATCCCAAAACCGGTAACAACGTACAGTATCAGAACTGCAAATAGCGACCAGTGCACTATCTGTTTGGCCTTGTTTTCCATTAGTACGTTTCTCATGGGCCGATGAAGTCCTGGTTTAGATCGCCGCTATTGGAATAGCCACGATTTTCCCAGTAACCTCGATAGTTGACGTTGTCGGAAAGCTCGATTTGCGTCACCCATTTCTCCCACTTATACCCCCATTTGCTTTCAGCGACCAGCTCGAAAGGAAAACCTCTTTCGGGAGGCAGCGTGACCCCGTTCATCTTATAGGCGATTAAAATGTTATTGTTGATAACATAATCAAGCGGTAAAGAAGTAGTATAGCCATCGTAAGCGTGGAATATAATTACCCTGGCTTCGGGTTTTACCTTGGCTTGAGCCAGCAGGTCTTTAACCAACGCTCCCTGCCATAGAATATTCACACTCCACCCTTCCACGCAGTTTAACTGGACAACTTTCTCATAACTCTGAAAATCGTTAGTGACCTGGTCATAGGTGTATTCAGTTGGATTTTCCACCAGCCCCGTGATTTGCAGTTTATAGGTAGCCGCATCCACATGCTGCGGACCCTTGATCGAGTTCTCTCGAAAATCATTAATGGACGACAACTTTTCTCCCTGGTACTCTTTTATCTCTACATAGGGCAAACGCTGTGTGGGCATTGGCGAACAAGCGCTGATAGTCAAAACAACGGTTGAAATTAGGAGCAAAGTAGCTGCTCTTCCAAGGACAGAAAGATGAAAGGAACTATTACTCATCCACAACCTTCCGAGCCTACGACTTATCCACCTCTTTTAGCAGGTCGTCAAACACTTCGACATGATACAGTTCGTGGTCTCTTATCCGTTTAAATAGCTTTTTAAGATTACGCTCGTCGACTTCACCTGCGGCCTGGTCGTACATGGCTGCCACTTCTTTTTCTATTTTAATATCATCCTGCAGCATGCCACTCATTTTGTGAGCTTTGTCCAATCCCGTATGCTCCAGCCTGGGATTGCCTTTGGCTCCGACCATTTTTTCGGCCAGCCAGCCCATGTGCTGCATCTCGTTAATAGCCTGGTCTTCCATCTGAACCTTCATGTCTTCATTCGTTGCCAGATACGAATGTAGTAGATATTGCAGAACAACCGTGTATTCGTGTTCAATGCCCCAGTTGAGAATTTCGGTCACCCGGTCTTTGCGGTCACCTCTGAGGTCCTTCATGCCATCCTTCTCGGTTTTCTCAACGAAGTGGGCGAAGTCGCCGTGATGGGACTCCTCGTCCGATAGAATGCGCTTAAGAAGCCTCTTAATCTTAGGGTCGTCGATAATTCTGATGTGCTCCAGATACATAGTAATGGCATCGTCCTCAAGTAGCACATCGTTTTGCATCCATTCAGGCACGGTTTTGCCTCCCGCCCTCATCTTGCCCCTCTTCATGCTCGGCCTGCCGCCTAACTCTATTATGGTCTCGGCCAGCCAATCGAGATGTCGCATTTCTTCCCGGGCAATAGCTTCGATCTCACAGGCTAATTCACCTTCCCCCGTGGCATAAGCGTGGCCCAGATACTGGATGATAGCGCCGTGTTCGCCCTCGAGGTCTTCATTGAGCAAGGCAATAATTTCTTCTTTTTTCATTCTGGCTCCGTCAGTTTATTTTGCATATTCGGAGGGGCATCCTATTTTTTCTTTTTACCGAGGTACTTTTCGGGGTCGTGGTCGAAAGCCTTCTTGCAGCCCAGAGCGCAAAAATAATATTTATTACCTTGGTACTCAGAAGTGGCTGCCGCTTTCTTTTCATCCACTTGCATCTTGCATACCGGGTCTATTGCCATATCTCTACCTCCTACGATTATTTATCAAAACCAGCAGGCCTGAACCTTCTCAAGCGCAACGAGTTAGTTACCACAGTGAGGGAACTGGCCGCCATTGCCGCCGCCGCCATAATGGGATTTAAAAAACCATAGCTGCCGAATATGAACGTAAGCCCACTGGGAACACCGGTTCGCGAAAATACGAGATACAACACGCCGGCCGCTATGGGTATTAGAGCCACGTTATAAGCAAATGCCCAGAAAAGGTTTTGTCTGATTATACTTATGGTACGCTTGCTGAGGGATATGGCCGTCACTATTCCCATCAAATCCCCTCTCATCAGTGTAACCTCCGCAGTTTCCATGGCCACATCCGTCCCCGTGCCTATGGCTATCCCGACATCGGCCTGTGCCAGCGCCGGAGCATCATTGATGCCGTCTCCTACCATAGCTACCACCCGGCCTTCCTGCAGTTTTTTCACCTCAGCCGCTTTATGCTCAGGTAAAACATCCGCCAGAACGCGCTGGATACCGACTTCACGGGCAATGGCCTCTGCCGTACGCCGGTTGTCTCCCGTAATCATTACCGTCTCTATGCCCATCCTCTGAATAGTTTGAACAGCTTCTTTCGCTTCCGGTTTCAGTGTATCTGCCAGGGCGATGATGCCCTCCACCTGCCGGGCAACGCTGACAAACATGACTGTCTTACCTTCCTGGAAGAGCTCTTCGGCTTTACCACCGAGTCCATTTAACGAAATACGCTTGTCTTTCATCAGTCTGAGATTACCCAGCATCACTTTCCTGCCGCCAACCGATGCCTCGATGCCCAATCCGGGTAAGGCATTAAAGCTTGACGCGCGCGACGCTTTCAGCTTTCGTTCGGCCGCAGCTTTCACGATCGCCTGGGCCAGGGGGTGTTCCGAGGCTTTTTCAGCCGAAGCCGCCAGGCGCAGGACATCCCTCTCTGAAGAGGAAGCGGCTGCCAGAACGTCGGTTACTGCTGGTTCACCGCACGTCAGCGTGCCAGTTTTATCCAGTAATATGGTGTTTATCTGGTGCAGTCTTTCCAGAGACTCTCCGCTTCTAAATAGCACCCCGTTCTCGGCCCCCTTACCCGTACCTACCATTATGGCAGTGGGCGTGGCCAGTCCCAGGGCGCAAGGACAGGCGATTATTAACACCGCTACGAAATTAAGTATGGCTAATGTTAAGGCCGGCTGCGGGCCGACAAAGAACCAGATAATAAACGTGACCACAGCAATTCCAATTACCGCAGGCACGAAATAACTGGCGATAACATCGGCCAGGCGCTGGATGGGGGCTTTGCTGCCCTGAGCTTCGTCCACCAGCCGGATAATCCGCGCCAGCGTAGTATCTTTGCCTACCCTGGTAGCCTGGAACTGAAAACTGCCGGTCTTATTTATGGTGGCACCTATTACTTCGTCGCCAACTTTCTTGTCCACCGGCAGGCTCTCACCGGTTATCATCGACTCATCGATGCTGGAGTAACCTTGCCTCACCACGCCATCCACCGGTATGCGCTCGCCGGGACGGACAATCACGATATCCCCCACCACCACTTCTTCAACGGGAACCTCTATTTCCTTACCGCCACGGATGACGACAGCGGTCTTTGGATTGAGGCCTATCAGCCTCTTGATCGCCTCCGAGGTCTGACCCCTGGCACGCGTTTCCAGGTACCGACCCAGTAATATAAGGGCGATAATCAGGGCGGAAGTATCGAAATACAGGTTTGGTGACAGGCCGGCGGTGGTAAACAGGCGGGGGAACAGCACTGCCACAACACTGTACAGGTAAGCTGCCGAGCTGCCGACGGCGATAAGAGTGTTCATATCTGCGGTCCTGTGCCTCAGAGCACCCCACATTCCCCTGTAGAATCTCCACCCGGCCCAGAACTGCACCGGAGTGGCCAATACCCATAGTAAATAAGGCGTGTACGGCTGCATCATAACCACGGGTATAAAACCGAGCGTCATAATGACGGCGCCGAGAACGAGGGCTACGATAAACTGGTTCCTGACCGTCCTCAGTTCCCTCTGAGAAGCCGTGGTCACGTCCTCGAGCGTTGCCGCCTCCGGGCCAAGGTCGTAACCCGCATCTTTAGCCGCCTTTCGTAAATCGGCCACATGCATCTCATCGGTGTATTCCACGGTGGCTTTTTCAGAAGCCAGATTAACATTGACGGAAACCACTCCCGGGACGGCAGATAATGCGTCCTCCACTCTGGCTACACAGGAAGCGCACGTCATACCGCTGACAGGGAATATCGATTTTTTAGTAGCCACACCATAACCGAGCTCCTGGATGGCATGTTTAATCTCCCCCAGTTTTACCTTTCGAGGGTCGTAGTCCAACGAAACTTGCTCAGCGGCAAAGTTGACGTCCGCCCGTTTGACTCCGTGCGTCTCTCGAAGACCTTTGCCGATAGTGCGGGCACAGGTAATACAGGTCATGCCTGTTACACTGAAGCGGGCTTTTTCCAATTTAGTCTTCGACGTTTTCGTTGCCATGTCATAATCCAGTTAGCACGTTTTCATCATGGTCAGCATCATCTTAAACTTTTTGATTGCTTTTAGCGCATGCGGCCGGTTAGCCGGCATAACCACCATCTCTCCCTGACTTAAAACCAGAGGCATTCCTGCGATGGTTACCTCGGCTTCACCCTCCAGGACATATACCATGGCATCGAATGGCGCCGTATGCTCGCTCAAACCCTGCCCCTTGTCGAATGCAAAAACGGTAACCGTGCCGGATTTCTCATTCATGATCTCGCGAGAAACCACGGCCCCGTCCTGATAGCCAACCATATCTATCAGCTTTTTTATTTGCTCACTGAATTCGGCATTTTCGGAAGTCATTGTCACCCCTGTTCGTCAGTTTTATGCCAAAGGACGTACGTCTATTTCACTTCGACGGTGATATCTATCTTATCTACTCCGTCGATATCTTTCAGAGAAGATATCATGCCTTTGAGTGTGTTGGAAATAAGATCGTTGGGAAAAGGCGTTAGCGGGATTTGGGTATTGTTAACCTTGATTTCAATGTTGCCCTTTTCATCGTGAAGTTCCAAATCTTGTATAATATCTCCACCTCTAAGTGAGGCCACTGCTCCTATCGTGGTCCTGGCCACAAATTCTTCAACGAACCGATTCATGGGTACCGGTTTGTCATTTACTTTAAGCCAAGCTTTATAACTTTGTTCCACTGCACCACCTCAAGCTTTTACTTGAATCCCTGCTCTTTGTGTTTTTGAGCAATTGTCTCCGCCAGGTTGTCCAGGGCATTAAAATCGGCTTCGCGTGGATAGCCTTTAACCATCACGGTCGGTAATAATTCAACCTTCAGGTTCGGTATCATGGCCACCAGTTGTTCTACCGTCCTGCCTCCCCAGCCGTAAGAACCAATAATAGACGCGAATTTCACGTTTGCCCTGACAACATTGGCCAGTGATGCGGCGTAAGCGGCTTCAGGGTGAGGTCCGGCGTGCACGGTCGGGGTCCCGATGACGATGGTGGCTGCGTCTATCAGGGACATAGCCAGCTTGCCCAGATCGGTAACCGTCAGGTCGAACTGCTTCACAGTTACGCCCCTCTGAGCCAGAGCTTCTACCAGATGAAATACCATACTTTTGGTGCTTCCATGCATTGACACGTAAGGCAGGACTACAATATTTTTAGGTTCGCAGAAAGCCCAGTCACGGTGGGCTTTTATTATAAACTCGGGTTTATCATAAACGGGGCCGTGGCTGGGGCAGATAAAGTCTATGGCATAGTCTTTAATCTTGTCCAGGTTCTTTTGAACGTTGGAGCGAAAAGGCATCATGATTTCCGAATAATACCTCTTGGCGGCTTCATAAACCTGGGATTCGTCGGGGACGAAAAGATTTGACGTGGCCAGATGAGAACCGAAGAAATCGCACGAGAAAAGTATCCTGTCTTCCCTGAGATATGTGAACATTGTCTCCGGCCAGTGCACCCAGGGAGCATGAATGAACTCCAGCGTCCTGTCACCCAGAGTGACGGTTTCCTTGTCCTCCACCGTCATAATTCTGTCTTCCGGAACTAATAACAGGTCCACGAGCATTCCCTTGCACCGGGGAGTACATATCAGTTTGGCCTCCGGGTACTTAGCCAGCACTTTCGGTATGGTGCCGGAATGGTCCTGCTCCGCGTGATTAGCGACGAGATAATCGATACGTTTTGTATTAAGCTCATCCAGATTGTGAAATAAAACCTGCTCCATAGTCGGGTCGACTGTGTCAATTAAAGCCGTTTTATCACTTCCCTTAATCAGGTATGAGTTGTAACTGGTACCGTCCGGCAGTGGTATCAGCGAATCAAAAAGCCGACGGTCCCAGTCAACCGCACCTACATAATAAATATCTTTTTTTATTGGTCTTGCCATACTACCCTCTATTAATACTGGAGAAGTCTTCTCTCGCCTTTTATTTTCTTTATCCCGGTAATGTCCTGGGTGACTTCCAGGCAGCCCATGTAGTTGCCGTCACGGCGGATGGCAAAATAGCGTATGTAGACTAATTTGCCCTGCGTATTAATCCAGAACTGCGCCGAGTCCTGTTTCCCAGTTTTAAAATCTTCCAGTATCCTATTTACGATATCGACGCTTTTCTGCGGATGGCACTGTTGTACCTTTAGCCCGATAATAGCCTTGGCCCTGGGGAAAATCCTGTCTTTGGACTGGCTGAAATAGCGCACCGTGTCGTCTTTATCGACGAAGGTCACGTCAACCGGCAAGTTATTAAATATGGCCTCGATCTGCTCCCCTGACAGGTTGCCTGTTTCAAAAGAGATCATGCCTTTCACCTCCGATTTAACGTCAGCTTTTTCCGTTTTCCCGAAGGCTACCATGACCGGTTCCGGCGTAAAGCAGCAGTAGCCTAGTTCGTCGAACTGCCGTCTGATATCAATCCATTCATCGTCACCGATCACTTCGAGCGCCGCTGGAAACAATATATTGTTTTCCTTATAAAAATGATTAGATAATATTTCGGCCAGCGCCAGGGCCGCCTCGTCGAGCTGTTTTACGAAACCCTTGAAATCCTGGCTCTGGCAACTGTCGACTATTCGGTAAACGCTCTTCTTGGTATCTCTTATTCGGTCATGTTCCATCCACATGACCGCCGGTGGCTCTTTAATGCCGTGCTTTTCCAACGAGGGGAAGAGGACGTTTTCTTCTCTTATGTAGTGGCTGTCCGAATCCCTCAGATGCTTGACTACGTGCTCCAGCTGGTCCATCTGTTGCGTTGCTGAGGAGAAACTTTCAGCATCCTTCATTCCCACTGCTAGTTTTTTAAGGTCGTCCGCAAACTGCAGCAGCATTTTGTGTTCCTCCATAAGGATACGAATCGGGTGCCCCGGTGGTGCTATCGGCCCTTCCCTATCGAAAGATTCCTTAAGCAAAGCCAGGTGGACATCGCAGAATTTCTGCAGTTCTTGCAGAGGAAGACCTTCGCTTACCAGCTCGTCCTCGACTCGAGCCATTTCGGCCGGAGGAACATCTCCGATTTGTTCCCGGCACTCGGCTTTAATCTTCTCCGGATCGGCACCTTCATGCAGCCGCTTTATTAAACTTTTTAACAGCGCCTTCCTGTCCTGTGTCTCTGTCACCAGTAATTACCTCCACCCAGACACAATCTGGTTACCTTCAACTAATTTTATCGAACTTGTCTTTGGTAGCCCCGCAGACCGGACACACCCAGTCATCAGGCAGTTTTTCCCAGGGTGTACCTGGCGGCACATTCCCGTCCGTGTCGCCCAGAGCTGGATCATAAATATAGCCACAAATTTGACACTGGTATTTTGACATAATCTCCTCCTGTATTTATGGTTTTACGAAGGTCGGGGCAGTCGTGGGAGTAGTGCCGCGCCTGACTTTATGGTAATAATCATAGGTCATTGGCTCCCCCTCTTTGATTACATCCGCTGCTACAATCTCGCCAATAAATATGGTATGTGTATGAACATCAACCTGGTCGATCACTTTAGCCTCGATATACGCAACCGCATTATCGACAACTATAGGCGCGCCGACTTCTCCGAGCTTGTATTGAACGCCCTCAAATTTGTCTACTTCCCTTCCCGATTTAAAGCCGAAATTACCAATGAATCTAAGAGGCGTGTCTTTGTCGAGGATCGATGCCGTGAAGACTTTACTGGCTGCCACGAATTCATTGGTTAGATTTTGCTTGTTCAACGCGCAAGCAACAACGGGCGGCTCCGAGCATACTTGAAATACCGTGTTGCAAAGCTGACCGTTAAATTTATTGTCCTTTTTTGAACATAAGACGTACATACCGTAGGTCATGCTGTGAAGCGCCTGCAGATTCATAACATACTCCTCCCAAAGATGTTTTCTAAAAATTGCCCCCAATCAGGCCCAAATAAAAAGCGGACTTAGATTATCCGCCGTCAAGTGAGTGGTGTTCAGTTTTTACAAAATAACCAGCCGGGTTAATCAAATATTCCCGGTAATCGACCAGGGCCAGATAGTGGCCTCGTTCTTCGGCGGCCAGTGCCGAGTAAAGTTTTTTAGCGGACTCGGAGCTGACCTTCTGGCTCTGGTCCCGGTAGAATTCACGTGTTTTGTTTTCCATGTCCATGGCGCCGGCGATACTATCCAGTTCCTTATCGGTCGACTTAGCAGTAGCAGCGGCAGCCCTCATGGCTTCGGAAAATACAGTCTCGAGAATGGTATCTCTGGTGGGATTTATGGACACCTCAGGCCAGCCTTTCTGTTTGCTAATGGAATCAAATATGCCAACGAATATAAGACGGTGCTTGTCTTCTTCGGCGGCCAGCCATAGAAAAAGCTCTTTACCCAGTTTATTATTGCTTCGCTTGCTGGCCTGACCGTAATATTTTTTACCGTCGATTTCCATCTGAATAGCCTGCTTAATGCCCCGCACAGCTTCTTTTTGTTCTCGTCCGACAACCATTTAAACTGTCACCTATTTCGTCTTCCGAACGTAAGCATGGTAGACGCCTTCTTTTTCCTCAACTCCCAGGCACTCGTTACCTGTGCTCTTGCACCAGTTGGGCATGTCGTCTTTTATTCCCCGGTCGTCCGCCAGTATTTCCAGCACCTGGCCCGGCTTCATCTGCTTCATTTTTTGAGCGGTCTTGGCTATCGGCATCGGGCAGTATAGCCCGACGCAATCAAGAGTTTCATCTGCTTTCATAGCTGTTCTCTCTCCTGAACTGCAAATTTTTAAGTTTTCTTGCGTCCCTTCTTTAAGGGCGCCCCGCACTCAGGACAGACGGTGGCACTAACGTCCGGTACCATAATGTTGCACGTAACACAATAACTGATAATTGAGCCGCAGGCCTCACAGAAGGGGCAACTGGAAATAACCAGCTCTTCCTCGCAGTAAGGACAGAGGCATTTGTGTTGTTTCTTAGGCTGAACGGTCCTATTAGCTGACTTCGCACTCTTCGCCTTCTTCATCTTCTCCTCCTTTTTCTTTTAAACCTTCGATTTTTATCCCCTTCTTTTTAGCGTAATCGCGGATCGCTTCCTGAAGCGCCTGCGCTCCTAAATTCGAACAATGATATTTATTCTTGGGCAGCCCCTCCAGCTCTTTAGCCACCAGGGCTGGCGTGATTTTAACCGCTTCTTCCAGCGTCTTACCCTTGGCCATTTCACTGGTCATGCTGGAAACCGCCACCGCGGCCCCGCAACCAAAGGTCTGAAATTTAACGTCTTCAAGACGGTTGTCCTTGACCTTAATGTAAAACGTCATCATGTCCCCGCATACCGGATTACCCACTTCACCGACGCCGTCGGCGTCCTTAATTTCCCCCACATTTCGCGGGTTCATGAAATGGTCCATCACTTTATCACTATATGCTGGCATTTCCGTTTACCTCTTTTCCTTCATATATTTTGCATACAAAGGAGACATTTGCCTCAACCTGTCGATGATGGGAGGCAGCTTTTGCAGCACGTAATCCACATCATCTTCGGTGTGGTCGACGCCCAGGCCGAAAAGCAGGGAACCCTGCGCGATTTCATGGGAAAGTCCCATGGCTATCAGGACGTGCGAGGCCTTAAGAGCTTTCGAGGTGCACGCCGAGCCGCTGGATACCGCTATGCCCTCACGGTCAAGCCACAAGAGCATACCTTCACCTTCGATAAATCGAATGCAAAAGCTAGCGTGCTGAGGCAGGCGCTCGGTGGGATGCCCCGTTACCACAACATGCTCGACCGCCACCGGTAAACTGTTAATCAGTTTGTCTCTAAGTTTAATTAGCTTCGAGCTTCGGGCAGCCATGTTTTTCGCGGCCATCTCAGCCGCTTTACCCAGGCCTACGATGGCCGGCACGTTTTCCGTACCGGGCCTGCGGCCACCCTCCTGCACGCCACCATCCATCAACGGGATAAGCCTGACCCTTTTACGGACCCACAAAGCCCCGGAACCCTTCGGACCGTAAAATTCGTTACCTGCCAGGCTCAGTGCGTCTACACCCAGCTTGTTCACATCGACCAGTATGCTGCCGGCACTGGCTACGGCATCAGTATGAAATAATACGCCGGCCTCCTTGACTTTCTTAGCTATCTCGGCGATTGGTTCTATGGTGCCCACTTCACCGTTGGCATGCATAATTGACACTAGCACCGTCTCTTTCCTGATATTGCGGGCAACCTCGTCTGGGTCGACAATCCCGTACTTATCCACCGGGATCTCCGTTATCTCAAACCCGCCTTTCTCCAGCGTCCTGGCAGCATGCAGCACGGAAAAATGCTCGATTGCTGAGACGATTATATGTTTACCTTTGGCCATTTGCCCCAACGCCAAGCCTTTTAGCGCCAAATTATTTGCCTCGGTGCCGCTGGAGGTGAAAATTATCTCCTCGGCATCGCTCCCAATGAGCGCCGCCACCTGGCTGCGGGCGTTTTCTAGGGCCTCCCTGGCTTCATCCCCCCAGGAATGTATCGACTGCGGATTGCCGTATATCTGGCGGAAATAGGGGAGCATCGCCTCCTGCACTTCCGGCAATACCGGGGTGGTAGCCATATTGTCCAGGTAGACTCTGCGTGCCGGTTTATCACCATTCCCCATTACCCTATCTCCTGCTTTTCAGCTTGCTTCTTTACTTCTTGATATCTTGCCAGGCCTTCAGCATAAAGCCGCTCTTCCTCTTCACTGATAACAATAAGCGTCGGCACAGGTATTGGCTTGCCTGTGTTGTCGGTCGCTACCATTATATAGTGGGCCGTCATCGCCTGTCTTCTGGCCTCCGTATCGAGGTTCTGAGCGTCGATTTCGACCCGTACTTCCATAGAGGTCCGGCCAACGAATGTGAGCCGGGCATGAATTAGCACCACCTCGCCTACGTGGACCGGAGACAGAAAACGGATGTTGTGTACTGTGCCCGTTACCGGATTAGCCTGGCTGTGCCTGGCTGCTACAACGCCGGCGGCGTTGTCCATCATTTTCATCAGTTCGCCACCATGAACCACACCGGCCGGATTGCTGTGAAGAGGCAACATTAGCTCGGCCATGTCAACTGCTGAATGACCTACCGTCTTACCCGGTATCTCCTTGTTTTCGTGCAACGCCTCGATGAGCTGTTTGAAATTTTCCTCGTGCCTCTTCTCGACCCCGCTTATTCGCTCAAAGAAGCTGGCGATTTCAGTAAAGCCTTCTTCATTAGCTATCCGCGCTGCTTCAGGATACAACTTGCTGGCTTCTTCGTGTTCGCGGCCGATAGCCAGCTTCAGGTTAGACTCGGTCAGATCCAGGTCGCCAAGGTATTTAAACTCATGCTCGGCATGTTCGGCCTCATTCTGTGCTGTAGCCGCGAAAATATCGGCGACCTGGTCGAGCCCAGCCTGTCTGGCCGCTTTTGAAAAATAGGAATAGATAGCCTGAACGCGCACTTCCCTGGCAAATGCCTGGTGCAAAGCGTCCTCAGTCTTGCTCCCTTTTAGCCTCATAGACCTCTCCTCACTAAAATAGCCTGTTTTGGCGCTATCGAGCACTTTATGGGCCATGATTGTCCTACGAAAGGTTTAACTTTTCTTTAAGCCATTTCGCGTCGTAGCCGATTGAAATATCTCCATCGATATCGACCACCGGCACGACCAGTTTGCCCGTCTTACTCACCATTTCATCCCGGGCAACCTTGTCCCGCGAAACATCCAGATATTTGTAAACTATTTTATTATCGTCAAGCACCTGCTTGACCTTAAGGCACCACGGTCAGGTGGCTGTAGAATAGAGCTTTACTTCTTGCGCCATTTGGTGTCCTCCTGAAATTTAGTAATAGTTTTCTCGCCCAAAGTTAATAAGCTATCGATGCGAATAAAATCGACGGCTTATCGCACTGAAAGACAGTACAAATCGACCCCCGATGAGATACCTTTGTCCTAAATTAAATATATGTAGCCTCATCTTTATTGTCAAGCACTCTAAATCTGCGCGCTGTTTACCCGCCGGCTGACCGAGGATATTATGCACTGTCAATCGTAAAATAGTCGCAAAATAGTAAGCTTAAAAGTTAAAAACTTATGACATTTACTGAGATTACCTACCCGGCTTCTGGCCGCCTTCTTTTCTCAGCTTCTGGATTCCGCAGGCCGTATTTTGCGCTGACTTGACCTTGGCCCTTATCTCGCGTAACAGTTCCCAGGCTGTCTTCTCGTCATGGTCGATGACCGCCTGTTCCAGCCTGTCCACCTGCTGTTCATCTAAAGTTATCACAGCTTTCGGCATCAACTCTCTCCCACGGCTTCGGCCAGCTGACATTCCAGGCACAGGCCGTAGAACTCGAGTCTGTGATATGACACCCGGAAGCCGGTCTTTCGTGCCGCTATCTTGTCCAGTTCGGAATTTAAGGGCTCATCCACGTCGAAGACGCCTCCGCATTTATCGCAACGGAAATGATAATGATTATCGGTTCTGGCATCGAACCGGCTGATGCAACTGCACAGGATCAGCTCCTGTATCTCCCTGTTTTGGGAGAGCTGCCTGAGGTTGCGATACACCGTGCCGAGGCTGATATTAGGTATCTCCTTCCTGACCTGGTCATAAACCCAGTCGGCTGTGGGATGAGACGTCGTGCTCCTCAGGACTTCGAGTATGGCCGCCTTTTGTCTGGTTTTCCTCATCTCGCTATTAGTAATAGTTATCGTTAACCTAATTATACCTTATATTGGGCAACTGTCAAGATGTTTTCTCTGAGTGCTGTGTATTTTTGGGCGTCACCACCAGCTTCAACCCTTCGATGCCCGTAACGAC
>Ga0316628_100002707_pt1 | contig 13291 bp, 12 predicted proteins | sample OWC_Aug_M2_C1_D5_FD_207648 | JGI IMG/M metagenome (GOLD analysis project Ga0316628, IMG submission 207648) | Wetland soil microbial communities from Old Woman Creek delta, Ohio, United States - OWC_Aug_M2_C1_D5_C | ecosystem: Environmental > Terrestrial > Soil > Wetlands | place: USA: Ohio... | reverse complement strand
AGGGTCTTGAAGAACATGCCGCTCTTCACGTCGGCGGAGGTCTACAACCTTGAGTGGGACGGGATCGGGCTGGCCGAGGTGTGGCGCACGAAGAAAATCAGCGGCTACGTGGCCGATTACCAGATCCGGGACATCGACAACGACGGCCAGGATGAAATCGTGCTGGCCCTGGTGCTCTCCGTCGGTCCGAGCATCAAGACGAACAGCTGCCTCGTGGCCTACAAGCTGAACACCGCGTCGCAATAAGTATTTTATGGGTATTGCCTTCGGAGCGGGACCGGATGCGGAGTCCTGGCGACGCTTTGGTTCGGGGCAGAGATGCTTGACATTTCATGAAAAGTGGGATAGAAAACATCCCTTAATTTTCAAGGCGGCGTAGCTCAGTCGGTTAGAGCATGCGGCTCATATCCGCAGTGTCCGGGGTTCAAGTCCCTGCGCCGCCACCAGAAACAAAAGGCCCGGCAATCCGCCGGGCTTTTTTTGTGGACAGCCGTGCACCCCTGCAGTGTGACACGGGTGAGACAGAAAGGAAAGACATGCATTCTGGCTCGGAGTTGAAGACTGTCAATACGGTCCTTTTCGATTTCGGGGGAGTCCTTGCCGATGAGGGGTTTCGGGATGGCCTGGCCGCCATCGGGAGACTGAGCGAGTTGGCCGATAAGGATGTCATCCGGAAGGGGCACGAGCTGGTTCTCAGGACAGGTTATGTCACGGGAAGGGCGGGCGAGGGGCACTGGTGGGATGCCCTGCGAAGCGAGGCGCATGTGCGCGGAACAGACGAGGCCCTGAGGCTTGAGATCCTCAACCGTTTCACCTTGCGCCCACCGATGATTGACCTGGTGGAACAACTCAAGAACCGGGGGTTCACCGTGGGCATCCTGAGCGACCAGACCAACTGGCTGGACGAACTCGACGACCGGTTCGGATTCTACGGCCGCTTTGACTACATCTTCAACAGCTTCCACATGGGAAAGAGCAAGAACGACCCCACCCATTTCGACGATGTCCTGAGACTGCTGAACCGGCAGGGGCGGGAGGTGCTCTTCATCGACGACAATGACGGCCACGTCGGCCGGGCGGTTGAAAGGGGCTGGAAGGCCATCCTGTACAGAAATCTGGACGGCTTCTTTTACGAACTGTCCGGGCAGCTGCCCCCCGAATTTCCCGCTTCTTCCATCAAGCGGTAAGCCGGGAGAAAAATATGGATTCCTTTCGTACGTGCATGGTAGTATTCCCCCACGATTTCAGCAACGATCAACCCATCACAGAGGCATCATGATCCCGAGATATTCGCGCAAGGAAATGGAGGCCATCTGGAGCCCTCAGAACCGGTTCCAGAAGTGGCTGGACATCGAGATCCTCGCCTGTGAGGTTTTGGCGCAAAAGGGGGACATCCCCCGAAAGGCCCTCAGGACAATCAGGGAAAAGGCGCACTTCGACGTAGACCGCATCGACGAGATCGAGCGGACCGTCAAGCACGACGTGATCGCCTTCCTTACCAGCGTCTCTGAATTCGTAGGGCCCGATTCGCGCTTCATCCACATGGGGCTTACATCCTCGGACATCCTCGACACCTCCCTGGCCGTGCTTTTGAAAGAAGCCACGGACATCCTCCTGGCCGACATCGACGGCCTGATGATCATCCTCAAAAAAAAGGCCTTCCGGCACAAGAAGACCCTGATGATCGGACGGACCCACGGAATCCATGCCGAACCGGTCACCTTCGGCCTCAAGATGGCCCTGTGGTATGGGGAAATGGCGCGAAACCGCGAGCGGCTCATCCGGGCGCGTGACGCCATCGCCTGCGGGAAGATTTCGGGCGCCGTGGGCACCTTTGCCTTCATCGACCCCTCCGTAGAGGAGTACGTCTGCCGAAAGCTGGGGCTCAAGCCCGAACCGGTGGCCACACAGATCGTCCAGCGAGACCGCCACGCCGAGTATTTCTCGGTTCTGGCCCTCATCGCGTCGTCCCTGGAAAAGTTCGCCACCGAGATCCGTCACCTCCAACGCACCGAGGTACGCGAGGCCGAGGAATATTTCTCGCCGGGCCAGAAAGGCTCCTCGGCGATGCCCCACAAGCGCAACCCCGTCCTGTCCGAAAATATCTCGGGGCTCTCGCGGCTGATGCGGGGGTATGCCCTGGCGGCCATGGAAAACGTGGCACTCTGGCACGAGCGCGACATCAGCCACTCCTCCGTCGAGCGGGTCATCGGCCCCGACGCGACGATCCTCCTGGACTTCATGCTGAGCCGCTTCACTCGCCTTGTCGACGAACTCGTGGTTTACCCCGAACGCATGCTCGAGAACCTCAATCTCACCCGGGGGGTCATCTTTTCGCAGATGGTTCTTTTGAAGCTGGTGGAAAAGGGGATGACGAGAGAACAGGCCTATGCCGTCGTGCAGGAAAACGCCATGCGCGCCTGGATGGAGGCAATCGAGTTCAAGGACCTCTTGCTCTCAGACTCGCGTGTGAAGTCCTATCTCGGCCCCAGAGAAATCGAAGGGGTGTTCCGGCTGGAAAATTTCCTCGGGAATGTGGACTATATCTTCAAGAGAGCCTTTCGGGGAAAATCATAAATTTCCCCCTGTTTGAGCGATACCACGGGAAGTTCGATCCCGTGCGCATGCCTGAACCGAAAACCGCGACGGATACGGCGTAAAAGCAGCAGCCGGTCCGGCGCCTCTTCACGCGCGTGATGGCCAACCGTTCTGACTTCTGCATTCAGCGGCGGACAATCGTGTCCCGGTGCCAGTACCGGTCGTCCCGATCGGGGTAATCCAGGTTGTAGTGAAGCCCGCGGCTCTCCTTGCGCATCATGGCGCAGGCAACGATGAGGTTGGCCACGACGGAGAGATTGCGCAGCTCGAGCAGATCCCGGGTGATCTTGAAACTCCAGTAGTATTCCTGGATTTCCTGGCTGATGAGCTCCATCCTCTTCTTGGCCCGCTCCAACCGTTTGTTGGACCTCACGATCCCCACGTAGTTCCACATGCAGCGCCGGATTTCGTCCCAGTTGTGCTCGATGACGATGGATTCGTCGCTCTCCGTGGCTTGGCCCGCCTGCCAGGGGGGAATCGGCAGATCCTCCCCGGTTGCCTCGTTCAACCGCTCCCGGATCCTCTCACAGACCCTGTGCGCAAAGACGACGCACTCCAGAAGGGAATTGCTCGCCAGTCGGTTGGCCCCGTGCAGACCCGTACAGGCCACCTCGCCGGCCGCGAAGAGCCGGTCCATGCTGGTCTCGCCGTTGCCGTTCACCACCACTCCCCCGCAGAGATAATGAGCGGCCGGGACGACGGGGATGGGCTCTTTGGCCATGTCGATGCCGTAACGGAGGCAGCGGTTGTAGATGGTGGGGAACCGATCCATCAGATAAGCCCGGTCGCGGTGGCTGATGTCGAGAACCACGCAGTCGTCGCCGGATTTTTTCAGCTCGATGTCGATCGCTCTCGCCACGACGTCCCGGGGCGCAAGACTTGCTAGGGGGTGGTATTTCTCCATGAAGGGGGCGCCGCTCTTGAGCTTCAGGACGCCGCCTTCGCCGCGGACGGCCTCGCTGATCAGGAAGGATTTGGCCTCGGGGTGGAAGAGGCAGGTCGGGTGAAACTGGATGAATTCCATGTTGGCGATGTGCGCCCCGGCGCGCCAGGCCATGGCGATGCCATCACCCGTGGCGATGTCGGGGTTGGTCGTGATGAGGTAGACTTTGCCCGCCCCTCCCGTTGCCAGGATCGTGAACCGCGACCGGAACGTGTAGATCCGGTCGTTATCGATGTCGAATACGTAGGCTCCCAGGCAACGATCCTGCTCTTCCCGGGGAAGCGATTTGCGGCCCAGGACCTTGGATTCGCGGATGAGGTCAATGGCGAGGAAATTCTCATAGATCCGGATATTCTCGATGGAGTGCACCTTGTCGATAAGGGCCCGCTCGATTTCTTTTCCGGTCGAATCGGCTGCGTGGAGGACCCTCCGCATGGAATGTCCCCCCTCTTTTCCGAGATCGAAGGTCGCCTCCGCCCCTGATTTCCGGGAGAATTCGACACCCCATTCGATGAGTTCGGCGATCCGCTCGGGCCCCTCGCTGACGACGAAACGGACCACGTCGTCGCGGCAAAGTCCCGCACCCGCCTTCAGGGTGTCCCCAATGTGGAGATCAAAGCTGTCCTCGGCATCCATCACGGCCGCAATGCCGCCCTGGGCATAGTTTGTCGACGACTCCGTGGTATTTTTCTTCGTGATGATGGCCACAGTGCCGAAACGGGATGCCTTGATGGCAAAGCTCAGACCCGCAAGTCCGCTCCCGATGACGAGAAAGTCCGTCCTGATCTCCATTGTCTCCCTGCCTTTCGTGCCCTCTATATACGCGTTTCGAGCTTTAAATAAAAGTGGAAATGTGCTAGACGACTTGCCATGCTGGTACTGGGTATCGAGTCCTCCTGCGACGAGACGGCGGCGGCCGTGTTGCAGGATGGCAATAAATTATTGTCAAACGTCATTGCCTCACAGATCCGGATCCACGAGGAGTACGGCGGTGTCGTCCCCGAGATCGCGTCGCGCAAGCACGTCGAGGTGATCGTTCCCGTCGTCCTGGAAGCCCTCGAACGGGCGGGGGTCACCCTCGATGCGATCGAAGGCATCTCGGTGACCCGGGGGCCGGGCCTCGTGGGCTCCCTGCTGGTCGGGCTCTCCATGGCCAAGGCGCTTGCCATGGCTCGAGGCATCCCCTTCGTCGGCGTCAACCACCTGGAGGGCCATGTCGCCTCGGCCTTTTTGGCCGAGGACAAGCCAGCGTTTCCCTTTGTCGCCCTCGTCGTCTCCGGCGGTCACACGAACATTTATGTCGTCGAGGATTTCGGCCGCATGCGTCTCGTCGGGCAGACACGCGACGACGCGGCAGGAGAGGCCTTCGACAAGGCGGCGAAGCTTCTGGACATCGGTTATCCCGGTGGCGTCGTCATCGATCGGCTGGCAAAAACCGGAAACCCCTCGGCCGTGAGTTTTCCTAGATCCATGAAGGACAGCCTGGAGTTCAGTTTCAGCGGCGTCAAGACGGCGCTGCTGACGTACACGAAAAAGCTCGACAGGCCTCCGGCCCAGGGAGAAATCCCGGATATCGTGGCAAGCTACCAGGAAGCCATCGTGGACGTCCTTGTCGAAAAGACGCTCCGTGCGGCCGAAATGCACTCCATCGGGCGGGTGGCCGTCGTCGGCGGTGTGGCCGCCAACAGCCGCTTGAGGACGCGATTTCGCGAGGATGCCGAAAAGAAGGGGATACAGGTCACCATTCCGCCGCCCGTATTCTGCACCGACAATGCCGCCATGATTGCCGTCGTGGGCCATCATTTTCTCACCCGCGGCAGGAAAGACGCCTACGATTTGAATGCGCTTTCCCGCTGGCCGATCGACACGCAATAGAGACAGGCAAACGGGTGAAGGACAAAGGCGAAAGCGCAAGAGGGAACGTCCTTTAACCGGTACGCGGCGAAAGCGGGATTGCGGTCATCAGGACCTTCGGGCATTCATGACGATACGGGACAGGATCAACGATTTCTACAACCGGTTCCTGAGCCTGAACGGGAGGCCGGAGGAGATCGCCCGTGCCATGGCCCTGGGCGTCTTCATCGGGGTGACACCCACCATTCCGTTCCACACGGCCCTGGTCATGATCATCTGCCTGATCCTGCGCCAGAATATCACGGCGGCCATGCTGGGAGCCACGATCGTCTCGAACCCCCTCACGATCCCTTTTTTCTACCTGGCGGAATACGAACTCGGCGTCCTCGTGCTGGGCCTGGGCGCCAACCCCTTCGTCCTGGCTGACTACGATGTCCGCTCGATCCTGGAGATCGGCTGGCAGATTTTTTACCCGCTGATGGTCGGTGGGCTGCTTCTGGCCTGCGTGTTCGCCGTGCCGTCGTATTTCATCACCCGTCATGCCGTCGTAAAGCTGAGAAACCGCAATGTCGAGCCCTTTGAGCCTTCTCCGTAAATACGGAATCCGGCCGCGCAAGCGCCTCGGTCAGTGTTTCCTCTGCGATCCGAACATCCTGGAAAAGATCGTCCGGATCGCCGATGTGCGGGAAACGGACACCGTTGTGGAGATCGGTTCAGGCATCGGGGTCCTCACGGCCATGATCGCCCGCACGGCACGCCGTGTCGTTGCCGTGGAGGTGGATCGGCTCCTCGTGGAGGTCCTCCAGAATGAACTCGGGGACTTCGGGAATGTCGAGATCGTCCACACCGACGTGCTCGAGTTCGACTTTTCCTCGGTGCGCACGGGCCCGACGCAGGAAGGCCGCAAGGAGAGGATCAAGGTGATCGGGAACGTCCCCTACAACCTCTCGAGCCAGATCGTGCTGAGGCTGCTCGAATACCACGACTGCCTCGACCGGGTTGTCCTGATGCTCCAGCGCGAGGTGGCCGAGAGGCTCGCGGCGCCCCCCGGCACGAAGGACTACGGCCCCCTTTCCGTCTACGTTGCCCTGTTCACAGAACCTGCGCTGGAAAACAAGGTCCCCGCCGGATGTTTTTACCCCAGGCCCGACGTGGAGTCCCGGGTCCTCCGGCTGGACGTCCGGGACAAGCCCCTCTGCAGGGTCGACGACATGGATTTTTTCCGGCATCTTGTGCGAAGCTCCTTCTCGAAACGACGAAAGACCCTCTTGAATAATCTCAAGACCTCACAACTTCCCGTCACGGGGGAGCAGATCAGCTCCGCCCTGTCCGCCCTCGGCATCGACGGGGTCCGTCGTGCCGAAACGCTTTCCGTCCATGAGTTTGCCGCCCTGAGCAACTTTCTCGGCAAGGCATAAAACCCTTGACAGCCCTCCGGTCTTCTGTTATGTGGGGGCCGAACCGCTTGGATCCCCCATTTGGGGACTGGGACGGAGGGTAAACACTCAAGAAGTGTATGGCTTTCAACAGCCTCCCGCCCAGTGCGGTGAGGCTGTTTTTTTATTTTGAGGGCAGGGGCAATGATCGTCATCGAAAAAGCGAAAGAGATGCAGCAGTATTCTGAAGCCTTGAGGAACCGGGGCAAGAAAATCGCCTTCGTCCCTACGATGGGCTATCTCCACCAGGGTCACCGCCGTCTCATGGAAGAGGGCCGCAAGCTAGGAGATTGCCTCGTGACGAGCATCTATGTCAACCCGACCCAGTTCGGGCCGACGGAGGACCTGGCCAAGTATCCCCGGGATTTCGACATGGATTCCAGGCTCTGTGAGGGTGTGGGCGTGGACGCGATCTACTTTCCGTCGAACGACGAGATGTACCCGCCGCATTACCAGACCTACGTGGATCTGCAGGAGGTGACGCAAAACCTCTGTGGCCTCTCCAGGCCCGGCCACTTCCGCGGTGTGGCCACCGTATGCGCGAAGCTCTTCAACCTGGTGAAGCCCCACGTGTCGGTCTTCGGCAAGAAGGACTTCCAGCAGCTCGTCGTCATCAAACGGATGGTCACCGACCTGAACATGGACCTGGAGATCGTCGGCATGGACACGGTCCGGGAAGCCGACGGGCTCGCCATGAGCTCCCGGAACATTTACCTGAAGCCCGAGGAGCGGGAATCGGCCCTGAGCCTCAGCCGTGGCCTGAAGATGGCCAAGGGGATGTACGGCAAAGGCGAGAGGGATGCGACGGCGATCATCGACGCCGTCAGCCGCTTCATCGGCGGTCATCCCCACGCGAAGATCGACTACGTGAAAATCTGCGACACGACGACGATGAAGGACGCGGCCAGGCTCGACGGAGAATCCGTCATGGCCCTGGCCGTGCGGGTTGGTGTTGCCAGGCTGATTGACAACTACGTCTTCGGGGAGACGTTGAACGTTTAGACGATCGGGATGAAGGAAGAACACAAGGGAGACAATGGGGGAATGGCCATGCAGCGCATCATGCTCAAGTCCAAGATCCACCGGGCGACGGTGACGGACGCCAACCTGAATTACGAGGGGAGCATCACCATCGACGAGGGCCTCATGAAATCGGCCGATCTCGTCCCCTTTGAGAAGGTGGCGATCTACAACGTTTCCAACGGCGAGCGCTTTTCGACGTATGTCATCAAGGGGAAAAAGGGCTCCGGCGTCATCTGTCTCAACGGCGCGGCCGCCCGGAAAGCCTCGAAGGGCGATCTCATCATCATTGCGAGCTATGTCATGGTGGGCGATGCCGAGTCGAAGAAGTGGACTCCGAAGTGTGTCCACGTTGACGGAAAGAATAAAACAAAAAAATAGCGTCGGGAGGAGATTCCGCCGCGGATCCGGGCAAAGCGTCTCGAACCTTTGCCCTTTTTTATTAAAATTCCTCGCACCAGGGTGCCAGGAATTTAGAATTTTAATTTACTATTTGATTAACTGTTATTATGCTCGCTTTCGGGGGCTGCCATCCCATGAAGCCAAAACTTAAAAACGTTTTTCTCGCCGGCCTCGCCGTCACGGTGCCCGTCGGGCTGACGATCTACATCCTGATCTTCCTGATCGACCTCATGGACGGCCTGCTCCGTGTCATGCCGGCGGCGCTCCATCCCGATGCGCTCCTGGGGTTTCGCATCCCCGGGCTTGGCGTAATCGCAACACTCATCCTGATCTTCATCGCCGGCCTGCTCGCGACAAGCTACGCGGGCGGGAAACTCTTCCGTCTGGCCGAGTCGCTCGTTGACCGGATTCCGCTGGTCCGCGGGATCTACCAGGCCATCAAACAGATCGTTCAGACCATGGTGAGCAAGGAAGGGCAGAGCTTCAAAAAGGTTGTCCTCGTCGAGTTTCCCCGGGAGGGTCTCTACACGGTGGCCTTCGTGACGGGAGCCACAACCGGCGAGCTGCGGGAAAAGACCGGCGGTCGCTGCATCAACATCTTCGTCCCCACCACCCCGAACCCCACATCGGGCTACTACATCATGGTCCCCGAAGACAGAGTCACCGCCCTCGAGATGTCCGTCGAGGAGGCCTTCAAGCTCATCATCTCGGGCGGCATGATTGCGCCGACGGAAAACAATAAGCAGTTGAGAAACGGATCAAACTCTGTTAAATAGATACGATTTTATTTCCAGACGGAAACAGAGCCGGCAAAAAGCCGAACGAAACCCCATAACCATGGAGGGAAAATGCAGATCACATCGGAAAGCATCAAGGTCGGACACCCGGATATCGTTGCCGACGCCATTGCCGCCAATATCATCGCCGCCATCCTCGACGAGGAGAAAAAACTCGGCCTGACCGTATACAACATGCCGCATTGCGGGATCGAGGTCTTCCTCGGCAAGGGATTCTGCGTGGTCGGGGGGGAAGTGGCAACACGAGCCTACGTGGACGTGGAAAAGATCGTCCGGGACACGGTCCTCGGGATCGGCTACAACGACTTTTGCCTCGGTCTCGACGGCGGTTCCATGGGCGTACTGAACGCCATCATTCCCCAGTCGCCGGACATCAACATCGGCACCCGCGCCAACCTCGGCAAGTACAAGGAGATCGGGGCAGGGGACCAGGGGATCATGTACGGGTATGCCTGCTCGGACACCCCCGAGCTGCTGCCGCTGCCCTATGTTCTGTGCAATCGCATGATGCGCGTCTTCGAGGAGACGAAGCATCCCTACTTCGCGCCCGACGGCAAGGGCCAGGTCAGCGTGGAATACGACGAAAAGACGGGAAAACCGCTGCGGGTGGTCAAGGTCCTCATGTCCAACGCCGTCGACTACCGGCATGTGGGCAAGAGCAAGAAGAAAGACGTCGAGACGGTTGCGAAGAAAATGTGCTTTGACGTCCTGGGGGACTGGATCGACAGGAAGACGGAGTTCCTCTTCAACCCCACGGGAGAGTGGCAGGCCATCCATTCCTGCAGCGCAGCCGATTCCGGCGTCACGGGACGAAAGCTCGTTGTCCAGTTTTACGGCGGCTTCCCGGGCGCCCAGCTCGGGGGCGGGTCCGTCATGAACAAATCCCCCGAAAAAGTCGACTGCTCAGCCGCCTTTGGCGCGCGTTACGCAGCAAAAAACGTCGTCGCCGCGGGGCTCGCCGAGAAGTGCTCCATCCAGCTCTCCTACGCCATCGGGGTGGCGCGGCCCTTCTCGATCTACGTGAACACGTTCGGGACAGGAAAACTCTCGGATCGCAAGCTCGAACAGATCATCACGAAGGTTTTCGATTTCACCCCGGCCGGCATGATCAAGCAGTTCAACCTGTTGGACGGAAACGTCTACCGGAAGCTTCCGAGAACGTTCTTCATGGACAAGTTCGCCTGGGAGAAAATGGACAAGGTCAAGGAGCTCCGGCAGTTCATCAAGGCCTGATGGGAGGACCCGGTCACCGACCGACAAGCCGGGTGCCGAGGAAAGCACCGTTAAACTCGAAAGGGAGCGCATGGATTACGACGTCAAGGACATCGAACTGGCGGAGCAGGGAAAATTAAGCGTGGAATGGGCCTACAAGAGCATGCCCGTTCTGACCCTGATCCGGAAGCGTTTTGCGAAAGAGAAACCCCTCAAGGGTCTCAGGCTGGGCGCATGCCTCCATGTCACCACGGAGACGGCGAGCCTCATGGAAACCCTCAAGGCGGGTGGCGCCGAGGTTCGCCTCTGTGCATCGAACCCCTTGAGCACGCAGGATTACGTGTCCGCCTATCTGGTCAAGTACCACGACATCCCCGTGTATGCCATCAAGGGCGAGGACACGGAAACCTATTATCGGCACATCGCATCGGTTCTCGACATGAAACCGCACATGACGATGGATGACGGGGCGGACCTCGTTTCGATGATCCACTCGAAGCGCAAGGATCTCATCAGGGGCATACTCGGAGGGACGGAAGAGACGACAACGGGCGTCATCCGGCTGCGGGCCATGGCGAAAAGCGGGGTCCTGCGCTTCCCCATCATCGCCGTCAACGACGCCCAGACGAAGTATATGTTCGACAACCGCTACGGGACGGGCCAGAGCACCCTCGACGGGATTATCCGCGCCACGAACCGGCTTGTGGCGGGTTCGGTCTTCGTCGTCTGCGGTTACGGCTGGTGTTCCCGGGGGCTTGCGATGAGGGCTCACGGGCTTGGGGCCAACGTGGTCGTGACAGAGATAGACCCGCTAAAAGCCCTGGAGGCCGTCATGGACGGTTACCGTGTCATGCCCATCGCAGAGGCAGCCGAGATCGGCGACTTCTTCTGCACACTGACCGGCAACATCAACGTGATCCGCCGGGAGCACTTCGTTCGGATGAAGGACGGGGCCATCGTGTCCAATTCGGGGCACTTCAACGTGGAACTGGATCTGGAGGGGCTCAAGGGGGTCACAAGGAAGACCAGGATGCTCCGCGAGTTCGTCGAGGAGTTCACTCTCAGGAGCGGACGGAGGGTCTACGTTCTGGGCGAGGGGCGCCTGATCAACCTGGCGGCAGCCGAAGGACATCCCTCGAGTGTCATGGACATGAGTTTTGCCAACCAGGCCCTCTCGGCGGAATACCTGGCCAAGAACGTCAAATCCCTGAAGAAACAGGTCTATGCGGTTCCCCAGGACATCGACAAGGAAATCGCCCGACTCAAGCTCGCGGCCATGGGCGTCCGGATCGATGCCCTGACCCCGGAGCAGGATAAATACCTGCATTCATGGGAGATGGGCACGTAACGCGCTGCGCGCGAGACATCAGGCTACAGGCTTCAGGCAAAAAAAGAACGGGATCGATGAGGCAACTCGCGATCCCCTTTTCTTATTCTCTTCCGGAAGCCCGATTCCCGAGTCCCGAGTCCCACGGTCTCCGACCGTCAGGTATTGACCCGCCGGAACATGACAACGGCCACCACACCCAGGATGATATTGGTTGCCCAGGCGGCGGCAACGGGGGGCAGGGTGCCCGAGCGGCCCAGGGAGAGGGTGAAGGCAAAAACGATCCAGTAGGAAAACCCGATGATGACCCCGATGCCGATCCCCTGGGCAATCCCGCCGCTTCGCTCCGAACGCATGGGAAAGGCCACTCCGATAAGGGCCAGGATGAGACTGACGAAGACAAAAGCGATTTTCCCGTGCAAATCCGTCTCATATCGCGTTGCGTCGTAGCCCTCCTTTCGGAGCTTTCGGATGTAGTTTCTCAACTCCCGAAAGCCCATCTGGTCGGCGCTTTTCTGGACGACCTGGAAATCATCAGGCGTCTCGGCAATATCGACGGCGAGCGTCGGCAGGCGTTCGATAACCGGGAAATCCTTACCGGCAAAGGTCGTCCGCAGGACATCCCTCAGTTCCCAGCGATCCCCATGCCAGAGGGCTTCGCGGGCATCGATTCTCGAAGAAAGGTTGAACTGCGGGTCGAGGTAGCTGATCGTGATCCCCTGCAGCCGGTTCTCCGCCGGAACGAAGAGCTTGAAGTTGTAGATGGCATTCTGACTCTTGTACCAGATCTGGTTCTCCTTGAAGGCCCCCCATTCCTTCTTCTTCTGGACTTCGACGTACTTGATGTATTCGGCCTGCCAGTTGGCCGCCGGGGTCACGAATTCATTGAGCAGGAAATTCAGCCCGCAGACGATGAGGCCGAAGGCAAGCACGGGACGGGCGATGCGGTAAAGACTGATCCCGTTGGCCTTCATGGCGACGATCTCGTGGTTGCGCGAGAAGAGCCCGAAGGTAATGAGCGCAGCAAGGAGAACGCAGGCCGGCATCATCGTGGCCACGACGGAAGGCACCGTGTAGAGGTGGTAGGAGACAATCTGGGCAAGGCCCGCCTTGTTGCTGAGGAACATCCGGATCCGCTCGAAGAAGTCGACCACCATGTACAGGCAAAGAAACGCCAGGAGGACGAAGAGAAACGTCAGGATGAATTCACGCGCGATATAGCGATCGAGGACCGTCATGGCGTTACCTCTCCCGCTTTCCGACGGGCAGCCACTTCGGGGTGATCTCGCGCTCCCGCGCCCTCATGAAGTAGACGTAGAGACCCGCCGCCATGAACACGACATTGGGCGTCCAGACCCCGATGACGGGCGGGATGATCCCGGTTTCTCCGAGGGCCTTCCCGTAGAGCAAAAACACGTAGTACACCATGACCAGCGCGAGCCCGATGGTGAACCCCCTCATCTTTCCCGAACGGCTCGACTGGATCCCGAGCGGGATGCCGAGGATCGCGAAGATGAGACAGGTAAAGGGGCTTGCCAGGCGCTGGTTGAGCTCGATCATCAGCTCTCGTCTCGACGGGCCCTGGGGTTCAGGGTGGTCGATCTGATCCCGGAGATCCCACAGGGTCATCTCGTCGATCTTGCTGAACTTGACTCGCTTCTCGTCGGCGGCAGACCCCTTGAAGTCGAGACGCACGTCGTAG
>Ga0316628_100002706_pt1 | contig 13293 bp, 8 predicted proteins | sample OWC_Aug_M2_C1_D5_FD_207648 | JGI IMG/M metagenome (GOLD analysis project Ga0316628, IMG submission 207648) | Wetland soil microbial communities from Old Woman Creek delta, Ohio, United States - OWC_Aug_M2_C1_D5_C | ecosystem: Environmental > Terrestrial > Soil > Wetlands | place: USA: Ohio... | reverse complement strand
ATGGCGGCCTGAGCCTCGTAGGTAATCTCCGGCCGACCGCCGGCCATGACCGCCACTGCGTCAAAGAGCCGGCCGCAACTGCTGGTCAGGGGACAGTTTATCCTCTGCGCCGTTATCCGGGCAATGAGATCTGTTGACCGGCCGGCCATAAAGGGAAGCTCGGGCATGTTGTCGCCGTAGGTGGCTTGGAGATAGCCCACGGCAGTCCGCCAAGGAGACTTGATGGCCTTGTCCCCACCCGGCAGCGGCATGGGCTCGAACGAGGCATAGCGGCGGAACCCCTTGAGGTCGCCTATCAACACCTCGGCCCCCCAGATAGTGCCGTCGGTTCCGTAGCCGGTTCCGTCCATGATAAGGCCGATGGCTGGTCCTGCCTTGCCGTTTTCCGCCAGGCAGGAGGCGAGATGGGCGTGATGATGCTGAACGGCCAGGGCCGGAAAACGGTCTTGGGCCTGGGCCCAACGGCTGGCGCGATAGTCGGGATGAAGGTCGTGTACCACCAGGGCGGGCTCGGCCCGCAAGATCCGGAGTAGATGCACAATTGCCTCTTCAAAACCATTCAAGGCCGCGAGATTATCCAGGTCGCCGAGATGTTGACTCAAAAACGCCTCCCGGCCGCGCAGCAAGCAGATCGTGTTCTTTATTTCGCCCCCGACTGCGAGCACCTGGGCCCCGTTTCCCTTGATGGCAATCGGCGCCGGCACATACCCCCGGCTTCGGCGCACAAGCCTGGTGCTTGCGGCCATCCGGATGACGATGGAGTCGTCATTACGAAACAGGATATCGCGGTTATGGACGAGAAAACAATCGGCAATGTCGCGCAATCGGTCCAGGGCCTCGTTGTTGGTTATGCATATCGGCTCATCGGTCCGGTTGCCGCTGGTCATGACCAGAGCAGCCGGGCCTTCCCGCAGGATAAGATGATGGAGCGGGGTATAGGGAAGCATGATACCAAAGAGGTCTGATCCCGGGGCCACCGAGTCGGCGAGAAGATGGCCGGCACGCTTGGGCGCAAGAACAATCGGGTATTGACAAGAAGAGAGGATCTCCTCCTCTTCCAGGTTTAAGATGCAGAGCCCCCGGGCGATGACGATGTCACGAACCATTACGGCAAGGGGTTTTTCCTCCCGCAGCTTCCGCTCGCGCAACCGCTGCACCGCCGCCTCATTTGCCGCATCCACAGCGAGATGAAATCCGCCCAGGCCCTTGATCGCCATAATCCGGCCCGCAGCCAGGAGTTGCACCGTTTCAACCACTGCCCGGTCGCAGCGGGCACGCTCTATTCCCGCGCCATCCAGGAGCACGACCTCTGGACCGCAGACCGGACAGGCATTGGGCTGGGCATGAAAACGGCGGTCGGCCGGGTTGTGGTACTCGGCATCGCAGGCCGGGCACATGATGAAGTCGCGCATAGCGGTATAAGGCCGGTCATAGGGGATGGCGCTGGTAATGGTAAAACGCGGGCCGCAGTTCGTGCAGTTGATGAACGGATACCGGTGCCGACGATTAACAGGATCAAAGAGCTCGGTCACGCAGTCTTTACACACGGCGGCATCCGGGGTGATGGAGGCTGTCAGCCGGCCAATAACGACCGACGACGCAATAACAAAGGCCGGATCGCTGCAAGGCGTTATTTCAATCTCATTGAACGTTGAAAACCGGGCCAGGGGTGGCCTCTCCTTCCTGAGATCGGCCACAAAATCATCCACTGCCGGCCGGCTGCCCTCGACCTCGATGGTCACCCCTTCGGTGGTGTTAGTGACAAAACCGGTGAGACCATGGCGGCCGGCAAGATTGTAGACAAAGGGCCGGAAGCCGACCCCCTGAACCAGGCCATTGATGGCGATCTGAATACGAATATGTTCTTGGGACATCTTTGTTTGTTAACTGCCGATAGCTCCCCCCAGCCCCCTCAGCCAGTCGAGCCATTGTTCCATGCCAACGCCGGTCTTGGCTGAAAGCTCAAAGAACCTAAGACCCGGATTGATGCTTCCTGCGTATTGCCTGCACGCCGCAACATCAAAGTCAACATACGGCAGGAGATCAATCTTGGAGATCACGCAGATAGAGGCGGCATGGAACATGAAAGGGTATTTTAAGGGTTTGTCGTCACCCTCGCCCACGCTCAGAATCACCACCTTTTTGTCCTCGCCCAGGTCGAACATGGCCGGACAGACCAGATTGCCTACATTTTCAATAAAGAGCAGGGAGTGCTCGGAAGGATTAAGGGCCTCGGCGGCGCGAAGCACCATGGCGGCATCCAGATGACAACCGGAGCCGGTGTTGATCTGTATTACCGGGACACCTGCGGCCTCGATCCGGGTTGCATCCCGCTGGGTCTGCTGGTCGCCTTCAATGACTGCGACCGACCGTTCTTCCTTCAATCTGAGCAGGGTCTTCTCCAGCAGGGTGGTTTTTCCTGATCCCGGCGAACTCACGAGGTTCAAGACCACGATTCCCCGGGCCTTGAACCAGGCGCGATTCTCCGCGGCAAGCTTATTGTTTAAGCCGAGCACCTCCTCTTCAACCCGTATGGACCGGCTGCCCCGGTCCAGGTCATGCAAATGATGGACGTGCCCGCCGTAATCGTGGTCAAGGTGATGGTCAGGGCCGGGTTTTACGATTATTGGAGTCCCGGAACCACAATTACAAGAATCGCACATAAAAAAACCTCCTCGAACCCATCAAGAAACAACTTGAAAAAAAACGAACCGTTACTCGTCAAAGGTTATTGTCAAAACCCGCAGCTCTCTGCCCTTGAGAACGTTAAGACGCAATGAGCCGCAGGAGGGGCATCTGCCCCAGCATGACTCCATGGCAAATTTCGTCCCGCATTCCATACACTCTGCCTCGGCCGGGGTATCGATAATGCGAAGCTCGGCGCCCTCGGCCATGGTGCCAAGGGTTACGGCGGAAAAGCAGAATCTTAAGGACTCGACCATAACACCCGCCAGACGGCCTACCTCCACCTCGATCTCCCGGATAGCTGTCCCTCCTGCCTCAGTAGCCTTGGTGCAGGCGATATCTACAATGTTCATGGCCAACGACATCTCATGCATATGTTAGGCTGCTTGGAGTTGAAGGATAGTGCCGAGATACACAGCATATAGCACCAGCAGCAAGACACCCCGCCTTCGCTCAATGAAACCTTTGCGCGTAGGGTAAGTGAACACCAAGGCCACGAAACCAAACACCAATGTAATAGCTACCTCACGCCAAGCGACGGTTATGGGGTAGATAATGGCCGCGACAGCAACGATAAAAATGCCGTTGAAGATATTGCTGCCCAAAATTGTTCCTAGACCAACCTCGTCGTGTCCGCGAAGCTTGGCAACGACGGTTGTCGCGAGTTCGGGCACGGACGTGCCCACTGCCACAATAGTTGCCCCGATAATGAATTCATCTATGCCAAAAGAAATGGCGACGCCTCTTGCTCCCTCTACAATGAGATTTCCGGCAGCGACAAGGAAGGCAAGACCGACAACGCACGAAAAAATGGCCAACCACCCTCGATGCTCCCCAAGAACCTCCTCCGCAGCACTTCGTTGCTTTCGTGCCTCGATAACCGCCGCCACAAGCCAAGCGAGAAACATGCTCAACATCAGAAAACCATCGATTCTGGAAAGCTCGCCGTCCAGAAATAGAACACCCGTGATTATAGGAATCAGCAGCGCCACAGGAAAATCCCGTTTTAAGCTGTCACGAGGACTTTGGATTCCAGAAATTACCAACGCAAGGGCGAGGATCAGGGCAACATTCACAACGTTACTACCAAGGGCGTCGCCGAGAGCGATTTGGGGTTTTCCAGCCATAGCGGAATTTATAGAGACTGATAATTCCGGACTCGATGTGGCGAATGCCGCAACGGTTGCACCAATAATCCCCGGAGAAACGCGCGCCCAATAAGCGAGGCCGACTGCACCGCGAACAAAAAGCTCTCCGCCGATGCCGGCACATACAACACCCAAAATCAAGGCAACGTAATCGTTCATTTCTATGCGACCGCTTGCCTTGCCGTCCGCGAAAGGCCATTGCCGTTTTGAAGCGTCTGCAAATGATGATAGACCCCCCTTGCGGCCATCAGGGCATCATGGGTGCCCTGTTCCACGATCCGGCCCTGGTCCATGACGATGATCCGGTCTGCCCGGCGGATGGTGGAAAGGCGATGGGCGATGACGATGCTGGTCCGCCGGGCAAGCGTCACCTCTATGGCCCGTTCGATAAGGACCTCGGTCTCGGAGTCGATGTTCGCGCTGGCCTCATCGAGGATCAGGACCCGGGGGTCGCGGGCGAGCACCCGGGCGAATGCCAGGAGCTGCCGCTGACCGGCGGAGAGCTCGATGCCCCCCTCCCCTATTCTGGTGGCAAGACCCAATGGCAGTTGCCCTATCAATTCCATCAACTGGGAATCGGCAATAATCCTTTGCAGGGCCTCGTCATCCATCTCTTGATCAAGCAGGATGTTTTCCCGCACGCTTGCCGGCACCAGAAAGACCTCCTGCATCACGAGGCCGATCTGGGTCCGTAGCCATTGGGGATCAAGCTCCCTAAGATCCACGCCATCAAAGCGGATCACGCCCTGGTCCGGGTCATAAAACCGCTCCAGAAGACTGATGATCGTAGTCTTACCAGAACCGGTTGCCCCCACGATGGCAATGGTCTCGCCCGGCCGCACCCTGAGGGAAAAGTCATGGAGTACCGGCTGATCCGCCTCATACCCGAAGGTAATATCGGAAAACTCGATTTTTCCTTCCAGGGTAGAGACAGGCAATTTCGGGACCTCGGCAATCCGGAGTCCGGCCGGGGTATCCAGCAACTGAAAGATCCGCTCTGCCGAGGCCATGGCCGACTGAACAATGGAATATTTCTGGGAGAGCTCCCGGAGGGGCTGAAAAAAGAGGCGCATATAGGACAGGAAGGCCACCAGGACCCCGATGGTCATCTGTTGTTCCATGATCTCCCAACCGCCGTAAGAGATAATGATGCCGGTCCCGAGGGCGGAGAGCACCTCGATGAGCGGGACAAAGATGCCGAAGACATTGATCTGGAACAAGGTCTTTTCATAATAGGTCTGGTTTATGGCCGCAAACCGGGCGCGGGTGTCCTCTTCCCGCAGAAAAAGCTGGATCACCGCCATGCCGGCCAGGCTTTCCTGCAGAAAACCATTGATTCGGGCAAGCTCGCTGCGGATGGCCCGGAATGCGTCCCGGGCCATCTTACTGAACCACAAGGTGACAAGGAACATCACCGGCACAATGAAGAACAAGACCAGGGCAAGCCGCCAGTTCATCAGGAAGAGCATGATCATAATGCCCACCAGGCGGATCATGTCATTAAAAAGGGTCACGATCACCGAGGTAAACATCTCGTGCATGTTCTGGATGTCGTTGGTAAGGCGGGTGACCAGCCGGCCGATGGGATAACGATTAAAAAAGGCAAGCTCAAGGCCCATCAGATGCACGAAAAGGTCTTGCCGCATCCGGTGCATGACGTGTTGCCCGGTCCATTCCAGGATGGTCACCTGGAAAAAATTGGCAAGAAAATCCAGAAAGACAAGTCCGGCAAAGGGGAGTGCAAGGTCGACCAGCCCGGAAAGTCGGGCGGCGAGGTCGAGGGAGCCCTTGGTGATATAGCGGTCGACGCCGATACTTACGAGATAGGGAAGGGTGAGGCTGGCGCCGGTAATGACTAAGGACAGCAAAACCGCCCCGGCCACCCCCTGCGAATAAGGACGCGTGTAACCGATGATCCGGCGCCAGAGGCGAAAATCCCCCATCTTCCCCAAACGGTCGCCCTCGAAATAGCCGTAGTCATAACGCATGATCCGACAACCTGAACATAGAAATTAATTTTGATACCACTTAGCTGAGCTGTCAGACCATTTACTGGTGGGCAGTGCCCAGCATACGAGACTGTGCCTGGTGAGCACCTCTTCCCGGACAATAATCCCGAGGCCGGGTCCGCTCAGAAGCGGCGCGATTCCGCCGGGGCCGAAGGCTCTAGCACCGCTTTTTTGTTAACCGTTCTTCGATCCGTTTGACAACGTCCTGCGCCACTTCCCGTATTTCAACGGCGGTCTTCACATCCTCCCCGATGAAAAGCCTCAATCCGACCACAAGAGGTTCGAGATGCCTTGCGGCCGGGGATTGCACAAGCATTCCAAGCGCTTCCTTCGTATATCCTGATGCTGCAAGCTCCACAAACAGCTCGATCGCGTCTTCGATCGTTTCCTCAACCAACGCCGTATCCTGAATATAGCTCCTGGCCGACTCCAGCGCCTCGCTTCCTTTAAGGTAATGGTCACGACAGAGTTCCGGCGCAAGCCGGCATGCCTCTTCGGTTATCAGCCTGGTAGCTGATTCGGGGTCATACATGCTGACCATGAATTTCACTGCCGCCTTAACTCGGTCGGCCGGCTTGCCGCGCCTGCGCATAAGGTAGTAGATGTTATACATCCGCTCCGCAACCATGTACCACTTGGTCTTTTTGCCGTGTTCCTCCACCACGACGGCGCCCCTGCCTATAAGCCTGCCCAGCAGAGAGCTGGTCTTGTTGACATCCAGTCTGGCGGCCCTTGCGATATCACGGGCGGTTGAGGCATCCCACAACCCGGCGAGGGCCAGGTAAACCTTTCTTTCGATGGCCGGCAGGTTGTCCAGATGGCTTTTAAAATATTCCGTGTGATCGTCAATCAAATCCACCAGGTCATCAAGAAGCTGCCTAAATGAGCGGTGCGCGCTGAATTTGGCGATAATGGTAAGCAGGCGAGGGCTTCCGCCGGTCAGTATTCTAATCGGCCTGATCCGCTCGCCCATGAGTTTTTGACCCGTGATCAGTTCCCAAATTCGGTTACATTCCTCGTCATCGAGAGGCTTGAGTTCCTGCATCTTGAACATCTCGAACATGGCGTGCGAAGAATTTTCAATGTTCTCGAATCGGCTGGTCGCGGTGGCAAGCAGCATCAGTCGCGGTTCATTAATCAGGGTGTGGCGTATCTTCCATGCCTCCTCCTCGCTTATCAGGTCGCTAAACAGCATGTTGAGGTTCTCGACAATCAATAGAATCCTCTTGCCCAGGCCGTCGGCAAAGTCCAAAAGCTGGGCGCGGGCGCGTTCTCCGAGCCTTTGATCATCGGTTTCACCTTTAAGCTCGACATAGGTGCGCCCCCATTTTTCATCGCCGGTCTGTTCGGAAAGATAAAACAACGCCTCAAGCCAGAACTCACCGGCTGAGACCACCTCATAGCTTTCTTCAGAGAAAATCAGGGGGTGCCAGCGTTCGCGCAATTCCTTATCCCTTTCGATCTCCGCCGCCACCCGTAGCACAAGGGTTGTCTTGCCGCTGCCGCGCGGACCGATGACGAGTACATGCTGGTTGGCAGCCGTTACGTTTTCGCTGATTATCCTGATGATCAGTTCGAGGTCGGCATGGCGGACCACAAAGCCTTCAACAAGATCCTCTTCTGTAAGAAAGGACGGGTTGTATTTCATGAAACGCTTTGCCATTGGTTAAATTACCCTCTCAAGGACCGGCACATGAAAGTAGCCGTAGCGTTTTTTCCACCAGTCCTGAAGCAGGTGCGATTCAAACACAAAGCCGCCCTTGCCGGCCTTGATATAGCCGTCGTGCTCGAGCACTCGCAGGATCTCCTCCTCGGCAGCCTGCACGCTTGTTTCCCCGAACTCATAGCCCTTCTGCAGGGCGGCAAGTGACTGCCGGGTAAGACAGCCGGTTACCGCAGTCTCGCTAAGCATTTCAAGGGCCAGCGGAAAAACCTCCGGACCGAGGACCATCTTCAATCGATCTTCATAATGAGTGAGCTCGGCATGGCCCCGGATACCGAGCATTTCACTTTCATAGATATCGTTCACTTCATCCGGATAAAACTCCATCCTCCCCCTTCGTTTGCACCTGTCGTATACATGCGTGAAAAACATCTGAACATGGTGGGGGATGCAGCACCCAAGCCTCTTGGTCATGGCGGCCTCTGCATTTTCTTTAAAAAGAATGCCGTATTTTACGGCAAGCGCCTGAAGGCAGCCTTTCGCGGTTACCTTATCCCATGGCTTCAGATCGAAGGGTTGAAAGTTATTGATCGTCGCGCTGAGGCCGGCCTGACGCAATATCGGTTCAAAGCCGATACTGCCTGAAAGAACGATCCGAATTTTTCCCTGGTAGGCAAGGCTGTTTTTCCGCAGCCAGGACATGAACTCATCCACCCGCGCTTTTCTTTCGGGGGTGATCCTGAAATCTTCGCCCTTTAGCATGCGGTTGACCATGAGAGGGACTTCATCGATCAGTAGCAAAACCGGCAGGTCCGATCCTGCAAGAATCGAGAAGAGGGAATCTCCCTTTTCATCCCAGTTGCCGGAGGTGAGCCCAGCCCGCAGTCTGATGCCGATTTCGCCAAGGTTAAATTCCTCTATGGTTCCGGTCAGCCGGTCCAGGGCATTCGAAAAGAGTTCCTTCGTCTTGCCCCAGAGATTTCTGTGGGGTTTAAGGGCAAGACTTATTTCAACGATCGCATCTTCGGCAGTGGAGGCTTTTTGCAGGTCTACGAACAAACAGATATAACGGCCATTCAGCCGTCTTTTGGTTTCTTTCATAAGGCTTGTCTTGCCCATACGCCTCTGGGCGACCAATAGGATATGAGCCCCTTCGTCAAGCTTGTTGATCAACAGCTCAACATCACTCTCCCTGTCCCAAAAACGATCGCCCTCAACCCAATTACCATAAGCCTGAGTTAGTGTTTTCTGCATTATATATATCCCCGTTCTTAATAATAACAAAACTGTTGGCAACGATTATGTTGGCATAATAATTCATAAGAAATCGCGTGTCAAGCATCGCCAACACATTTGTTGGTAATAATTGAGGTAGCCGAGGTCTGATGGGCATGGATGAAGGCGTAGAAGGGGCTGCTTTTAAGGAGTTCTTCGTGCCCTCCCTGGGCCACGATCCGGCCCAGTTCCAAGACGATTATCCGGTCGGCATCCGCCAGGGGCGCCACCCGATGGGAGACGATCAAACAGATCCGGCCTTTAAGATAGGCGGCCAGACGTCGGATGATCGTTTGTTCGGTCTCGGTGTCCACGGCCGACAACCCGTCGTCAATTATAACGATCTGGCGATCCAACAGCAGTGCCCGGGCCAGGGCCAGACGCTGGCGCTGGCCGCCGGAAAGGTTGATGCCCCGTTCGCCCACCCTTGTTTCATAGCCTTCGGCCATGGCAATGATTTCCTCATGGATGGCCGCTATCCGGGCCGCGTTCTCAATCTGGGTCTGGGATGCCCTCGGATTGCCCAGGGCGATATTGGCGCGGATGGTATCGGAAAAAAGGAAGACATCCTGGGGTACATAGGCAATATGGCCGCGCACCGTGGCCAGGGAAAGTCGGTTGATATCCTGACCGGCATAGAAAATCATTGCGTCCGGCACCGGATAAAGGCGGGCAAGAAGATAACACAAGGTAGATTTCCCTGAGCCGGTCCGGCCCACCACGCCGAGCAGTCCGGGCCGGATCTCAAGGGTTATGTTGGTCAGGGCGGCCTGCTTTTGACCCGGATAGGTAAATGTGAGTTCCGATATCGTAATACCTTCTAGGGCTGGCGGCGGCGGGAGGGTATGGGGGCAATCCTTGAGTGCCGGCCGTTCCTCGAGAACCGCCTGGATGCGGGCAAGGGAGGTAATGCCGCGCTGGAAAAGGTTGGCGACCCAGCCTATTGCCATCATCGGCCAGGTAAGCAGGAAAAGATAGGCCAGAAAGGCGACAAAGTCACCTGTAGTGATTACGCCCAGAATGGTAAGCCTGCCGCCGAAGAAAAGGACGAGCAACATGCTGATGTTAGCTGAGGTTCCGGAAATGGGAGAGAGGAGCCCTTCCACTCTGGCCACCCTGAGGTTGTCTTTGATATAAACCTCGCCCAGGGAGGCAAAACGTCCGGTCTGGGATTTTTCCTGGGTATAGGCCTTGATCAGCCTGATTGACGCGAGCGAGGTGCGGGCATATTCGGTAAGTTCGGAAAACTGCTCCTGGACCTTCTTGAAACGATGGTGGAGGCGGCCGGAAAGCTTGCGGGTGAAAAGGGCAAGTACGGGCATGGGAATCACCGCAATAAGGGTGAGGCCCGGATGGATATAGATCATAAAGAGGATGGATGCAATGGTCATGACCACCGCATCCACCATGGCCACGAACCCCATGCCGCACGCCAACTGCACTGCGGAAAGGTCGTTTGAGGAAAGGGACATGAGTTCGCCCGTGGTCCGCCGTTGATAAAATATCCGATCGAGGGAAAGTAGGTGAGAAAAAAGTTGATTTCTTAAGTCCCTTTCCAGCAGCCGGGAATATCCCAGAATAAGATACCGCCAGCCGAAACGAAAAAAGGCGATACCCAGGGCAAGAAGGAGAATAAACCCGGCATAACGCAGAAGTCCGGCCTGCGAGGCCTTGCCCCGCTCAAGCTCATCCACTGCGGCCTTGATCAGCCGCGGGATGAAGAGCTGGAGGAAATCCACTGCCAGGAGCGAAAGAACACCAAGGCCCAATCGGAGCCCATATTGTCTGAACGAAGGGACCAGCAGCCGGACCGACTGCCAGGTCCCTTTTTGTTCGCCCAGTTCAAGGCTCATGGACGTATTCCCTATTGCCCAGACGCGAAGACGGCTGAAAATCCGGGGTCCATTCCGGCGTAATCACGGGTTCCTGGAGAAAACCTTTGCCAAAGCCGAACTCATCCAGGAAATCCAGGCAGTATTGGTATTCCTCCCTGGTGATCGGCCGGTGCAGAGGGGGATAAAAGGCTGCCCGGTGGACAGGATAGTATTGCGCCATGAGACTGATATAGGTCTCGGTGCCGAGATTCTCGGCAATCCAGCCGAGAATCTTGTCTGCCCGGTTTACATTTTCCGGCAGGACCAGGATCCGACACAGGAGACCCCGCTCAGCCAGGCCGTCGGCATCAAGTCGTAATCGCCCCACCTGACGCCTCATCTCCAGGATAGCCCCCATGGCCCGCTCGGGATAGTCAGGGGCCAGGGAATAAAGAAGGGCGGCGTCCCGGTCAAGGTACCTGAAGTCAGGCAAATAGATATCAACCAGTCCCTCCAGGGTTTGCAAGGTTTCCGGATGCTCATAGGCGCTGGAATTCCAGACCACGGGAAGATGAAGGCCCTGGTCCCTGGCAGCGATAATCGCCTTCCGGATCTGGGGCGTGAAGTGGGTGGGGGTCACCAGGTTAATATTATGAACCCCATCCCTTTGCAGTCCGAGCATGATGTTGGCAAGTTCTGCGACCGAGTATTCCTTACCCCAGCCGTACTGGCTGATTTTGAAATTTTGGCAATAGACGCAGCGTAGATTGCAGTGGCTGAAAAAAATGGTGCCGCTTCCCCTGGTCCCGCTGATTACCGGCTCCTCGCCAAGATGCCGTTGCCAAAGATTGATAGTAAGATGCGCTCCGGCACCACAATAACCCCTTGCGACCCTTCGGTCTACCTCGCATTGCCGCGGACAGATACGGCATTTTGACATTGCTGAAGGCAAAAAACCTGATTTTTCCCCCAAGGCATGCATACTAACAAAACGTCCGGCTGCTTCATTTGGTGACCGGCAACAGTTGAACAATTTTTTCCTTCAGGGTTTCCCTGGGGAATGGTTTGGTAAGGAAGGCGGTGACCCCGGCCTTTTTCGCCAGCAGGGCCTGTGATTTTTCCGTCTCGGTGGTCGCCATGAGTATCGGCAGATCAGGACGTAGCTTGCGCACCTCCCGCGCCAATTCGATCCCATCCATGACCGGCATGTTCATGTCGGTGATGAGCAAATCCGCCTCACCCCCGGCCTTAAAATATTCCAATGTCTGACTGCCGTCAATATGGGTTAAGATTGGCATATCAAGTTCGGTGGCAACGGTGGAATAAAAATGGCGCATGGCCCTAGAGTCGTCTGCCGCCACAATCCGTCTTGCGCTTGAATCAGACCTCTGGCTCGGGAAGATCAATCGCGCCAGATCGGCCTGTGCCCGAGGAAAGGCCAGGTTTTTCAGTACCGGACTTAAGGTTTCAGTTGCGTCCTTATCTCTGCTTTCAATGAGGGCGGCAATAAGGCGATCTCCCAAGATCTCTTGTTCGTAGAGGGCGCCAAAAAGATGAATCGCCCGGGTCATAATGATGGCTTTAAGCACCCGTTCTGCCTGGACATCCCTTTTTTCAAGGACCTCTTTAAATTTTCCGATCATGCCGACGTTAAAAAGATTATCTAGGCCGGTGATCACGGCAGCCAAGGTCAGTTCGTTTTTTTCAGCAAGACCATCCAACAGACAAACATTGCTGCGCAGGGATTTGATCCGTCCCAGGGCCTCATAGATGGCAAATTTGACATTTTCCGTCAATTCCTGCTTGTTGTCCATTCTGGTGGTAAGGATATCAGCCCCCTTTTTTTCGCCGATAAAGCCGATAATATTGGCCGCAATAATCTGCTCATCCACATTGCCGGCGGTAAGGACCCTTGCAAGCCCCGAATATGACTTGCTGCCTATGGAGACCAGGGCGTCATGCATCATTCTTCTGATCAGGGGATTAGCGTGGTGGATGCCAGCCACCAGAAAGTTGATGACTGTTTCATCGCCGATGATGATAAGATTTTCGATGGCAATTCCGGTGATGAATTCGCAGTCAGCAATGCCATCGGAAGAAAAGTCACGACTGTTACCTATAAAGTCTATAATACAATCCCGTCCCAGGGGATCTTTTGTCCTGGCAATCTGTTCAATGGCAAGGGCGGCGACAGTGGGATCGTCATGCCTGATATAGGGAATAAAGACATCGGGTTTCGTTTGTTCCGGATACTCCCCCAAGGTCTTGATAAGTTCAGCCAGCATGACCGGTTCATCGGTTTCCTTCAAAAGGGTTTGCAGCAGGGGGATTGCTCGAGGAATGCGGTTTGTACCAGCCTTTTCCGTACAGAGCCTTTTTACCCTAACTGAACCATGGGAAAGCCCGGCAAGGATCTCTTCCTCGCGGCCGTCAAGCAACTCCGACAGCGCGTGAAATACCATGGTTTCGACCGCTTCCTCACCCAAAGGACGGGCGTACAGGTTCATCAGATCAGGAATAGCAGTGACATCTTTATTTTCTCTGATATCTTCCAGCAGAACGACCTGCTCCAGAAAGTCTTTTTGAGTAAAATCGGTTAAGACCGACATATCAACCTCCAGGCAGAAATCCACAAACAGGAAACGACAACCGGATAATAAAGATATACTATATAATGAGTTAACAAATCTCAATAAAAA
>Ga0316628_100002705_pt1 | contig 13294 bp, 12 predicted proteins | sample OWC_Aug_M2_C1_D5_FD_207648 | JGI IMG/M metagenome (GOLD analysis project Ga0316628, IMG submission 207648) | Wetland soil microbial communities from Old Woman Creek delta, Ohio, United States - OWC_Aug_M2_C1_D5_C | ecosystem: Environmental > Terrestrial > Soil > Wetlands | place: USA: Ohio... | reverse complement strand
AAATAGGGTGTAGCCTGCCTCTCTACCAGCGGACGCGAACCGGCCGCATCAATGTCGGCGGCACCTTTCTCAAAGGCGCCATGAAATTACTGGCACCGTCGAAAGCAGAGAAACGCTATGCCGCGATCAAACGCGAGACAAAAGAAACTAATATCAACCTGGAGCTGAATCTGGACGGCTCCGGTAAGTGGGAAATCGCTACCGGCATCCATATCTTCGACCATTTGCTTGCCGCCCTGGCGAAACACGGGTTATTTGACATAAAGATAATTGCTACCGGTGATGACCCGCATCATCTCGTTGAGGACGTGGCTATCTGTCTGGGGCAGGCCTTCAGTAAGGCTTTAGGGGATAAAAAGGGTATCGTACGGATAGCGGACACCGCTGTGCCGATGGATGATGCCCTGGCTGCGGTAGTCGTCGATCTCAGCGGCAGGGGCTATGCCATCCTCGACCTGCCGTTCGCCGGCAACGATATGTCCGGGCTTGCTCCAGACCTCGTCCGCCACTTCCTGGAATCTTTCGCCATGGAGGCCCGGATGAACCTGCACGCCCCCATTCTCTACGGCACCAACGACCATCACAAAGCCGAAGCGCTTTTTAAAGCTCTGGGAAGGGCGCTGGATAAAGCAGTGCGGATTGACCCGCGTATCGCCGGGGAGATCCCCAGCACCAAGGAATTCCTGGAACGCTAGGTCTACTGTAGCGTCGCCAGGTGCCTGCCGGTGAGTTTCTCGTAGGCGTGCACGTAGCGTTTAGAGGTGGCCTCGATGACGTCCGGCGGCAGCTCCGGGGCGGGTGGCTCTTTATTCCAGCCGGACGCCGTCAGCCAGTCGCGCACGGGCTGCTTGTCTAAGCTGGCTTGCGGACGCCCCGCGTGATACTGTTCGGCGTCCCAGAAACGCGATGAATCGGGCGTGAGCAATTCGTCGATGAGCGTCAGTCGCCCGTTGTCGATGCCGAACTCGAATTTGGTGTCGGCGATGATGATGCCTTTGGTTTTGGCGTATTCCCGGGCGTAAGCGTATATCTCCAGGCTCTTTGTTTCCATCTCCTTGGCCATGAGCGGCCCCAGCATCTTGGTGATTTCTCTGGCGTCGATGGGCTTGTCGTGGCCCGTTTCGGCTTTGGTGGTGGGAGTAAACAGCGGTCGCGCCAGCTCCTGGTTTTCCTGGAGTCCCTTGGGCGTCGTCCGGCCGCCGACCGTCCCCCGTTCTCTATATTCCGCCCAGGCCGACCCCGCCAGGTAGCCGCGCACCACGCATTCCACGGCGATGCGTTTTACCTTCTTGACCACCATCGAGCGCCCGCGGAGGAAGGTCGGGTAGGTGAAGCGCTTCTCTTCCGGGAGGTAGGAGTCGAGGCTATGGACGTCGTCAACGGCCTCGGTCATGTGGTTGGGCATGATATCGGCGGTGCGCCGGAACCAGAAAGAGGATAGGCGATTCAGGACGTGCCCTTTCATTGGGATCCCGTTGGGTAAAACGACGTCAAATGCCGAGATGCGGTCGGTGGAGATTATCAGCAGGTGGCTGCCCAGGTCGTAAGTGTCACGCACCTTGCCGCGGATGAACACCGGCAGCGGCAGCTCTGTTTTCATCAATACGGGTGGTATGCTGTCTGGCATGGGAAAAATACCTCTCTGCTCGATGGGCCTATGACTTCGGCTCGCCCGGCTTGTTTTGTGGAACGGCGCTTTGCCATTGCGACTTCGTCAGGCCCAGTCTCTGGAATATCTCGTCGACATGCTGCAGGTAATACTGGTAATCGAAGAGCGCCTCGAGCTCTTTGACCGGCAGGGCGGCGGTAAACTCGGCGTCGGCCTTGAGCAGGGCCAGGAATCCCTTCGGTCCTTTCCAGGCCTTCATAGCGTTTCTCTGGACTATCTCGTAGGCCTGTTTCCGGCTCAGCCCTTTGTCGATGAGTTCCAGCATCACCCTCTGTGAAAATACCAGCCCGCGCGTTATCTCCAGGTTCTTTTTCATACGGTCCGGATAGACCTGCAAATTTTTCATCACGGAGGTGAAAAGCGCTAGGACATAGTCCAGCGTCTGGCAGGCGTCGGGCAAGATGATGCGTTCGTTGGACGAGTGGCTGATGTCCCGCTCGTGCCAGAGGGCCTGGTTTTCCAGCGCGGTTACGGCGTACCCACGGACCAGCCGTGCCAGTCCGCAGACCCGCTCGGTCAGTTCGGGATTGCGTTTGTGTGGCATGGCGGACGAGCCGGTGGAGACGAAGCCTCCCCCAAAGGGCTCTTCCACCTCCCTGACCTCGGTCTTCTGGAGCGCCCTGATTTCCGTGGCGAACTTTTCCAATGAGCCGGCGACAATCGCCAGCGTGGTCACGAACTGTGCGTGCCGGTCGCGCTGTAATATCTGGTTGGATATCGGCGCGGGCTCGAGCCCGAGCTTGTAGCAGGCCCGCAGCTCGACCTGCGGCGGCACGGTGGCGTAGGTGCCTACCGCCCCCGATATCTTGCCGACCGAGATTACCTTTCTGGCTTCGGCGAGACGGTGCAGGTTGCGCCGCATTTCCTCGACCCACAGCGCTATTTTAAGCCCGAAGGTCGTTGGCTCGGCGTGGACGCCGTGCGTCCGCCCGATGATCAGGGTATATTTGTGCTCTATCGCCCGCTGCGCCAGGACGGCCGTCAGGTCTTTGATGTCCTGCATCAGGATATTGACAGCCTCGACCATCTGGAGGCTGGTGGCGGTGTCCATGACGTCGGAAGAGGTCAGCCCCATGTGGATGAAGCGCGATTCCTCGCCGATGCTTTCAGACACCGAGCCGAGGAACGCGGTCATGTCGTGGCGGGTCTCCTCCAGGATTTCTTCCATACGCTTGAGGTTGCACTTGGCTAGTTTTATCTTGGGGATGGCGTTGCGCGGGATAGTGCCCTGTTCCGCCCAGGCGTCGCAGACTGCTATCTCTACGTCGAGCCATTTACTGAACTTGTTCTCGTCGGACCATACCCGCTTCATCTCGGGGCGGGAGTAGCGTTCAATCATGACGTCCTCCATACCAGCTTGTCATTTTAACACTATTGGGAGTGTTTTGGCTACGTTCCCTGGAGTTCGCTCCGGTATTTCTCGTAGGCCCGCCTGATTTTCTCGTGTTTCAGCCCGAGGATCTCTGCGGCGAGGTAGGCGGCGTTCTTGGCGCCGGCGCTGCCGATGGCCATGCAGGCGACCGGTATGCCGGCGGGCATCTGGACGATGGAGTAGAGGGCGTCGACCCCTTTCAATTCTCCACTGGCCATGGGCACCCCGATGACCGGCAATGTCGTCCAGCTGGCGAGGACGCCGGGCAGGTGGGCAGCCATGCCCGCTCCCGCGATGATGACCTCGATGCCCCGCTCGCGGGCGGTCTGTGCGTACTGCTTGGCTTTATCCGGGGTGCGGTGGGCGGAGATAATGCTGACCTCGTGTTCGATGCCCATGGCGGTCAGCACGTCTATCGCCGACTGCATTATCTCGGCATCGGTTTTCGAGCCCATGACCACGCCGACTAACGGTTGACTCATGTTTTCTACCTCTTACTTGATTTCGGCAATGTCCGTGCGGTAATACGCGCCCTCAAACTTGATACGAGTTATGTTCTTATATACCTTTTCCCTGGCTTCTTTGAGGTCTTTGCCCCTGGCCGCCACCGTCAGCACGCGGCCGCCGCTGGTCATTACCTCCCCTTTTCCTCCCGGCTTTGTCCCCGCGTGGAACACCATGATGTCTTTGTCCAGGTCGTCGAGGCCGCTCAAGGGGAAGCCGGTCTTATAGCTACCCGGGTAGCCGCCGGAGGCCATCACCACGCCCACGCAGGCGTTATCGTCGAACTCTATTTTCATTTTATCCAGTCTGTTTTCTATCACTGCCATCATGATCTCCACCAGGTCGGTCTTGAGCCGCGGCAGGACCACCTGCGTCTCTGGGTCGCCGAGGCGGGAGTTGAACTCCAGGAGTTTCGGTACGTTATTGGTGATCATCAGGCCGCCGTAGAGCGTGCCTTTATAGGGCCGCCCCGCGTCCGCCATGGCCAGTATCGCCGGCGTCATGATGGTCTTCATGATGATGTTGCCCAGCACCGGTGTATAAAACTCGGGCGGCGTGTAGCTGCCCATGCCCCCTGTGTTCGGCCCCTTATTGCCATCGTAAATACGTTTATAGTCGCAGGCGGGCACGGTGGATGCGATCGTCTTGCCGTCGGTAAAGACGAAATAGCTCATCTCCCGACCGTGCAGATACTCCTGGATGACCACGCGTTCGCCGGATTTACCGAACGACCTGTTCTGCATCATACTGCCGAGCGTTTTAACCGCTTCTGCTTTCGACTCGGTAATGACGACCCCTTTTCCCGCCGCCAGCCCGTCGGCTTTAATGACATAGGGCGGGTTGAGCCGCTCCAGGTATTCCCTGGCTTTAGCGTAGTCGCTGAAGGCGGCGTTGCGCGCGCAGGGGATGCCGTGCTTTTCCATGAGGTCCCCGAAGAATACCTTGCTCCATTCTATCTCGGCGGCTTTTTGGGCGGGCCCGAAGATGGCGAGGCCGTTTTTCGTAAACAAATCCACAACGCCGTTGGCCAGAGGCTGTTCCGGCCCGACCACGGTCAGGTCGATGCGGTTCTCCCTGGCGAACTTGAGCAGACCTTCGTTGTCCTCGGCTTTAATGTCCAACGCCCGGGCTATCCTGGCCATACCGGCGTTGCCGGGAGCGACGTATAGTGCGGTGGCTTTAGGGCTCTGGGCGATTTTCCACGTGAGGGTGTGCTCTCTGGCCCCGCTGCCGATGATTAGTATCTTTATGTACCTCACCCCCTATGTCCCCCTCTCCTTCAAAGGAGAGGGGGAGGAATTGAGAAGAGGGGCGTCGCCCCTCTTAAACGCCCCTTACTCCCACTCTATCGTGCTCGGCGGCTTGGACGTAATATCGTAGACCACGCGGTTTATTTCCGGCACCTCGTTGACTATCCTGTTGGATATCCGCGCTAGTAAATCGTAAGGGAGCCGCGCCCAGTCGGCCGTCATAGCGTCCTCGCTGGTGACCGCCCGTATCGCCGCCAGGTAGCCATAGGTCCTGAAGTCCCCCATCACCCCCACCGACCTCACGTCCGTGAGTACGCAAAAGCTCTGCCAGAGCTGGCGGTACAGCTTGGCTTTCTTGATCTCATTCATTAGAATGAAGTCCGCGGCCCTGAGGATCTCCAGCTTTTCCCTGGTCACCTCTCCGATGCACCTTATCGCCAGCCCCGGCCCCGGGAAAGGCTGCCGCCAGACCATCTCTTCCGGCAGTCCGAGCTCCGTGCCAACCTGCCTGACCTCGTCCTTGAAAAGGAACCGCAGCGGCTCGAGCAACTTTAGCGTCATCTTGGCCGGCAGGCCACCGACGTTGTGGTGGCTCTTTATCTTGGCGGAGACGTTGCTGACCGACGACACGCTCTCGATGACGTCCGGGTAGAGCGTTCCCTGCGCCAGGAAATCGACCCTGCCGATGCGCTTGGCTTCGTCCTCGAAGACCCTGATGAACTCCTCGCCGATTATCTTTCGCTTTTGCTCGGGGTCGATGATCCCTTTCAGCCGGTTAAGGAACCTGTCCGCAGCGTCGACGTATACGATATTCATGCCGAGGTTAGTGTTAAAGACTTTAAGTGTCCGGTCCGCTTCTTCGCGCCGCAATAGTCCGTTGTTGACGAAGATGCAGGTCAGTTGGTCGCCGATGGCGCGGTGGATAAGCGTGGCGACCACCGATGAGTCCACTCCCCCGGATAGGGCGTTAATGACTTTCCCGCCGCCTACCTGCTCCTTGATCCTGGCCAGGCTTTCGTTGACGAAGTGCCCCATCGTCCAGTTGCCCCGGCAGCCGCAGACCTTGTAGACGAAGTTGCGCAGGATGGTCCGGCCTTCGGGCGTGTGCGCTACCTCGGGGTGGAACTGGAGGCCGAAGATATTCTTGCCGTTGCCGATGACGGCGTAGGGCGAGTTTTCCGTGTAGGCGAGCGTCCTGAACCCCGGCGGCATCGCTTCTATTTTATCGCCGTGGCTCATCCACACCGGTGTCGATTCCGGCAGCCCGTTGAACAGGGGACAGTCCATGTAGCTGAGGTGCAGTACGGCGTGGCCGTACTCGCGCTTGGTGCCCGGCGTTACTTCCCCGCCCAGCTGCTTGGTGATGACCTGCATACCGTAGCAGATGCCCAGCACCGGCAGGCCGCTTTCATAGACGTAGGCCGGCGCCAGCGGCGCGCCTGCTTCGTAGACGCTGGCGGGCCCGCCGGACAGGATGAAGCCTTTGGGGTTCAGCGGCTCGATTTTTTCCCAGGGGGTATCGTGGGGCAATAGCTCGCAGTAGACCTGCGCTTCGCGCACGCGCCGCGCGATGAGCATATTGTACTGGGAGCCGAAGTCCAGGACGATGATGGCCTCGCGTTTGGCGCCAGAGACGGCTTCCTCGGTCACGGCCGGTTGCTGGCCGCTGATTTCCTTGGCGATCTCTAGATAGGTGGAGACCTCGATGTCGTCGGTGGTAGCTACGCGGTGGCTTTCGTCGGGGGGAGGGATAACGTTTTCACTATCCATAGAATAATTTACCATAAAGCCCCCATTTTCGCAACCCCGCCGCGAAGATGAAAAACCGAGCCTGTCCTTGCTTTAGGTAACTACGTTTAGTAGAATGTTAGCAAAATTGTCTTTCCGGGGCAAGCGGAAAGTGTTAGATTGATGGGAATATTCTCGCGCAGCCGGTCCACGCCCAGGATCTACCTGTTTTTCATCGCTATCCTGCTGAAGATTATCGCCTCTCTCCTTTCCGGCGCCGGTTTCGTCCTCGATAACGGCATTTTTTACGTCTGCGCTACCGTCGTCTGGATTGGCTTTTTAGCAGTGATACTGGCGGTAGCCTCCCCGCCGGTGGATGCGTTTCTGAGGGAGCGCTGGCGCTGGCTCAAGCCCGTCGCCCTGACTATCGCCGTGGTCTTCAGCATTGTCGGGTTGGTGGTGCTGGTCATGTCTTCGACCGTCGGCCTGGAGTCCGTCGATGCCGACCGGCCGGAAGGGGAGCTGTCGCGCCTGCTGACCTCTCTCGACAACGTGTATGGCTATAACGACGCCACCGCCCTTTCCCACCAGGCCGCCGAGAATCTCTTGGCCGGTAAAAATCCTTACGCCGAATCCAATGTAGTTAGCGCCATGATCGAGTTCAACGGCATGAAGGACAAGCTGACGCCCCTGCGCCTGGGAAGGTTCGCGTCCATTTTCCCCTATCCCTCTGCCAATCAGCTCGAGCAGCTCTGGCAGGAGGCCTCTCAAACCCCTGATGTTGTCCCCCCCGAGCTGGAGTCGAAGTTCAACTATCCCGCCGGCTCGTTCCTGCTGCCGGCGCCTTTTATCTGGCTGGGTATCGGCGATATCCGCTTTGTCTTTCTCATCCTGGCCGTCCCGGCGCTGGTCTACGTCATTCTTAAGGTCCCTGGAAAATACAGGCTGTTCTTCATCATGGCTCTCGTTGCCAGCGTCGAGCTCTGGAACTCGCTGGCCGGCGGCGAGACGGGTTTCCTCTACTTCCCGTTCCTGCTGCTGGCATGGGTGCTTTTCCGCCGTAACCTGTGGGTATCCGCGATGTTTATGGCGATTGCCGTCAGCACCAAGCAAATCACCTGGTTCTTGTTGCCGTTCTACCTTGTCGTTATTTTCCGTACCATGGGCTGGCGCCGGCTTCTCGGGGCCGCGGGTATTGTCCTGGGTATCTTTGCCGCCGCTAATGTCTGGTTTTTCTTCGCCGACCCCGAGCTATGGTTCTCGTCGATATTCGCGCCCGTGGGGGGCAAGATGTTCCCGCTGGGCGTCGGCCTGATCACTATCGTCACCAGCGGCCTCGTTACCATGGAGTCGCCGCTGATATTTTCCATCATGGAGTTCGGTGTGTTCGGACTGGCCCTGATCTGGTACTGGTTCAACTGCCGCCGCTACCCGGATACCGCTCCTTTGCTATCTGTCCTGCCGCTGTTCTTCGGCTGGCGCAGCCTCTGGGGCTATTTCTACTACATTGATATCATCGTCCTGGCGGCGGTGCTTATCAACGAATACGGCCGGCAAAACTCCGATCGACTTGACGTAGCGCCAGCTTTGACTTCGACCCGGTAGTCCTTTTTACTTCCAGGTGAGCCACTGGTTCAGCACGTAGTTCCAGAGTGTGGCGATGATGATCCCGATGAAGTCGGAGACGAGGTCGTATAACCCAAGTCCGTGGTAAAGTCCCCCATAAATTCCGGCCTGGATGGCCGCCCCGGCGGCGCAGATGACGTTGAATTTCAGCAGGCGTAATAAAAAGCTGGCGCCCGGAGCGCGGCGGTCGCGGAAGGTAAAAAACTCGTTAAGGATAAAGTTGGTGATGATCGAGGCTTCGATGGCGATCGCGAGGGCGAGGAAGTCCTTTTCTCCGATTCCTCCCAGCCTAGTGAGTAGGGCGAATATCCCGATATTTACCCCCACCCCGCTCGCCCCCACCAGGCAGAACTTTATAAATCTCCAGAGCTCGCCCGTCCGCCGCATCAGGCTGAAGAGATGCTTGAGGTACTCGACCTGCTGTTTGGCGTTGAGCTTGCTTTCTCCGCCGCGCCGGCTCTCAAAGATAAAGGGGACTTCCGCCGTGTTCTTGAACTTCCCTTCGATCATGATTTCAAGGAGTATCTTGTACCCGCGCGGGCTGAGTCGCGCTTTGCCCAGCGCCTGCCTTTTAAAGGCGAAGAAACCGGACATCGGGTCTTTCACCGACCTCGTGGCGGGTAGGAGCAGGTGGGCTAGAACTATCGCGCCTTTGGATATTATCTTTCGGATCAACCCCCACTCCTTCATCCCCCCGCCCTTGACGTACCGGCTGGCGATGACGATGTCCGCGCCTTTTTCAATGGCGCCGAGTAGATCGGTGATGACTTCCGGCGGGTGCTGGAGATCGGCGTCCATGACGACGACGGTCTCGCCGTCGCTGTGCTCTATCCCGTGGATGACCGCCGTGGCCAGTCCCCTTTCTTCTTTGCGCACGATGACCCGCAGCGGGTATCTGGCAGCCAGGTCGTTGATGAGTTCGGCCGTGCCGTCCTTGCTGTTGTCGTCGACGAATACCACCTCGTAATCGCGGGGCGATAGGGCGTGGTGAATGCGCTCGGCCAGGTCGGCGATGTTTTCGCGTTCGTTATAGGTGGGTATAACGATAGAAATCGACTTGCTCATTGTTGTTGGGGCTCAGCTTGCATGATATCATAGCGATCGGGTTTTTAGCAATAAATTGAGCCAAGTCTGCTTGGGGCTGTTCGGCGTGAAATGTTATACTGTCATCGTGGAATACGTCTTTCTCAGCGCTGGTCCCGCCGCCACTGCCGCCCTCGGTAAGAAAATAGGGAAAAACCTCGGCGCCGGCACTATCCTGGCTTTAGTCGGCGAACTGGGCAGCGGCAAGACCCTTTTCAGCCGCGCCATCTGCGCCGGCCTGGACGTGCCTTCCCGCCAGGTAAATAGCCCCACTTTCGTGCTGGTGAATGAGTATCGCGGCCGGCTCCCCGTTTTTCACCTCGACCTCTATCGTATTGCCGGCGAGGCGGACGGCGTGGAGCTGGGCATCGCCGACTACCTCCGGCGCGCCGCGCTCGGGGTCATGATTATCGAGTGGGCGGGAAAAATCCTTTCACTTCTCCCCGCCGGTGTTTTAAAAATTGAGCTGGAGGTTGTTTCCACCCGCCAGCGCCGCATTGTTATATCCTCGGCGGATGACAGATACAAGAACGTTTTTTTGGAACTTGGTAGATCATGATTGTCCTGGGCATCGATACTTCTGGCTACGTTAATGCTGTCGGCGTGGTAGACGGCGACCGCGTGCTGGCGGATGACATATTTCCAGCGCAGACTGATTCCCTGGAGCAGATTGTCGCCAATATCGATACGACGCTGAAAAAAGTCGGGCTGCCTTTAGCCCGGATTGATGGCTTCGGGGTCGGCCTGGGGCCGGGCTCCTGGACCGGTATCAGGGTGGGCGTGACGGTAGGAAAAATACTGGCTTTCAGTTCTAAAAAACCCGTCTGTGGCGTGCCTACTCTTGAAGCGCTGGCCTATTCCGCCCGCGGTGAAGCCCCACAGGTTTGTTCCGTTATCGCCGTGGGCGTTGGCGACGCCGTTTACGCCGGGCTTTATTCGCCCGAACGCGATGGCGTCAAAAGGCTCGGCGACTATTATATCGGCGATATTAAGGGGCTGTCGACTTTGATCACGAAGCCTGCCGTGGTCGTTGGCGCCGAGGCTAAGAAATATACGCCGCTTCTCTGGCCAGCATCTGGCATGGCGCTCAAGGCCGTGGCAACTTTACCGTCCGGCGCCGCCGTCGCCTCGCTGGCCGGCATCAGGCTCGCCCGCGGTGAGAGCGACGACGCGCTTTCTCTTGCCCCTCTCTATCTAAAAGAGTCGACTGCTAGGGTATTCGTTAACAGATATAAGAAAGAACAGGGCTGACACATGCTGGTTCTGGGTATCGAGACTTCCTGTGATGAGACCGCTGCCGCGCTGGTCGCCGACGGTAGGACTGTCTTGTCCAGTGCTATCTCAACGCAGCTCGACCTGCTTAAGAAATACGGCGGCGTGGTGCCGGAGATCGCCGCCCGGCGCCATACCGAGCTTATCGGCTACGTTATCCGGGAAGCCCTGGATACCGCCGCCCGGCAGCTGGATAACGTCGAAGCTGTGGCCGTCACCTCGCGGCCGGGGCTGGTCGGCTGCCTTATGGTCGGCGTTGCCGCCGCCAAGGCGATTAGCTATGTGAAGGACTTGCCCCTCATCGGCGTGCACCACATCGAAGGTCACATCTCCGCCAACCTGCTTTCCCATGCCGGTTTGCCCTTCCCCCATGTCTGCCTGACGGTCTCCGGCGGCCATAACATGCTGCTTTACGTCCCCGCGCCCGGTAAATATGAAGTCCTCGGCGCTACCCTCGACGACGCCGCCGGTGAGGCTTTCGATAAGGTGGCCAAGTTCCTCGGCCTTGATTTCCCCGGCGGCCCGGTCATCGATAAGCTCTCGCGGCAAGGAAACCCCAAGGCTTTCAAATTCCCCCGCCCCATGATCGGGACTAAGTCGTTTGATTTCTCTTTCAGCGGGCTCAAGACGGCGGTGGTCAACAGGTTCAAGGACCGCCTCGCCCGCGGCGAAGCCTTGCCCCTGGCCGATATCGCCGCCAGCTTTCAGGAGGCCGTCGTGGACGTGCTGGTCGCCAAGACGGTGCGCGCGGCGACGGAAAAAGGCGTCGCTGTTGTAAGCGTGACGGGCGGTGTTTCCGCCAACTCCCGACTCCGCCAGCGGTTTTCCGAGGCCTGTAAAAAGCAGGGTATCAGGGTCTTTTTTCCTGCCCTGTCTCTGTGCACGGATAATGCCGCTATGATTGCGGCCGCCGGATACGCTAGAATGGTGCAGGGGGAAAGGTCGGACCTGCGTCTTAACGTCTTTCCTAATGCCCCGTTGGGGGGTAGAGCATGAAGACGAAGATAGAAAAGGTTGATCCGGTCAGCCCTGATATTAAGATACTAGAGCACGCCGCCCGGTTAATAAGCAAGGGTGAGGTTATCGTTTGTCCCACCGATACCGGCTACGCCTTCTCCGCCAACGCCCTCGACCCCCGCGCCGTGGCCAGGGTCTTTCACCTGAAGGGCCGCGTCTTCTCCAATCCTATCCATATCGCGGTGAGTTCCCTGGCGGAGGCGGAAAAATATGCCCATCTCACTGATGCCGCCCGTTATCTGGCCTCTCGTTATCTCCCCGGCGCCCTGACCATCGTCCTGAAAAAGACCGAGGTCGTGCCTCCGATGCTGGTGGCCGGACTTGATACCGTCGGCATCCGTATCCCGGCTAATAACATCATCCTGCGGCTGGCGGAAATAACCGGACTCCCCCTTACCGCCACCAGCGCTAATATCAGCGGTAAACCGGGCGCTTATTCGATCGAAGAGGTCGCCGTCCAGCTCGGCGACAGCCTGGCGCAGGTCGCGATGGTGCTCGACCAGGGCCCGCTGAAGTCCCGCGAGCTTTCGACCATCGTCGACCTCTCGGTCAGCCCGCCCCAGCTTATCCGCCAGGGGCGTATCTCGTGGCTGGAGATTCACGAAGCGTTAAGCCTTTTCCATCGTCCTGAGGAAATTCAAAATTCTCAATCGGGAGGTTAGTCCAATGCATATCGCCATCGGCAACGACCACCAGGGCTGTAATCTGAAGCCGACTATATTTGACGTTGTTACCCGGGCCGGTCATACCTTTCATGACTTTGGCTGCTATACCGAGGATGCCGTCGACTATCCGGATATCGCCGTGCAGGTAGCGGAGGCCGTCGTCAGGGGCGAATACGACCGCGGTATCCTGATCTGTGGCACGGGCATCGGCATGTGCATCGCCGCCAATAAGGTGCGCGGCATCCGCGCCGCCCAGTGCTACGATGTCTTTACCGCCCACCGCTCGCGGCTCCACAACGATGCCCAGATTTGTTGCCTGGCGGCGGAGGAGCTGGATATCAAGGTCAAGGCCATCGTCGAGGACTTTCTGGCCACGGATTTCGAGGGCGGCCGGCATGTCGCCCGCCTTAATAAAATAAAGAAAATTGAAGACGACCAGTGCAAATAAGGAGGTGACCGTGAATAATAGTAGCTATCACTTTAAAATTGGTGATTTTGCCTGCCTTGCCGTCAGCGACGGCTATCACGTTTACGCCTCTCCCCAATTCCCCCCTCCGGAAACATTGCTGTTTGCCAACGCATCTCCGGAATCTCTTTCTTCAGTGCGAAAAAAATATGGTTTGCCGACTCCGTGGCTGGAATGGGTAAGTCCGTATATTTGTCTGCTTGTCAATACGGGTAAACAGCTGGTGCTGGTGGATACGGGGGCGGGCAATCTGGCGCCCACCACGGGCAAGCTGATTCCCCACCTGAAAACGGCCGGCATCGGCCCGGGCGATATCGATGTAGTCATTATTACCCATGGACACCCCGACCACCTCGGCGGTAACGTTAATGCCGCCGGTAAGCCGGCGTTCCCGAAAGCCCGTTATGTTATTTCCAGGGAAGATTGGAATTTCTGGACCACCGCCCGGGCTGAACAAAAGATAGGTGAACATTCCAGAGAAATCCTGTTGGGCACCGCCCGCCGGAACCTCCTGCCGCTTAAGGGCAGCGTGGACTTGATTGAAGACGGTAACGAAGTCGTGCCCGGTGTACGGGCGATTTCGGCCCCCGGGCATACCCCCGGACTAATGGCTTTGGATATATCCTCAAAAAACCAGAGATT
>Ga0316628_100002704_pt1 | contig 13294 bp, 13 predicted proteins | sample OWC_Aug_M2_C1_D5_FD_207648 | JGI IMG/M metagenome (GOLD analysis project Ga0316628, IMG submission 207648) | Wetland soil microbial communities from Old Woman Creek delta, Ohio, United States - OWC_Aug_M2_C1_D5_C | ecosystem: Environmental > Terrestrial > Soil > Wetlands | place: USA: Ohio... | reverse complement strand
TCGGCGGCAATCTGGCACGCCAGATCGTCGAGGAGTGGCTGAAGACGCCCTGGGGTGGAGAGCGCCACGCCCGTCGGGTGGAGAAGATCGCCGGGGTGGAGCGGCAGTACCTCCGCTCGGGAGCCGTCAAATGATCGACAAGGATGCGCTCATCGAGGCCGTGACCAGGCAGGTGCTGGCGGCACTCGCCGGGACCCCGGCCCAGAACGAGCTCGAGCACGTCCGCGAGGCGGTGTCCAGCGGCGCGGCGCGCGTCGGCTACTGCGGCAACGGAGCCAACGTGCCCGGCGAGCTGGCGCCTTTCATCGACCACACGCTGCTTCTGCCCACCGCCACCGCCGACGACATCGACCGTCTCTGTGACGAGGCTCTCGAGTACGGCTTCGCGGCCGTCTGCATCAACCCGGTGTGGGTGGCCAGGGCGGCGCGCCGTCTGCGCACCAGCAAGGTCAAGGTGGCGTCGGTGGTCGGCTTCCCGCTCGGCGCCAACCTGCCCGACATCAAGGCCATGGAGACGCGGCGGGCGTTGCGCGACGGCGCCCGCGAGATCGACATGGTGATCAACATTGGCGCCCTCAAGAGCCGCGATCACGACCTCGTGCGGCGCGACATCGTCGGCGTCTCCGACGCCTGTCGCGAGGTGGGCGCAATCAACAAGGTCATCATCGAGGCGGCCTACCTCTCGGACGAGGAGAAGGTCATCGCGTGTCGACTCGCCACCGCCGGTCGCGCCCACTACGTGAAGACCTCGACCGGTTTCGGACCCGGCGGCGCGACCGTGTTCGACGTGGCCCTGATGCGCGAGACCGTGGGCCCCAAGATCGGCGTCAAGGCCGCCGGCGGGATTCGCACGGCCGAGCAGGTGCGGGAGATGATCACCGCTGGCGCCACCCGCATCGGCGCCTCGGCCGGCGTACGCATCGTCGCCGAGGCCGAGGACGGCTCCGGGGACGGGTACTGAGGTGGCGATGAGAGGGCGAGGTGAGACGGGAGAAGGAGCCGGGGAACATTGGTCAGAGGCTGGCAGCCCGGGGCACCCGAGCCCGCTGTCCGGATCCTCTCCCCGTGCCCGGCTGAGAGCGCGGTCAGGAAAGGAGAGCGGCAATGGCTGAAGCGCTTGGCATGATCGAGACCCGTGGATTTGCGGCCATGGTGGAGGCGGCGGACGCCATGGTCAAGGCCGCCAAGGTCGAGCTGGTGAGCTACGAGCGGATCGGCGGCGGCTACGTCACGGCGGTGGTCCGCGGCGACGTAGCCGCGGTCAAGGCGGCCGTGGAAGCCGGGGTGCGCGGCGCCCAGGCCGTGGGCGAGGTGGTCTCCACCCACGTCATCGCACGCCCCCACTCCAACATCGACATGGTGCTGCCGCTCGGTCGCCGCGACCAGGTCGAGGCCGAGCTCAAGGGAAAGAAGCGCTGATGATCCTGGGACGGATTGTCGGCACGCTGGTCGCCAGTCGCAAGGACCCCGGCCTGGCCGGCCAAAAGCTGCTCGTGGTGAGGCAGCTCGACGTGACCGGCGAGGAGAGCGGCGGATCGGTCGTGGCGGTGGACAGCGTCGGCGCCGGCATCGGCGAGGTCGTGCTCTTCGCCACTGGCAGCTCGGCCCGCCAGACCGAGGGCACGCGCGATCGTCCCTGCGACGCCGTCATCATGGCCATCGTCGACCAGTGGGAGGTGGACGGCGTCGTGGTCTTCCGCAAGACGCCGGCGGACCACGAGTGGGCGAGCTGAGCAGGCCATGAAGACCATCGACGAGAAGGAGATCCAGGCCATCATCGGCCGCGTCCGCCAACGCCTCGGCGTCGCCGACACGGGCGCGGAGGAGCCGGCTGCGGTTAGCCGGGAGCGACCCGCCGCTGGCGCGGGCGACGGCATCTTTCCGTCCATCGACGGTGCGGTGGCAGCAGCCGGACGGGCCTACGGCCGCTACCGGGTGATGGGACTCAAGTCGCGCTACGCGATCATTGAAAGCGTGCGCCGAGCTATGCGCGTCCATACCCAGGAGCTGGCCCGGATGGCCGCCCACGAGACCGGGCTCGGTCGGGCCGAGGACAAGATCCTCAAGAATCGGCTCGTGATCGAGAAGACGCCAGGCCCGGAGGACCTCGAGCCCCAGGTCTGGACCGGCGACCAGGGGCTGACCATCGTCGAGTACGCGCCCTTCGGCGTGGTGGGGGCCATCACCCCGACCACCAACCCCACCTCGACCATCATCAACAACACCATCGCCACCGTGGCGGCCGGCAATGCCGTGGTCTTCAACGTCCACCCGAGCGCCAAACAGGTCTCGGTGCAGAACATCCGTTGGATCAACCAGGCCATCGTCGAGGCCGGGGGGCCTCCCGACCTGGTCACGGCCGTGCCCGAGCCGACCATCCAATCGGCCCAGGAGCTGATGCGCCACCCTGACGTGCGCATCCTGATGGTGACCGGCGGGCCGGGGGTGGTGGCGGAGGCCCGCAAGACCGGCAAGCGGGCGATCCTGGCCGGGCCGGGCAACCCGCCGGTAGTGGTGGACTCAACCGCCGACCTCGAGGTGGCCGGGCGCGAGATCGTGCGCGGCGCCTCCTTCGACAACAATCTGATCTGCATCGACGAGAAGGAGGTGTTCGTCGTCAACACGGTGGCCGACCAGCTCCTGCGTGCCATGACCGCCAACGGCGCCCACGTCCTCCAGGAGTACCAGCTGCGCAAGCTGGAGCGGGTGATCTTCAAGGAGCTCGGCCCGCCCGGCCGGCCGGGCAAGATCAACTCCCGCTGGGTCGGCCGGAACGCGGACGCGATCCTGGCCGAAATTGGGGTCCGGCCGCAGGGCACCGTGCGTCTGGTGGTGGCCGATGTCCCCGAGGACCACTGCCTGGTGTGGACCGAGCAGATGATGCCGGTCTTGCCCGTGGTGCGGGTGCGCGACGTGGAGCGCGCCATGGCCCTGGCGATTCAGGCCGAGGGCGGCTGCGGCCACACAGCGTCGATCTTCTCGCGCGACGTCGGCGTCATCACCCGCTTGGCCCGCGACATCAACGTCAGCATCTTCGTCGCCAATGCCGCCAACCTGGCCGGACTCGGGGACGGGGGAGAGGGCTACAGCTCGTTCTCCATCGCCACCCCCACCGGGGAAGGGCTGACCCGTCCCCGCAGCTTCTCCCGCGAGCGGCGCATGACCGTGGTCGGCGGGCTACGCATCGTGTGACCACCAATGAAGCCGGCCATCGCCCTGCTTGAGTTCGACTCCGTGGCCATCGGCGTTCGTGCTGGCGACGCCATGGTCAAGCGCGCCCAGCTCGAGGTCACCTATGCCGGCACGGTTCACCCCGGCAAGTACCTGGTCCTGGTGAGCGGCGACGTGGCCGACGTCGAGGAGGCATACTTCGCCGGCCGCGAGGCCGGAGCCGCGGCCTTGCTCGACGAGATCTACCTGCCCGGGGTCCACCCGGAGGTGCTGGCCACCCTCAAGGGCCAACGTCGGCGGGTGGCGGGCGAGGCCCTCGGGGTGGTCGAGACCCGGACTGCGGCCGCCACCGTGGGCGCGGCCGACCGCGGCCTCAAGGGCGCCGAGGTGGCCCTGGTCGAGATCCGCCTCGCCGACCGCTTGGGCGGCAAGGCCTACTGCGTCTTCTCGGGCACCGTGGCCAACGTCGAAGCGGCGGTGGAGGTCGCGGTGGCCGGCCTGCGCAACCCCGCTCAGCTCGTCGCCCAGGTGGTCATCCCCCAGATTCACGCCGAGATGCTGGAGAACCTCGAGGCGGCGCCCGAGTTCCGCGCCCGGATCGCCGACCCGGGTGGCCATGACGGCCCGGCGAGGTAGGGATGCAGCTCGGTCGCGTCATCGGCACCGTGGTTGCGAGCACCAAGTGCGCGGGGCTGGAAGGGGTCAAGCTGCTCATCGTGCAGCCCCTGGATCGTGCCGGCCAGCCCTTCGGCCGGCCCTTGGTGGCGGCCGATGCGGTGGCCATGGCCGGCCCCGGCGAGCTGGTCTACGTGGTCGCCAGCCGCGAGGCGGCGCTGGCCCTGCCCGAGCCCTTCGTCCCCGTGGACCACGCCATCGTCGGCATCGTCGATGCCGTTGCAACGCCCGAGCCGGAGGCAGGGTGAAGATCGGCCGCGTGCGGGGCACGGTGGTCTCGACCGTCAACTCGCCGGTGTTCGACGACCGGCGGTTGCTGCTGTGCGACCTGGTGGACGAGCACGGCCGGCCGACCGGGGCCTACACCATCGCGGTGGACGCGGTCGATGCGGGCGCCGGCGAGACCGTGCTCATCCTCGACGAGGGCAACTCGGCGCGCCAGGTCCTGGGCACGCCCAACGCCCCGATCCGGGCGGTGGTGGTGGGTATCGTCGACGAGTTGATGGTCGACGGCGAGCCGGTCGACGTGTGACCCGGGCTGTCAGCTCACAGCCATCAGCTCTCAGCTCCCCCACTCACCCAGAACGAAGCGCCGCAACGGGCCAAGGCGCCCACTGAGACCGGAGTGCCGCGGAGCGCTGACAAAGCTGAAACCTACACGCTCCGCTACGCCGCTTCCTCGCCCTTGGCCGGGCTCGCCCGCCCCCCTTTGGTCGCCGCCGAAGCGCGCACCTGCTGCAGTGACAGCCAACCCGGGCGCGCCAGGCCCTGGGTCGTAGCGGGCACGAGGCTGCCATTGACACGACCTTCGACCTGCAGTATCTTGGCTGCGACGTTGATAATGAGACTGGATTACCCTATGACCAAGCTAGCACAGAGAGCCCAGAAGCTGTTCGTCCAGTACCTGCGCGAGAACAACCTCAAGGTCACTCAGGAGCGCCTCGCCCTGCTTGACGAGATCTTCTCCTCCAACGAGCACCTCGACGCGGACGACCTCTTGGCGCGCATGAAGACTAAGCAGCGCAAGGTCTCCCGCGCCACCGTGTACCGCACCCTCGACCTGCTGGTCCAGTGCGGCCTGGTTCGCAAGAGCCGACTCGGCCGCGAGCACTACTACTACGAGAAGATGGAGCCGGGCGGCGGACACCACCACATGGTGTGCACCGCCACTGGCCGCATCATCGAGTTCTGGGACGCCGAGCTCGACGAACGCCTGCGCCGCCTGTGCCAGGAGCACAAGTTCCGACCCTCCTTCATTTCCATTCAGGTCCAAGGGCTCTCCGAGGAGGGGCAGAAGATGGAGCAGGAGACTTCGTTCTTCTAGGAGCCCGGTGACCGGCCACCGCTCGTCACCAGGGACCGCTACTCCGCAGGCTGGCTGAGAGGTAAGGCGCCGGCGCCGGTGGTGAGAAGCTGGTCCCAGGCGGTCAACGCGGCCAGGCTCTCATTGACCTCCTCCGCTGACAGGCCGAGGATGGCCATCTCGAGCTCGGCGGGCTCCTGCCAGGGCACTTCGCCGCTTGCCACTGCGGCACTCAGGCAGGCCCGACCGACCGCTCCGCTGGCGCCCACGCTGAGGTTGGCCGCCGCTCGTCGCCGCAGGGGGGCCAGGGTCGCCTCGTCGAGCGGTGCCACCAGCCGCGACCAGGATCTCCGCAGACGGCTCTCGAGCTCGTCGAGCCGGCCCTCGGCCTCGACCACCAGGAGGACCGCCCTCCGCCCGGGAATCAGCGACCGCACCGTCTCGACCCGCCACTTGGGAAACGCCACGGCCGCGCGAGCCCGCACCGTCTCGCCGACGATCACTGCCACCCAGGGAGTGGTGGCGCCCGCCACCCGCAGCTCGACCACCAGCGCCGAGCTGCTACCGGGCGACGCGACCCGGGTGCGCAGCTCCTGGTCGAGAGCCGTGCTCTCCAGCCCGGCCCTGGGCACGGCCCAGCCGCCGAGGAACTTGCGCAACGCCTCCACCGCCGCCTCGCCGTCCGGGGCGACCAGCCCCAGGGCGAGGTTATCCGGCCGCAGCAAGTCCGTCGCCTCCACATCCTCACCGCTGCCCAGCCCGAGCCCGGCGGCCATCAGCTGCAGCGCCCGCCGTCGCACCGCCGCGTCGTCGACCGCCACCGACTGCCCCTCTCCGGCCACCCGCTGCAATCCCGCCTGCAGCACCTCGCACAGCTCGGCGAACTGGTCCGCAGGGGCCGCCAGCTCGAGCCGTGTGGGGTCGGTGCGAACCCGAATCCAGCCTGGCGCGGACTCCGAGGTCCGCAGCTCGCCCGCGAGCCGGGCCAGGACCGTTGCCGAGACCCGTCCGTCCACATCAGGGACAAGAACCGGCCGCAGGCAGAGGGCCGCCAAGGGGCTTGCCGGTCGCTCCAGTACCGCCACCGAGAGGTCGTTGTCCAGCTGCAGGAGGTACGGCGCCGGTGCGAAGCGCGGGCTGAAGACCTGCGGCGGTAGAACCACAACCGCCGCCCCGGGGTGCTGCCCAAGCCAACCCTCTGCGGCCTCTCTCAGGGAGCTGACGGTGACGCCCTCAAGGCCGAACAGGAAGCCCTGCAGCCCGCTCACGCCCCCCTCCAGCCAGAGGTCGAGAAGGAGATGTGCAGCCTCAGGCTGAGCCTCCAGACGGGCCTGCCGTCGCACCCGCAGACGCTCTCGCGCCGCCTCCACCCGGCCCTCGTCGAGACGGGGCTCCGCCGCCACTCGCGCCAGGTCCAGGCGCAGGCGGCGCAGCGTGACGTCAGCCAGCTCGGGATCCACGCGCGCCTCGAGGGTCGCCACCAAGCCATCCTGGCGGGCGTTGAGACCGGGTCGGTCACGGCCGAGCAGCTCCGGCACCAGCTCCCACAGGACCTCGCAGGCCGAGCGCCGCGGGTCGGTCAGATCGGGCAGCGGCAGCTCGAGGCGGAGGACAGCGTCGCTGCCGGCCTCGCCCAGCCTCCGCTCCACTCCACCCTCCACGAGCGGCCGCCGCGCCGGGCGCCGGACCTGGGCCGCGGCGCGTCCCGCCAGCAGCCGGTCGAGCAGGGTGCGCAGCTCGGCGGCCGCCGCACCACCGACCGCCACCACTACCGGCGGCGCCACGCCCTCGGGGAGGGCAGCACAGGCCGCCTCCACGTCGGCCGTCAAGGTCAGCGCACCGCCGGCGATCACGGACGTGACGCGCTCGCCGTCGTCACCGAGCGTCACCCAGCCCACGGAAGTGGCGTCGGACAGAGGCTGCGTGACATGGATGAGCTCGCTGCCGTTGGCCAGCCGGTCCACCAGCAGGGCCTGGCCATGAGCCGAGCCCGAGGCCGCCAGGAGGACCGCCAAGAGGCCCCAGCCTCCGTCAACAAGAGCTTGAGAGACAAGACCTTGGCGACCCATGTCCGGGTCATGTTAGCATGCCCGAGGTGGACGTCCGAGTCGCGGCACGGTCGCTCAAGGCGGTGCTCTTCAGCTGGCTCGTGGCTTCTCTCGCCGGTCCCTTGACCCTGTTCGTCGCCGTCGTCGGCCAGGGCGTCGGCGCCTGCCTGGGCGGCTGTACCTGGATCGGGGTCTCGTTGCCGGCCGACCGTCAGGTGTGGGCGCTGGTCAACCAGCCAGTCGTGAACTTCGCCTCCACTGCCGCCGCCATCCCGTACTGGTTGGGATCGCTGATCCTGCCCCTGCTCCTCGCCGCCGTCCTGATCCCGTTCGTTCCCCGCGCCCGCTCCGTGGCCGGTGAGCTGGTCATGGTTCAGCTCTCATGGATGCTGGCTGTGGTCGGAGGCGCCTGGCTGCCGCTGCTCGATCCGGCGCAGGGACACCTGGTTCCTCTGCTCGGCTTTCGGATGCTGCCGGGCGGTCTGGTGTGGCTGGCGCCGATCACGGCCGGGGTCACCGTCCTCCTGCCTACTCTGCGCCTGATCGCCTTGGCCCGCGTCGCCAGCGGCGACATCAGCCGTTTGGGTCGGATGGGGCTCGTCGTCACCCATCTCGCACCGCCGGTGGTGGCTTGGGGAGCGCTGGTCAGCGTGCTCCGCGGCGCCCCACCGCTGGCTGCATGTGCAGCGGCGCTCCTCCTGCTCGCGCTCGCCCTGGTCATAGCTTGGGTCGGTTACCCCCCGCCCTTCGTCCAGACCCTCGTTCCGCTGCGCGCCGCCAGCTTCGCCTGGGCGGGCGTGGTCTTGGCAGCGCTCATCGGCCTGTGGTGGTTCACGGGCAGAGCCCTGCCCGGAGACCAGCGAGCCGGGATCCTGTGGGGTCACCGGGACGCCCGCAACAACGTGCGAGCGTGGATCGCACCCACCCAGCTTGGAGAGTGAACAGGCGCTGCCCGCTGCCCTTGCCGTTGGCGCGTGGTCTCGAGATGACCGGGCCCCGCCCGGGAATACCCGGAAGCGGCCTCGAGTTGTCCGGTGGAGCCCAGGGCGCGGGCCGTGCTAGGCTGAATGGGCCTGCACCCGTCAGGGTCGACAACAACGATCAAGGAGCTGAAGATGGTCAAGACAAAGGTCGAGGAATCGATCAATCAGCAGATCCAGGCCGAGTTCTTCTCCTTCTACCTCTACCTGTCCATGTCCTCGTACTTCAAGAACCTCCACCTGGACGGCTTCGCCCACTGGTTCTACATCCAGGCCCAGGAGGAGCTCATCCACGCCCTCAAGCTGGTCAACTTCCTCAACGAGCGGGGGGGCCGGGTGCGCCTGTTGCCCTTGGACGGGCCTCAGGTCGATTGGCCGTCGCCGGCCGACGCCGTTGCGGCGGCGCTCGAGCACGAGCAGTACATCAGCAGTCGCATCAACGACCTGCTCGATCTCGCGACCAAGGAGAAGGACCACGCGACCGCGGTCCTCATGCACTGGTACGTCAACGAGCAGGTGGAGGAGGAGGCGACGGCCGAGACTCTGCTCCACCAGGTCAAGACGCTGGCCAAGTCCCCGGAGGGCCTGATCATGCTCGATCGTGAGCTGGCCACTCGCCCCGCCCCGGTTGCCGGCCCTCAGGGTGGCGGTCAGGCCAGCGCGTAGCCGACCGTCGCCACCGTCAGCGGCCAGCCATGGTCAGCAGGTGGCGGACGATGGCTCGGGCCACGTCCACGCCTGAGGCCGCCTCGAGCTTGCAAAAGCCGGGCGTGGGGTTGACGTCCACGACCCAGCTCTGCCCGCCTGCCGGCACCAGGTCCACCCCGCACACGCCGAGCCCGAGGAGCCTGGCCGCCGCGAGGGCCAGGGCGATTTCCTGCTCGGCCGGCTGGCAGGCGCTCGCGGAGCCGCCGCGAGCGGCGTTGGAGCGCCACTCGCCCGGGCCCGCCCTGAGCTCGGCTGCGGCCACCACCCGCTGCCCCACCACCAGCAACCGACGGCTCCTTCCCTCGGCCGCCAGGTAGCGCTGCACCATCACCTCGTCTCCCGCGCGCCACAGGGAGTCGAGCACCGCCTGCAGGTGGTCGAGCCCGTCGCAGCGGATCACGCCCACCCCCATCCGTGCCCGCCGCTGCTTGACCACGACCGGGAACCCCAGCTCGCGCCGCGCCGCCTCGGCCAGAGCCTCGGGGTCGGCACCGGCAATCGTGTCCGGCACCGGCAGCGCGGCCTCGCAGAGGCGGCTCACGGTCGACCAGTGATCGCGCCCGGTGCGGATGGACGGCGCGGGGTTGGGCGTGGCGACGCCGGACTGCACCGTCACCTCGAGCGCGGCCAGGACGCTCTCCGGCCGCCAGTTTCCGACCCGTGCCAGCACCGCCTGGGGAGGTACTTCGAGCAGGTTCTCTTCGCCGCTCCAGAGCTCGCTCCGATCCCCGGCCAGGGCGCACAGCAGGGTGGCATCGGCGACCCGCATGGACACCTTCTCGGCTCGGGCCGCCGCGACCAGCCGGTGGTTAGTCTCGATCTCGGGGCGGGCGGTCAGCAGCAGCAGGTCCACAGCCTGATTGTAGTGCCGAGCAGCGGTCACGGCTCGCTCGGCTATACTCGAGCCGTGATTCAGGGCACCCTGGAGCAGCTCCACCTTGGCGACCTGCTGCAGTGGTTGCAGATGGGTCGACTCAGCGGCCGGCTGACCCTCGTCGAAGGGGGCCATGAGCGTCGCCTGGACTTCCTTGAGGGTCGCGTGGTCTTCGTCTCCTCGCAGGTCCCGGAGGAGCGTTTTGCCACCTGGCTCGCCCAGGAGGGGCTGTTGCCCCTGTCCCGGTTGCAGCAGATCCTGGGCTCCTCGATGCTGCGTCGCCTGCTCTTCACCAACGTGCTCATGGACGAGGCGGGGGTCTCCAGCCAGGGTCTGCGATCGAGCCTCGCCCGGCTCGCCCAGACCATCTCCACCAGGATTCTGGTCGCCCCGCGGGTACGCTTCGTCCTCGACCCCACCTACCCGGTGCGTGACCTCCTCCACCTCGACCTGAACCTCGAGCCCAATGCCCTCATCATGGAGGCTGCTCGCCGCTCCGACGAGGAGCGAAACGACGTCGATGCGGTCGGTGAGGAGCTCCTGCCCTTCCGCGGCGACGCTTTCGAGGAGTTCTTCTGGAGCCTCATCGGTGAAGGCGTGGACGGCGGCGAAGCTGTGGACGGAGCAGAACTGGTCGAGCTCCGCACCACGGTCCGCAACATCATGGCCACCCTCGCGCAGTGGCTCGCCTCGAGCCCGGGCCTGGTTCCCATGCCGGCCGGCCAGGTGGCGGAGCTGTCGGAGTGCCTCAAGGCCAACCGTTCCATTCACCTCCACGGACGCCCCCACTCGGCCTGGAATCAGATGGTCTTGTCATGCTCGATCCGCTCGTCAGAGCTCGCTCCCCCGACCAGCATCTCCCAGCTCGAGGAAACCGCGAACCGGCTCGCGCTGTGGAGGGAGATGTGCAGCGTGACGAGCTGGCACCGGCCCCCGGCGGGACGGCTCGACGACCTCACTGCCTCGGCGGTTACGCAGTGGGCAGCTGCGGCGTCCGCGGCGGCGCCTCACCTTGCCGTCGATCCAGGGACTGCCGCGCTCGCTGTCCACCTGATGACCGTGCCCACCGACCTCGTCCTGTGGGTGCTCGGGAGTCTCCCGGTAGATCACCATCGCCTGCGTCAGACCCTGCTCCGTCGCATCCCGCAGCGCGTCGGCGCCGGGCTCGCCCTGCTCGCCGACTTCCCCAAGGAGCTCCGCGCCCTGATGGTCGGCAGCGTGCCATCGGCGCTCGGGGTGTGTCTCCATCTCGCCCGCGAGCCCCTGCTCGCCGGCTCCCTGTGGCCGGCGACAGCCCCCGAGGACGACGAGGCCCTCGAAGGCGTGGCTCCGGAGCACGCCCGCGAGCTCGCCGCCAAGGCAGCCCGCGACATGCTCGAGCGTCGCACCCCTGACCGGGTCGCAGTCGGCTAGCCCGGATCATTCGCCCCGTCGCGCTGCGGGGGGCCGAAGTGTCCGCCAAGGTGGGCGCTGCACATGACCATCAGCTTTGGGCGCGCCTGTGGGGCGTGCCTACTGGGGCAGGTTGACGGTCACCCGCGTACCCTGCCCCTCGGTGCTGTCGATGGTGATGCTGCCCCCGTGGCCCTCCACTACTCGCTTGGCAATGGCCAGCCCGAGACCGACACCGCGGCTGGTTCCGATAACCGCGTTGTCACCCTGCCAGAAGCTGTCGAAGACGCTGCCGAGGTCGGCCTTGGCAATACCGACGCCGGTGTCGCTGACCCTCAGCAGCAGCCACGGCTTCTCCCCCCGCACGACCCTTCGCACCTCGACCTTGGCCTCGCCGCCCTTGTGGTTGAACTCGATCGCGTTCTTGAGGATCGCCCGCAGGGCGACTTCCATGGTCCGCGGATCGCACGACACGGAGTCGAGATCGCCGGGAATCAGGACCTGGAGCTTGACCTGCCGTTGGCTGGCCATATCTCGAATCGGCGCGATGGCACGGCGGAACAGCTCCTCGGCCGGCACCGACGTGGTCTCCGGCTGATGCTGCGTCGAGCCAAGGACCGAAGCCTCAACCATGCTATCGACGATCTCAGCCAGCTTCTCGGCCTCGGTGCGCATGACCGTCACGAAACGGGCGCTCCGCTCCGGTAGCTCGCCGACGCCCTTGCCGAGGATGGTGGCGGCGGTGACGAGCGAAGCCACCGGCGCCCTGAGCTGAGTAGAAACCCGAGCGATGAGCTCGTTCTTGATCTGGTCGAGCTCCGCCAGGTCTCGGTACGCCTGCTCGACCTGTCGGTTCTTGTCGGCCAGCTCGGCGTTCAGACGCTCCACCTCGCCGAGCGTGTTCCGCAGCTCGCCGGTGCGCTCGGCCACCTGCCCCTCGAGCCCCCGGTTGAGCTCCTCGAGACGACGCCACGCCGAGGCGTTGGCGTAGCCCATGGCCGCGGTGGCGGCGAACACGGACGCGAGCTGGAGATCGTCCTCCTCGAGGCTCGGCCGACTGCCGCTTGTGTAGCCGGTGAACAGGCCGACGATGCGCTCCTGAGCCACCATCGGGACCGCCAGCCCGCTCTGGAACCCCGCCGCCTCCACCGCGGCCAGGAACAGGGGGTCGCCGTCGGCTTCCATGGCCGGGCCCACCAGCCGCGCGCCGCGCTCGTTGAGCACGGTCAGGGCCAACGGCTCCCCGGCCCCGTCACAGGTCGCCAGCAGCGGGTCGTGCTTGAGGCCGTGGACTGCTGCCTCGCGGAGCTCGCCCGAACCCGGGATCACCAGGACCGCCCCGGCCTGCAAGCGCAGGCTCTTGGCCGCGGTCTTGAGCAGCTGGCGGAGCACCCCGGCGGTGTCGCGCTGCTCGCTCACCGCCTGGCCGAACTCGGCAATGGTCTGCATCACCTGGGCGCGGCGTTCGACCTGACGCTGCAGCAGATCGAGACGGGCGTTGAGGTCGGTTACGGCGACGTTGGCGCGCACCGCCTCGCCGACCAGGGCTTCGTTGTCGAACACCCGGCCGGCCTCGGCGGCGACCTGGGGCCGGATCACCTCCACGTCGGCGCCCTCTGTCTCGCCACCCATGTAGGGTTCGAGGGCCGCTCGGACCTGGGTCTGGAGGCGCTCCACCGCCTGCGGGCTCGCGCCCACCCCGAGCTTGTCGGCTACCGCAGCCAGGGTCAGCTCCGCCGCACGGGCAAAGCTCTCCATGACGCTCTCACCAGTGACCGCCACGGTGGCAAGAGCTGGCACGCCACGTCGGTTGAGGTCCTTGTCCAGCTCCTCGATAGAGAGCAACGGCGACAGATCACGCTTGTTGTACTGCAGGACCAGGGGAATCGTCTCGCGGTCGAGGCCATTGGCGGCCAGGTTCTGCCAGAGATTGTCGAGCGACGCCAGGTTCGCCTCCCGCTGCTCCGGCTGGGAGTCGGCCACGAAGACCACACCGTCGGCTCCGGACAGTACCGCGCGGCGGGTCGCGTCGTACTGAACCTGACCGGGCACCGTGTACAGCTGCAGCGCCAGCCGGTAGCCGCGGATCCGTCCCAGGTCCAGAGAGAGGAGGTCGAAGAACAGCGTGCGGTCGGTGGCCGTG
>Ga0316628_100002703_pt1 | contig 13294 bp, 14 predicted proteins | sample OWC_Aug_M2_C1_D5_FD_207648 | JGI IMG/M metagenome (GOLD analysis project Ga0316628, IMG submission 207648) | Wetland soil microbial communities from Old Woman Creek delta, Ohio, United States - OWC_Aug_M2_C1_D5_C | ecosystem: Environmental > Terrestrial > Soil > Wetlands | place: USA: Ohio... | reverse complement strand
TGCGGCGGCAGGGCCCGCGTGGCTCGACGATCTGCGCGGCACCGCCATCCGCCGTTTTGCCGAACTCGGCTTTCCCACTACCCATGAAGAGGAGTGGCGCTTCACCAACGTCGCCCCCATTGCCCGCACGCAATTCGCGCCGGCTGGCCCGGTTCCGGTGACCGCGGCGGAGCTTGACCGCCTGGCTTACCCCGGCGCCTGCCGCCTGGTGTTCATCAACGGCCGGTTCGCTCCGAAGCTCTCCTCCCGAGGGGGACTTCCCGCGGGTGTCGAGGCGGGCAGCTTGGCGGAAGCCCTGCGCGCCAATCCCGATGCGGTGCGCGCCCACCTGGGCCGCCACGCGGAATTCGCCAACCACGCCTTCGTGGCGTTGAACACGGCGTTCCTTGCCGACGGCGCCTGTGTGCGGGTGCCCAAGGGAACGGTGGTGGAAGAGCCCATTCACCTGGTGTTCGTCGCGGCCGGCGCAGGCGCCCCCGCGGTCAGCCACCCGCGCAGTCTGGTGACCATCGGGCCGAACGCGCAGGCTACCCTGGCCGAGACTTACGTCGGCCTCGGGGGCGCGGTCACGTTCACCAACGCCGTCACCGAAATCGTGACGGGCGAGAACGCAGTGGTGGATCACTACAAGCTGCAACTGGAGCGCGTCGAAGCCTTCCACGTCGCCACCATGCAGTTGGCCCAGGGGCGGAACGTCAATTTCGCCTCGCATTCCATCTCGCTCGGCGGCGCGCTGGCGCGGAACGACGTGAACGCCGTACTGTCGGAGGGGTGCGAGTGCACCTTGAACGGCCTTTACGTTGTCACCGGGCGCCAGCACGTGGACAATCACACCGCCATCGATCATGCCAAGCCGCACGCCGTGAGCCACGAACTCTACAAGGGCATTCTCGACGGGCAGGCGGCCGCCGTTTTCAACGGCAAGATTTACGTCCGCAAGGACGCCCAGAAGACCGATGCCAAGCAGACCAACAAGAACCTGGTGTTGAGCGAGGACGCGGTGATCAACACCAAGCCCGAGTTGCAGATCTGGGCGGACGATGTGCGGTGTACGCACGGCGCCACCATCGGGCAGTTGGATGCCGAGGCGATCTTCTACCTGCGTTCGCGCGGTATCGGCAAGGAAGATGCCCGCGACATGCTGACGCAGGCGTTCGCCCGCGACATCGTGGACCGCATCCGCATCGCGGCCGTCCGCGAGCGGCTGGAACGGGCGCTTTTCGAGAGGCTCCATGAGTACGGCCACTGAGATAACCAGTCCGGGAGCGGTTCTGGATGTGGCGCGGATCCGGGACGATTTCCCCATCCTCCGCCAGCAGGTCCACGGCAAGCCGCTGGTATACCTGGATAACGCCGCCACCAGCCAGAAACCCCGGCAGGTGATCGACGCCATCACACGGTTCTACACTTCGGACTGTTCCAATATCCATCGCGGGGTACATGAGCTGAGCGAGCGGTCGACGCTCGCCTACGAGAGGACGCGCCTCAAGCTGAAGCGCTTCATCAATGCCGCCGACGCCCGCGAGATCGTCTTCGTGCGGGGCACCACCGAGGCGATCAACCTGGTGGCCCAGACCTTCGGGCGCGGGCGCGTGGGGGCGGGCGACGAGGTGGTGATCTCGGCGCTCGAACACCACTCCAACATCGTGCCGTGGCAGATGCTGTGCGAGGAGAAGGGGGCGCGGCTGCGCGTCATCCCCATGAACGACGCGGGCGAGCTGGATCTCGAAGCCTATGACCGGCTGCTCGGCGGCCGCACCCGCATGGTGGCACTGGGGCACGTGTCGAACGCCCTGGGCACCGTGAACCCGGTGCGGGAGATGATCGCGACGGCCCACCGCCGGGGCATCCCGGTGCTGGTGGACGGCGCCCAGGCGGCGCCCCACATGCGCGTCGACGTGCGCGCGCTGGATGCCGATTTCTACTGCTTCTCGGGCCACAAGATGCTCGGGCCCACGGGCGTGGGGGTGCTGTACGGGAAGGCCGCGCTGCTCGAAGCCATGCCGCCGTGGCAGGGCGGCGGCGACATGATCCGTACGGTCACGTTCGAGAAGACCACCTATAACGAGATCCCCTACAAATTCGAAGCGGGCACGCCCAACATTTCCGGCGGCATCGCGCTGGGCGCCGCGGCGGATTACCTGGAAGCCGTCGGGATGGACCGGATCGCCGCGTGGGAGGGAGAACTGCTGGCGTACGGCACCGCGCTGCTGGCGCGCCTGCCGGGAGTGCGGCTGGTGGGGACCGCGCGGGAGAAGGCGGGCGTGCTGTCGTTTATCATCGAGGGCGTCCACCCGCACGATGTGGGCACCATCCTCGACCACGAGGGCATCGCGGTGCGCACCGGGCACCACTGCGCACAGCCGGTGATGGACCGTTTCGGCATCCCGGCCACCACGCGCGCTTCGCTGGCGTTCTACAACACGCCGGCGGAACTGGATGCCCTGGCGGCGGGCATCGGGAAGGTACAGGAGGTTTTCGGCTGATGGTCCACGAACTCTACCAGGAGATCATCCTGGACCACAGCAAGCGGCCCAGGAACTTCCACAAGATGGACGACGCCAACCGCAAGGCGGAGGGCTATAACCCGCTGTGCGGCGACCGGCTCCGGCTGTACCTCAAGATGGAAAACGGGGTCGTCAAAGACGCCAGCTTCGAAGGCGCCGGGTGCGCCATTTCCACCGCGTCGGCATCGCTCATGACCGAGAGCCTGAAGGGCAAGACCAAAGAGGAAGCCATGGTGCTGCTGGACCGTTTTCACGACCTGCTGACCACCGACAGCGCCGTCACTGCCGAACTGGGCAAGCTGGCGGTCTTCTGCGGGGTGCGCGATTATCCAGCGCGGGTCAAGTGCGCCACCCTGTGTTGGCATACTTTGAAATCGGCGCTCGAAAACAACGGCGGCGCCCCTCCCGCATCCACGGAGTGACGGCATGCTGAACGACGACGTGATCCGGGCGCTCAAGACGGTGTACGACCCCGAACTGCCCGTCAACATCTACGAACTTGGGCTTATCTACGGGCTGGATGTGGACGCTGGCGGCAAAGTGGCCGTCCGCATGACCCTGACCGCCCCCAACTGCCCGGTGGCGGGCAGTCTTCCACCCCAGGTGGAGCGCGCGGTGCGCGCGGTCCGGGGGGTAACGGATGTGAACGTGGAATTGACGTTCGAACCGCCATGGACGAAGGACCGCATGTCCGCCGCGGCCAAGCTCGCCCTGGGCCTGGAAGACCTCATGCCGCCGGCGCGGCTGAAGCGATGAAACTGAGCTCCCACGAAGAATACGGCGTGCGCTGCCTGCTGCGCCTCGGTTTTGCCGGGGAAGGCGGCAGCCTGACCATTCCCGAAATCAGCCAGGCCGAGGGCGTTTCCAACGCCTATGTGGCCAAACTGCTGCGCATCCTGCGGCGCGGCGGGTTCGTCAAGAGCGCGCGCGGCAAGGACGGCGGGTATACCCTGGCGCGGCCGGCCAGCCAGATCGTGATCGGGGACGTGATCGACGAGCTGGGCGGCCGGTTCTTCGAATCCGGCTTTTGCGAACAGCATGCCGGCCAGATGACCACCTGCGCCAATACGGTGGATTGTTCGGTGCGGTCGCTTTGGCGGGCGCTCCAGGTGGTAGTGGACGAGGTCCTGCACAAGACCACCCTGCAAGACCTCATCCGCAACGAGCACGAGATGAACTCCTGGGTCAAATCGCTGCCCGCCCCCGGGCTGACCTCGATCGAGCTCGCTCAACGCTGAGGGTACCGCCTACAAGCCTCTTGCGCCCCAATGATATAATGGAACTACATGGCAGCAAGCCAACCCGCGCAAGCGGGAGTTTGGTTATCGGGCCCGCCAAAAGATCCCAGCGCCATTCTTTGTCACCTTCGACTGTTTCATGGAGGCATATAGTCAGCACCTAAATGAAAGCCAGCGTGCAAATTAGCCGGGGGGTTGAAAGCCTCTTCGGTACCCGCGACGAAAACATCCGGCTGCTCGAAGCCGGGTTCAAGATCCATACCCACCTGGTAGATAACTGGCTCGAAATCGAAGGCGAGCCGGAGGACGTTTCCCGCGCCGAAAACATCCTGGAGGAATATGTAGCCCTGGTCCGCGAGGGGCACGTGTTCAACAACGGCGACCTGAACAGCTACCTCCGGGTGGTTACCGAGGACCCGCAAGTCAGCCTCCGCGCCCTGGTCCAGAGCGGCAAGCAGCGCAGCTTCGGCAAGAAGATCCTGGCGCCCAAGACGGTTAACCAGCGGCGGTATATGGAGGCCATCGAGAGGAACGACCTCGTCTTCGGGGTCGGGCCGGCCGGGACGGGCAAGACGTACCTGGCGGTTGCGATGGGCATCTCGGCCCTCGTGGCGAAGCGGGTTTCCCGCATTATCCTGACGCGCCCCGCGGTGGAAGCGGGCGAAAAGCTCGGTTTTCTCCCCGGCACGTTGCAGGAGAAGGTGGACCCCTACCTTCGCCCGCTCTATGACGCGCTCTACGACATGCTGGACACGGAAAAGGTGGAGAAGTTCCTGGAGCGCAACGTGATCGAGATCGCCCCTATCGCCTTCATGCGGGGGCGCACCCTTAACGACAGCTTCATCATCCTGGACGAGGCGCAGAACAGCACCGCCGAACAGATGAAGATGGTGCTGACGCGCCAGGGGTTCAATTCCAAAATGGTGGTGAACGGCGACATCACCCAGATCGATCTGCCCAACGGCCGCCGCAGCGGTATGCTGGACGCCATCGACGTGCTGCGGGGCGTGGAGGGCATCAGCTTCGTGCAGTTCGATCAGCGGGACGTGGTGCGGCACCCTCTGGTACAGCGCATCGTGCAGGCCTACGAGCGGTATAACGAGACGGTAGGGGCCGGGCGGCAGCTTACTTTGAAGCTGGCGGACCCGGCGCCCGAAGCGCAGCCGGAACCGGCGGAAAACGGCGGCGGCGTGCCGGAGCCCATTTTGCCCGACGCCCTGCCCACCGCCTGAGGGCGAGCCATGCCTCCCCCGGATGACAGTCTGATGCTGTTCCGCCGCGCTCCCGCCGGGCTCGGGCGGAGCGGGCTGGAAGAATTCGCCCGCACGTTGCGCGACCGCGTCGCGGGCGGGCGCGCCTTTGAGTGCCTGCTCACCGGCGACAGCGAACTGCGGCGCCTGAACGCCCGATTCCTGGGCAACGACTACCCCACCGACGTGCTCTCGTTTCCCTCGGCGCAGCCGGACCCCTGGCTGGGGGAGATCGCCATCTCCGCCCAGCGCGCCGCCGAGCAGGCCGCCGAATACGGTCACAGCCTGGAAGACGAGATCCGCATCCTGATGCTGCACGGCGTGCTGCACCTGGTGGGCATGGACCACGAGACCGACGGCGGGCGCATGCGGCGCGCGGAAATCCGGTGGCGCCGTAAACTGGGCCTGCCGGCGGGGTTGATCGAGCGGGCGCGGCCATGAACGTGGTGCTGTTAACTGCCACCATGACGGTGGCCGCGGTGCTGGCGCTGGTCACCTTTACGCAGGTCCTCTACCTGGAGAGCATGCGGCTGCGCACGCGCGACCTGCCCTCCATCCGGTTTTTCCGCGACGAGCTCGAGGCGCGTCTGGGCCTCGACACCGAGCAGGGCGCCGCGGCCTTCTCCTTCGTCAAGCATTCGCTCTTTGTCCTGCTGGCGGTATTGTTCTGCGCCTGGTTCGACGGCGACGCGGCGCACTGGCAGGGCCTGGCAAACACCTTCATCGCCGCCTGGGCCACCATGATGCTGGCCGGTTACGGCATCCCGCAACTGCTCTACCGCCGTTCCCGGGGACGGTGGGCGCTGCGGCTGGTGCCGTTCCTGAAAGCGCTGGCGCTGGTGGCGACGCCCTTTGTCGGCTTCCTGAACTTCTTCCAGTCGCTGGTGGAACTGGCCGACGAGAGCCGCGGCGGCGAAGAGACCGCCCCCACCGCCGCCGAGAACATCGAGGCGCTGATCTCCGCCGGCGAGGAGGAGGGGCTGATCCAGAAAGACGACCGCAAGCTCATCCAGTCCGTGGTGGAATTCGGCGATAAGGTCGTCCGGGAAGTCATGACGCCGCGGCCGAACGTGGTGGCCATCCCAGCCTCGGCTACACTCGAACAGTTGCGCCAGCTCGTCATCAACGAGCAGTACTCCCGCATCCCCGCCTACGAAAACGACATCGACCAGATCGTCGGCTTCGTCCATGTCCGCGACATGTTCGAAGTGGATGAAGACGAGCGCCTGCGCCGCACGGTGCAGGAACTGGTGCGTCCCATCCGCTTCGTGCCCGAAACCAAGCCGGTGAACGACTTGATGCGCGAGATGCAGCAGGAGAGCACCCACATGGTGATCGTGGTGGACGAGTACGGCAACACGGCCGGTCTTGCCACCATGGAGGACCTGGTGGAGGTGATCCTGGGCGAAATCCGCGATGAGCACGAGCCCGATTCCGATATCGCGGAAGACGGCAACGGCGGCTATATCGTATCCGGCAGCTTCGACCTGGCGCGCCTGGCCGACCTGTTCGAGTTCCGCCCGGAGGAGGATATCGAATCCACTACCGTGGGCGGGCTTGTCAGCGAGTGGCTGGGCCGCGTGCCCCGGGCGGGCGAGGTGGTGGACCGCGACGGCCTCCGCATCGAGGTGCTCGCCAGCGACGAACGCCGCGTGGAACAGGTTCGCATCGGCAAGTCCCAGACGGTAGCTCATGAGTGAAACTTCAACGTCCCCCGGCGTGCCCGGGCCGCAGCCGGGATTCGTGTCCGGCTTCGTGTCCATCCTGGGCCGCCCCAATACCGGCAAGTCCACGCTGCTCAACAGGCTGGTGGGCGCTAAGATCGCCATCGTGGCGGACAAGCCGCAGACCACCCGCACGTCCATCCAGGGCGTGCTCACGCTCCCCACGGCGCAGATCGTCTTTCTCGATACGCCGGGCATCCACAAATCCGATACCCCGCTCAACAAGCGCATGATGGAGGCGGTGCGGGCGGCGCTCGATCACCGCGACCTGCTGGTGTTCCTGGCGGATGTCTCGCGAAAGTTCGGCGGGGAGGACGGCCACGCGCTTGACCTGCTGAAGAAGGCCGAAACTCCCGCCATATTGGCGCTCAATAAAATCGACCTGGTGCGGGAAAAGGCGCAGTTACTGCCGCTCATCGAACAATACCGCGGGCTGCACGAATTCGTCGCGGTGGTGCCGGTATCGGCGCGCACGGGCGACGGGCTCGACGTGCTGCGAAAGGAGATCGTGGCGCGCCTGCCCGAAGGGCCGGCGTACTTCCCGGCGGACCACCTGACGGACCAGCCGGAGCGGTTCCTGGCGGCCGAGTTCATCCGTGAGAAAATCCTGCACGAGACCAGGGAAGAGGTGCCGCACTCGGTGGCGGTGCTGGTGGACGCGTGGGAAGAAACGCCGCGCCTGGTCCGCATCTACGCCACCGTGATGGTGGAGCGGGAGGGCCAGAAGGCCATTCTGATCGGCGCCAAGGGCGGGATGATGAAGCGCATCGGCACCGCGGCGCGCGAGGAGATGGAAAACCTGTTCGGCCGCCGGATCTACCTGGACCTGCGGGTGAAGGTGCAGGCGAAGTGGCGCGAGAAGCCCGCCTACCTCGATGCGCTCGACTGGCGTACAATGGCCGGGAAAGATGAAACTTAAAACCCTCATCGCATTTCTGCTGGTGTGCGTGCTCGCGGGGACGGTATTCGCCGCCTCCCAGAAGCACGCCGCCGTATCGGACGACGCCATCTACGACCTGGTCAGGCGCAAACTGGCCAGCGATCCCGTGGTGAAAGGCGGCGCCTTCCAGGTGGACGTGAAAGCCGGCGCGGTGACGCTGCGCGGCAAAGTGGAGACCGGGAAGCAGAAGGAGCGGGCGTCCAAGCTGACACGCAAAGTCAAAGGGGTGCAGAGCGTGGACAACCAACTCACCGTGACGGGCAAGGAAGCGCGGTGACGCCTGGCCGCCGGCGCTTCCTGGGTGCGTTTCTGTCCGGTCTCGCGGCGCCGCTGGGGGCCCAACGGCCCGGCGAAGGCCCCATCGAGAAGGTAACCGGGGGCTACCGTTTCACGGACGGCCCGGCCTGGTCGCCCGAAGGGTTCCTGCTCTTCTGCGACGTCCCCGCCGGGGTGATTCTGAAACTCACCCCCGGCGAACCAGTGGGTGCGTTCCGCCGCAACTCGGGCGGCGCCAGCGGCAATGCCTTCGACACGCAGGGCCGTCTGTACACATGCGAAACGCGCGCCCGCCGCGTGGTGCGGACGGACCGCAAGGGCGTTAGCGAAGTGCTCGCCGAGCGCTGGGAGGGCAAGCGGCTGAACGCGCCCAACGACATCGCGGTGCGGAAGGACGGGCACCTGTATTTCACGGACCCGGCTTTCGGGTACCAGTCCGACACCCGCGAGTTGGATTTCTACGGCGTGTTCCACATCACCCCGAAGCGCGAATTGAAGCTCGCCGCGAAGATCGCGGGCCGGCCCAACGGTGTGGCGCTCTCGCCCAACGGGCGCACCCTGTACGTCACCGATTCCGATGCCCACACGGTCCGCGCCTGGGACCTCGACGGCAAGGGCGAAGCGGCCAACGAGCGCGTGCTGGTGGCGAAGACGGAGGGCGTTCCAGGCGGGCTCCGCACGGACGCGCAGGGGAGCCTCTACGTGGCGGCGGCGACCGTGGCCGTCTACACCCCGGAAGGCCAGCCGGCCGGCGCTATTCCAGTGCCGGAGCCAACCTCCAACTGCGCCTTCGGCGACGCGGATTTGAAAACCCTCTACATCACCGCGCGCACTTCGGTTTACCGGGTGCGGATGGAAGCCCCGGGGGCGGTGCGCCATTAGCCGCCAGTATCCCGAGCGGCCCATCCTGGGAGTGGGAGCCATCATCCTGGAGGGCGGCCGCGTCCTGCTCGTGGAGCGCGGGCAGCCGCCGCTCACCGGCTGGTGGTCGCTACCGGGCGGCGTCCTGGAGGTGGGGGAAACGCTGGCCCAGGGCGTGTGCCGCGAAGTACTGGAGGAGACCGGCCTCGTGGTGGAGCCCGTGGCGGTGGTCGAGATATTCGAGCGTATCATGCGGGACCCGGCGGGACGGCCCGAGTATCACTACGTGCTGGTGGATTATCTCTGCCGCGTGCGGGAAGGCACGCTCGGCGCGGCCAGCGACGCGGCCCGGGCGGAATGGGTGCCGCGCCGCAGCCTGCCGCGGTACCGCATTACCGAGGGCACTCTTCCGGTGATTGAAAAAGCGTTCCGGGAACGCCGAAAATACAAACAGTGAACTCTTCGAGCACAGACATTCTGGAATACGAGCCGCTGCGGCAACTGGTGGGCCGCTTCGTCGTGAGCCCGATCGGCAAAGCCCGGCTCGATGCCATGGCGCCCTCCACGGACCGCGCCCGGGTGGAAGAAAGCCTGGCCGCCACCGGCGAGGCCATGGAATATCTCCGGGCGGCGGCCCGGCCGCAGGCGGCGGCGCGCGGCGCGGCCATCCGCATCGACTTCGGCTCTATCCCGGACCTGACCGAGGCGGTGCACAAGCTGCGCATCGAAGGCGCCAGCCTCGACCCGATGGAGATCTTCGAGACGCTCGCGCTGCTCGATCGCGCTGCGGACGCCAAATCCGTGCTCGCGGCGGCGGTCGAGCGCTTCCCGCGGGTGGGGGCGTATGCGCAGCGCATCGGCGATTTTCGAGCCCTGCTCCAGGACCTGGAAGGCCGCATCCTGCCGGACGGTACCGTGGCGGACCACGCCAGCGTACTGCTCGCCCGCCTGCGCCGCGATATCGAGCGGCAGAAGAAGGCCATCCAGGAATCGCTCGAACGCTTTCTGCGGGCGCACCGCGAGGAGGGCGTCCTCCAGGAGGAGTTCGTCACCATCCGCAACGAGCGCTTCGTAGTGCCGGTGATCGCCGGGCAGCGCCGCCGGCTCGAGGGGGTCATCCACGGCGCCAGCGCCAGCGGCCATACCCTATTCGTCGAGCCGCTCGAAACCATCGACCTGAACAACGAGCTGGTGCGGCTGGCCGAAGAAGAGATGCGGGAGGTGCACCGCATTCTGCGGGAGCTCACCGAGCGGCTGCGCGGCTACGCGGATTCCATCCGGGAAACCCTCGCCGCCATGGGGGATCTGGAGTTCCTGTTCGCCAAGGCGCGTTTCGGCACCCAGTTCGATTGCGCCATCCCGCGCTTCGGCGCGAAGCTGCTGCTGAAGGATGCGCGCCACCCGCTGCTCGAAGACGTGCTGCGGCGGCAGAACCGCAAGGTGGTGCCGCTCAGCCTGGAGCTCGACGAGAAGTGCCGCATCCTGCTCATCAGCGGGCCGAATACGGGCGGCAAGACCGTGTCGCTCAAGACCGTGGGCCTGCTGGCGCTCATGGCGCAATCCGGGCTGCCGGTGCCGGCTGCCGAAGCCGAGTTTCCTCCGTTCGAGCAAGTGTTGGCGGACATCGGCGATTATCAGTCCATCGAGGCCAGCCTGAGCACGTTCTCCGCGCACATCGCACATATCCGCGAGATGGTGCTGGAGGTGACGCCGGATACCCTGGTGCTGCTGGACGAGCTGGGCGCGGCCACGGACCCCGAGGAGGGCGGCGCGCTCGGCGTGGCGGTGCTCGATCACTTCCGCCGGGTAGGGGCGTTCACGCTGGCATCCACGCACCTGCTGCCGCTGAAGGTGTACGGCGCCAATACCGACACCGTGGTAAACGCCTCCATGGGCTTCGACGAGGTGACGCTCGAACCCACTTACCGGCTGCACGCCGGGGCGCCCGGCAAATCGGCCGGGCTGGAGATCGCCACCCGGCTGGGCATGCCGGAGGCCATCATGCGGCGCGCCCGCGAAGCCATGAGCAGCCACGAACGCGACCTGGCGCGCTTTCTGAGCGAGCTGCACCGGCGCCTGGAAGAGGTCAAGACGCTCGAGGACAGCCTGCGGGCGGAGCGCGAAAAGCTGGCCGCGCGCGAAAAGGCACTGGCGGGCGAGTGGGAGAAACGAGAGTCCGCCAAGCTGAAGGAACTGGAGCGCCGCACCGAGGAGGTGCTGGCACGCTTCGAGGCGCAGGCCGGGGAAGCCATCGGCCGCATTCTCGAAAGCGGGGAGCAGCGGAAGGCGGCCCAACAGGCCGAGCGGCGCGTGGCCAAGGTGAAGCGGGAGCTGCGGGAGGAGTTCGACACCACCGTGCTGTCCACCCGCGACGACGCGCGGCAGGGGATGCTACGGCCGCCGCGGGTCGCCGAAGGCGTGCGGGTGCGGCTGAAGAACATCCGGGAGCCCTCGCGCGTGCTGCGGTTGCTCGGTGAGGACCGCATCGAGGTGCAGGCCGGCTTCATGAAGCTACAGGTGCCGCTGGACGACGTCCTGGAAGTGCTGCCCGACGCGCCACCCGCCCCCGGCAAGCTGCCCAAGGGAGTAACTTTCCGGCCCGCGCCGGAGCTGGCGCCCGTCCACCAGGAGGTCAACGTCATCGGGCAGCGCGCCGAAGAGGCGGTAGACAATGTGGACCAGTTCCTCGATCGCGCCGTCATGGCCACCGCCAGCCGGGTCCGCATCGTACACGGCCACGGCATGGGAATCCTGCGCAAGGCCATCTGGGAGCTGCTCGGGCGCCACCCGCACGTGGCCAAGTTCTACCAGGCGCCCCAGCAGGAAGGCGGCGCCGGCGCCACCATTGTCGAGCTGCGGGACTGAACGGGGCTTTACAGCGCCGCCAGCACTTCGGCGGCGTGTCCCTCGGGCTTGACCTTGGGGAAGATCTTGCGGATCCTGCCGTCCTCCCCGATGAGGAACGTGGTGCGCTCGATCCCCATCACCGTCTTGCCATACATATTCTTTTCCTTGAGGACGCCATAGGCCTGGGCCACGGCCTTGTCCTCGTCGGAGAGCAGTGTGTACGGCAGCTCTTCCTTGGCTTTGAAACCGGCCTGGGTTTTCGGCGGGTCGGGCGAAATACCCAGCACCACCGTTTTCTTCTTCTGGAAATCCCGGATTGCCCGGCGAAACTCGCCGGCCTCAATCGTTCAGCCGGGCGTGTTGGCTTTGGGGAAGAAGAACAGAACCACGTTTTGGCCCTGGAGGCCAGAGAGCCGCACGGGCTCACCGGTCTCGGCCGGAACTTCGAAATCGGGCGCCCGATCGCCTTCGTTCAGCATCGCATCACCCCAGTTTGGACTTGAGCAGCTCGTTCACGGTGGCCGGGTTGGCCTGGCCGCGGGTGGCCTTCATGACCTGCCCCACCAGGTACCCGAGCACGGTGGTCTTGCCGGCGCGGTACTGCTCCACCTGCTTCGCGCTCCGGCCTAACACCTCTTCGATGATGCCGGCCAGCGCCGCGGTGTCATTCATTTGCTTCAAACCTTCGCGCTCCATGATGGCAGCGGCGCCGTCGCCGGTCGCGAGCATCTTGGGGAAGATCTCCTTCGCCAGCTTGCCGCTGATCTCGCCCCTCGCGATGAGGGCCACGAGCTCTCCCAGCCGTTCCGCGGTGACCGGGGAATCGGTGATCTCCTTCCCCTCGGCTTTGAGCGCTCCCATGAGATCGCCGGTCACCCAGTTGGCGGCGGTCTTGGGGTCGCCGGAGACGCGCGCGGCGGTTTCGTAAAAATCGGCGATCTCGCGCGTTTGCGTCAGCAATTGGGCGTCGTACTCCCGCAGCCCATAGGATTCGATGAAGCGGAGGCGGCGGCCGGCGGGCAGTTCCGGCATGGCGGCGCGGATGCTCGCGAGCCACTCCTCGCTAATGCGCAGCGGCACCAGGTCGGGCTCCGGGAAGTAGCGGTAGTCGTGGGCGTGCTCCTTGCTGCGCATGCCCGCGGTCTCGCCAGCATCGGGATTGTACAGGCGCGTCTCCTGCTCTACGCGCCCGCCGCTCTCGATGATCGCCACTTGCCGGGCGATCTCGTAATCGAGCGCCTGTTTCAGGAAACGGAAGGAGTTCAGGTTCTTCACTTCGGCCTTGGTGCCGAATTTTTCGGCGCCCCGCAGCCGCACGGAGACGTTCGCGTCGCAGCGCAGGTGGCCCTTCTCCATGTCGCAGGTGGAAACGGCCACGAACTGGAGCACTTGCTTGAGCTCGGTCAGGTAGGCGTAAGCCTCGTCCGAGCTGCGCATGTCCGGTTCGCTGACAATCTCGATCAGTGGTGTGCCGCAGCGGTTCAAGTCCACGTAGGAGTAACGGCTGGAATCCCGAAAGCCGTCGTGGATACTCTTGCCGGCGTCGTCCTCCATGTGGATGCGGGTGATACCCAGGCGCTTCGGGGCGCCGTCGATCTCGATATCCACGTAGCCGAACTCCGCCACCGGCTCGTCGTATTGCGAGATCTGG
>Ga0316628_100002702_pt1 | contig 13296 bp, 10 predicted proteins | sample OWC_Aug_M2_C1_D5_FD_207648 | JGI IMG/M metagenome (GOLD analysis project Ga0316628, IMG submission 207648) | Wetland soil microbial communities from Old Woman Creek delta, Ohio, United States - OWC_Aug_M2_C1_D5_C | ecosystem: Environmental > Terrestrial > Soil > Wetlands | place: USA: Ohio... | reverse complement strand
CGGCATGCGCAACTGTTCAAAGGAGCGAAGCGCCTCGGAAACGTCATCGCTGCGTTTCAGTGCGGTGGCCAGGGCCATGGCATCTTCGGCGGCTTTGGTGACGCCCGCGGCCACGTGCGGCCTGCCTATAAAAGCGGCATCTCCTAAAATTGCGACGCGGCCCGCGGCCATGTGCGGGGTTTCGACATCATAGATCGGCTGAAGGAAAGGCTGCGGAGTCAAATGAACGGCTTCCTGCAATTGTGGCGGCAATAATTTTTTTACCGCATCGTTCAGATCGTCGACGACATCTTTTCGGAGCAGCGCGGGCGGGATCGAGAGGGAATGCGTATGTCCGCTTTCGTCGGTCAGCAGGTTCTTTAGTTTTTCAGCGGGCACGGGGCGGTACCAGACAAAATTGTAGCGACGGTGTCCGACACGCAAGTCATTGTTAGGACCCGCGACCGGGTAGCCCAGCATCTGTTCCCCGGGAGGGAGGGAAAACGCCAGGCAATCAAAAAGCTGTTTTCGCACCGACTCGGAAAGAGCTTGCTCGTCGACCAGTCCTCGCCAGGCGACATAGCCGGCGTAAGAAGGCTGCACTTCGGGAAAAATCTGGCCGCGAACCGTGGAACGAAATCCGTCCGCTCCGACAAGCACTTCGGCTTCCGCCGAAGCGCCATCGGCAAAGTGAGCCACGATTTTTTCGCGCGGCAATTCCATGCGCGTCAATTCCTTGCCGGAATGGTAGTGCACGTCGGGAAAGGCGTCGCGAAGCATGCGAAATACGCGGTCCCAGGCGGTGACGATTTGCGGGCAGTCGTAGGTGCCGATAATGCGTCCCGAGCGGTCAAATGTTTTCCGGCCCTCGACGGCGACGCCAAGATCTTTTTTGGGGTCGAGTCCCGCCGCTTCGAGCACCGCGCACAGCTCCGCGTGCGTGACGATTCCGGCGCCGCGGCCTGAAAGCGCCGCGCCGACTCGCTCGAATATTTCCACCGCCCATCCCGATTTTCTCAGCAGAATGCCGGCGAACAGACCGCCCATGGAGCCGCCGATGACGATGGCTCGAGACCCTGAATTCGACACTCTTTTCCTCACTGTCTTGCAGGTGGCAACAAACTGTTCTTAATTGTATTATGGGCGCAGCGGATTCCGACAGTTGAATCCCTTCCGCGGAGTCATCCATGAACGTGACGATGGGGGAAAAAACCGCGCCGCAAGCAGGCCGCTCGCATTGGCCTCCGGAAAAGATTGCTGAATTTGAGCGCAACCAATTCAACGGATGCGTCGGCACGGAGCTTGTTTCGGAAAGCCCGCGGGTTCGTGTGTGGATGATCCATCTGGCTCCGGGACAGCGAATCGCATTTCACCGGCACGTGCTCGATTATTTCTGGACGGCGGTATCCGCGGGGCGGGGCCGCCAGTACAGACATGACGGAACCATCCAGGAAAAGACGTATGCCGTCGGCGAAACCTGCCATGAATCCTACAAACTCGGCGAATATAAAATCCACGACCTGGAAAACATCGGCGACACCGAACTAGCCTTCACGACCGTGGAATTTCTCGACAGCGCCAACGCTCCGCTTTCCGTGCCGGACAGCGTCCGGCCGGGTTCCTAGCCGTTTGACATGCCTTCGGCGCACCGCGTGTTTGCCGGATTTGTTGGTCGGTGATCCTCCGAAGTGCCAGGATTCTGAACGGATCTTCGGCCCGCACATTTCCGCAGGAGTCATGATATGAAATTCGCATTCCGTCTGTTGATGGTCATTTTATTCGCTGCCGCGATTCCCATGCGCGCGCAGACAATGCGGCCGCAGATGCAAACGTTTGAGACCTCCGCCGGCCCTGTGAACATCACTCCCATTGAGCATGCGAGCGTGCTGCTGGAGGCGGGCGGAAAAGTGATCTACGTGGACCCGGCCAAAACGCCGAATTTTCCAGGCGATTTTTCAGGCTTGCCGCCCGCCGACCTGATTTTGATCAGCGATGTCCATTCCGACCACATGGATCCGGTCACCGTGACGTCGCTCAGCAAGGCGGATACCATGATCATTGCGCCGCCCTCGGTCGCCAAGACCATCACTACGGCGAAGTCGATTTCCAATGGAGAGACCACCCAGTGGGACAAGTGGACCATCGAAGCCATCCCCATGTACAACATGGTCCGGGGTCCCGCGCCCGGCAAGTTTTTCCATGACAAGGGGCGCGGAAACGGCTATGTGCTCACGTATGGCGGCAGGCGCTTTTATTTTTCGGGCGACACCGAAGGCATTCCGGAAATGCGCGCGCTGAAGAATATCGATGTCGCTTTCGTCTGCATGTATGAACGTCCCACGATGTCACCCGAGGAAGCAGCCGACGCCGTGCTGGCCTTTCATCCGAAGGTTGCCATTCCCTACCATTACGGCACGTCCGACCCCGCCATTTTCAAGAAAAAGCTGGAAGGCAGCGGGATTGATGTGCGCCTTCTGGATTGGTACCCTAAAAAGCCGAAGCAATAATCAGGAAAATGGCCGGCCCTGATTCGTTCGCGGATTCATTCTCCCGGCGAAATCGGTGAATAAGTGGACTACTGTCTTTAACCTATCTGGGGCCAAGAAAATCGAACGCGCCCGCCTTGCATTTTAAGTTGAATTTTCCGGTTCCAGGAGTCTGGAAGGGGAGTAAAAGCATGGTTCCGCGCGTCACAGTTCTGGGGACAATTCACATGGTGCAAGGCGCGGAAAAGCGGGCCGGGAACCATCACGACCCCATGTACCTGGCGCTCCTCAATAAGCTGCTGGCCTCCGAAGGCGTGGACTTTATCTTTGAAGAGGCTTCGGGACTCGGACCCACGATCGCGGAAAAGCTGGCGCAGGAAAAACTGGGCTCCGGCCATTACCTGGACATCGATCCCGCGCGGCATGACCGGGCCGAGTTTGCCATTCCTTCCATCTCGCAAGAGCCGCATATGATCGGCACGCCGCCAAGCGTGGCGTTTGCGAACTGGCAGATCCTGGATGTGCACGCCAAGAGAGAAAATCTCTGGATCCAGCGAATCAAGCAGCATCATTTTGAGAGCGCCCTGATGATCTGCGGGCTGGTTCACCTGCTGAGCATGGGTTTCCGGCTGCAGGAAGCGAAATTCTCCGTCCAGGCCATTGACTACGCCAACTGGCTGCGCAAGCCGGTCTTTTAGCCGGGGTCGGATCTTCTAGCGCATGAAATTTCAGTATTCACCGGGGATTACACGAAATTCTGCGGATGTGGTATGCTTAAGCATATGAGGACTACCATCAACCTGCCTGACGACCTAATTCTACAGGCTAAGAAGGCTGCGCTCGATGCGGACACTACGTTGACCGAGATTATCGCCAATGCTTTGCGCGAAGCACTCCTGAGGGGACGTCGAAAGCGGCCGCGAAGGAAAATCAAGCTCACTACGTACGGCGAAGGCGGAACTTTCCCGGGAATCGATTTGGACGACACTTCCGCAGTGCTCGATTTGATGGATGGAATTAATGATCCTCGTCGACGTTAACATTCTCGTGTATGCGCACCGGCCGGATGCGGTCGAGCACGCTCGCTACCTGGAGTGGTTACAAGATGCTCTTAACTCTGAGGAGATTTGCGGGCTTTCGGAGTTGGCGCTGGCTGGAATGGTTCGGATCATAACCCACCCACAGATTTATCCCAAGCCTACCCCCGTCGATCTTGCTCTCAATTTTGCTCAAGAATTGCGCGACGACGAGGGAACCGTCATTGTTTCTCCAGGTCCGCGCCATTGGGAGGTTTTTGCCGGATTGTGCAGGACGGCCGGGGCTAAAGGCAATCTAGTCAGCGACGCGTACTTTGCAGCGCTCGCGATAGAATCCGGTGCCGAATGGATAACAGCGGATCGTGACTATGCGCGTTTTTCCGGCCTGCGATGGCGACACCCTTTCGCGTGATCAACCCTCCTTCCTGCCACCCTTTTTCAAATAAATCGCTGATATTGTCGAAATCGCCTGGAAAAGAGTATTGTAGCCTTACCGTTTAGATCGAACATTTCCGGAGGAACTGATGTCCGACACAAACAGCTTTACGTCGCGTCGAAATTTTCTGCTCGGCGCGGCGCCTGCCCTTGCCGGGGGCCTTGCGCTGCCCGGCGCTGCTCGCGAAGCGTTTGCGGGAACGCCCAGGGCGGCGAAGGAGAAGGCCGGAGCGGCAAACGGAAAAATCTGGAGCAACGAATACTGGGCGCAAAAGGGCGGCGTAAAGCTGTACATGTTTCGCAAGCGCATGGGCGCGCCGCAGGCCGGGAAGGCGGCGTTGCCGGTGTTGTTCCTGATTCACGGATCGTCGACTTCCTCGAGGTCCAGTTATGATCTGACGGTTCCCGGGCACGGCGAATATTCGGTGATGGACAAGTTCGCGGAATACGGATTCGACGTGTGGACGATGGATTGCGAAAACTATGGCCGGTCGTCCCGAACCGAGGGCAATGCCAATATCGCGGACGGTGTGGAGGATATGAAGGCCGGGTCCGATCTGATCGTAAAGGAAACCGGGCAACAGCGGCTCCACATTTTCGGCGAATCGTCGGGAGCGTTGCGAGCCGGGGGATTTGCCATGGCGCGTCCGGAGCGCGTGAATCGCCTGATTCTTTCGGGATTCACCTATACCGGTGAAGGCTCGCCAACGCTTGCTGATAGGGGCAAACAGGTGGAGTTCTACCGTACGCATAACCGCCGGCCGCGCGACCGGAACATGATTCGCAGCATCTTCACGCGCGACAAGCCCGGCACGTCCGACCCGGCTGTTGGAGAAGCTTTGGCCGATGCCGAGTTGCAATTCGGCAACGAAATCCCGACTGGAACCTACCTCGATATGACCGCGAACCTGCCGGTTGTCGATCCCCTCAAGGTGCACGCTCCCGTGATGATGCTGCGCGGAGAATATGACGGTATCGCCACCGAGCAGGACTTGCTCAATTTCTTCCAGAAGCTTCCGAACTCAGACCGGCAATTCGTGATTCTGCCGGGGATCGCGCATTCGGTGGTCTTGGGGATTAACCGGCAACTTACATGGCACGCCATGCGAGCTTTTCTGGAAGCGCCGCCGCGGCTGGATGGCGGGCAGGCGGGATAGGGCGCTATTCGCTTCAGGATTACTTGGAATGCAGCGGGTGAACGCTTCCCGGCGAATTGGGAATGGACGGGCAACAAAACCCGCACTCTTGAAACCCGCAAGGGTGCGGCACCCGGAGTTTCAAATTGATCTTCATCCGGCTTGGCGGGCAGCTTTGTCTGGCTGCGTATTCTGCGGGGCAATCGATGTGCCTGGTTGCCGCGCTCTTGACGATCTTTGTGAAGGGCGCGTGTTTCTTCTGTGCGAAAGGGAATCATCATGAGTTCGCAAGTCATAAGAAATTTCATGAGGCAGCAGGGGTTTGAGGAAGAGGCGGATTCGGCCTGCGACATGCATTTCTCGGGGCTGTATTTTCAACCGAGAATTGTGGCGCCGTTCGTGGTTCTGGGCATCGTGCTGCAATCGCAGATCATCTTCTTTATCCTTTCGGCGATTCTCTGGTGGAATGTGGCGCTTCCGAAGTGGAATCCCTTTGAAATGTTTTACAACCGCGTGATTGCCATGCCGAAGGGACGCGCGATTTTGAAGCCGGCGCCGGCGGGCCGGGCGTTCGCGCAGGGGATGGCGGCGGCGTTTCTGCTTCTCGGTGGGCTTGCGCTGATGGCGGGCTGGATGACGGCGGCCTATGTTCTCGAAGCATTCCTGGTGATCGCCTTCGCGGCGCTGCTGTTCGGAAAATTTTGTCTCGGCGCGTACGTATATCATCTGCTGCGCGGGCGAGTCGCATTTGCCAATTCCACTCTGCCCTGGGCCCGTCCACGCACGTAAATTCCCGCCGCGCGAATTGTTTCAGAAAAAGATTCAGGAAGGGCCGCGTGGAGCGCGAGCCTGATTTCAGCGATGATTCGCGCACAAGGTTTGCAGGTCGAACTGGACGCTGTCGTCCAACTGTGCCTGCGCAAAGCCGGCCGTGGAGCAGACTTGTTTCCAGGTGAGTCCCGGGGCGCCGCGTAAATCGGCGCCCTGCAGATTTGCGCCGGTGAAATCAGCGCCGCGCAGCACCGCGCCCTGAAGATTCGCTCCGCTTAAATCGGCATTGCGCAAATTCGCGTCGTCCAGAATGGCGCGGGAAAGATCGGCATTTTTCAAACGGGCGTTGCCCAATTTCGTCGACGTCAGATAGGCTTCCTGGAGATTTGCCATCGTTAAATTGGCATCTTGAAGATTCGCTTCGCGCAGGTCCGCCTGACGCAAGCTGGCGCGCTGCAGGGACGCCGCGCGCAAATCCGCCTTGTAGAGAATGGCGCCATCCATGGCCGTATCGAGCAGGGTTGCTCCAGAAAGAATCGCGGCAGAAAGATTCGCGGCGCGCAGATCGGCGCGATCCAGATTGGCGTTCTGGAGATTCGATTCCTGCATGGTGGCGCCTTTCAGTTTGGCGCCGCGCAGAATCGCGAACGGCAGGTTGGCCTGGCGGAGATTGGCCTGGCGCAGGTCCGCTTCCGAGAGATAAGCATGATCGAGATCGGATTGCCACAGGCGAGCCTTCGCAAAAAATGCGCCATAGGCCTGGATGTACCGGAGCCGGAACCGGTTGAGATTGGCTCCTTTGACCGAGGCAAGATCCTCATCGCGTCCGGACCATCCCGGAGGTTTTGTGGAAACGTCGGCCTCGGTCAATTGCGCGAAAGGATTGTATCCGGCGAGCCAGAGAAATCGCGCCGCCCAGGTTTTGATTTGCGCCGGGCCGCTTTTAACGGCCCAGGCATAGTCGTGCGGAACGCCCAGGATGGTTCCCGCGGAGAGCAGGAAAAGCAGCAGGCCGATTCCAATGGGGATGCTTCTCTGAAGCCTGGCCATTTTCCTCGATGAAGATTTTATTTTCACACCCGGCCGCGGCAAATCGGCGCCGAACGCTTTAGCGGCCATCCTCGGAAAATTCAACGCTGCCATGACGGCGCCCAGGACGAGCAGGGCCTGGGCGGCCGATCCGCGCAGGTCTTCCATTGTCAGGTAGCGCGCCCAGAAGAGAAGAATCGTCGCGGGCGTGACCCAGTACAACAGCAGCATGGCGATTGCGGCCTCAAGAAACGCTAACGGGGAGCGCATACCTCTCAGCCAGCCGCAATATGTTCGCGGAGCCCACCTGGCAAACCACGGCAGGCTCGTATCCAGCGTCCTGCCATCCGGAAAAATGGCGGGCAATTGAGAAGTTCCATCCCACAGGTGTTGCAAGAACAGATGAAAGCAGACATACAAGCCGAGCATCAATACCGGCCCGAAAAGATAAAACGGAATGAAAGGGAAGTCCGCCTGCAAACCGAAAAACGGCAGCGCCGGCGAATTGTTCAGAAGCTGCGCGTCGCTGGTTGTGAAAATGCGCAACCAAACCAGGGCTTGCAGCGCCAGCAGGGCCGCCAGCAGCCATCCCGCGCGCCGCGCCGCCTGGCCAATGTATCTCAATCCTTCCAGCGGTGAAGTGGATTCGGGAAGCACGGCGCCGAACAGGTTCGCCCCGGCGAACTGCGTGCTGACAAGTCCCGTGGCATGGCTGAGGATGGCCGCTTGAAGATTCGCTTGCTGGAACTGCGTGCCCAGCAGGTTAGTGTCCTGAAGGTTTGCCTGCAGAAGGCTTGCGCCGCGCAAGTCCGCCAGCATCAGGTCGGCGCGTTTCAGGATGGTCTTGTTGAGGATGGCGTCCTGGAGCCGCGCGTCGATCAGGTCGCAATCTTCCAGATTTTCCCTGGAAAGATCCGCCTGGATTCCGGAGTGACCTCCTGAATCCAGCCAATCTCCGTGCTGTTCGAGAATTTCCGCGAGGCCGCGGTTGGAAACAGGCGCGCTCCGCGAGACCTCGGGCAGGAATAGCTTAGTTTGTTCCGCGTCTAGCTTCACTATCCGACCTCGAACACGCTGCCGGGGACCCGAAATGCATTCGCTAGAGACACCGGAAGCACCCCGTCTGGCCAGTGAGAAATATTTCAGTAAGGGAGAGATCTTGAGCCGGGGCAGCGGATTGCGTCAACTGTCCGGAAGCGCAAGTCGTGTACAGGCGCACCTTACCTCTTACCGGGCTCCTGGGAACTGGGTCTTTGATCAGTCTAGGGGCATGACGCGGGAGGGGGCAAGGTGGCAGGGTAGCGCGGGTGCCTTCTCGGTCAAGGTGGCGCCAGCATTGAAGTAGTGTCCTAGATTTGGATAAGAGTCGGACTTCAGGAGGTCGGGGCTTCAGCCCCGACGAAGAGCATTGCCTAATCAGGGGTTTTAACCCCTGAAGCTTCAGGGGCTAAAGCCCGCATTCAAACGTAGTGTGAATGTCCGAGCTGAAGCTCGGACCTCCGAAGGAAGGAAACTTCCGAATTAGGACAGCACCTCATCCTCTATTGCTGTTGAGGTCCGGGCCGCTGCTGGAAGACGCCGCCGGGAAACTGTCCGGGTTGCGGACCAACGCCGGGCGATGCGGGCGGCTGCCCAGGTTGAGGCCCAACGCCGGGGGAAATGGGCGGCTGTCCGCCTTGGGGAGGGCCCACCGGGGGAGGTTCTTGCCCATTGGGTTGCGAGGCAGGTACCGCCGGAGTTGCCGGTTCACCGCGCCCCGCATAGAGAGCGGGCATATCGTGAGGCAGCAAACGCAGGGCGCGCGGCGTGACCAGGATGAGGATCTCGGTCTGCTGTGAAGTTGTCGAGTTCTCGCCGGTCAGAGACCCGACACTCGGCACGGTGGAGGTCCAGGGCAAGCCGGTGATGGCGCGGGCTTCGTTGTTCTGAATAATTCCGGAGAGGACCGAAGTTTCATCTTCCCGCAAGCGCACGGTTTGGTCGATGGAGCGATTGCTGAGGACGGGAATGCCGTTGACTGAACTGCCGGTCAGGCTCTTGACATCAATTTCCAGGTGCAGCGTGGCTTCGTTGTTGCCATGAAGGCGCGGAGTGGCTTTGATCTTCAAACCCAGGTCGACATAATCGGCCGAAGGATAGGCCGTCTGGTTGGAGGAGGTGGTGGAAGCGGAAACCGAATTGAGCGTGACGGTCACACTGTTCGAGGTCTGGTTCACCACCACGGCGTCCGTCGCCGCGTCTCCGTTCAGGTCCGCGGCGGCGACGGCCACGGGAGAATTTCCGGTGGGCAACGAAATGGGCGCGTTGAATGTGCCATCTCCATTGCCAACCAGAATATCGAAATTGTTGTCGGATTGGTTGGTTACGACCAAGTCCGGGTTTCCCTCACCGGTGAAATCCGCGGCAGCGATTCCGGCGGGTCCGGATCCGGCGTTGAATTCGGTGTGCGTGGGAAAAGTTCCATCCCCTATTCCGGGCATGATGGAAATTGTTCCGGGGCTGGCGCCCTGATTGGCGACCGCAAGATCCTGAATTCCATCGCGATTAAAATCCGCGACAGTGATGCCCGCGGGGCCGGCGCCGGTCGTGTATGCGACGCTCGGGGTGAACGTGCCCAGCGTTGCGGCTATCAAATCCGTGGTCTGAAGGAGAATGGAAACGGTGCCGTCCGCGGAATTCGTGACAGCCAGGTCCGGTCGCGTGTCCGCATTGAAGTTGCCGACGGCAATTGCTTTCGGCAGGACGCCGACCGGATAATCCGTTGCCGCGGCGAAAGTGTTCGTCCTGCTGCCTGTTCGGTTGTTCAGAAAAACGGAAACCGTGCCATTGACCGTTCCGTTTCCCTGGTTGACGACGGCCAGGTCCATGGTTCCGTCGCCGTCCAGGTCGGCGGCCAGCAGCGCCGCGGGCGCGACGCCTGTGGCGAAGGAGGAAGCCGCGGTGGCGGCGGCAAAATTTCCCAGCCCGTCGCCGAACAGAATCATCACGTCATTGTTGGACGAATCCGTCACGGCAATATCCAGATGGCCATCGCCGTCGAAATCGCCGACGGCGACGCCCGAGGGACTCGAGGGAATCGTGGAGGGCGTACCAGCCGGGAGCGTAAATCCAGGAATGGTAATGGGAGTCTGCGTGCCGAAGGATCCGTCACCGGCTCCCAGCAAGATGGATATGGTGCCATTGGTTGTGCCGTCGCCGCGATTGGCGACAACCAAATCCGGAAAACCGTCGCCGTTAAGATCCGCCACAGCCAGGGCAACCGGCGCGGTGCCCACGGAAAAATCCGTCTGAGGGAGCTGCCCCGCGAGGATTCCGGCGGAGAGGGCCGTCGAACCCACGTTGAAATTCGCGGAAAGCAAACCGAAATCGACGGGGTAGCGGTCGCCCACGAAAAATGTCGCGGGTTTTCCATCCTGCGCGCGCAGCAGAATGCGCTGGGCGCTGCGCACGGCGCTGAGCGTCTGGCTGAAATCCGCACTGGCGCCGGGCACGGTGGCGAGAAAAATGGATTGGCCACCGCCGAAAGCAATCACTGGAGGAAGCACGGAACCCAATCCTCCGGTGGAGGTTCCGAGGGCGCTGACGCTGCCGAAAATGGATTGAATGACCGTAAGTAATGTTCCGTTATTTTGCGCATCCTGAAGCTGCTTGATCTGGGTGGGGCTGAGCGTAAACACGGTGGACGACGTGGGCGGCGTAATTCCCAGCTTGTGCGCGGCATCGCGGTTCAGCTCGAGAATTTCAATCTCGAGCATGAGGTCGCCGTGCGGCTGCTCGATTTGCTGGAGAATGGCTTGAGCCAGCGCGACGTTTTGTTCCGTGCTGCGGACGGTGAGAGTGTGCGAGGCGGTGTTGAGCTCTGTCCGGGTGATTCCTGTCATCTCGCGGAGCATGCGCACTGTCTCGTTCATCTCGTCGGTAGTGACCGATGCGGGCAAGACCATGGTCTTTTCGACCACCGCGGCATATTGCCGTTGGTTTTGCGGGGTGTCCGAGGTGACGAACAAAGTATGTTGGTCGGCTACGCGCGTGAACGTGTCTGTCTGGCGGGAGAGCACCATCACGGCCGTCTCGAAATCCACTTTCGGGGCACGGAAGCGCAGTACCCGGTCGGGCAAATCTCCGTCAAACACGACGGTCACGCCGAATTGCCGGCCAATTTCATCATAGGCGCCGCGCATCGTGCCGCGATAATCAAAATCCGCCGTTCCTGGTTTGGGATTTAATCGCGGAAGGCCCGCCAAGCGCGGCCTTTTATCCGGCTCAATTTCGAGCGCATCGGAAGACAATTCCGCCAGGCGTTCCCGCGCCACGCCGTAGTTGGGATCAATCTGCAAGGCCTGCGACAGCAGCGCGCGCGCATCGGCGATATTTCCCGCCAGCGCCTGGCGTTCGGCCGAATCGACCAATCCCTGAATCAGTTGAAATCGCGCGTGTTCCTTGAGGATCGAATATTGGCGGACCGTGGGAGCATAGGTGGATGCTTCGGAATAAGCGGCGTAGGCCGTTTTCCAATCGGCGGACTGCTCGGCGCGCCGGCCTTCCTGAAAAGCTTTCTGCGCGCGGTTCTTGTCGGGACGGGGAGAAGGGTTTGGCGTTGCAGCCTGCGGTGGTGAAGCGGGCGCCTGCGATTGCGGGCTGGCCAAGGGTGTCAGCAGTAAAGCGGAAAGAGCCATGACAGCGACGCATCGGGCAACGATAGCCCAAAGGCCGAAAAGCCGGACAAACAGCAGACGACAGGAAGTCTTGGGCATGGCTAAAATCATGTAGATGCATATTCTACCGTTAGAGAAGCAGGGAAGGCGGTAGAAACTTGACCGAGAGTGACGGGACGTGTACACTTGTATTTCCAGTTGCGAATGAGTTGCAACTAGAAGAGGCCCCCCACTTTTGGGGCCTTTACTGGGTGCGGGCTCTGTTTGGGGCCTGTGGGAAAAGGATCAACGTTTGCTTTCCTCATTTCTGATTGCATTGCGCGAAGGTGTCGAAGCCGCCCTGGTCGTCGGCATCGTGCTAGTGTATCTGAACCGCACGGGCCGCGCCGCGCAGGTGCGCTGGGTGTGGGGAGGCGTGCTTGCCGCGGTCGTATCCAGTCTGGGCGTGGCCATCGCGCTGGAGCGCTTGCAAATCAATGCGGACGGATTTGAAGGTCTGCTGCTGCTGGTTGCGGCTGTTTTTGTCGTGACCATGATCATCTGGATGAATCGCGTCGCGCGGCACCTGAAAAAACATATCGAAGAGCGCGTGGAAAATTTCGCGGCGAAGAGCGATTTCTCCGCGGGACTCGGCTTGGCCGTGTTTGTGTTTCTCATGGTGGTCCGCGAAGGCGCCGAACTGGCCCTGATTCTGCGCGCCGTGGAGATGTCCAGCGAAGGCCTGGCGGTGTGGATCGGAACGACCCTGGGGCTTGGCGTGGCCATCGCCGTGGGATGGTTCTTTTTCCAGGGCACGCTGAAAATTTCGCTGGGCAGATTTTTCGCAGCCACCAGCACGATTCTGGTGCTGGTCGCGATACAACTCGCGCTGACGGGAATCCATGAATTGAGCGAGGCCATGTGGCTGCCATCGAGCCGCTTGGAAATGGCTTACGTCGGCCCGATCGTGCGGAATGAAGTTTTCTTTTTCGCCGTGATTTTGGGCGCCGCGGCGTTACTGGTGCTTCGCGAATGGATGGCTGCGCGCAGCCGGACTAGCGACGCGGTGACTGACGCCGCCGAACGGCGCCGCCTCGAATGGGAGCGCCGCAAGCAGCGCCGCTGGGCGTTTGCTTCAGCGTTTACTTGCACGGCCGTGATCCTGATTCTTGCCGCGGAGTTCGCCTACACGCGCGTGACGGCGACGACGGTGGCGCGCGCGATCCAGGCGGATGGCAGCGTGGTTCGTATTCCGCTGGCCGAAGTGAGCGACGCGAACCTCCATATTTTTAGCGTCGATGCAAACGGGACGTCTGTGAGATTCCTGGTGATTCGCAAGCCGAATGGAAGCTGGGGCACCGCTCTCGATGCCTGCCTGATCTGCGGCACCGCGGGTTACCGCCAGGAAGGGTCCAACGTCATCTGCAACAACTGCGCCTCGGCCATTTATATTCCGACGATTGGTGAAGCGGGCGGATGCAATCCAGTCGGCGTGCCGTCGCGCCTGGAGAATGGCACCCTGGTGATCGACGTTCCAGCGCTTGCGGAAGCCAGGAGCCGGGTGTCTCACTAGAATGTATCGCGGAAATTGATCTGGAATTTATCCACAAATTCCGTGCGATCATTCCCTTGCTTTCAGGAATGAGATTTGGGGCCGCCGCGGAAAATCCCCGGGTCTGATCCCTCGTTTTTGCTCGGGACAGGCGACCCGGGCTAAAGCAATTGTGAGGTCCAGGAGCTGTAGCCCGCCTCTTCAGAGGCGGGGATTTTTGCGCGGGTACGCAACGTG
>Ga0316628_100002701_pt1 | contig 13297 bp, 6 predicted proteins | sample OWC_Aug_M2_C1_D5_FD_207648 | JGI IMG/M metagenome (GOLD analysis project Ga0316628, IMG submission 207648) | Wetland soil microbial communities from Old Woman Creek delta, Ohio, United States - OWC_Aug_M2_C1_D5_C | ecosystem: Environmental > Terrestrial > Soil > Wetlands | place: USA: Ohio... | reverse complement strand
GACTTGGGCGGGAGTGAAGGATTTATCGGCGCGCCGGGCCAGGGCCAGGGTCTTTCGGACGGCCGCCTGGGCCGCCATGAGGTAATCGTCGGGATTCTGGCGGGCCAGGTTGGGATTCTTCGGGTCAAGGATGATTCCATCCTGTCCGGACGGATAAGCGAAGACCACGGTCGCCGTCTCCCGGCCGCTGCGGACATCGACGAGAAGCGCCCGGACCGTGTTCGTCCCGAAATCAAGGCCGAGGCTGTATTTCGTTTTGTTCGACATGCCGGTTCCCCTTTTCGAATAGGAATACGGGCGGCCCAGCGCCGGAAGGGATATTTAATGGAAAATAGGCCATTTTGTCAAGCGTTAACGTTAACGCAAGCGGTTTTTGGCGGATATTAAAGGAAATAATGCGAAAAGTGGCTCCCCCTCCTGAACGTTCTGTTTCCCCGGGAGCTTTGGAAACGAGGCGATTGATTTTTCGGCTTGATGATATAAGATATATCAACCCCGTTGACCAACTCTCTTTTCGCGAGGAGGGCCCATGTCCGTTTCGCTCAAAAAATCCTTTGTCGTTTCGATCCTGTTTTTCCTGCTTGTTTCAGCCTTCGCCGGAGCGCAGACGGCCTTTGACGAAAGCATCCTCAGAAACCTCGAGTTTAGGAACCTCGGCCCGTTTCGGGCCGGCTCCTGGGTGACGTGTTTCGCCGTCCCGACCGTTCCGGCCCGCGAGCATCTTTACACGTTTTATGTGGGGGCCAGGAACGGCGGCCTCTGGAAGACCGTCAACGCCGGAACGACTTTTGAACCGGTCTTCGACGCCCAGGCTAAGCTGTCAATCGGCGATGTCGCCGTCGCTCCGACCGACGCTGATATCGTCTGGGTCGGGACAGGGGAGGCGGCCAACGCCCGGTCCTCCCATTCCGGCGATGGCGTTTACAAATCCACCGACGCGGGGAAGACCTGGAAGAACATGGGCCTGGCCGATTCGCATCACATCTCCCGGGTGATCATCCACCCAAAAAATCCGGATATCGTCTACGTCGCCTCGATGGGTCATCTCTTTACGACCAATGCCGACCGCGGCGTCTTCAAGACGACAGATGGAGGTAAGAGCTGGGCGAAAGTCCTCTACCTGGACGAGCGGATCGGCGTCGTCGACCTAGCCCTGGTCGAATCCGAGCCGGACACGCTTTACGCCGCGACCTACGAAAAAATCCGCTTGCCCTGGCATTATGAGCTCGGCGGCCCGGGGACGGGAATTTATAAGACGACCGACGGCGGGAAAAATTGGACCCGCCTGGGCGGCGGCCTGCCTACGGGCCGGATCGGCCGGATCGGGCTGGACGTCTACCAGAAGAATCCCAAGATCCTCTGCGCGGTCGTGGAAAACGGGAATCGCCGGGCCCCGACCGAGCGGGAAGCCGAGCAGGACAAGCGCCGCGGCGGAACGCCCCCGGCCCGGACGCTGGGCAACGAAGTCTTTCGAAGCGATGACGGCGGGGCGACGTGGCGCAAGATCAATACGGGATTCGAATCGGCTCTCAACAAGTCTCCCTACGCCTTCAACCAGCTCCGCCTCGACCCCAATGATCCGGACACTGTCTACATCACCGGCGTCTCGATCGCCTCGACCAACGACGGCGGGAAGACCTGGAAAGGGCTGGGCTGGCCGTCCGACGGAGTCATGCAGAAAGCGTTTGGAGATTGGCGGTGCATGTGGATCGACCCCCAGGATTCCAAACGCCTGATCTTCGGCAGCGACGGCGGCGTGAATATTTCCTATGATAGGGGCCTGACCTGCCATCATGCCTATAACCTCCCCCTGACCGAATTCTACGCGATCGGCGTGGACATGGAGGATCCCTACAACATTTACGGAGGCCTTCAGGACCACGACTCCTGGAAAGGGCCGTCCAACGGCTGGGCCGGAGAGATCAGCCTGGCCGATTGGGTCACCGTCGGCGGCGGCGACGGCATGTACAACTGCGTCGACCCGACCGATTCCCGCTGGCTGTTCAATAACCGCGAGATGGGGACGACTTGGCGTTTCGACCAGAAAAACGGGGTTCAGACCCTGATCACGCCGCGCCGGCCGGCCGGTTCCGCCGTCCTCCGGTTCAACTGGACGGCGCCCATCGCCCTCTCGACCCACAACCCGGCCGTGGTTTATACCGGCGCCCAAGTCGTGTTCCGCTCCGAGGACCGCGGCGATCATTGGAAGGAAATCAGCCCGGACTTGACGACCAACGAGGACGCCAAGCAGCACGGCGAGGGCTTCATCACTTTCTGCACGCTGACGACCCTGGCCGAATCGCCGGTCCAGGCCGGCGTGATCTGGACGGGAAGCGACGACGGCAAGGTCCAGGTGACCAAGGACGGGGGAGCGACGTGGCTCGACCGGACGGCCGCTCTGGCCGCGGCCGGAGCGCCTGCGAATTACTGGGTGAGCCGGGTCTTCCCTTCGCCCCACGCCGCCGGGACGTGCTTCGTTTCCAAAACCGGCCTGCGCCTGGACGAGTTCAAGCCGGTCCTCTGCAAGACGACGGATTTCGGCGAAACCTGGACTTCCATCGTCGGGAATCTTCCGGCCGGAAAGCCCGTCAACGTCGTCGTCCAGGACCGGAAGAACGCCGACCTCCTTTTCGTCGGGACGGAGCAGGGCGTTTACGTGTCGGTCGACGGAGGTAAAGGCTGGGTGCCTTTCAAAAACGAGATGCCCTGGGTCAAGGTCACGGATATGGTCATTCATCCCAGGGAAAACGACCTCGTCGTCGCCACCTACGGCCGCGGCGCCTGGATCGCCGACATTTCGCCGCTCCAGGAATGGAAGCCGGGCATCGCTTCCGAGGATGTCTACTTATTCTCTATCGAGCCGCGGACGCAGCGGGTCTACACCGTCGCCGGCAATTATCAGCTTCTCGGCGACAGCCATCTCTTCACCCGCAATGAGCAAAACGCCGTCATCATTCGTTATTTCCTCAAGGCCAAGACCGAAGGCCCGGTGAAGATCATCGTTAGCGACGCGGCCGGGACGGTCCTGGCCGAGATTACGGGGAAAGGCGAGGCGGGAATGAACACCGTTGCCTGGGGTATGCGTCTCCGGCGGCAGGGACAGCGAGCTATGGATTATGAGGGATTCGGCGGCGGGGGGATGGTCGATCCCGGCGAATACACGGTCAAGCTCGAAGCCGCGGGCAAGACGCTGACCGGGAAAGCCCTTATCCGTTATCGCCAGGGCTGGACGTTCGGCGCGGTACCGACGATTATTAAAAAATAGGGTCGTGATCGTCGCGAAGAGCTTGTGATACGGGAGGATGGGGGCGACGGGCGCTTATTTCTTGAGGGCGATGGCGATGGCGGCGATGATGATCGCCGTGATGAAAGCGACCAAGATCTGGATCCGCTTCTTCTTGAAATGGCATTCGGCCGCCTCTTCATCCAGGTAATAGCGGTCGTTCGAGACGCCGACAAGGATTCTATTCTTGATCAGGCGCTTGACGATGTGACGGTTTCTGACCCCGAGGGAGTCCAGGGTCATCGCCTGGCGCGCGTCGGTCGCACACTGGTCCTTGAATTTACGGATGATTTTCTTTTCGATCAGGTGAATGATGACTGCTTCTTCACCGGCCATCGGATCTCTCCTTCTTGATATCCTTATATACGGATATCCTGCCGGCGGGTTATGATCCCGCCGGCCTCAAGCCCGTCGCGGCGTTCTCGTCCGCTTGGACCGGACGATGGCATAGACGACCGCGGCGAGAGCCGCGACAATCACGATCGCGAGGACCGGCGTCAGGCGCTTGAACTGGATGATCAGCGGGGCGCTGAGGACCGAGACGAGGTTGATGACCTTGATCATCGGGTTGAGGGCCGGCCCGGCCGTGTCCTTCAGCGGATCGCCGACGGTGTCGCCGACGACCGCGGCCTTGTGCCCGGCCGAACCGCGCCCGCCGTAATTCCCGTCCTCGATCAGCTTCTTGGCGTTATCCCAGGCCCCGCCGGCATTGGCCATGAAGACGGCCAGCAGCTGCCCGGACAGAATGACCCCGGCCAGGAATCCGCCGAGGGCTTCGGCCCGGAGGGTCATCCCGACGATCAGTGGAGTTAAAACCGAAATGACGGCCAACCCGGTCAGCTCCTTCTGGGCGGCGGTCGTGCAGATCCCGACGGCCTGGCGGTAATCCGGTTTCACCGTTCCTTCCATCAAACCCGGGATCTTGAATTGGCGGCGGACCTCCAGGACGATGAGGGAGGCCGCCCGGGAGACGGCGTTGATCGCCAGGGAAGAGAAAAGCCAGGGAATCGCTCCGCCGATGAGCATTCCGATGAGGACGATCGGCTCGGAGATCCGGATCCCGGTCGTCAGCATCCGGGCCCCTTCGGAGACGCCCATCTGGGCTTGGACTTTGGAGACGTCGGTCAGGTAGGAGCCGAAAAGGGAAACCGCGGCGATGACGGCCGAGCCGATGGCCACGCCTTTGGTGATCGCCTTGGTCGTGTTGCCTACGGCATCGAGGTCGGCCATACGCTCCCGGGCCTCCTCCTCGAGGCCGGCCATTTCTCCGATGCCGTTGGCATTGTCGGCGATCGGGCCGAAGGAATCCATGGCCACGTTGTTGCCGGTCAGGGTCAGCATTCCGATGCCGGTCATGGCCACGCCGTAGAGGACGAAGGCGATCGGCTGGCCCCAGTAGATGAGGATGGAGGACAGGATCGTCCCGGCGATGACGAGCAGCGTCCAGACGGCCGATTCCATCCCGGTTGCCAGGCCGGAGAGGATGAGGGTAGCCGCCCCGGTCCGGGAGGACCGGGCGATCTGCTTCACCGGCTTGTATTTCGTGTGGGTGAAATATTTCGTCAGCTCGTCGATCCCCACGGCCAGGGCGATGCCCACGGCGACGGAGAGAAAGGCCCGCCATTCGCGCATGTAGAATGCGGCCAGGACGGCGAAGGCGGCCAGGCAGATGGAAGCCGAGCTGTAGAAGCCCTTGTTGATGGCCTTCATGGCGTCGTTCGGGCCGCCCTTTTTCCCTTTGACCAGATACGTCCCGATGATCGAGGAGAAAACGCCGATGCCGCGGACGAGGAGGGGAAAGATGATCCACTTGACCTGGCCGGTGATGGCCACGAGAGACAGGCTCAGGATCAGCCCGGAAACGATCGTGACCTCGTAGCTCTCGAAAATGTCGGCGGCCATGCCGGCGCAATCGCCGACGTTGTCGCCGACGAGGTCGGCGATGACCGCGGCGTTCCGGGGATCGTCCTCGGGGATGCCGGCTTCGACCTTCCCTACGAGGTCGGCCCCGACGTCGGCCGCCTTGGTGTAGATCCCGCCGCCGACCCGCATGAACAGGGCCAACAGCGTGCCGCCGAATCCGAAGCCGAGGAGGGCGTCCGGAGCGGCTTTCTGAAAAATCATGAAAATGATTGTTCCGCCGAGAAGGCCCAGCCCGTCGGTCAACATGCCGGTGATGGTTCCCGCCCGGTAAGCGATCTGCATCGCCTTGTCATAGCTTGTCCGGGAGGCGGCGGCCACCCGGACGTTGGCCTGGACGGCCATCCGCATGCCGAACTGGCCGACGAGGAGGGAGAACATCGCCCCGAGGATGAAGGCGGCCGCCCGGCCGAGGCCGATGAGGAGCTTGACCTTGTCGATGGACATCCCGGGAAAGCGCTCGATCGCCTCGGCCGAAGGCGGGACGACCGCGACGCTGAAGAACAAGGCCACGGTCAGGAGGGCGATCAGCGGCACAATTGTCTTCAGCTGCCGGTTCAAGTATTCGCCGGCGCCCTGCTTGATTGCTTCCCAGACCTCGATCATCCGGGGCGTGCCCTTGTCCTCGCGGAGGACGTTCCTCCGGAGGAACATGGCGTAAGCCAATCCGGCCAGGGCGATTCCGAGGACGGCCCAGAGGGCGATGCCTTCAAAAACTGTCGTTTGAATCATGGTCGTATGTCCTGGCTGGAATCAGCCGATCAACATGTCCCAGGAGCGGGGAATCGCTTTCGGGAACGTCCACAGGGAAAGGCCGTCCCGGTCGCCGACATAGAGACCGCCGACCGCTTCGTGGCGATATCCGACCCAGTCGCCGAAGGGGATATCGTTGAGGCATTCGCCGAAGACGATGCTCTTGGTTTTTTTCAAGGGATCGGACGAAAGCTGCGCCCGGGCGTCCTCGAAACGGCTGTCGGCGGCCAGCTCGGGCTGATCCGATTTCAGCTCGGTGAACATCAGCCGGCGGAAAATCTTCCCCGGCCGGTGGGTCGCATACCAGGCGTATTCCTCGGGCGTGAGATTCGTCATCATCAACATCTGGATGGGAGCCAGGATCATCAATAGCCGCGGCGTCCGGCCGGCCGGGGCGGGGCGGTCGATCGCCCGGGCGACCTGTTCGGTCGTCATCTCCTCGTGGCAGCCGTGCTTGATGTATTCGATCAGACGCTGCGGAGCGGCGAGGGGCAGAATCGCTCCGCCGCCTTTGTTCAGGTAGACGCCGCGGTAGGCGGCCAGGGGCGTGACGTTGAAGCCGTCGTTGGACAAGGCCGTCTTGGTCCGCTTTCCGGAGCGGACGGCGGCCAGGGCGGCCACGGCGTCGCCGTTCGCGTCGCGCCAGCCGCCTTCCTCATAAAAACGGAAGGCCGGCCGGTCGTCTTCCAGGGCCAGATCGATCATGATGGTCTTGCCGCGGAAATGCTTTCCGGAGCCCGGGCTGCGATGCTTGGCGTATCCCTCGACGCCGAGGCTCGTGGCCGTCACGCTGCCGTTGGGGATGTTGAGAATGAGACTGATTTCGCCACCCATGGGAACTCCTTTTTCTCTTCCGCTTATGATATATCGTCAGATTGTCGAAAAGCAGACGACAGATTAATCTTCACCCGGCTGAAAGTCAAGAATCCTTACCGTGTTCGATGAAGGCGAATTCCTTGAAGTCTATCCGATGGGTGGAAAAGCGGGAGAAAAAAGATAGAATAGGTTCTTCAGCGCCCGGTTCGGAGGAGGCCCGCCATGTCCCGTCGCCCGTTCATCGCCGGATTCCTGTTCATCCTGCTTTCGGCCGCGTTGCTTGCCGGAACGATCCCGACACCCGAGAAATTCTTCGGCTTTCCCATCGGGGCCGAGAAAAAGCTCGCCCGCTGGGACAAGATCGTCGACTACATGCGGCTGGTCGACAAGGCCTCGGACCGGATGATCCTGGAGGAGCCGGGAAAAACGACCGACGGGAATCCCTTTCTCCTGATGATCATTTCCTCTCCCTCCAATCTCCGCAATATCGAGCGCTACCGGCGGATCAACCGCAAGATCTTCGATCCGCGGACGGTCTCCTCCGAGGCAGAAGCCGAACGGCTCGCCCGTGAGGGAAAGATTTTCGTCCTCGTTTCCTGCAGCATCCACGCTTCCGAGGTCGGGGCCACCCAGATGTCGGTCGAAGCCGTGCACCGCCTGGCGACCGACGATTCCCCCGAAATCCGGAAGATCCTCGACAACGTCGTTCTCCTTCTTGTTCCCAGTCTCAATCCCGACGGCCAGATCATGGTGACCGACTGGTACAACAAAACCCTCGGAACGCCATACGAAAATTCTGCGATGCCCTGGCTTTACCAACGGTATACCGGCCACGACAACAACCGGGACGCTTTTATGTTCACCCAGGTGGAGACCCGACTCCTCGGCAAGATCCTGTATCACGACTGGCTGCCCGAAGTCTGGCTCGACGAGCACCAGATGGGCAATTCCGGCGCCCGTCTCTTTGTCATGCCGGCCAACGACCCCATCAATCCCAATGTCGATCCGCTTATCTATCGATATGCCGGGATTCTCGGCTACGCCCAAGCCGCCGCTCTGGAACGGGCGGGGAAAACCGGAATCATCACAGCCGACACATACACATATTGGTGGGAAGGGGCCATGGGCTGGACCGGTTGGTGGCACAACATGATCGGGATGTTGACCGAGGCGGCTTCGGTTCGGACGGCGACTTCGGTCGACCAGGAAAAAGCCGATCCCAAGGCTCCGCCGGTGGCCGTGGCCCCGGCCGTACGCGGTGAGCGGGGCGGGCGGGGCGAGGTTCGCGACCCTAACCGGCCGATGCCGGCCCCCCGCGATATCCAGTTCCGGTCCCAGTACCAGCGTCCCTGGCTGGGCGGCCGATGGACGCTCCGCGACATCGTCGATTACGATTTCATCGCCACCTTCGGCCTCCTGGAATCCGCAGCCGACCTGCGGAGCCAGATTCTGAAATCGATTTATCTGGCCGGAAAGCGCCAGGTCGAAGCCGGGCGGGCGGGAGATCCCTACGCCGTTGTCGTCCCCGCGTCCCAGCACGACGGCCCGACGGCCGTCAAGCTTCTGCAAACCCTTGCCTTGGGCGGAGTGGAAATCCATAAGGCGGCGAAGCCGTTCCAGGCGGACGGGAAGGACTACCAGGCCGGCGACTACGTCATCCTGATGTCCCAGCCGTTCCGGGCGTACGCCAAGGACATGCTCGAGCCTCAGGACTATCCGAAAATTATTCCGGCCCCGGGAATGCAGCCGAGCCCGCCATACGACGCGGCTGGCTGGTCGCTCGGCATGCAGATGGGCGTCGAAACCGTTTTTGTCAAAACGCCCTTCGAAGCCGATTTGAAAAAGCTCGATATCATCGCCGTTCCCCCCGGCAAGGTGACCGGATCCGGGTCGGCTTATCTTATCGGTCATGAAACCAACGATTCGCTCGTCGCGGTCAACCGGCTTCTCAAAGCCGGCGCCGAAGTCCGTTGGCTGACCGAGTCATTCGAAACCGGCGGAAAAACCTTCGCTCCGGGGGCCATCGTCGTGACGGGCGGCTCCGATTTGGACCGGTTGGTCGGCCCGGTTGTCCGCGATCTAGGGATCGAGGCCTTGGCCTTGCCGGCCGCGCCCGCCGCTCCGGCGATGAAGATCCGGGCGCCGCGGACGGGCCTTTTCCAACCTTGGGGCGGCAACATGGACGAAGGCTGGACCCGTTGGGTTCTGGAACAATATGAATTTCCCTACCGGACGCTCCATCCCGAGGACATCCGGTCGGGCGCGGGATTGAAGGATCTCGATGTTCTCATTTTCCCCGACATGGGCCTTCCCCAGATCCTGGCCGGGCAGGCGGCTCCGAATACCATGCCCGAGTATAAGGGCGGGGTCGAAGAAACCGGATTGGCCGCTCTTCGCGCCTTCGTCGCCGGGGGAGGCACGATCATCACCCTGGGCCGGAGCACCCAGCTGGCGATCGATAAATTCGCCGCTCCGTTCCGCGACGGCCTTCAGGGCTTGAACCGCGAAGCGTTCTTCTGTCCGGGCTCCGTCCTTCGGGCCCTCGTGGACAATGCTCTGCCGATCGCCTACGGGATGCCCGCTGAAACCGGCGCCTATTTCTCCAATTCGATGATCCTGGACGCGGCCCCCGCCTTCGACGCCCCGCCGAGCGCGGTCGCCCTCATGTTCCCGAAGGACAAGATCCTCATGAGCGGCTGGCTCCAGGGAGAATCGTATTTAGCCGGAAAAGTCGGAGCGGCCGAGGTCAAGGTCGGGAAAGGACGGCTCGTGCTCCTGCCTCTTCGCATCCAGAACCGGGCCCAGACGCACGGGACGTTCAAGCTGCTCTTCAACGCGATACTATCGTCGGCCTCAGACTAGTCCTACTTCCCGCCCTTGACCAGGTAGGTGTCGTACCACTCGAGCATCCGGCGGTACATGTCCTTCCGCTCGTCATTGGTGTTCGGGCCGCCGTGGGCCCCGTCCCGGTAGTTCAGCCAGACGCATTTTTTCCCGAGGCGGCGGAGGGCGACGAAGATCTCCTGGGATTGGACGGCTTCGACGTTCGGATCGAGGTCGCCGGTGATGCAGAGCAGCGGCGTCTTGATCCGGTCGGCCTGGAGGATGGCCGAATGAGCCAGGTACCGTTCCGGATACTCCCAAAGCGTGCCGCCGAGGCGGTCCTGGCTTTTTTCCGGGGCATGGGTATTCCGCACGCCCAGCCGGGGGCTCTGGGTATAGAAGCTCAGGAGGTCGACTTTCCCCGAGTTGTTGATGGCCGCCTTGAACCGGTCGGTCTGGGTGATCAGCAACACGGTCGCGTAGCCGCCGTAACTCGTGCCCTGGATTCCCAGCTTGTCCGGGTCGGCCACTCCCATGTCGATGACCTTGTTGATCGCTGCTAAGGCGCCCTTGGCCCAGGCCTCGCCGGGATACCCGATGACCAGGTTGACCGAAGGGTGGAGGACGGCATATCCGGCCGAGTTGAAGATATTCAGGGTCGCGCTGAATCCGTTGTCGAAATAGGATTCGTAGACTTCCGTGATGAGGGGATATTTCTTTCCTTTTTCATAGTTGGCCGGGTAGTAGAGAACCCCGTAGAGGGTTTTGCCGTCCGCGTCCCGGTAGGAGATAAGCTCGGTCCGGCTTAAAGCTTTATCCCGGAGCTGGGGATTGAGATCGGTGAGCTTGACCGGATTTTGGAAGTCCGCGCCGGCGGAGAAAAGCTCGTCGGGATGATCGCCGTCGGATTCCATATAGAGGAAGCGGCTCCCGTCTTCCGACATCCGCCACCGGGAATAAAGCCGGGAGGAGCGGACGAGGTCCGACATCGTTTTTGCCCGGAGGTCGAGCTTGACCAATCCCCGGTCGTAGCGGTTTGCGGCCGACGTGCCGAAATAGACGAATCGCCCGTCCGGGCTCCAATCGACGAGCTGGAGATTCGGCCGGTCTTCCTCCTTCTCGGGAAGCTCGGTGATCATCTCCTGCGTTCCGGAGGCGACGTCGATCAACCAGTACTGGCGGGGCGGATCGGCGGGCTTGGCCGGCTTGTCCTTCGCCTCTTCAGGCTGCGGGCGCGTGCTTGTGCAGAGGAGGAGCTTGCCGTCCGGGGAAAAGCGGCTGACCGCGAAGGTCCGCTTTTTCTTTGCTTCCGGCGCTTTATCCCCGGCCGGTTTTTCGGCCGGCTTCTCGGCCGGCTCTTTTTCTCCCGTCAGCCGGCGCGGCTCCTTGTCCTGGAGGCCCATAACGAAGACGTCGCCCTTGTCGGCGTAGGCGAACAGGTCGTTGTTTTTCATCCAGGTCAAAGACCGGGGCGCGGCGGCGGGCTTGAGGAGGACGCGCGGCGTCCCGCCGGCGAGAGGGACGATCTCGAGCTGATTGCTTGTCCCGCGGATGACGTCGTAATTCGTCTTTTCGGTGACGTCCCGCTCGAACACGAAGGATTTCCCGTCGGCGGTCACCCGGAAATTTAAAAAAACGGTTTCGGGGAGAATCTCCGCTATTTTTCCGGTGGCGATTTCTCCGACCACGGGAATCGCCAAGTTGGTCCGGCGGCTGACTTCGTCCCAGGGCAGGAACGGCTTTTCCGAATCGAAAATCCGGACGGAATCCGTGGCCGCCGCGGCGAAAGCCTGGGCGCTCTTGCTCTCCCAGTCCGGCGCCCGGACCGTAAAGACCAGTCGAGTCCCATCTTCGGTCCAGATCAGGGGTGAATTGGCGGAAATGGGCTTTGCCGGTTTGAACGGGATCTTTTCCATTTGCCGGGTTTCCCTGTTCCAAACGGCCAGCTGGAAACCGGGCTTCCGGTAAATGAAGAAAGCCAGCTTTTTTCCGTCCGGCGACCAGGCCGGCGCCCGGTACTGCTCTTTCCCCGGGAAAACCTTGACTTGGGCTCCGGTCGCCGTATCCAGAATGATCAGGTCGGCCGGCTGAACGACGACATAGGTCGGATCGCCTGAGCGCTTGTTGTCCGACGGAACTCGATCCTCGGTCCGGCTCAGGGACGCGGCCGCCCAGCGGCCTTCCCGGGTCCAGTCTTCGACCCGCAGGGATGCGATCTTGAAGTAATCGTCGATCGTGAACGAGGACGGAGACTGGGCCGGCAACGACCCGGAGCCGAGAGCCATGATGAGAGCCGCAAAAAGGGACAGGACAACGAGTTTAACGGGACGCGTCATTTGACGATCTCCTTCTAATCAGGTTCGGACGTATCGGGCGGTCCAGGAAATGATCTTGTCGCTTTCGGCCGAAAGAGTGACCCGGACAAGCCGCCCGTCCCGGTCGATTTTTTCGACCCCGGCTCCTTCGGCCTCGACCTTGTCGAGGAGATAGCCGTCCGGTTCCGTGAGATAAAGCACGTAGGAATCCCCGGGGATCGCCCGGCTTTTGCCGGTGAGCATTCCGCCGTCCCAATGGACGCTTTCCAGGTCCGGGCCTCCGCCGGTGACGTGCCGGTTGGTGGCGATGACCTGGGGGCCCGGCTTCCGTTCCCGGATGATGAAGGCCTGAGAGCGGAACCTTGGATCGAGCGGACCGGGAGCGAATACGGCGTTGACGCTCGCCACGAGCTTTTTCGACCAGAATTCGAAGACGTAATATTCTTTGGCCGGGTCCAGGCCGAGATCGGCCAGCCGGATCTCGGCGGCGTCGCCGCCCGTCCGGCCGAGGACCAGCCAGTTTTCAAACGGCCGGTCGATTTCCAGCGAATAAAGGAAGCACGACGGCGTGTAGCCGGCGTCAAAGGGCCGCGGGCCGCTGCCGCTGACTTCGGCGTCCGCTTTCTCGATCAGGGAAGACCGGGACGGGTCGACGTCGTAGACCTGGCCGGGACGGGTGAAGAGCACCGGGGCGGTCCGCCGGGCGGGCTCGACCGCCTCCGTTCCGTAAAGGGCGGGCTTGTCGGTCAGCATCATCAGGGACCCGGTGAGAGTCGTGACCAGCGTCGAACGGTAGCCGTCTGCATCGAGCTCGATATGATCCGGGTCGTTCCGCCAGACGACGTTGTTGAAGGAATTGAACTGGGACAGCCCGGCATAGGCGAATCCGTCGTCCCCGATCCGGCAGGCGTCGACAAGCCCGGCCAGCTCCGGCCGAATGCCCCAGCAAGCTAGGAGGAAGCTGTCTCGGCCGATGGCGTCCCGGACGGTCTGGACATACCGGCGGAAGGCGGACACCGGATCGACTCTTTTTTTCTCGAAGTAGTCCCGATTGGCGTTGTATCCCTCGTAGCGGAGATGCCGGAGGGCGTCGAGCTTGAAATACTTCCAGCCTTGCCCCACGAGGCCGCGGTACAGCGGCTTGACCATCCGGTCGAGGGCGGCGGGGATCGAGGCGTCGAGGATCCAGCCGATCCAGTTTCCCTTGACCGGCGTTCCGCGGGCGTCCCGGACGAACCATTCGGGATGCTCCTTGACCGGGGGAAAATCCAGGACCGAGGCGGCCGTCCAGATGCCCGGGACGAGGCCGCGCTTTTTGATCGTTTCGACGAGGAAGGGGAGGCCCTTGGGGAATTTGGCGTTGGGGTTGAGCCATTTCTCCGGGGCG
>Ga0316628_100002700_pt1 | contig 13297 bp, 23 predicted proteins | sample OWC_Aug_M2_C1_D5_FD_207648 | JGI IMG/M metagenome (GOLD analysis project Ga0316628, IMG submission 207648) | Wetland soil microbial communities from Old Woman Creek delta, Ohio, United States - OWC_Aug_M2_C1_D5_C | ecosystem: Environmental > Terrestrial > Soil > Wetlands | place: USA: Ohio... | reverse complement strand
TATATCCCCACATGATTTTATTCGTCATCTCGTTTGTACCAAACCCCTATTACCTGACGGTGGGGCGTAAGACCATAACCGCCAAGCCGACTCTTCAGGGGTGGCCCCTTGTTTGGCCTGTTCATACCCGTAAAACTGCTGTTGTGCCGTCGGGCCGATGCGATTAAAATACTGAGCCGAGGGATTAGTTAATTCAGGTATGCCCGTCATGTTTGTTGGACTCCAGCCAGGGATTGTCGCCCCTGCGGAAAGTCCGTAGTCCTGCCCCATCAACGGAAGCATCCACGGTTGAATAACAGGTGCTTGCCCAGATGCGGCGGCGTACTCAAGCCATGAACGGGGTTCGGCGGCGAGGTTAGATAAATAATTTTTCTGTTCCTGCGCCAACTGTTGCCCCCACTGTTCCCGTTCCCACGCCAGTTGAGCATTTTTATAAGCGGTATCGGCTTCTAATTCTTGTCTGCGTAAAGCCAATTCTTCTTCGCTTAATCCTTGTTCATAAGCGAGTTGTTTTAATTGCAAATCAATATTCGCTTGGTCGGCGGGTGATATGGCATTACTGTAGACATCGGTTGTTGTATCGGTGGTATCTGTGAGATAATTTTCGGGGTACAGTTTGCCTGCCCACGGATTAACTCTTTGAGTCGTAACCCACGGCGTAGTGATGTTTTTAACTAATCCCGTAGATTGTGTAGGTTGAATATAATTCGGCGCAGGAGTATTCGCCCAATCGGTAGTAAACGGCACAGTTCGCCCCATAGACTGAGGGCTTGAAGTAATCCCTGTTTTGGGTTGTGCATTTAGTTTGTATTGTACTGGTGAAGTTTTCCCGCTAAACCAATCCGCTATCGTATTCCAAATTGCCATTTCTATACCTCGCTCTCAAGTTTCTGAACTTCGGCAAGTGATTTATTGAATATGAGTTTGTCTAGGGGTGTATCACCGCCCTGCCCGTAAACCTGTCCCAAAAGTTGAAAATCCAATGGAGTAAATTCCTCATACTTTTTGCCCAATAATGCCTCTGGACTGCCAATTTTTTCTAACGGCTCGATATGCTCAGCAATAAATTCATCGGCGGCTTTCATTTTCAGGTCAATGACTTCTTGCGTGATTTTGGTCAGAGTTGTTGGTTTCATCTGTTACCGCCCCCGCCTTGCCCCTGTTGGTTAGGGGAAATCTGACTCCGATTTTGCTTTAGTTGATTTTGAATTTCTCCAGCACTACCTATCGGGGGGACTTCCCTAATAGGCGGAATCATCTGTCTGGGTACACCACCTTGCGACTGCCCCATCGGTTGCCCCGCAGGTAGGGTAGTCGGGGGCAGACTGGTTACACCTTCAGCCGCACTTCTCATTGCAATCGCCTTGGCCAGTATACCCCCGACATACTGTGACACCATCATTTGAATATTGGGGTCGTTCTTTAACTTCTCTTTTTCAACTTCAATCTCCATAGCCAATGGATCAACGTTAGACATCTGTGTTCTCGCCCATTGTGGAGTTACTATTCCAGCCGCCACCAATCTCTCCATATCGTCATGTCGTCTATATTCGTCTTCTTCTGAAATCGGCGCAAACTCGACATAACAGGTAAACGGCTCTTTCATTTTGTCTTTCTTGATTTCGACATCAAAAGTATCCGTGGGAGTTTTCGCCCAGACCCTAATATCGCCAGGGACGACATTTTTCATCAACCTGGCGCAATTCGTTAAAACTTTCGCCGTGCCGTTCTTAAACGCTTCCGTACTGTACTGATACCTTGCGCCAGCCTCAGCTAAAACTAATCTTCGGTCAGCACCAGACCTTACACCCGTTTCTCCGAGTCCTCGTACAGACCGTGGCGCAGCGTGGGCAGCAATGGCATCTTGAGTTCGATATTGATGTGCATTAAGGGCTTCGGGCGGAACTTTAGAAACCATTTCCTCGACCGTGACATCTGGGGGTAATCTATTCGCTACGCCGTACTTCTGGCTAATCTCAGTAACTAACGCGGCGTTCTTCCCTGATACGACTAAGTACGGCCATGCAGCCTTTTTAAGCACAATATCGTTGGCGGAATAATTCCTGGATTCTGACACCAAGAGGTCGAACATATATCTCAAAATCCCGACATATCTTTTCTGCGGGCCACCATCGGCAGACATATTCCCTAATCCAGAATCAATCAAGACATACGGGATAAAGCCGTATTTGTGTTTCACCACACCACCCTTGACCTTCAAGATTGGTTCGCCGTCTATTAGGTCGCATCTGTAGGTATCATCCCAATACGAAATATAAGTTACCTGCTGGTCTAGTTTTTTACCTTCGGGATTCGACCAATGCGGCCATCTCTTAGATGCGTCAAAACACATCCTCGACTGTTCTTCGATGACAAACTGTCTACCGCCATAAGACGGGTCGGGCATGATGCAATTCGGGTTTATGGCCTGAATAATTATCGGGATTGATTGATGCGTTTGAGATTGCCATTCCTCGATTCTCTCAGCATAATCGGATTCGTTTTCACCCTCGTTTTGTTCGGGTTTGTCTATCCACCTGTCGGCATCCCAGACAGTCTTGAAAACCGCAAGTCCGTGCATGGCAAAATGTTTAGCCGCAACTCTCCACGGAGAAATATCGGACTCGACATTGGTTCGGTGAATCACTCCCAGATAAAACTTCCGCATCATCTCCTGTTCTTCGATAGAAGTCGCAGATGTTCCCTTTTTGTTCACAAAGACACGGGCGTTATCAATGTCAATATGGTCTACAAAAGTGTCCACCATATCCCGTGCGGTCGGGAGAACGATTCCCTCATTGGCAAACTCATCGGGGAGTTCTAGTTTTTCGGCAAAGTCCAGTTCGTAATATTTCTCGTCATCCTCAAATTTCTTCCAAATCTTTTTATAAGTATCCCTGCATTTAGGGATTAGTTCGTCTTTTATTTCTTCAACTGTGGGTTTGCCTTTATTCATTAACCTCTCCGAAGTCTTTTAGTAGAGATTGCCAAGTGGGGTCTTTAATAATACAATCAATATACATATCTTCTTCATAGTCGCCCACATGCTGTATGGACTCCATGTTTTTTAATAGATTATGTATGTATTTCAATAACTCCTTTTGGGCTTCTTCCCATATAATTTTTATGGGGTCATCCTTATATAAGACTTTATATTCATCTGGTAGGTAATGGAATTTAAGGATATATGCCAGTTTATTTTCAGGTATCAATTCGTAAGATTTATTCACCATCTCCTCCTAAGTTTGCCTCGACCAAAGTGTAAAGTTTCAATCGGTTTTAGACTTCCTTCTGCTGTATGTACCTCGTCTTTCTTCAACCAACCTATCCCGACACACATCGGATAATCGTCATTCCGCCCGCCCATCGCTTCTATCCGCCCTTCCTTCGCCACATTTCTAATCACATCAAAAAACTGTTTTAATCCAACTAGGTTGTAAATCACAATCTGTCTATTGTTTATCGCTGGGATGAGTTCACCCCACAGGATTCCTCGCGATGATCCTTGTGTATCGAATCCCACCTTAGTTTTTTTCTCGTCTCTGTAGCCGAAATTCTTATAACCTAAGTTTTGCGCCGTTAAAATTGTTGCCGCACCCCAGTCGTTTGATTCGATATACCACAACGGATTCTTGTAAATTTCCAAAAGCCTAACGGAGTGCATCGCCAGTTCTTCGGGCGGGATAGTGTTGTTCAAAATATCCGCTACGATTTCGCCCGTTTTGACATTCATCACGGTAGTAACGGAATAATCTTTACCGACCCCGTGAGACGTATCCGCGGCAGCGATGAAGAATTGACCTAAGTTAAAATCCTTATAGATATGAACGATGTTGGAGTCTATACCATCGTGTATGACTTTGATGGGGTTCTTAACATCGCCCATCATTTCGTCTAGGGTTTTAAGGTTGAACGCCGAGACAGTTTGTGTCGGCCTTAACGCTTCCTCTATTGAGGCGGGGAAGCATTGTTCCATATAAAGTTCAGGTGTAAGCCCCTCTAATTCTTCCGGGGGAATATTTTTTTTCTCGTTCTCATACCAGTCTTTATCACGGCCTGGCCTGGCGTGCCACGGCGTAAAAATGGGGGTGAAACCATTTGTACCCGCCAAAGCTTCACGAAAAATAGACTTCGCTAGGGTGCTTGGTTTCTTTTTGTTTACCGTAAAGACTCCGATAAACTGTCCACCCGCTGAAATGGTCGGTTTAGCAGCCAGCCAGTTATCCACGGCGTAGGGGTGTTCTTCCCACTCATCACAGACGATTATTGAAAAGGTGAACGACACACCAGCGGCTTCTGTCGCAGCGAAGGCTTTAATCGAGGACATCATCACGGGAAAGCCAATCTCTCCGCCAGAGTCGGGTTGCATTTTCAGTTTCAGAAAGTCGGGTAGTTGGGAATAGACCCTTTTACACTTCCCTAAAAGTTCAAAAGCTTCTGATTCCCCCCTTGAGAAGAGTCCTATATTTGCCCCCTGATGAAACAGGGCGAACCAGAGAACATAAATTGCGATTAACCAAGAGGCCCCGACCTGGCGTGATTTGAGCCAGTCTATAAGGCGTTTATCAAGAAGGGTCTTGATAGCTTCTTTAATGTGCGTCCAGAGCTGGAAGGGGATAACCCCGCCAATATTCCCCCGTGTAGGGGCTTCAACGATTTTGCAGTATCTTAAAAATCTCAGGAATGAAACTTTACAGGCCTGCCGTTCAATCATCCTGAGTTTGCGGTCTTCGGGGGTACACTCTGATTCGGGTTTCCATGCCGCTATTGTTATCGCGTCTTCGATTTGCGTCTCCCGAATTTGACTTTATCTTTTGCCATCTGTTCTAAAACCCATAGCCACGCCTGTCCGTCGAGGTATGTCAGAACCACCTGAACCCCGATTATCAAAATAGCCAGTTTGTAAGAAGCGTTCGCCAGTAAAGACCCCGCCCAGACATCGAGAGGGATAGTTAGCGCACCGTATAAAATGGTTAAATTCTTTAAGAGTTTGTATTTGGTTCGGAGGTTCATCATTGACCTCCAATGGTTCGTCTATCAAATCTTTAACTCCATCACTTCCTGACAGCATCTTTTAGCCGCAATCTCACAATACTTTTCCTCTATCTCTACCCCGATTGAGTATCTGTTTAATTTCTTGGCACAGTAACAGGTTGTGCCTGAACCGAGAAAGGGGTCGAGGATTAAGCCGCCTTCATCCGATGAATACACAATTAGTTTTTCAATTAAATGGCGTGGCTTTTGAGACGGGTGACCTGTGAATATATCAGCAGACCGCATGGCACGAACTTTATTACTAATTACAAATCCTCGGAAAATGCGATAATCGCCCCTGCCATTCCGCTCAAATATTCTTTCATAGCCTTGTACCCCACTATTTTGTCCAGCGGGGTATTTATCCCAAATATGAATAGACGAATAATCTAGTGGGAAACTTTCTCGTACAGACCAAAACACAAGTTGCCGACAGATTAAATTAGATAAGATTTCAATGCCGGTCTGTTTATAAGTTTCTATATGCCAATCGGGATATGGTGGGTCAGTCAATACCAAGTCCACCTTATTCTCTGTTAAATGCGGGAAATAATCCCTCACGTCTAATTGTGGTAATATCTCCCGACAATCGCCGAGCAAAATGGCAGTCCGTTTATCCCGATAATAAGGTTCTATTTACTCCACCTCTTTGATTTGGCATTCACGCCAACGATGGTTCAAATCTTTCCCGTTGTTCTCTAAGCCACCGTTGTATTAACTCGATAAATTTCTTCATGTTCTTTCCCTCGCCCCAAGTTATAAGACATCCGTTTCTTCCTCATGTACTCACGCATATATCCCCCCCGATAATCTTTTTTAGCCTTACCCCTGAGCATTCTTATTACTCTTCGGTACTAATACCTCGGGATGTTTTGCTTCGTACAGGCGGAGAAGCATCTCGGTAAGGTTCTCGTTCGTACTCTCCATGATAATTGTGTCCTCAGTAACAGCATCCCCGTCCTGAGAGACCCGCTTAGAGATGATTTTTATATTCACTTTAATCTCCTTTCTAAAAATTAAAATTCAGAGATTCGACCTTTACATAATGTATAAGGTTTCAATTTTGGATAAATAATTCGGTGCGGACTCGCAGCCTGTTAAACTGTCCGTTTCGTTCCCATCCCACTTCGGTTCTGAGTTTAGTTGCGTGCTGGTGCACAGGGCAGGGGGAGATACTAATTATTGCAGCTCTCTGAACGTGGGACTTTACATAACAGGCTGACCAATCTGCCAAAAGTAGAACAGAATGCCAGATTTAGCTACGGATTCTGTTCTGGTTCTGATAATGGACATTGTACGAGACTACATAATGTTGCGGGTATAATTGTAATTATACTCGGTGGCTACGGCTCAACGTCACCAGGTTGCGCTAGAAGCCGTTGTTGTTCGGCTAGGGCTATCCTGGTGGCTAACTCGTACTCATCGGGGGTTATTGTGACCACCTGCGCCTTCATGCGGGCGTCTATCTCCTGCTTGGGACGACCAAGCAAACGGTCACAGACATATATGGCGCAGTCCTTGTCGCCGTCTTTGGCTTTCTGGATTAGAACAGCGATGATTTCTGGCAGGTCTTTGTCCTTCGCTCGCTGTAATGTCCGCTCAATAATCGTGGACGGCAGGGGTTTTCGCCCCGATCTGCCCTTAACACCAGCCATAATGTAACCATATTGATTGCTTAATAATCATTCTTTAGGTACTGTTTTATCATTTTGATAATGTATCTATTGATTCAAGAGAGTTAACGAATGATTTAATACTTGCCGCGTTTTCTTCCTTCTCATACTCTATCTCTATAAACGCACAGTTCGCCGTCATAAACTCGGTGTATTCCTGCCAGGTTTTGAATTGAATCACCGGCACGCAATACAATGTACCAATGTCTACCAGGAAACCTATATTAACTCCGCCGTCGTCTCTGCGCCATGTTCCTATCTGCATCTACTACTCCGCGTTTTGTGTCTGCTGGATGGCGGGGGGTTGGACTCGAACCAACCACCCAGTTTCCCCATAAAGGCGAAACAACTCTACCGTTGAATTACCCCGCCACACAATACTAAAATAAGCCCGCCGTTTTGTGCGGTGTTGCACATTGAGACGGACTAGGTATGCATCGCCCCCCAAAATAAAATATCGTCGGCATTAAAAGTATTGTGGTAGTGCCCGTTGCCATTGTGATAGTCGGGACTTAAATTTAATATATCCATGCGGTAAGTACGAAATTCCTCATCACTTAAATATTTATAATACTCACTAACTCCCTGATTTTTCCTAACCCTGCCGCACACACCACATTTGTCATAAATATCCACAAGGTTGCCCCAAGATGATTCTAGAATTTGCCACTCATGCACACACATTTCACCTCCAAATAAAAAGGCCGCTCGAAAGCGGCCTTTATAAGGGCAATACTCCTATCATATATAATCTAGCACAAAATCAGCCCGAAGTCAAATTGCGTTCAAATTGCCACTTGACAGCATCGTAGCGCCCCGTTGCAATCCGAACGTAAAAATATTTTGGCAAAGTCCCCCAAAACGGGGTAAAGGGTATTGACAAAGTAACCCAATGGGTATATACTCATAGGTAAGTACCTTAACAACTGAATGGTGGGCGGGGGAAAGGGAAGAACGAATTGAAAAAGTACGAAGTTACCATTCGATTCACCTGGCAATCTACAGATAGGCACACCGCATGGCGAGAACTGCAAGAATATGTCTGCTCTAAGATGCGAGGGTTGGCTGACATCATAACAGTCAGTGAGGAACTAAAGGCCCCCGAAGAGTGGATAGCACTGAACGAATCAATAAGGGCGCAAAGGTAAATCAAAGGTTTTCCCGCTCACTATTCAGGGGTTAAGAGAAAGGAAAATATGATATACATTCACAACTGCAAACGATGCGAACATGAATGGCCAAGCAAAAACAAGAATCCCATTATCTGCCCGAAATGTAAAAGTCCGTATTGGGATAAACCGCGGAAAGTAAAATCTAAGTAGGATTAAATTTAGGAGGTTAGAAATGGCAAATATGAGTTATTGCAGATTCCACAACACATTAGAGGATTTAAGAGATTGCCTCGAACACATTGGCGACATTAAAATCTCACCAGACGAGAAACGGGCACGAGAAAAACTTATTGAGATTTGCAGGGAAATTATCAAAGAGGTTAATAGTGTAAGTTAGTTTATTCTATATACAGGAGGGAAGAAAAGGAAATGAAAACCCATGAATTAACATTACTGCATTTTAATGATGGGAATAAGGAATACATTATCTTGGCAACACAAGACCGAATTGCCGAACTTATGTCGGACATGGATGATGATGGTTATGTCTTAGAAAATCGAATCGCATTCGATGGCCCCATAACATTACCTGTCAACGTCGTTCTATCGGAACACTAAAGGCCAAGTTAGCATCTGACCTAATCAGAAAGGAGAGGGAAAACCATGGCAGGACATTATAAGGAAGTCGGGGAGATATATGCATATCAGCGGCCATTAGTAACTGATGGGTTTGAACTATATTTAATCTTTAATTACCAAGATGCCCCCAATGACTTTATTTTCCCGCCCGATGAAAATAGCGGATGGGCAATGCGAAGGGCTGTAAAAGAATACATCGCCAAAGACCCTGAATTTGGTAATCAATATGAGTACAGAATCGCAAGAGCCAACGGATATTGGCGTGATTTGCATGGTGATTGGGTATATGAATTATGGGTAAAGCCCATAGCGAGGCAAGGTTAGCCTAATACCCTATGTGCCACAGTACACAAATAATAAAGAGAGGAGAGAAGAAAATGAAAATCACAGTTTGCAAAGGCTGTAAGGCGCAAATGATGGCGACAGACCAAAATGGCAATCCCGCTTGTCCCGTCTGTTGTGGGTTATCGCCCGATAGTGGAGTACCAGAAGAAATAGAGGCGCCCAATACAGCTCATTGCATTTATTGCAAACATGAGGCACCCAATACGGGCAACCTGGCTCACTATGACGGCAAAACCAATTCATATTATTGCGGTTGCCGCGGGTGGGATTAAATTTTATGTGTCTTGAGACACGGGGAGGAAAAGAGGGATGAAAAAACGGCACTATTTATCAGAACGGCATAAGAGGCATCGCCACACATTTATTTGTTCAAACTGCGGAACGAAGTATCACAGACCAAGCGAACCAGAATCTTGCGGAGTTTGCGGTCGCAAATCGTTTACTAAATCCGAACCCTCGGCATAGTCTGAAAGGAAAATTAACATGGACAAGATAATACCCTCAAAAGAAGATGTGAAAATTATCCTGGATTTCTTTGATAACCACCCGCAGAAAGACTACTGCGCAATCTTTATAAACTTTAAGGGGACGCAACACGAAATGGTTTACTGGAGAAAGCACATAGACTGGTTAAAAAGTTTAGTCTGAAAGGAGATTGAAATGAACTATACTAAAGATAAAACCGCCGAAGAATTATATAGGGGTTCTATATGGTATGAAAAGGGGGTACGATTTGAGGATTTGCCCTTTTACCGGCAAGAACTTTGGCGACAGTCTGCGCGCCAACGCAAGATAGCAAGAAAAATATTTGGTTTCCAATCTAGTTAGCCGTTGTGCATCACGGCACAGGGGCTTTTTCTTTGTACTTTCTGCGTTCTCTAATAAAGGTTTCGTAATCTAGTTCGGCCCGATTCTTCCCGCTTATATACCTGATCATTCTGCTAATCTCACGTTTAACTTGGCTCTCTTTGAAGTGATAGAATTTGGCTATTTCCTCAAAGTCGAGCCCGCCCAGATAATGCTCGTCAATCCAGTGTTGTTGCGGTGTTGGTATCATGGCAATCCTGGCATCTATTTCCGCCGCTATCTCTATCCCTACTAGAAACGGGGCGTTGTGATTCGTTGGCCTTTTGCCCGCCTTCTCGTATACTGACCGCTTCATGTCTATCCAACCATTTCTCCGAAATGTTTTATACTCATCGGGTTCTGTAGGGTAATCACCGAATCTAAGATTGCCGAGTTCTTCGAGTAGGAAATATTCAAGTTGAGTAGTCGTGGGAACTATTGACCAGGCGGGGAACCAAACTGGCAAGTCAACTGTCTGCATGAAACCCCCTTGAACCCTTTATAATTCTAGTAAGCAACTCCGTGCCGTAGGGATATTCCTGCACCACCTTTCGCCCGTTGCCACCATTTTAGTCTTCTCCCTTCAAATTTTTATGTTCGCAACACCACTGATTCAAGACTCTAGCAATCGCATCTGGGCAGGATTTTATTTTCTCGCCGTCCTCTAGCGCGTGGGTCGGGCAGGATATGTCTTTGAGCTGTTTGACGTATTCTGAAATCGGAACGTCATAACGTAACCCCGCCGAGATACATCGGCCTATTGCCTCTGTAAAAGCTCTGGGACAACCGCCCGATTTGCCTAGCGTACAAAAGACTTCAAACGGCTTATTATCCATCTCGGTAACAATGACATTCATATTCCCGCAACCTGTCGGTACTTTGGTCGTGGTCGCCGTTAATTGCTTGGGTCGTTTGGCTTTAGGCATCTTTGGGTTTCCTAAATGGAAGTTTTGCCATCAATTTAGATATCTCAATCCCATCGGCCTTATCTTGCAAGTAAACGGCCTTCACCCGAATAAACCATTCGGTTAATGTGATGATTTTAGATTTAGGCATCTTTTATTCCGAAGTCTTTTAATAGAGATTGCCAAAAGGGAGACTCGAATCTTATTTGCGTTTCCCAAATAGGATAACCGTACTTTTCAGTAGTTGCCATCTCTATTCGGTTGCTATTTAGATATTCCAGTAGTTTCTTTTGGGCTTCGTGCCATATTTTTTCTGTCACAGCGAGAGTATTCCCGTGTATATCGCAAAAATATTCTCGCCGCTGTTCCCTATCTAATTCATACGGTTTCATCTTTTACCTCCTCGATTATCTGGACTGGGGTAATTGGTATCTCGCCCAATTTATTTACTTCCCCATATACCCGCTTGCCGTTTATTTCTGTATAATGTTCTTCGGACGACCAATATTCCTTAATATCCACCATCCCGTCTTGTGACGTCACTAAATCACTCAGATTGGCTTCTAAAGTAGGATCGGGGGTTTACCTGCCTGGCCAGCTCCAGCCATTTTAATTTATCTTCCTCGGAGAGAATATCAAATAGTTTCGGCATGTTTCATGACCGCCTTCATCGCCGCTGGCCTCGACCAAGTTCTCGCTAAATCCCGCCAATCTTTTGAATATTCAATCCACCGATCGGGCGGTTGGTATAGTTGTGCAAAGGGCAGGCAACCGATTTCATAAATAGTCCGCAAGCGTTCCTCGGCATCGCTTATTGTCTCGCCATCGAAAGCAAGTAGGGCATAGCATCTAACCCGCCCATGCGACAAATTAAGTTTTTTAACCGCCCGTTCTAGGGGTTTTAATGATTGCTTGGTATCGGCAGCAAGGAAAATCTGCTTGATTCTTAGTGACCGAATTTGGTCGGCAACATCATCGGTTATGAGACGACTATCTAGCCCGCCAGCGAGTTCAATGGCACGTTGTTTCTTAAGCATTGAAAAAACATTGCGGATATGCCCATGACTGCATTGAAGTAAATTATTAGACTGCTCCACGTTCCCCGCAATGATTGGCATCTCTCTTAATTTGCCCTCACGTTGCCAGACTAAACACCACGGGCATTGATTGTTACATCCCCTACTCGTGAAAGTTACACCTCGCCGAATATACCGCCCTGGAATAAACCCGTCACAGGGATCATCATAAGCGCATCCGCCCAATTTAACCGTTGGATAATATTGCCCCCACGCCATTTTTAATCTCTCCGCTATCGGCTTATCCCATGTGAAAGTGCAATCAACGTGAACTCCGTCTGCCTCTGGCCTAACCATCGGGGGATCGCCAACAAAGGAATAGCCGTCTATCGGGGTCATCTTGGTTTGTCTGGGGAATACCCTAATTATCGGCATCTTTTCTAACCCATTTAGCCCCAAAGATTCTATTCCCGCATTTTTGACAGTCCACATAATAATCCCTGTCATTATCGTTGATCTTATGCCCCAGGGCATCAGCTAATTCTCTGGTAGACCCCGACTTGGCGGCGGCGATGATTTCGGGTGTTAATTTGCCCTTTCTCGCCTTGGGAAGTAGCTTAATCGCTTTGCTCACGCCCATATCAATTACATCGGCCTCCAACATCCGGCGTGTTTCAATACACATGACCACGTTGACTAATCGGGACAGCCATGACCTATCGTGGACACCGAGGGAATCCAAATAATCAGACCAGCAATCAAATCCGCTTTCACCCCAGTACCCGTGTAGAAAATTATCATACAGAAGTTTGCCGACTCTGAGGAAATTCAATTTGATGTCGGTGCAGAGTTCTAGGGTCGCAGAGATGTTTTGTTCGGCGGGGGACATCGGGTTAAGCATTTTCTAATTCCTTAATCTTGGCCTTATAAAGTAATTTCATTTCTTCCAAATCCGCCGCCGTGTATCTGATGGTCATCCTCGCCACTTTCTCTAACGCTTCATCAAATCCCTTGCCATACATTTCGATTATCTTCCGCCGATATTCTAGTGTTGCCCCGCGAAGGGTTATGTTGCAGTTAAAACACTGGGCGTGAACCCCCCGCTCCGAGAATAGGACTGAATTGTGCCTGCCCGATATAAAATGTCCTGCATGTAATTGGCTGAACGCATATCTCCGCCCGCATGTGACACAAAGGCCGTGTGTTTTAGTGCCCGTGGTTTTCAGGCAATCTCTCAGGCGGATATACTGCGAGAATACCGCCCAGACTTCTTTCTTGAGTTTAGAGAGAGACTTGTGTTTGGTTTTCATCCTCTGCCCGCCAGAATATTTTGAACCCTTAGAAATAAATCTGATAATTCTTTGAATTTTACCCTCTCCTGTGTGCTGCTGCACATTTATTCTAATGACAGCCCAAATACTGCGGAGCAGGCCATCCCCGTGCCCAGTAACCATATCAGCCATTTACGCCAACCTGGAGTAACCCCGCCCACGAAAAACCCAAAAGCCACCGATAAACAACCAGTTAAAACCATTATAAATATCTTCATTTCATCTCCTCCGCGATTTGATTCCATTCGGCTATCTCGTCTGGCTCGGCCAGGATTTCAAACCTTACGCCCCGATGTAACTTGAAAGTCCACTGCCAGTTTTTAGGATGCACGCCGTCGATTTTGGGATTCTTTGCTTTCCGTAAAACTAACGTTCCCGTTTTGTCCCCTTTGTTGT
>Ga0316628_100002699_pt1 | contig 13298 bp, 6 predicted proteins | sample OWC_Aug_M2_C1_D5_FD_207648 | JGI IMG/M metagenome (GOLD analysis project Ga0316628, IMG submission 207648) | Wetland soil microbial communities from Old Woman Creek delta, Ohio, United States - OWC_Aug_M2_C1_D5_C | ecosystem: Environmental > Terrestrial > Soil > Wetlands | place: USA: Ohio... | reverse complement strand
GCTGTTTGCGCCGGCAGCTGCGCCGCAGGATTTCACGATGATTGCCCTGCCGGACACCCAGAATGAAGCGCAGTTCTTTCCCCAGATGATGGCCAGCCAGACGCAGTGGATCGTCAACAATCGCCAGGCAATGAACATCCAGATGGTTTTGGGTGAAGGCGACATCGTCAACGATGGCGCCGACGCGGCGCAGCAACAGAATGCCGACGCAGCCATCCGCCTGCTCGATAACGCGGGCGTGCCGTACCTGCTGGCCATTGGCAATCACGACTACGACGGTTTCAATCCCAAGACCGGCCGCAGCGTCACCGGCTTTAACCAGTTTTTTGGGCCGGCGCGCTACACCGGGAAGGCTTATTACCAGGGGAATTTCCCCAGCGGCAGCAATGAGAATTTCTATGGCGTGCTCACCATCAACGGCAAGCAGATGCTGTTCCTGGTGCTGGAGTACCGGCCAAGGAGCACCTCATTGGACTGGGCGGAATCGATCTTGCAAGCGAATCCGGACAAGGAAGCCATCGTACTCACGCACTCGTACCTGTTTTACAACAACCAGCGCGAGGACCTCTGCGACTCCAAGGACATGCCCGCCGGAAACGCCAACGGCCAGGACATGTGGGGCCGGCTGAGGAGGTATGCGAACATCATCATGGTGCTGAGCGGGCACTTCACCAGCGGACATGTCGCCCGGCGCTCTGATTTGGGGGACAACGGCAATCTGGTCAACCAGGTTTTTACCAACTACCAGACCTCGCCTGAGGGCGGCGATGGCTGGCTGCGGATCTTTACCTTTCATCCTGCCGGTGACACGATTTCCGTGCAGACCTATTCGCCGTTTCTCAACCAGTTCAAGACCGATGGCGCCAACCAGTACACGCTCAGCTATCACAACCCCCAGCCCCATAGCGGGACGGGAAGCGTCAGCGGCCGCGTCCGCAACCAGTCGACCTGCGCCGCTATTTCCGGCGCCAATGTCAGCGCGGGCGGAGTATCCGCCACCACCGCAGCGGACGGCAGTTACCGTCTGGTCCTGGCGCCTGGGACTTATTCGTTTGCCGCTTCCGGCACCGGCGTGGCCACAGCAACCGGCAGCGAAACTGTAAGTGACAGCCTGGATACGCAATTGGACTTCTATCTCACGTCCAGCGCCACGCCGACCCCTACTCCGTCTCCAGGCTGCACGTCCGGACCAACCTCGCCCTCGGTGACCATCTGCTCGCCTGCCAACGGCGCAACCGTCAGTTCGCCGGTCGGCGTGGCGGCAGCCACAAAAGATAGCAATCTGGTTTCGTTTGTTCAGGCCTACGTTGATGGCGTGGCCAAAGTTACGCAAAACGGAGGTTCGCTGAATACGCAGATTCCCATGGCCGCCGGGACATACCGCCTGACCGTTCAAGCCAAAGACAGCGCGGGCATCGCGTTCAAACAGACCATCAACATCACCGTTGGGAACGGTTCCCCAACTCCAACGCCAACGCCAACTCCGTCGCCGACAGGATGCACGGCCGGGACTGCATCACCTTCTGTGACCATCTGCTCACCCGCCAGCGGCGCGGTGGTGAGCTCGCCGGTACATGTGACGGCCGCCACCAAAGACTCGGTAGCGGTCTCATTGATGCAAATCTACGTCGACGGTTCCGCTGTGCTCACCAAAAGCGGAGGCACGCTGGATACCACGATTGCCCTGGGTGCCGGAACGCATCGCTTTGCCATCCAGGCCAAGGACACGGCGGGATTGATCTTCAAGCAGACCATTAACATTACAGTGCAGTGAGCGGCAGGGACTCGGGAGAACAGGAAGTCCTGCGAACGAAGACCAACATCATCGGGTCACGGCGGTGACGGCGAGCTACGCTCCCGCACCCTGGTCCGCGGCTTGAAGGGTCTGGGAAACGGTTTTGCCGTACTCTTTCAACCGGTCAACGGAGGTCTGGAGCGCGGCAGCTTTGTCGTGCAATCCGCGGGCGCGGGCGATGGCCATCACGGCGCCGGATTCCATGTTGAGACGTTCCAGGGCGCTGAGCAGATAGCCGAGGGCGTCGGCATGGGGTTTCCACAGATAGGCCGAGTTGGCCTTCTGGTTGTACTCGTCCACCTCGACGATCATGCGCGAGAGATAGGCCACGACGGTCATCATCACGTTGGCGTAGTCGGCGCGGAAGCTCTTTTCACCCTGATAGTCGGCGCGGAAAGCCTCAACCTCCGCCGGCGAGAGCGTGATCTTGGTTTTCTTGACGGAAATAAACTGAGCAAGCTTGGGATCGGCCGTGCGCACGTGCTCCTTGATGGATTCGCGCGCACTGTGGATCTTGCCTTCCTGTACCGCGTTCTGCACCGCTTGTGAAGGCGGCACGGCCAGAACTTCCGCTTTGATGGCCTGGTGGGACACAGTCGCGGGCCGGGCGGGTACGGGGGAGCTGCCCCCTGCGGACGCGGGCGCTGAAGCCGCTGCCGCCACGCGCAGCGGCGCTGCAGGCTCGGAAGCTTCAGACGCCACCGGAATAGTCTGGCGCGGTCCGGCGCCGGGAACTGTTCCGGCAGTACGCATGGGCCGCTTGCCGTCCACGACTTTTTTGAATTTGGAAACCTTGCGGAATTCATCCTGCGCGTACTGGTAATCTTCGGCAAGGATCTGTTCCGTGGCCACTTCCGCGAGCTGCTTGACCGTGATGTCGCCCTCGACGCGGGAGAGGATGCTGCCGCCTTCACGCTGTACGTTTTCGGCGAAGGTCTTGATCTGTTTGGCGGCATCGTGGAACAGCTCGTCAAACTTTCGCCCAAACATGTCATTCCATACGGCCATTTGGGCCAGCGCGTTGGGATGGTAAAACGACTTGCCCAGCGACTGTTTCAGCTCACGCACCCGCTGCACGATATTGGAATCCATGATCTGGTCGAAGTGACGGAATTCCTCAAGTTCCTGGTAGAGGTATTCGAATTCGGTCAGGAGCTGCGCGTGTTCCTGCGGCATGCTGCCGTACTCCAGGTCCTCCAGCGCGCGATAGAGATTTCCCTGGAACGCCAGCGCCGCTTGTGAGACGAAGAAGTACGAGCTGTCTACTTCCGGACGCTGCCAGGCCGCGGGACCGCTGTCACTCTTCACCGGATTGCGAAACAGGAAGGTGATAACGCAGTCCATCTTGTCGCGATCGCCCGAGCGCAGCGAACTCTTCTCCGTGTAGTAACGCAACAGGGCATGCGCCAGGTCGAAACCGGTAGTCGCTTTCAGGGAGTCGCGGACCACCGGCGGCGTCATGGCCAGGTCCAGCACGTCCAGCCAGTTCTTGAAAGCGCCGACGGCCTGGGTGGTCTCTTCCGGTGTCTGCGCCGCCTTTTCAGCGGCGGACGGAACGGGCACGGCGTGACCGAGGCTCTTCTCCAAGAGGCTGACGTAAAAACCGTGGACCGCTATCAGGTCTTGTAGCTCCCTTTGGGAGTCAGATCGCACAATACGCTCCTGGCACTGGTTCCGCCTGGGGGTGAGAGCCGGAATTTGGGGTAGTTTAACCCAGCTTTCGCAAAAGAGACAATCGCTAAAGGGGTGGTCTGGGAGTCACTCCCCTCGAAAACCCCAAGATTTCGGTTATTTTACCCCTTAATCGCAAAGTTACGGAAGGGCAGAGCCGCGGTGAAGGCCCTATTTCCCTCCCAGCACCAGCTTTGCGATGGTCTGGAGCTGCATGTTGGACGTTCCTTCGTAGATCTTGCCGATCTTGGAGTCGCGGAAATATTTCTCCGCCGGATAGTCCTTGGTGAAGCCCACGCCACCGAAGATTTCCAAAGACAGGGAAGCCACGCGTTCGGCCACCTGGGAAGCAAAGAGCTTGGTCATGGCGGCTTCCTTGACGAAGTTGATGCCGGCGTCTTTCATGCGGGCCGCGTTATAGACCATCATGCGCACGGCTTCAATCTCCGTGGCCATCTGGGCAAGTTGGAACTGGACGCCCTGGAAATCGGCGATCGGCTTGCCGAACTGTTTGCGCTCCTGTGCGTATTTCGCCGCGCTTTCCCACGCGCCCCGCGACAGGCCCAGCATCTGGGCGCCGATGCCGATGCGTCCTTCGTTCAGCGTCTCAATGGCGATCTTGTACCCCTTGCCCGCTTCGCCCAAGACGTTTTCACTGGGCACACGGCAGTCTTCCAGGACCAGCTCGCAGGTGGAGGAAGCGCGGATGCCCAGCTTGTCCTCCTTCTTGCCTACGCTGAAGCCGGGGAAGTCTTTCTCCACGATGAAGGCGGTGATGCCTTTGTAGCCCGCTGCGGGATCAAGGGTGGCAAACAGGATGAAAATGCCCGCCTCCTTGCCGTTGGTGATCCACAGCTTGCGGCCGTTGAGCACGTACTCGCTGCCCTTGAGCTGGGCGCGGGTCTGAAGGGCGAAGGCGTCAGAGCCGGAGCCGGCTTCACTGAGCGCGTAGGCGCCCACGGTGTCGCTCGCCATGCGCGGCAAGTAACGCTTCTTCTGGTCTTCGGTGGTCCAATGCAGCAGGGCATTGTTGACCAGCGTGTTCTGCACGTCCACAATCACGCCCGCGGAAGCGTCCACGCGTGAGACTTCTTCTACGGCCAGGATCGCGTCAAAGAACCTGCCGCCGGCGCCGCCATACTGCTCAGGGACTTCAATGCCCATCAGGCCGAGTTGAAACAACTGGTCGAGCAGGGAATGGTCGAAGACGCCGTGTTCGTCCATCTCCCGCACCTTGGGGCGGATGGCCTCATCGGCGAACTGGCGCACGTTTTCGCGGAACAACTGTTCGTCTTCGCTGAGCACGACCAGCGGCTGCGGAGCGGGAACTTGAGCAATATCTTGAGACATCACCAGATACCTTCGAAAGAAGATGAGAAACCTGCCATTTTAACATTTGGCGGGCGCAAGCGAGCGAGGACGGAGGATTGGGTAGTGGGCTAATCAATCCGCTTTCACGGAAATATCTGGGTTTTGTTTTGACTAATATCTGGCGAGATGATTGCGGCGCCAGGAGAACGTCGCGGCACGGATGAACTGACGAGGAATCCAGATCGCGAGGCCTGGACCAACGAAAGACAGAACGGCAACCCAAAACTCACCGGGGTTTGAGAACGAGAACGGGAAGACGTACAGCAGAAGGCTAGCGCCGCCGGTAAAGATCGCCAGAACTAGCGGAAGGAACAACCAGCCGCCGATGATGTACCACGGCAAAGATCGGAGAGCAGACCTTACCTGCTCACGGTAGTCCATAACCGGAAAAGTATACCCCCATCATGCCAACGATTGACAACTCTGGCGAATGGTTTTGCTTTGCGCCCCCAGATCTTCGCGGCAGACGCCGCGAAAAATGCCGGTAAGCGCTCTACTCCTCGCGCAGTGCCTTCAAGGGATCAATTTTGGCTGCCCTGCGTGCCGGCATGTAACAGGCCAGCAGCGCCAGCCCCGCCAGCAGCAGTGGTGCGCCGACCAGCAGGCGCGGATCGTTCGTACCGACCTTAAGCGACTCGACAAAAATGCTGGTCAGCGACGAAAGCATTTTAGCCAGCGCGAACGCTCCCAAAAATCCGAGAACCGTTCCTGCCCCCACCAGAGCGGCGCCTTCGCGCAGCACCAGCCGCAGCACCTGCGCCTTACGCGCGCCCAGCGCCATGCGAATTCCGATCTCCTTCCTCCTTTGCGCAACCGCGTAGGCCGTGAGCCCGGCGAGTCCGATTGCGGCCAGGACCAGGCCGAACAATCCAATTCCGCCGTACTCCGTGACGGAGGACCGCTGGGCCGCGCGGCTGAGTTCCAGATAATCGTTGAGGGTCCGCACGTTGAAGATGTTCAGGTTGGGATCGATGGACGCGATCTCGTGGCGAATGCCGCTCATCGCATCCGTTCCCGCATCCGACCGTACCATAATGGTCATGCCATCGGCCGGCGGGCGGGCAAAGTTGCGCGGCGTCAGCGGTAAATAGACTTCGGACAGGCGGATTCCCAGGCCGTTGCTCATGTCGCGGACCACGCCGACCACTTCGTAGGACTGCCTGTCATCCCGGATGCGCTTTCCGATCGCATTCCCAGTTCCGAAAAATCCCCGCGCGGCGCTCTCATTCAGCACAACGGGCAAAGTCTTTGATCCGTCTGCCGCCTCGCGTTGATCCAACTCTGTGAACTCGCGGCCCGTCAGCATCGGCTCGCCCAGGGCGGCAAAATAGCCCGCGCCCACCGTCTCCTTGAGCGCCGGTATCTGGACCCGCGAGCGCCCCGGCGAGTCTTGTGCGCTCAGTTGGATGGTGTCATCTTGATCCTGGAACGCAAAGGGCGTCTGCGCCGCCAGGGCGACGCTGCGCACCGCTCCGATGCTCTTGAGCCGCTCGGGAAGCTTCTCGAATAGAGCCTGGGCTTTTTCCGGCGTGTAGCCGTTCCGCACGGGATCGATGGACAACAGATACATGGTGCGCGGATCGAACCTGGTTTGGATGCTGTTCGCTTTGCTAAACCCCATCACCAGGAATCCGGTGATCAGCAGCAGCATGAGCGATCCGGTAACCTGGACCACCATCAGCAGATTGCGCAGACCAAAGCGCCGATAACCGGGCAATTGAAGAGCGGAGCCCTCTTTGAGCGCCGGGGTCACATCGGCTTTCGTCGCTCGCAGGGCGGGCACAAGGCTGAATGCGATGCCGCAGACGAGGGCCAGGGCGAACGCGAAAATGGCAGCATGCCAATCCGGGGTGAAATCGGTCTCCATCGGCACCGCTGTGGGCAGCGTGAATTGGGAGTTCAGCGCGGAGAGAAAATACGCGAGCGCAAATCCTGCCATGCCGCCCAGCAGTGAGAGCAAAATCCCTTCCGTCATCATCTGCCGGACAAGGCGAAAACGGCTGGCCCCGACTGCCAGGCGAATCGCCAGCTCCTTGCGGCGATTGGCGCCGCGCGCGAGCAGCATATTGGCGAGATTCATGCACGCAATGGTCATGATGAGCCCCATGAGCACGGCGAAGAAGCCGAGCAACACGGGCTTCAAATTCCGGGGAAGGGGCACCATGCCGCCTGCCGAAAGCAACGTGACGCGTCTTCCTTTGTCGGCGGGTCGCGGAGCCGAAGGGTCCTGCTCATCCAGGTGACGTGTGATCGCGTCTAGACCGGCCTCCGCGGATTCCACCGTGACGCCGGGACTGAGACACATCATGGCGAGAAAATCTTTGGCGGTGCGTTGATGCAGCACGTCATTCGCCAGCTCCGGAGCCAGAGCTGCCGGGGCTGTGACCGGAACGAACAGCTCAGCGGGATTGATGGGAAGAGCGCCATTGAAATTCTTTGGGGTGATTCCCACGATGGTCGCGGGTTGTCCATTGAGGCGGAGCGTCTGTCCCACCGCGTCAGGCGAGGAGTTGAGGCGATTGCGCCAGAAGCGATCGCTGATCACCACCACCGGAGCGTCGCCGGGCTTGTCAAGTTCAGGGCTGAGCACGCGTCCGCGCTGCGGCTGGATGCCGAGCACGGAAAAATAATCGGCGGATACAAGTTGTCCGAAGACGCGCTGCGGTTTCGCGTTCACATCACCCTGGAAGGTTACATTGAATGGCACCCCGGTCTGGAATGCGGCGACTCCGGTCAGCAGGTTCTTCTGCTCCCGGTATTGCTCGATGTAGTAATAGGAAACCGGCTTCTCCGGCATCACGAGACGTTTGGCATTCCCCGCTGCAGGCAGCTCACGAGATATCGCCTGCCATTTGGAGCTGTACAGCAGGGTCGTCAGCCCCATTCCGAGTCCCATCGAAATGATGGCGACCAGCGCGAAACCGGGCGACTTGATCATCGCGCGCAGCGCATACCCCATGTCGCGGCGCATTTCCTCCAGGTATTCGAGCGGGACGCGAATCGCGATGTCTGCGATGAGCCGGATCAGGCCAGCGGCTCCATGCCTTGTGGCAATCTCTTCCACCACGTCTTCCCCGAGTTGCTCCACCTCTGTGCCATAAGCCAATTTGAATTCGTGCGGAAAAGCGCGCGCCAACCGCCGGTAAATACGAAATGCGAAATTCATTGCGTCACCATGGCTTGCTTGACTCGAATGGCACGAACCAGTTCCTGGAGGCGGTCACATTCTGCGTCGAGCACACGCCTGCCGAGGTCCGTCAGCCGGTAATAGCGGCGTCGCGCATCGTCCAATTCCGGCGCGGGGCGTTCGTCAGATTCCTCGATCAGGTCCGCTTCGATCAGCCGCTTGATCGACCCGTACAGCGTGGCCGGCCACAACCGCACTTTTCCGGCGGTGCGGTCCAAGACCTCCTGCATGATTCCGTAGCCGTGCTGCTCACCACCGGCAAGGGAGAGCATGATGTGAAACCAGTGAGTCTTGAGCGGGAGGAAGTCTTGAATGTCGACATTGGACATAGAGGATATATATATCATGTAATATATATATAAGTAAATAGTACAAAGTCAGAGGCCGTTCCGCCGGACTTGACGCAATTGCCCGCGGGAATTTTTAATGCCTGTCTATGCGCGTAGCCTTCTTAGGTTTAGGAATCATGGGCTGGCCCATGGCCGCCAATCTCGTCAAGGCCGGACATGAGGTCACGGTCTGGAATCGCACCCCGAAGGATGTACCGGGGGCCGTAACCGCAGCCACGCCCGCTGAGGCCGTGAAAGGCAAAGAGGCGGTTTGGATCTGCGTTTCTGACACCAAGGCAGTGCAATCCGTGCTGTTCGGCCAGAATGGCGCCAGTCAGGGCCTGGAAAGCGGGACAGTGGTGGTGGACTCGAGCACTATTTCTCCTTCAGCCAGCCTGCAATTCATGGAAGACCTGCAAGAGCGCGGCTGCGAATTCCTGGACGCGCCGGTGACGGGTTCGAAGATTGCCGCGGAGAGCGGCCAGCTGATTTTCATGATCGGCGGCAATCCCCACAACATTGAGCGCGTGGAGCCGCTGCTTCGCGCCATGGGCAAGCAGGTCATCCACATGGGTGACAATGGCAAAGGACTCTCCGCCAAGCTGGCCCAGAACATGAATATCGTCTTTATCTACGAGGGGCTTTGCGAAAGCCTGACTCTGGCGAAGAAGCTGGGCGTCCCGGCGGAGAAGATGTTTCAGCTGATTGAGGCGTCCATGATCCGCTCTGGTGTGGCCGAATACAAGAAACCATTCATCCTCAATGAAGACTACTCTCCCAACTTTCCGCTGAAGCTCATGCACAAGGACATGCACCTGATGATGGACGCGGCCAAAGAAAACGACGTAAAGCTTCCCGGGCTGACCAAGATCGACGAGATTTACGAAGAAGCCAGCCGCCTGGGTTATGACGATCTGGATTACGCCGCCACCATCATGCTGCTGGAAGAAATGGCAGGCTTCAAGAAGGTGAAGGCGGGTTAAGGCATTTCCAGGCTATCTCCTGCGCTCAATGCCCTGAGCAGATCGTCGTCTTTCCACGCTTCAACGCCGCAGTTATCCTGAGCCTGGTTCCTTCTGCGGTCTCAGCGACGTGCCGCTGGGCAAACAAGCGGGTAAGTACCGCGAGCATGCTGGTATCAAGTCCTTCCGGTCACGCGGATTGAACTCTCGTCTAGACTAGATAATCCCTTGTTCGTGGTGTGGCGGCCGCATTTTCAAATTCGTCGTCCGGGCGGAACTTGCTTCATCATTCTTGAGCAACTGAATTCGTGAGGCGCCGCTCGAATCTTCCCTTGCGGTCATCGCCGCTGGATTCACAGTCACAGATACAACCACAACCAGAAGCAATCCACGTCATACATCTCCGCGAATTCCGTGTTGAATTCGCGGCGGCGCGTGACGTCAATCACATGCTGGCGTGATTAATGAAATTAATCAACCGATGTGACGGCGCGCACAGCAAACAGCTTCTCAGGTTTGTCACAATGCGCGACCAGTCGACGGTAGAAACTGCTTCAGAAGTCGTCGCCAATTGAACGACCGGTTGCCCGAACCGGATTCTTGGCGGCGCGAACCCAGGGCAATGGAAACCAAGTGCGGCACGGAGCTACATGGCTTCGCGTCGCGGAAAAGGTGCGTCTCGGGCCGGATTTCCGGGGACAGGCTTACAGCCCTTGTTCGGTCGGAACGCGCGCACCCGAATTGAATTTCTGAAGACGGAGTGACTGCAATGACAAAGACGGAAAGACTGCAAACGAAGCTGGCCCCAAGAGCTGGATTTTTTTCGCGCGGGACCTCAACAACAAGATTGGTTACCTTGATGGCGGTGATTCTGCTGACTACGCTTGCCGGAGCGCAGTTGCCGATTCCGGCATCAACCCAGTTTGACATAACGGGCTTCATTCAAGAAGCCACGCTCGACCCCACCTGTGCGGCCAATGCACACTGTGGCGGCATCATCAAGTTGAACGGCCACGTGGTGACCGTCCCTAAAGAGACCATCGTAATTCTTCCGGCCAACGCGCTCACATGGCAGGAACTTTTCACACAGGCCCCGGCCCCTTACGGCCTCCTGACCTCTCCGCCATCTTCGGGAATGGCCCTTGCAGACGTGCCGGCGCCCCTGACCACGTACGAAGCGCACGTAATCGGCAACCGGGTGATCGGCGCCGGAAGCGATCTTTACATCGCAGGTCTGATCTATATCTCACAGCAGGCCTTGAATACAGGCTCCGGGTTCATCAACTTCATCGACTACTCCACCGGCGAAATGAGGGTAGGCGGAACGTTGGGCAGCAACACCACCGGCACGCGTGTGCGCATCAACGATCCCTCCGGCCGTTACGGCCGCGTCATTACGCCGGACCAGCGTTTCACGGTGGATCCAGACAACCCAACGATTGCCAGCGCAACCGGCTTCCCCATGTGCTTGCCCCGCGTTACCACCGATCCCACGGTCGCCGGCAATCCCGACGATCCGTTGTGCCCGCAAGGTAACAGGCCTATCAGCTCACCCGGCCCTCCAGCTGTCTACGCGCCCGTCATCCAGACGAACGATCCTGTGGCATTTCCCGGCGTGCCTCCGGACGCCACTCAGCAGGCGCCTTTCGAGGTTGGTGACTGGGTCACATTCGCGGGAACGCTGGTGCAGGACGGCGCCACGCCCACGGCAGGTCCGTGGCCAGCGGCTGGAACTGCGGCGACCTACATTTCCGCCCACACCATCTCCAATAACATCGCCATTTACACTTGGCCCGGAACCAATCCGGCTTATGTGTCGATTGAGGTAACCATCATCGGCACGGGAGGACTGACAGTAGCCGGCGCGGGAGAGGCTGCCGTTCGGACCAGGTTCGAAGGAATGACCACCGACCCGAGCCGGAACATTCACCTCTACGGCATCGATTTGAATCCTCCCGACGGCGCGACCAGCGACCGTGACTGGGGCACCATTGGAGTTGATCCGGGACCGCCCACCGGCGCGGTCAAAGGCCGCTGGCGCTACCGGCCGCCCTGCCTTGCGGCACTGGCAACGGTGACGGACTGCACACCGCCTCCAGCCGGCACCTACCTGCCGCCGACTAGAGAAGTAAGAGCAGTGGTGGAAGGCGCGTGGGTCCCCGGTCAGACAACAGCCTATGCCAACGGGATCATCGCCGGCCAGTACCACGCTCCCATCCAGGAATATATCTTCCCGGAGAATGTCCCGGGTACGCCCATTGTGTCGAACAATTTCAACACTATCGATTTCCTGGCCAAGGGCGGATACACGTCCTCCGCCGGAACCCTGGTGGGGATCCTCAACCCGTGGCCCAATGACATTGCTCCGCCGACCGGGTGCACCGCGCCTACCGCCAACGCCGGTGGTCCGTACACCGTTGCGTCAGGTGGGACAGTCACTCTGAACGCCAGCGCCACCGGCACCAATCCCTTTACTTTCTTCTGGACGGCGCCGGCGTTGGGAACGCTTTCCGATCCCAACACAGCCACTCCGGTCTACACAGCGCCCGTGGTAGCAACGCAGACCGTGGTGCCTTTGCAGGTCTCGGCGACCAACTGCGGCGGGTTTGCCTCGGCAAGCACGACGGTCACGATTAACGCGGCGGCCGCGCCTACCGTTAATCACGTGTCGCCTGTGTCGGTATTTTCCGGAGCTTCATCCAGCTTCCCGATCAGCGGCAGTGATCCGGCTGGGCTGGTGCTCACCTTCAACGTAACGCAGAGCGGCACGCCAGCTCTATCCAACCTCACTGTGGTCTCCACCAGCCCGAGCACGGCGACGGTGTTCTTCACCGCTCCGATCCTCCCACTGGGCCAGGTAATACCCTCGGTGGTCAACCTGACGATCACGGCGACGAATTCGGGTGGCGCGACTTCAGCGCCGGAATTCACCACGGTCACGGTCAACCCGCTTCCCGATGCCATCAACATCACGTCGGCGGAGTACCGGACCACAAAGCTGAGACTGATCATCAACGCGACCTCATCGGTCGTCAGCCCCAATGTGGTCTTGACACTGCAGCCCTATGTCACCACCACGGGAGCTGTTTACAACCCAGATCCGGCAGCAGGCGGAGTCGGGAACACGTTCACCAACAACCTGAACGGCACCTACACCATTGACCTGGTCGGAGCGCCGGAACCCGCTGTTCCGCCGGCCACGCCACTGGACGTCAAATCCAACTTGAACGGAGACAGCGGGCCATTTGGACTGACCCGCATCAGGCAGTAGGTTTCACCAATCAACCCCAAGGGCTGCCGGGTCGCAAGACCCGGCAGTCCCCCCTCCCCTGGGCTCCATGCAGCTACCGGTCGGGCTTCCGGAAATCAGTCCTGGCCACAACCAACATTAGTCGACAGAAGGAGCAGCCCCATGAAACACAGAGAAGATGGTTTTTTCCTTTCGGAAAACGCTTCCAGAGCACGTCTGAGGGAGGCGGAGAACGCACGCAAGAATCGCGCAGAGATCGTCAAAGCCTACTCGCAAGGCCAGGTGACGCGTCGTGACCTCATTAAATGGGGTCTGATCACAACGGGCGGCATTTTGGCGCCGATCCACGGCCTGAGTCCTTTCGTCAACAGCGCCTACGCCAGCATTCCCACGGGCGCGAATCCCAGCCCGCTGTTTGGAGTCCAGCCGTTCAGCACACCCATGCCGCGCTTTGATGTGCTGCCGCGGAACCCGGTATCGTCACTGAATCCGGCGCCGCAGGCGCAATCCAATCAGACCCAGCAACCGGTTGACCCCGTCCTGGGCGGCGGCACTGGCCCCATTGAAGGCCGTCCTCCGGGAGCGATCTGGGCCCACCAGTCGTTCTCCCAGTTCCCGCCACAGGTCGCCGTTGAGGCCACGCAGCAGGGGAACAAGGGACCCAACACTGTATACAACCCACAGGTGCCTTCCAACATGAATTCCGGCATTGACCCGGCCACGCCCATTCCGC
>Ga0316628_100002698_pt1 | contig 13299 bp, 9 predicted proteins | sample OWC_Aug_M2_C1_D5_FD_207648 | JGI IMG/M metagenome (GOLD analysis project Ga0316628, IMG submission 207648) | Wetland soil microbial communities from Old Woman Creek delta, Ohio, United States - OWC_Aug_M2_C1_D5_C | ecosystem: Environmental > Terrestrial > Soil > Wetlands | place: USA: Ohio... | reverse complement strand
CTATGATCCGGAACAGGTCCTCCGTCTCCTTGGCCGAGAGGCTGGAGGTGGGCTCGTCCATGATGAGCAGCCTGGCGTTGGTCGAGACCGCCTTGCAGATCTCCACCATCTGCTGGTGGCCGATGCCGAGCTTGCCCACCTTCATGCGCGGATCGAAGTGCAGGCCCAGGTCCTCCAGCAGCCGGGCCGCCGCCTCGACCATTCCCGCGTTGTCCTTGACGAAGGTGCCGTTCACCAGCCGGAGCTCGCGGCCCAGGAAGATGTTCTCGGCCACCGTCAGGTGGGGGATGAGGTTCAGCTCCTGGTAGATGCAGGCGATGCCCGCATCCATGGCGCGGCGCGGGGTGAGGTCCTCGAGCCGCTTGCCGTCGAAGACGATCTCGCCCGCGTCCGGCTGGATGGCGCCGGTGAGGATCTTGATGAGGGTGGACTTGCCCGCGCCGTTCTCCCCCAGCAGCCCGTGGACCTCGGCCCGGCGGACGTCCAGGTCGACGCGGTCGAGGGCCAGCACGCCCGGGAACCGCTTGGTGAGCCCGCGGATCTGGAGGATGACGGAGCCGCGCGGCCTGTCCACGTGCTTGGGGGCGGCCTGGTCGGCGGCCTTGAACAGCGACGCCAGCCGCTGGACGGAGGGATCGGCCGGCCCCTGGCTCTGGTTGGACATCGCCGCGCTCCGCTTGCTCGCCATCGCCCCCGGCGAGCGCCACCGGTGAATTCGCAAGCTGCTTACCACAACCCCCTCGGTCCTGCACTCCCGTTTCTATTATTCTGCGGTCCGGAAATTGATTTCTGTTCCGCGCGCCCGATGGGGGTGGCATCATTCCGCCCCGGCTCGACGCTGCGTGGGGCCCGGGGAGAGCCCCGGGCGGGTGGCGACCTCCGGGGCGGGAGCGTGCTGCGGATCGGTGCCCTGAACCCCGCCCGGAGCCGGCCGCGCCGCCCGGCGCGAGCCCGGCCCCGCCATTTGGAAATGCGATTGCGTTGCGGGACGCACTCGGAAATCAACTTGCATGCGGCCCCGCCGCTCTGCTATGCGTGCCCGGGTCGCGCACCGCGCCCGCGGGCCGCGCCATCCCGGGTGGGACCGTGAACGCTGCAGCCGAGCTCCCTGGTGGTTCGAGCGGTCGGCGGCTGGACGTGATCTGCCTGGGCCGCCTGGGCGTCGACCTGTACGCGCAGCAGGTCGGTGCGCGGCTCGAGGACGCCACCACCTTCGCCAAGTACCTGGGCGGCTCCTCCGCCAACATCGCCTTCGGCTGCGCGCGGCTGGGGCTGCGCGCAGCGCTGGCCTCGCGGGTGGGCGACGACGCCATGGGGCGGTTCCTGAGCGCCACCCTGGCGGCCGAGGGCTGCGACATCAGCCACGTCTCCGTCGACCCCGAGCGGCTCACCGCCCTGGTGGTCCTGGGCATCCAGGATCGCGACACCTTCCCCCACATCTTCTACCGGGAGCACTGCGCCGACATGGCCATCGAGGAGCGCGACGTGGCCGAGGACTTCGTGGCCTCGTCCCGCGCCCTGGTCATCACCGGCACGCACTTCTCCACCGAGCACACCCACCGCATCAGCACCCTGGCCCTGGACCGCGCCCGCCGCCACGGCGTGCGGACGGTCCTGGACATCGACTACCGGCCGGTGCTGTGGGGCCTGACCGGCCCGGGCGCCGGCGCGCAGCGCTTCGTGGCCAGCGATCGCGTCACCGCGCACCTGCAGGAGATCCTGCCCCGCTTCGACCTGGTGGTGGGCACGGTCGACGAGTTCCACATCGCCGGCGGCGACGCGGATCCCATCACCTCGCTGCGCACGGTGCGCGCGCTCACGCCGGCGGTGCTGGTGGTGAAGCTCGGGCCGGACGGCTGTGCCATCCTCCCCGGCCCGGTGCCGCCCCGCCTCGAGGACGCGCCCGTCATCCCCGGGTTCCCGGTCAAGGTGATGAACGTGCTCGGGGCCGGTGACGCGTTCCTGGCCGGTCTGCTCAAGGCCTGGCTGGGGGGCGTCGGGTGGACCGAGGCCGGGCGCGTGGCCAACGCCTGCGGCGCGCTGGTGGTCTCGCGCCACGCCTGCTCCGCCTCGATGCCCTCCCCGGCCGAGCTGGAGTACTTCATGGCCCGGCCCGGCCTGGCCCGGCCCGATCTCGACCCGCAGCTGGGACGCCTGCACCGCGTCACCATCCGGCGCCGGAGGTGGGACGACCTGCACGTGTTCGCCTTCGATCACCGCACCCAGTTCTACGAGCTGGCGCGGGAGGCGGGCGCGCCCGAGTCCCGGCTGCGCGACCTGAAGCTGCTGCTGGTGGGCGCGGTGGTGGAGGCGGAGCGCTCCCTGGGACTGTCGGGGCGCATCGGCGCGCTCATCGACGACACCTACGGCGAGGACGCGCTCCTGGCCGCCAGCGGCCGCGGGTGGTGGCTGGGCAGGCCGGTGGAGGTGCCCGGCTCCTCCCCGCTGGTCTTCGAGGGGGGCGGGTCCATCGGGACGCGGTTGGTGACCTGGCCCCGCGAGCAGGTGGTGAAGTGCCTGGTCCGCCTCCATCCGGACGCGCCGGTCGAGGAGCGGCTCGAGGACGAGACCCAGCTCCTGGCCCTCCACGACGCGGTCCAGGCCAGCGGCCACGAGCTCCTGCTGGAGGTGCTGCCCTCGCGGCGCCACCCGGTGGACTCCGAGACGGTGCTGCGCGTCCTGAAGCGGATCTACAACCTCGGCATCCACCCGGAGTGGTGGAAGCTCGCTCCCATGTCGCGGGAGAGCTGGCGGCGCGTCGACGCCCTGCTGGCCGAGCGCGATCCCTACTGCCGCGGCGTGGTCATCCTCGGGCTCAAGGCCTCGCTGGAGCAGCTGGCGGCCGCCTTCCGGGACGCCGCCGGATCCCGGAGCTGCCGCGGCTTCGTGGTGGGCCGGACCATCTCCGACGAGCCGGCGCGCGCCTGGCTGGCGGGCCGGACCGACGACGGCGGCCTGGTCACGCAGGTGGTGGCCAACTTTGCGGCGCTGGTGCGCGCCTGGCGCGACGCGCGCGGGGCGAGGGAGCTCACATGACAGGCGATCTGCAGCACTTCGTGAATGCCCATCGGGTCGACGGAAGGAGCGGCCGCTTCGGCGAGGTCTGGAATCCGGCGCTGGGCGAGGTCCAGGCCCGCGTCCCCCTGGCCTCGGCCGCCGAGGTGGGGGCGGCGGTGGCCGCCGCTCAGGCCGCCTTCCCGCGCTGGGCGGGGACCACGCCGCTGCGGCGCGCCCGGGTGCTCAACCGGTTCGGGATCCTGCTGGAAGAGAACGCCGGGAAGCTGGCGGAGATCATCACCGCCGAGCACGGCAAGGTGCACGACGACGCCCTGGGCGAGATCGCCCGCGGGCTGGAGGTGGTCGAGTTCGCGACCGGCATCCCCCACCTCCTCAAGGGCGAGGTGACCGAGAACGTCGGGACCCAGGTGGACTCGCACTCGCTGCGCCAGCCGCTGGGCGTCGTGGCGGGGATCACGCCGTTCAACTTCCCGGCCATGGTGCCCATGTGGATGTTCCCGGTGGCGCTCGCCTGCGGGAACACCTTCGTGCTCAAGCCCTCGGAGCGGGACCCGTCGGCCGCGCTGTTCCTGGCCGACCTGCTGGGCCGGGCCGGCCTTCCCGCCGGGGCCTTCAACGTCGTGCATGGCGACCGCGAGGCGGTCGACGCACTGCTCGACGATCCGCAGGTCCGGGCGGTGAGCTTCGTGGGCTCGACGCCCATCGCACGGTACGTGTACCAGCGGGCCAGCGCCGCCGGGAAGCGCTGCCAGGCGCTGGGCGGCGCCAAGAACCACCTGCTGGTGCTGCCGGACGCGGACCTGGGGCTCACCACCGACGCGCTCATGGGCGCCGCCTACGGCTCGGCCGGTGAGCGCTGCATGGCCATCTCGGTGGCGGTGGCGGTGGGCGACGCGGTGGCCGACGCGCTGGTGGAGCGGCTCGTGCCCCGCATCCGGGCGCTCAAGATCGGACCCGGAGTCGAGCCCGGGATGGAGATGGGACCGCTGGTGACCGCGCAGCACCGCGACCGGGTCGTCGGCTACATCGACAAGGGCGTGGCCGAGGGAGCCAAGCTGCTGGTGGACGGGAGGGGGCTGCGCGTGCCCGGCAGCCCGGCCGGATTCTGGCTGGGCGGGACCCTCTTCGACCGGGTCACCTCCTCCATGACCATCTACCGCGAGGAGATCTTCGGACCGGTGCTGGTGATCGTGCGCGTACCCGACTACCGGACCGCCGTCGACCTGGTCAACGCGCACGAGTACGGCAACGGGGCGGCCATCTTCACCCGTGACGGCGACGCGGCCCGGGCCTTCGCCCACGAGGTACAGGTCGGGATGGTGGGCGTGAACGTGCCCATCCCCGTCCCCATGGCCTTCCACAGCTTCGGGGGATGGAAGTCGTCGCTCTTCGGCGATCACCACGTCCACGGTCCGGAGGGCGTCCGCTTCTACACGCGGCTCAAGACCATCACCACCCGGTGGCCGACCGGCATCCGCGGCGGGGCCGACTTCGTCATGCCCACCATGCGGTGAGGGTGGCGGGCGAGCCGCTCCGGACGGGGCACCGCCGACGGGCGACGGCCCCCGGATGGGAGCCGCTGCTTAGAAACCCCTTTCCATGTGGCTGTCACATGGAAATCCAGTTGCAGCGAGACGCCGAGCTGGCTTACTGTGTCGCGGATTCCGGGCCCTCCGCTCCGGGCGCCGCAGCCGGATGGAGCGGACCGAGCCCGACCACCACGGACGCCCCCGGGTCGGCGCGCCGGCGGCTTCGCGGGAGGCAGCATGAGCACGGTGCGGGTGACGGCCGGCGAGGCGGTGGTGAGGTTCCTGGCCGCGCAGCGGGTGGCGACCCCGGCCGGCAAGGTGCCGCTCTTCGGCGGCGTGTTCGCCATCTTCGGCCATGGGATCGTGGCCGGCCTGGGTGAGGCGCTGTACCGGTACCGCGAGCAGCTGCCCACCTTCCGGGCGCACAACGAGCAGGCGATGGCCCACACCGCCATCGCCTACGCCAAGGCTCACTTCCGCCGCCGGATGATGGCCGCCACGACCTCGGTGGGCCCGGGCGCGACCAACCTGGTCACCGCGGCCGCCACCGCCTACGTCAACCGGCTGCCGGTGCTGCTCCTGCCGGCCGACGTCTTCGCCTCGCGGGCGCCGGACCCGGTGCTCCAGCAGGTGGAGAGCTTCGCCGACGGGACGGCCAGCGCCAACGACTGCTTCCGCCCCGTCTCTCGCTACTTCGACCGGATCACGCGCCCGGAGCAGCTCATCACCGCCCTGCCGCGGGCGCTGCGGGTCCTCACCGATCCGGCGGAGTGCGGGCCGGCGACGCTGGCGCTGTGCCAGGACGTGGAGGCCATGGCCTGCGAGTATCCGGCCGAGCTCTTCGAGGAGCGGACCGTCCACTTCCGGGCCCCGCCGCCCGACGAGGGGGAGCTGGCCCGGGCCGTGGAGGTCCTGCGGGGCGCCCGCCATCCGCTGATCATCGCCGGCGGCGGCGTCATCTACGGGGAGGCCGGCGAGGCGCTCCGCGCCTTCGCCGACGCCTTCGGCGTGCCGGTGGCGGAGACCCTGGCCGGCAAGGGCGCGCTGGCCTGGGACCACCCGCTGCAGGCCGGCGGGATCGGCCACACCGGCGTGCCGGCGGCCAACGAGCTGGCCCCGCAGGCCGACGTGGTGCTGGGCGTCGGCACCCGGCTCGGCGACTTCACCACCGCCTCGCACACGCTCTTCCCCCAGGCCCGGGTGGTCGGGCTCAACGTGGCCGGGTTCGACGCCGCCAAGTGGTGGTCCACCCCGCTGCAGGCCGACGCGCGGCTGGGGCTGGAGGCCCTGCGCATGAGGCTGGCGGGCTGGAAGGCCGACCCGGCCTGGACCGAGCAGGCCCGCCGCCTGTGCGCGGCCTGGAAGGAGCGGCTGCTGCAGATCACCTCCCGGCGCGACGCGCCCCTGCCCTACGACGGCGAGGTGATCGGCGCGGTGCAGCGCTGGGAGCGATCGACCAGCGACGACATCGTGGTCACCGCCGGCGGCACCATCCCCAACGAGCTGCAGAAGCTGTGGCGCACCTCGGTGCCGGGGGGCTGCCACATCGAGTACGGCTACTCCTGCATGGGCTACGAGATCGCCGGCGGGATGGGCGTGAAGATGGCCCACCCCGAGCGCGAGGTGATCGTCATCCTCGGCGACGGCAGCTACCTCATGCTCAACTCGGAGATCGCCACCTCGGTCCTCCTGGGCCACAAGATCATCGTGGTGGTGGAGGACAACCACGGGTTCGGCTGCATCAACCGGCTGCAGCAGCACTGCGGCGGCGAGCCCTTCAACAACCTGTTCGAGGATTGCGTCCAGGGCCCGGGCGGGCCGCCGGTCATCGACTTCGCCATGCACGCGCGATCGCTGGGTGCGCTGGGAGAGAACGTCAAGACCATCCCCGAGCTGGAGGCGGCGCTGGCCCGCGCCCGCAAGGCGGATCGCACCACCGTGATCTGCATCGAGACCGACCCTGCTCGCACCACCACCGACGGCGGCGGCGCCTGGTGGGAGGTCGGGGTCCCGGAGGTCTCCCCCAGCGAGAAGGTGCGGCGCGCGCGCCAGGCCTGGGAACAGGGCAAGCGCAAGCAGAAGGCGTGAGCATGGCCCTGGCCGTCCGCATCGGGGTGAACCCGGTCTCCTGGACCAACGACGACCTCCCGTGGCTCGAGGCCGAGACGCCGCTGGAGGCGGTGCTCTCCGAGGGCCGGCGCATCGGCTACCAGGGGGTCGAGCTGGGGAACCGCTTCCCGCGCGAGCCGGAGGCGCTCCGGGCCGTGCTCGGGGCACACCAGTTGGCCTGCGCCTCGGGGTGGTGGTCGGGACGGCTGGCGGGACGCCCGGTGGAGGAGGAGGTGCGCGAGGTCGAGGGGCACCTCCACCTGCTGGTCGAGAACGGCGCCGAGGTGATGGTGTACGGCGAGCTGCACGACTCGATCCAGCGGAGCATGGACGTCCCGCTCTTCAAGCGCCCGCGGTTTCGCGACGAGGCGGCCTGGCGCACCTACGGCGAGCGGCTCACCGCCTTCGGGCGCCACCTGCGCTCGCGCGGGCTGCGCCTGGCCTACCACCACCACATGGGCGCCTACGTCGAGACCTCCGAGGACGTCGACCGGCTCATGGCGGTGACCGGGCCGGAGGTGGGCCTGGTCCTCGACACGGGCCACGCCGCCTTCGCCGGCGCGGAGCCGCCGGAGCTGCTCGAGCGCCACGCCGACCGCGTCTGCCACGTGCACTGCAAGGACGTCCGCCCGGCCGTGCTCCGCATCGCGCGCAACCGGGCCTGGAGCTTGCTGCACTCGGTCCTGGCCGGCGCCTTCACCGTCCCGGGCGACGGGGCGGTCGACTTCCGCAAGGTGCTGGCCGCCCTGGACCGGCACGGCTACCGCGGCTGGCTGGTGGTCGAGGCCGAGCAGGACCCGGCCGTGGCGCCCCCCGCCGCCTGCGCGGAGCGGGGCTACCGGCACCTGGTCGGCCTGCTGGCCGAGCTGCATTCACGGGAGCATGCATGAGCCTGCTGGTGAAGGGCGCACGTCAGGGGCGCGACATCGTGGCCGCCCCGCCGGGATCGGCCGGGCTCCGCCACGTCGGCTTCAGCGCGCACCGGCTGGCCGCCGGCGAGCGGCTCACCGTCCCGGCCGGCCCGCGCGAGCTGTGCGCGGTGGTGCTGTCGGGGGTGGTGAGCGCCCGCACCGGCGGCGCCGCCTTCGACCGCGTCGGCCGGCGCACCGGCCCGTTCGACGACCTTCCGCCCTTCGCCGTCTACACGCCCGGCACCGCGCCGCTGGAGATCGCGGCCCAGGCCCCGGCCGAGGTGGCGCTGTGCACCGCGCCGGGGACGGGACGGCTCCCGCCGCGCCTGATCGCGCCCGAGGAGATGAAGCGCTCGGTGCGCGGCAAGGAGCTCAACACCCGGTACGTGACCGACATCCTCCCCCAGGACGCGCCGGCCGAGAACCTGCTGGTGGTCGAGGTGCGGACGCCCACCGGCCACTCCTCCAGCTATCCGCCGCACAAGCACGACCGCGCCGCGCCGGACGAGACCGCGCTGGAGGAGATCTACTATCACCGCATCGACCCGCCCCAGGGCTTCGTCTTCCAGCGCGTCTACACCGACGAGCGCGACATCGACGAGTCGCACGCGGTCGAGGACCAGGACCTGGTGCTGGTGCCGCGGGGCTACCACCCGGTGGTCGTCCCCTGGGGATACGAGAGCTACTACCTCAACGTGATGGCCGGCCCGGAGCGGGCCTGGCGCTTCCACAACGATCCCGCGCACGAGTGGATCATCCGCGAGAGCTGATCCCGGACCGGGCCGGGCAGCGAGGAGCACACCATGGCCAAGATCACCGTCGGCATCGTCGGCGCGGGACGGATCGGGAAGATCCACGCCGAGAACATCCGCTACTTCATCCCCGAGGCGCGCATCAAGGCCGTGGCCGACGTGGTGGTCTCGGACAAGCTGGGCGACTGGGCCCGCGCCCTGGGGATCGAGAAGGTGACCAGGGATCCCCGCGAGATCATGTCCGATGGCGAGGTCGACGCGGTGGTGATCTGCAGCTCGACCGACACGCACGCGGACATGGTGATCGCCGCGGCCCAGGCCGGGAAGCACGTCTTCTGCGAGAAGCCGGTCGATCTCACGGTCGAGAAGGTCAAGCGCGCCCTGGCCGCGGTGGAGCAGGCGGGGGTGAAGCTCCAGGTGGGCTTCAACCGCCGGTTCGATCACAACTTCCGCCGCGTCCGCGAGCTGGTCCAGTCCGGGGCGCTGGGGGATCCGCACCTCATCCGCATCACCTCGCGCGATCCGGCCCCGCCGCCGGCCGAGTACGTCAAGGTCTCGGGAGGCATGTTCCTGGACATGACCATCCACGACTTCGACATGGCCCGCTACCTGGCCGGCAGCGAGGTGGTCGAGGTCTACGCCAAGGGGGCGGTGCTGGTCGATCCCGCCATCGGCAAGGCCGGCGACGTGGACACCGCCGCCGTCATGCTCACCTTCGCCAGCGGCGCCATCGGGGTGATCGACAACTCGCGCCGCGCCGTGTACGGCTACGACCAGCGCGTCGAGGTGTTCGGGTCGAAGGGCTGCGCCACCGCCGCCAACGACACGCCCTCGACGGTGGTGGTCTCGGGCGAGCAGGGCGTCCAGGGCGACAAGCCGCTCTACTTCTTCCTGGAGCGGTACAAGCAGGCGTTCATCGACGAGATGAAGGAGTTCTTCGGGGCGCTGGTCCAGGACCGGCCCACGCCCGTGACCGGGGTGGACGGGCTGAAGCCCATCCTCATCGGGCTGGCCGCGAAGCGGTCGCTGGCCGAGCACCGCCCCGTGCTGGTGTCGGAGATCGAGGGCTGAATCGTCGTTTGACTCACCGTGTTGCGTAACGCAGCTGTGTCGTGACGAGAGGATGTGTCGGTTCCGGGGCAGTACCCCGGCGCCTGCCGAGCAGGCGCCAGGTCTCATCAAGGAGGCAGCGATGCGGAAGCTTCTTCTGTTGGGGTTGATCGCAGCGATGGCGGCGCCGCTCACGGCGTCGGCCGCAGGCAAGAAGCTGAAGATGGGCGTCACCATCGAGGACTTCAACGACGTGTTCATGCGGTATGCGCTCGATCAGCTCACCGACGAGGCCAAGAAGAACGGCATCGAGGTGGTGGCGGCCGACGGGAAGCGCGACCCGAACGAGCAGATCAAGCAGATCGAGAACTTCATCACCCAGGGCGTGGACGCGATCATGATCCACGTCATCGACCAGACCATCGCGCCGCGCATCACCAAGCTGTGCCTGGACGCGAAGATCCCGCTGGTCTACTTCAACCGCAAGCCGGAGGACTCGGCGCTGTCCCCGGGCAAGGTGGTGGCGGTCGCTTCCCCCGAGGTGGTGGCCGGCAACCTGGAGGCCGAGTTCGTGGCCAAGAAGCTGGGCGGCAAGGGCAACGTGGCCATCCTGATGGGCTCGATGGGGACGGCGCCGCAGATCGGGCGGACCCAGGGGACCAAGGACGTCATCGCCAAGAACCCCGGCATGAAGGTGATCCGCGAGCAGACCGCCAACTTCGCGCGCCCCGACGCGGTGACGGTGGTGGAGAACTGGCTGGCCAGCGGGATCCAGATCGACGCCATCATCGCCAACAACGACGAGATGGCCATCGGCGCCGTGCTGGTGCTGGAGGAGAAGAAGATGAAGGACAAGGTGGTGGTCACTGGCGTCGACGCCACCTCGGACGCGCTCAAGTTCATCGCCGACAAGCGGATGGACATGACCGTGTTCCAGAACGGCGGGGCGCAGGGGCGCGGTGCGGTGCAGGCCGCCTTGAAGCTGGTCAACAAGCAGAACGTCCCGACGTTCACCGCCATCCCGTTCGAGCCGGTGACCTTCGAGAACTACAAGAAGTACATGAAGTGAGCGGTGCCCGTCCCGGCGGCGGGGCTTCCCGCCCGCCGCCGGGTCTCCGCGGTTCATGCCAGGGGAGCCAGCGCGCCGTGAGCGAGTACATCCTGCAGATGGAGGGGATCCACAAGAGCTTCCCCGGCGTGCACGCGCTCAAGGGCGTGCGGCTGGAGGTGAGGCCCGGGACCGTCCACGGCGTCATGGGGGAGAACGGGGCCGGCAAGTCCACCCTCATGAAGATCGCCATCGGCCTGTACCGCCAGGACGCCGGCACCATCCGGCTGCGCGGCCAGGAGGTGGCCTTCGAGAGCGTCCACGATGCCCTGCAGCGGGGCATCTCCATGATCCACCAGGAGATGAGCCCGCTCCCGTACATGACCGTGGCCCAGAACATCTTCCTGGGCCGCGAGATCCGGAACCGGCTCGGGCTCATCGACCACAAGGCCATCGACCGGGAGTCGGCCAGGATCCTCGAGGAGCTCCGCATCCCCCTGGCCCCCCGGCAGATCATGGGTCAGCTCAGCGTGGCGCAGATGCAGCTGGTCGAGATCGCCGAGGCGGTCTCGCGCAAGGCCGACCTCATCATCATGGACGAGCCGACCTCGGCGTTGACCGAGAAGGAGGTCGCGCACCTCTTCACCATCATCCAGGGGCTGAAGCAGCGCGGGGTGGCCATCATCTACATCACCCACAAGATGGACGAGGTGTTCGCCATCACCGACGAGGTGAGCGTCTACCGCGACGGCGAGTTCGTGGGCCGCCAGGACAGCAAGGACCTCAACCGCGACAAGCTCATCCGGATGATGGTGGGGCGGACCATCGACCAGTTCTTCGTGAAGGAGCGGGCCCAGGTCGGCAAGCCGGTGCTGGAGGTGGAGGGGCTTTCCCGGCGCGGCAAGTTCCGCGACATCAGCTTCTCGGTGCGCGAGGGGGAGATCCTGGGCGTGGCCGGGCTGGTCGGCGCCGGCCGGACCGAGGTGATGGAGGCGCTCTTCGGCGTGGCGAAGAAGCACGCCGGCGTGGTGAAGATCCGCGGGCGGCCGGTCCAGATCCGGACCCCCTCCGATGCCATCCGCCAGGGCATGGCCTTCCTGACCGAGGACCGCAAGCGCTCCGGCCTGTACCTGAACCTCTCGGTGCGGGACAACATCACCATGCCCAGCCTCCGGAACAACCTCCAGGGGCTGTTCCTGAAGCACCGCGCGCTCCGCAAGCTGTGCGACGACGCGGTGGGCGCCCTGCGCATCAAGACGCCCAGCCTCGAGCAGCTGGTCATGTTTCTCTCCGGCGGCAACCAGCAGAAGGTGCTGGTCTCGCGCTGGCTGGCCACCGCCCCCTTCCTGCTCATCCTGGACGAGCCCACCCGCGGCATCGACGTGGGCGCCAAGACCGAGATCTACAAGCTCATGAGCGGCCTGGCCAAGGCGGGGAAGGCCATCATCCTCATCTCCTCCGAGATGCCCGAGATCCTGGCCATGTCCGACCGGATCATGGTCATGCACGAGGGGCGCAAGGTCGGCGAGCTCGCCCGGGCCGACGCCACGCAGGAGCGCATCCTCCACATGGCCACCGGCGAGCCGCTGGAGACGTTCGATACCGTTCACCCGAACTGAACCGAAGGCACGGAACGGGGAGCAGACATGGCCGAGACCGCCCAGGGGCCCGCAACTCTCGACACCGAGAAGGAAGCGGTCAGGCGAGAATCGCCCGTGCTCCGGTTCATGAGCACCTACAGCATCCTGCTCATCCTGGTGAGCCTGATCGTCCTGGAGGCCGTCCTCTCGGGTGGGATCTCGCTGAAGATCGTCAACCTGCTCAACGTTCTCCGGCAGATCAGCTTCGTCGGGATCATCGCGCTGGGCGTCACCATGTGCATCATCACCTCCGGCATCGACCTGTCCTCGGGCAGCGTGGTGGCCGTGGTCTCGGTGGTGGTGGCCAGCCTGCTCCAGGCCGCCGACGCGGCCGACCGGCTCTTCGCCGGCGGGCACCCCTGGCCGGTGGCGCTGGTGGTGCTGGTCGGGCTGGTCATCGGCACCCTGCTCGGCTTTCTCAACGGCGCGATGATCACCGGGCTCCGCATCCCGCCCTTCATCGCCACCCTGGGAATGATGACCTTCGCCCGTGGCGTCGCCTTCATCTACTCGAACGGGCGCCCACGCGGCAGCCTGGTGGACTCGTTCCAGGTGATCGGGCAGGGCGACATCCTCGGCATCCCCAACCCGGCGCTGGTCCTGCTGGTGTGCGTGGCGATCACCTACGTCATCCTCCACCACACGCTGTGGGGCCGGTACACCTATGCCCTGGGCAGCAACATGCAGGCGGCGGTGGTATCGGGGATCAAGACCGATCGCTACCTGTTGCTGGTCTACACCTATGCCGGGTTCCTGTCGGCGGTGGCCGCCATCGTCCTCACCGCGCGCATCGGCGCCGGCCAGCCCGGGCTCGGGAACGGCTACGAGCTGGACGCCATCGCCGCCTCGGTGCTCGGCGGCACCAGCCTGGCGGGTGGGCTGGGAAGCGCCGGGGGCACGCTCATCGGCGCCGCCATCTTCGGCGTCATGAAGAACGGGCTCGACATCCTCAACGTGTCGGCCGACTGGCAGCTGGTGGCGCGTGCCATCATCCTCGTCGTGGCGGTGACCATCGACGTCCGCAAGAACGTGCGCCGCGACTAGCTCGAAAGGGAGGTCTCGCATGGCCCGCAACGTCGCCCTGGCCCTGAACCGCATCGCCGCGCCCCGGCTCCCCCTGGCGCAGTTCCTGGAGCTGACCGCCTCGCTGGGCATGAAGCTGGCCGAGGTCCGCAACGATCTCCCCGGCGTGGAAGTGCTCGACGGCCTGCCCGAGGCGGAGCTGAAGGCCGTCCTGGCCCG
>Ga0316628_100002697_pt1 | contig 13303 bp, 10 predicted proteins | sample OWC_Aug_M2_C1_D5_FD_207648 | JGI IMG/M metagenome (GOLD analysis project Ga0316628, IMG submission 207648) | Wetland soil microbial communities from Old Woman Creek delta, Ohio, United States - OWC_Aug_M2_C1_D5_C | ecosystem: Environmental > Terrestrial > Soil > Wetlands | place: USA: Ohio... | reverse complement strand
CGCTGCAGGGCATGAAGAAATACGGATACACGCAGGAGCAGCTGGCGAAAGTCTGCGCCAAAACCCACCACCACAGCACGCTGAATCCCAAAGCACAGTACCAGAAGGATTTCACCTGGGAAGAGGTCCTGGCCGACAAACCCATCACCTATCCCCTGACTCGTCCCATGTGCGCGCCCACGGGGGAAGGCTGTGCCGTGGCAATCGTTGGTTCGGAGAAATATCTCAAGGAACACCGTAAGGTGAAAGATCCGATCCTGATCCGGTCTTCGGTTTTAATCTCCGGCCAGGATCGGGAAGACTTCGACCGGGATATCTCCGGGCGGGGGGCGGAGATTGCCTTCCGCCGGGCGGGACTGCAGCCCAAGGACATCGATGTTCTGGAAGTGCATGATGCGGTCAGCTATGCGGAAATATACCAGACCGCCCAGGCCGGGTTCTGTAAACCCGAACAGGCGGGCGAATTTTGTTCTTCGGGAGCAACCTCCCTGGGAGGAGAGCTTCCCACCAACACCAGCGGCGGGCTGGTCTCCCGAGGCCACCCCGTAGGCTGCACGGGCCTGGCTCAAGTATATGAGCTGGTAACTCAGTTGCGGGGACGAGCGGGACAGCGCCAGGTAAAAGGGGCTAAAATCGGGATGCACATCAACGGGGGCGGGGTCGTGGGGGTGGAGGAGGTGTCCCTGGGGGTGCATATATTGGAAAGGGCGTAAAAGGACGGGAATTAGGAACGAAGCGCGAGGAACGAGCCACAAGGAATGAGGACCAAAGAAAAACCGTTACCCGCTGGAGGTGAAAAGAATGGAACCCACACTGCCGCTGGAAGGTTACCGGGTTTTAGACTTCAGCACGTACGCCGCCGCACCCGTCTGCGCCATGACTTTGGCTGATTGGGGGGCAGACGTGATCAAAGTGGAATCCCTCTCCGGGGATGCTTTCCGTCTCTTTGGCTTCATCATGAGGTGCCCGATTGCAGAAAACGACAACATCCAGTTTGAACTGGATAACCGGAATAAAAGAGGGATTGCGCTCGACCTCAAAACCCCCGAAGGACAAAAGATCATTCGAAAACTGCTCAAGACTGCGGATGTGCTGGTCACCAACTACCGCCCCAAAGCGCTCAAGGGCATTGGCCTCGATTATGAGTCTCTTTCGGAGAAATATCCCCGGCTGGTGTATGCCTATCTGAATGGATACGGGGACAAGGGTCCGGAGAAAGACAAGCCGGGGTTCGATCTGGCTGCCTACTTCGCCCGGAGCGGAATTCTCGTGGAGGTGCCGGAGCCGGGCTCGGACCCCATTCCGCCGCTGGCTGGTTTTGGAGATCATCCCACGGGGACATTCCTCGCCGGGGGGATATGTGCGGCTTTGCTAAGGAGGGAGAAGACGGGAAAAGGGTGCAAGGTCCAAACCGCTCTTTTCAACGCCGCCCTTTGGAACCTGTCTCTGAACATCGCCACCGCGAACAACAACGCTCACCTCCCGGAAGAAGAACAGCTCAAGATAAGAACTTCCCGCAAAAGGCCCCGCACGGCCATGATGAACACGTACCGGACAAAGGACGACCGCTGGGTAACGATCATGGCTTTGGAATACGACCGCTATTGGAAGCCCTTCGCGGAAAGCGTTATCCGCAGGCCGGATTTGGTCGATGACCCCCGATTCAAGAACCAGATGGCGGCTTTTGAGCACACCGTGGAGCTAGCCGCCATCGTCGAAGCGGAGGTGCGCAGAATTACGAAAGACGAGTTGGTTCAGCGTATGGCGGCAGCGGATATCGTTTACGAGGTGAACCAGCGGTGGAAAGAGCTCAAGGATGACATCCAGGCGGTGGAAAATGACTTCATGGTCGAGCATAAGATGCCCAGCGGCCGGAAGGAATGGGTCGTGGGAAACCCGGTCAAATTCAACGGGGAAAAAACCTTGCTTCGAAGGTACGCTCCCAAGCTGGGTGAACATAATGACGAGATCCTTTCCGAGCTGGGATACAGCAGGGAACAAATCAAATCTTTGAGGGATAAAAAGATAATCAAATAATCCCCAAACCGCAGAGAGCCCGGGGGTTCATTCAAGAAAAAAGAAGAGGTCCAAGGTAAAGCTTCTAATTTTTTTCTCTGACGATCGCCGATTGGGGGCAGATGTCGGCGCAGACGCCGCAACCGTTGCAGAGGACTTCGTCTATTTGGGATTTGCCCTTCTCCTTGTTCCAGATCAGACCGGGACATTTAAAAATTCGCGTACAGATTCTAGCGCATCCACAGGACTCTCCCACACATCTTTCCGGGTCCACTCGAACCTGATATTGTGCTTTCTCTCCCTTGGCTTTGACAAGCGCACATTTTCTCTTTGAGATAAGGACTCGGACTCCCCCTTCATCCTGAATAAGATCCAATATTTTTTCGGTCGTCCCCTGGAGATCGAAGGGATCACAGGTTTCCACCCGGATGCCCAGAGCCGTGCAGAGTTTTTCGATATCCACGACCGGCGCCGAGGCCCCGGTGGCGGTTTGCCCGGTTCCGGCGTGGGGCTGGAACCCGGTCATGGCTGTTGCGCTGTTGTCCAGGACCACCGTGATAAAGTTGGCTTTATTGTAGACTCCGTTAATTAAAGCAGGGATGGAAGCATGGAAAAAGGTGGAATCCCCGCAGACCGAAAGAACGGGCTGATCAAAGCCAAACCGGTGCAATTGTCCCAGGCCCGTACCCACTCCCACCCCGGAGCCCATGGCATGCTGGGTTTTTAATTGAAAAAAGCCCGCCGGCCCCAACCCCATGGCATAACAGCCGTGATCCCCGGTGGCAAAACCTCCGCGTCCGTCCAATTTGAGGGCTGCTTTGATCGCCCAAAAGGTAGCCCGGTGAGGGCAGCCCGCGCAGAAATTCAAGTCTCGGTGGGGGGCTAAACCCTTGGTCTTCTCCAAGGCTTTTTGCGCGTATTCCGGGTCTCTCGGCCGATAAGAGAGGTCCATTAATTTGCTCACGGCCTTTATGACCAGGTCCGGGTTCAGCTCATTTACATAATAGAAGTGCCCCGAACTTTTCCCCAGATAGGTTCTAGGCCCCATCTCCAGTGCCCAATCGGCTGCCAGTTCCTTCACATTATTTTCGAGAAAAGGGTCCACTTCTTCGACAAAAAGGATCCGTTTGGCCCGGGAGACGTGCGTGGCCAGAAGTTTCGAGGGCAGCGGCCAAGGGGTGCCGATCTTGAGGAGGCCGACCCGCTCCTGAAGCTTGAGAAGATGAATGGCCTCCCGGGAATAGAGCCAACCCGTCCCGGATGCAATCAGGAGAAGATCGGGCTCCTCCGGGCCTGCGTACTGGTTAAAGGGGGAAGATTCATACATCTCCCGCACCTTATCGAGCTTCATGTGCAAGGACAGGTGGCGCAGGGGCGCGGCAATGGGGATGAAGATTTTCGAAGTGTCGTAGCGGGCCCTTTTCCCGGCTTTGGGGATTTCACCAAGCCGGACATTGCCGCGGCCGTGAGAGATACGGGAAACGCTGCGGACGATCACCAGGCTGCTGACCGCCTCGGAAACTTCGAAGGCCCACCGGGTCATGTCTTTTGCTTCTTGAAAGGTAGCCGGCTCAAGAAGAGGAAGATCCCCGACTTTGGCGATGAAACGCGAGTCTTCTTCATTGGAAGAAGAAAGGGCGCCCGGATCATCGGTGGCCACCAGGACAAAGCCCCCGGTTCCGATCCCGGAGAGGTTCAGGTTCAGGATGAAATCCGAAGCGACGTTTACCCCGTTCTGCTTCATGGCGCTGACCGCTCGCAGCCCGCAGAAGGATGCGCCCGCGGCGGCCTCCATGGCCACCTTTTCGTTCACCGACCACTCCACGTAAATTCCCAGGTCATCCGCCACCTGGGAGAGTGCTCCGATGATTTCGGATGAGGGATTCCCCGGGTAAGAAGCGGCGAAGCGAACTCCGGCTTCCAGGGCTCCGCGGGCGATGGCTTCATTGCCCATCAAAAGCTCATTCAAACCGGGGCAGTCTCTTCCGATGATGGACATTTCAACCTCCTGAGATGGTGCCTCCTTTATTAATTCATGTCTCTTTGTTTGTCAAATAAAAATCGTTCATGAGAAAAGGTTCCCGGCAAGGTGTAAGGTCATCTGCCCGCAGCAGCTTCCGCTTCGCATGCACAAGGAGGAGATCTCTCTGGCGAATAAAAAGCAACCGTTAAGAGGATGGGGCCCTAATCCGAGGCCGGAATTTCCAATTTTGAGTTGACAAAAGATTCCCTCTCTTTTACAGTACCTTTGCATGGTGCCGGACAATCCAAGACCTTCAGTCTTTAAGCATGATGTATGGGTTCAGTTTTTTCGAGATCCCGAGTCCCTTGGTTCCTTGACCTTACTCCGCCGGCCACAGAGTTCCTTTAAGCCCCGTCGCGTGATTCGAAAAAGTCTATACAGTTTTTGCCGGAGGGATGTTTGCTAGATTCTGGGTGAACTGAAAATCCAATCCATTCCGGATATGCCTTCCTGGAGAAAGCGGAATGAAACTGGATCGCAAAGAATCCATCAGTGCCATCGTTCTTTTGTTTTTCTCTTTGGCAGTCTGTTTCCAGGCCGTCCGTTACCCTTTTGGGTCCATCAGCAAAATGGGGCCCGGTTTTCTCCCTTTCTATTCCGGTCTCGCCCTGGCAGCGCTCTCCCTGGGGATCCTTCTCCACGCCCTCCTGGCGTCCGGCCGGAAAGAACCTGGACTGACGGAGGGGCCAAAGAGAAGGAATATTCTGAAGGTTGGGGCAGTCTTCTTTTCCATGGTGGCCTATGCCTTTTTTCTGGATAAACTGGGATTTCCCATTACTACCTTTTGTTTCACTCTGATCCTTTTTAAATTTTGCGAATCCTACCGGTGGATTCCTGCGCTCCTGGGGGCTTTGGTCGCTTCCCTGGGCACCTACCTGATCTTCGGCCTGTGGCTCCAGTGCCAGTTTCCCAAAGGATGGCTCGGGGTTTGAAGAATGGGTGACCTCTTTGCCAACCTCTATACCGGATTCATGGTCAGCCTGAGCCTGACCAATATATTTTATTGTTTTTTGGGCGTCTTTACCGGAACTCTCATCGGCGTCCTTCCGGGCATCGGGCCCGTTGCCACCATATCCATCCTTATCCCTTCGACTTTTCATCTCAGTCCCATTACCGGGGTCATCATGCTGGCAGGGATTTATTACGGGGCTCAATATGGAGGCTCAACCACTTCGATCCTGCTGAGGATTCCGGGGGAAACGTCTTCCGTGATCACCTGCCTCGACGGATATGAAATGGCCCGTCAGGGAAGAGCAGGCCCAGCTCTGGGAATCGCCGCTTTCGGTTCTTTCATAGCCGGCACGCTGGGAACTTTTGGCCTGGCTGTCGTGGCTCCCCCCTTGGCTGGGTGGGCCTTGAAGTTCGGGGCGGCAGAGTACGCCAGCCTTATGCTTCTTGGGTTGATTACCGCCACCTTCCTGGGACAAAAATCCATGTTAAAATCGCTGGCCATGGTCATGCTGGGGCTGGTCCTCTCCCTGGTAGGGCGGGAAACGATCACCGGGTTTCCCCGTTTCACCTATGGAGTGTACGAGTTGGAAGACGGGCTGGGTTTTATCCCCATCATCATGGGACTTTTCGGGATCTCGGAGGTCTTTCTCAACCTGGAAGAGGCCATGAGCCGTGTGATTTTGACCAGGAGCAAGATTGCCGATCTTCTCCCCTCCCTGCAGGACTGGGGAAGGTCCATTTTCCCGATCTTGAGAGGATCGGTAGTTGGTTTTCTGCTGGGAATTCTTCCCGGAGGAGGGGCTACGCTGGCATCTCTGGCCTCCTACACGATGGAAAAGAAAATATCCAAGACCCCGAATCGGTTTGGAAGCGGAATGATTGAAGGGGTGGCCGGGCCGGAGGCGGCCAACAATGCGGGGGCTCAGGGTGCTTTTATACCCCTCCTTTGCCTCGGCATCCCCTGCAATGTGATCATGGCACTGCTGATCGGCGCCCTCATGATCCATGGGGTCCAGCCCGGCCCGCTCACCATGACCAAGAACCCCGAGCTTTTTTGGGGAACCATTACCAGCATGTACGCCGGGAATCTGCTGCTTTTGATCCTAAACCTGCCGTTGATCGGTCTCTGGGTAAGAATCTTGAAAGTTCCCTACGGCATTTTATATCCGTTGGTCCTTGTTTTCTGCATCATCGGCGCGTTCAGCTTGAACAACAGTATTTTCGAGATCTATCTGACCATCTTTTTCGGGTTGGTGGGATACGTCATGCGCAAGGTCGATTATGAGCCGGCCCCTCTGGCGTTGGCTTTCGTCCTCGGTCCGCTGTTCGAGGATGCGCTCCGCCAAGCCCTGGTGATTTCGCGGGGGGATTTCAGAATTTTTGTCCAGCGCCCTTTGAGCCTGGTCTTCCTGCTGGCCGGACTGGGTTTGATCACTTTTCCATTGATTTCCCGTTTGACCAAACGGGTGCCAAGGATTGTCGAAATCCGAAAGCCCTGAGCGGATTAAAAAAAGCCGAACCGGGGCAAACACTCATAAGGAGGAACATATGTCTCGAAGGGATATTGTACTCGGCATTTCCTTAATGACCTTTTTGGTTTTATCCTTCGGCCTGGTAACACCACCCAAAGCCTTGGCTTCCGATTATCCCAATAAGGCCATCCAGTTTATCGTTCAATATGCTCCCGGAGGGGTCCTCGATCTCGGAGCCCGGCTCATCGCCGCGGGAAGCGCGGAGTCTCTGGGGCAGCCCATGGTGATTCTGAATAAACCCGGGGCGGGAGGGGCCCTGGGTACGGACTTTATCGCTAAGGCGAAACCCGATGGATACACCCTGGGCCTAGGGCCTGTTTCCCTGGCCATCTTGAAAGCCATTAACCCTACCCTTTCTTTTGATCCGGTAAAAGATCTTACCCCCATCTGTAGGCTGTCCATGGGCTCCAATGTCATGGTGGTGAGGTCGGATTCGCCGCTCAACACCCTGGATAAGCTGATCGATTACGCCAGGAAGAACCCTGGAAAGTTGAATTACGGTTCTTCTGGGGTGGGAGGGTCTTTGCACTTTGCCGGCGAACTTTTTCAGCGGGAGGCGGGCATTCAGATGGTCCATGTGCCCTATAAGGGCGGGGCCCCGGCTTTGATGGCCCTTTTAGGGGGGCACATCGATTTAACCTTCAACAACCTTCAGGAGGCCGTTGAGCAGATCAAAGGGGGAAAAGTCATCCCTCTGGCTGTGACCTTGCCGGAACGCTACCCGGAACTCCCCCAGATCCCCTCGGTCGCGGAGAAAGGATACCCCAAGGCGGTAATCACTTCCTGGACTGGGGTGGTCGGCCCGGCAGGGCTTCCGAAGCCAGTGGTTGACAAGATCTCGGCCTATTGCCAGAAGGTGGTTTCCCACCCCAATATCTTGAAGAAACTGAAAGAATTCTGGGTTACACCGGCATACCTGGGGCCGGAGGAATATGGAAGATTTATCGGCAGTGAAATTGAACTCTATAAAGACCTAGCCAAGCGGGCCAATATCAAAGCAGAGTAGGGGTCAAGAGAGAGAAAGTCCTCTTGATCCGGTTCTTTGCAATCCGACCATCCTTTTGCGGGGGGGATATCGATGGATGTCCTTTTATTCGAAAAGAAAGACCATATCGCCTTCCTGAGATTCAACCGGCCTAAGGAAAAAAATGCCTTTAGTCCTAGGCTCATCATGGAGATGTACCGTCTTTTGGGCGAAATCCAGCACGACAATGACATCTGGGTTGTGATCCTGGGGTCCACGACGCCCGGAATCTTCTCTTCAGGAATGGACCTGAGACTCACCATCCCCTTACTCGTCGGATTCCGAAAGCCGGAGGATGAATATGACCGGGCGATCTTGGAGGATCCTGCCTTGATCAAGAGAGGAACCTTCCGGACACAGGAATTGGACCGCCCTCTCATCGCAGCCGTCGATGGAATCTGCATGGCCGCGGGGTTTGAGGTGGTCATGTCCACGGACATACGGATTGCAACCAAACGGTCGACCTTTGCCCTTCCTGAGGTGAAGGTGGGAATCGTTGCTTCCACCGGTGGAACCTCCAAATTGGCCAGGCAGATTCCCTATGCCAAGGCTATGGAAATGAATTTAACCGCGAAGTCCTTTTCCGCCCAGGAGATGCTGGACTTGGGTTTTTTGAACGCCGTGGTGGAGGAAGAAGATTTATGGACCAGAGCAGAGGAGTATGCCCGGATGATAACCGCCAACGCCCCCCTTGCGGTGCGGATTGCCAAGCAATCGATCCAGAAGTGTCTGGGCCGTCCCATCGAGGAGGCTATGAAGATTGAACAGGAAATCGTCCTTTCCCTGAGGAATACGGAAGACGCCAGGGAAGGGCCCCGGGCCTTTTTGGAAAAGAGAAAGCCGCAGTGGAAGGCAGAGTAAGGAAATTTTGATTTTTCTTTGCCGATCCTTTTTCAGCTCTCGGAGAAAAAACTCCCGCGGCGGTATAAAATCCCATAAGGAAAGGGTATATATGATGGGCCAAGATGAAATTCTATTCACAAAAGAAGAAGGGGTGGCCACGATCCTGCTGAACCGGCCGGCAAGAAAGAATGCCTTCACCCTGACCATGATTGCGGAGTGGATCAAAGCTTTGGAAGGATGGCGGAAAGATCCGGAGGTGAAGGTGATCGTTTTAACCGGAGCTGGTGATGCTTTTTGCAGCGGAGTCGAGCTGACCACCGCTCCGGGGAAGGAAATGGAAGGCCCCGTGGGTCACAAGAATGTTCTATGGGAGCTGATTCACCGGATTCCTTTGACCCTGGAGGATATTGACAAGCCGGTCATTGCCGCTTTAAACGGAGTGGCCGTGGGCGCAGGGCTCGATATGGCCTTGATGTGCGACCTTCGTTTCGCAGCCGATACCGCCCGGCTCTCGGAAGGGTATATCAAGGTCGGGCTCGTCCCGGGCGATGGAGGATGTTACTACCTTCCGAGGCTGGTGGGAAATGCCAAATCCCTCGAATTATTGTGGACGGGAGATTTCGTCGACGCCCAGGAAGCCCTGCGCATCGGCCTGGTGAACCGGCTTTACCCAGCCGCTCAGTTGATGGAAGAAACCTACAAGTTCGCAAAAAAGCTGGCTAAAGGTCCGAGCCTCATTATTCAAACGGTCAAGCGGGCCACCTACCAAAGCAGCCGGGTCGACTTGAGAACCGCCCTGGACTTGATTTCCTCCCACATGGCGGTAATTCGCGCTTCGGACGATCATCGAGCCATCGTGAAGGAAATTCTGGAGAAGATAAAGGCCAAGGTCTCGGGCCCGTGAGGACTTAAGGATATTCTATCCGATAAGGATGACAATGGTCCTCCGGGGGCCGTGCATCCCCTTGAAAGGCGTTCCCTGGATGTCGCCGGTTTGGCTCGGGCCGGTGATGAAGGTGAACTGGCTGGGGAGGCGGTCTTTTTTGCCGAAGGCGGCCCTCGTGGCATGCTCGTAAGTCGGGACCATTCTCGCCAACGGGACGAAGGCAATATGCAAAATGGGTGCTAAAGAAACTAGGCGGGGCTGGTCCTGATCATGGATCAGGGCGATCGTCCCCGTCTCGGCGATGGCGAAATCCGCCCCCGTGATCCCTGCTTCAGCAACCTGGAAAACGGCATCCTTAAAGGATTCCCGGCTTTCAAAATCCCGTGGAGTCAGAATTTCAACTCCCTTCTTTCGCCCCCATGCCGGGAGGTCCAGAGGCCCAACCACATTGTCGGTGGAGGCCATGAGTTTTTTCAATCCTTCAGCCCGGATGATCTCCTCAAGTTTTTCCAAAGCGCTCTTTTGATCCTTTACCCGGTACACGACTCCGGTAAGGGCCGCCAAGCTCTCCGAAAATCTTCCGATCATCTCTTCCTGGGTAAAAGAAAGCTCAACCAGGGGGGGCAAATCGGGACGAGGCTGGATATCGCACTTGGGAGCCCCTCGCAATTTAGTTAGGATTCGGTCTCGTGCTGACGGCGGCATGTTCCTCCTAGACGGATCTTAGCCTAATTCTTTTTTGGGACTCTATTTATCTGTTTCCAGCGTTCATGAAAGGTCTTAAGGGGAAACGCGGGCAGCTCTCTGCATTTCAACCAGCCACTCAAATGTTTCCTCAGGCCATCCCCGTTTCCCCTTTGAGAAACCCGGTTCCATACTCGGCGCATGAAGCGGGCCCCTAAGTTCCACCTCCAAGACCGACTCGCCCCCCAGGCCCATCCCTTGAAAAAGAAATTTTCCTTCCAGGATCTTTTTCTCCCTCTCCATTTCCGGTCGCCCTCCACGTCCTTGGCGCGGAAGTGAAGAAAAAGGGAAGGATGATCGATTCCTGCCGGGCAAACCGCCTTGCAGACTCCGCACAGGGTGGTGGCCCGGTAGAGATCCTGGGTCCTGTCCAACCCCAGGAGGAGGGGGTTCAGGATAGATCCCAATGGGCCCGAATAGGCCCATCCGTAAGGATATCCTCCGATCTGGCCGTAAACCGGGCAGAAGTTGAGGCAGGCGCCGCATCGGATGCAGCGCAGCACCTGCCGGGTTTTGCCTTCCTGGTAAATTTGGGTGCGCCCGTTATCAAGGATGATAATGAACAGTTCTTCCGGCCCATCGATCTCGCCCTTTTTTTTCGGGCCGTTATCCATGGTTACGTAGGAAGTGATCTTTCGCCCGCTGGAATTCCGGCAAAGAAGCCTGAGAAGGTGCAGGGCATCCTCCATGGTGGGGACCACCTTTTCCAGGCTCATGATCGAAACCTGAGTCCGGGGGGAGGCTTTACTGAGCCGGATATTCCCCTCATTTTCAACCGTGAGGATGGTCCCCGTCTCGGCGACGGCCATGTTGATCCCGGTGATCCCCATCTTTACCCGGTGGAACTTGTCGCGAAGAAAAACCCTGGCTGCATATCCCAACTGAACCGGGTCCAGGGTGCGTTCCCGGAGATCGGCCCTCTTCAAAAAGAGATCGCATACCTCTTCCACGGGAATATTTATGGCCGGGCCGACGATGTGGAAAGGCGGGCGATGTAATTGCTGAATGATGAATTCACCCAGGTCCGTTTCCCAGGGCTCGATTCCGTTCCTGCCCAGAAAATCGTTGAGGCCCATTTCCTCGGTGAGCATGGATTTCCCTTTGGTGATATATTCGACCCCTCTTTCCCTTGCCAGTTTCAGGATGAATTCATTGGCTTCCTGCACGTCTTCCGCCCAAAAAACCTCCGCCCCATTGGCCACTGCTTTCTGTTCGAACCGCTCCAGGAGGTCAGGAAGCCGGTCTACAGATTCTGCCCGGATGGCTGCTCCATAAGCCTGCGCAGCGGGCGGATCGGGAAAGGACTTGAGGGCATTGGCCCGCATAACGGCCATGACCGGGGGGATTAACTTTAAGAAAAAGCGAGACCGGGAATTCTGAAGTTCTGTTAAGGCTATTTCACGAAACTGTTCAGTCCGAACTTCCACTCCCCCCCCTCTCTTTGATTGCAGGGTAATAAAGGGTTTGTTGAAAACATCAGGCTGGCAGATGTTAGACTGGTTCAGAACTTTTTGTCAAGACAATGCTCTTCGAGCGCATGGACCTTCTTTCCTATCTTGCGCAAATCCATAGAGGATGGCAGAGTGGAGTTACCAACCCAAATCCGCGAAAAGATTATTACAGGGAGATCCCGTTTTAAAGGGATGTTGAATTTTTATATCCATCTCCGGCCAAACTGAATAATCAATTGCAGAGAGAAGCCATTTTATTAGCGGGTGGATGGAGAATAGGTCGATTATTCTTTAAAAATTTATGGCAGTCTGGTAAATAGTCCATATTCCGATAGTCCTAAATTCCATTTATCAGGGCAGAATTTTAAAAGGTCGCCAAGATATAGAAGAGAATTGAAGAATGGATAAATGTTAATGGAATCCCTTTTCATAAAAAGGAAGATCATATGAACAAAGAAATTCTGGAGGACCGCACAACCATAGAGAAAGACTTTCTCAAAAAAGTACTGGAAGGTTCCCCCTTTTTCCGGCACCTGAAGATGGAATTTGTGGATGCGGCCGACGGGGTGGCCAGGCTTTCTTTGACCATCCAGCCTTTTCATATCAACACCCAGGGAATTGTTCAGGGCGGGGTTCTGTGCTCCCTGGCGGATGTAGCCGGCCTCTTGGCCGTGGGGACCCGGCTTTCCCCCGGGCAGAGGCCCCGGACGGTGCAGATGGACGTCCATTTTCTCGCGCCCGCCCAAAAGGGAACCCTGGTTGCAGTGGGGCGGATCGCCAAGATGGGAAACCTGGTCTCGGTGAGCGACGTGGAGATTCAGGATGAAACGGGGAAAACGGTGTGCATGGCCCGGTGCACGAGCGTTCTGGTCAGTGTTGCGGGAGACGAAAAGTTCTTTTCAAAACCAGAGTAAGGGCGATTCACCTTCGGCCTGAGCTCAGGTCGAGGGCTGAATCGCCCCTACAAGATTTCCGAATTTGCCGACGGTAAGGGCGGTCCACGAACCACCCCCATCTCAATCCTTTTTTAAAATCATCCGTACATCCAGGGCCATGCAGCCTTCCCGGATGGAGAAGACCCGCAGGGGGTTGATGTCCATCTCCCGGATTTCGGGGAAATCGCAGAGGAGCTGGGAGAGGCGCAGGAGCACTTCCACCACCGACTGGATGTCGGAGGGCTTCAAGCCCCGGGCCCCCTTGAGAATCGGAGCCCCGCGCAGCTCGTCGATCATCTCCATCGCCTCGCGGTGGGAGATGGGAGCCACCCGGACGGAAACTTCGCCGAAGACCTCTACGAAAATGCCTCCAAGGCCCACCAGGACCACGGGCCCGAATTGATCATCCTGACGCCCCCCGACGATCAGCTCCCTTCCGCCGGTGACCATGGATTGGATGAGGACGCCTTCAATCCTGGGCTCGCGATATTCCTGGCGGATCCGCCGGATCATATCCTGGTAAGCATCCACGACCCCGGCTTCGCTCCGCAGGTTCAGCTGCACGCCGCCCACATCGGACTTGTGGGAGATCTCCTGAGAGATAACCTTCATGGCCACGGGAAAGCCCAAATGCTTGGCCGCCTGCACGGCTTCCGTTTCGTTGGAAACAGGGATTCCCCGGACCATGGGAATTCCGTACATCCCCAGAATCTCGGCCGCCTCGTGGAGCAAAAGGTCCCGTTTCTCCTTCCGGGCCTTTTCCAGCCAGGGCCTCACCTTCTCTTTGTCCACCGGGAAGGAGGGAATCTCCGCCGGCTGGCGCAAGCGCTGGCTTTCGGCATAATGCCGGCGGTTGATTCCCAGGGCCCGAACCGTCTCCACCACCTGGGTGAATATG
>Ga0316628_100002696_pt1 | contig 13305 bp, 14 predicted proteins | sample OWC_Aug_M2_C1_D5_FD_207648 | JGI IMG/M metagenome (GOLD analysis project Ga0316628, IMG submission 207648) | Wetland soil microbial communities from Old Woman Creek delta, Ohio, United States - OWC_Aug_M2_C1_D5_C | ecosystem: Environmental > Terrestrial > Soil > Wetlands | place: USA: Ohio... | reverse complement strand
CGCCTCGCCTTCGGCTTCCCGCTTCAGGAAGCTCGCGTGGATGGGGGTTCCCCGGATCTGACCGTTGGAGTGGCAGCGCCGGCAGGCGGATGTCGTCGCCGCACGGAACTGCTCCCTGCTGCGGAACCGTTTCTTCGGGTGGATCCCGGGGGGGTATTCCGCATGACACGACGTGCAGTCCAGGACGCCGTGCACGGAGGCCTTGAAGTCGGCGGGGATCACGCGGGCCGGGACCGACTCGGCGTCCTCCGGGAAATTCGTCAGGATCCCTTCCTTTGCGTGGCACTGGAGGCATTTGTCGGCCTGCGCGGACAGGTCCGACTCCCTGGCATGCCCTGCCGGGGAAACGACGGCCAGGAGAACAAGAGCGAAAGCAAGGGCGAGTCCCTTCCCCTTGATCATGGACGTCCCTCCCTCCGGGACTGTAGAACACCGTATCAAAAACGGGCAGGAACGCAATCCATCAATGTCGATCCTCCAGGTACGCGGGGTCCTCCCGCATCACCGGCATCCGGTTCAGGATCCATCGGAAGATCAGGATGTGCAGGGTGATGATGGAGAGCACGATGAAAACCTCCCGTGACGGCGGCACGATGGCCTGGAAGTGCCCCGGCAGGTTCCAGTTGAACATCAGGATCGAGATGTTGAGCCGGGTCAGGACGACGCCGGCGATGGCGTGGAAGGCGCCCAGCCGGACGAGCGTGGCGCTGTTCCGCTTGACGCCGGCGGTGAGGACGATGCAGGGGAGAAGCACGAACAAGAGGACCTCCGCGAGGAACCAGGAACCGTACGAAGTGGAAAGGAGGGCCCAGTTGTCGTCGTGGGCGACGCCGACCACCCGCAGGGCGAAGTAGACGAACATCACGATGCAGGCGGCCTTTCCGAGTCCGACGGTCAGCCCGTCCAGGCTGTCAAGGAACTGTTGGTCCGCCTTCTCCCTCAGGAACCTGGCGGCGACCGTGCTCACCACGATCACCATGCAGAGCCCCGCGTAGATGCTGGAGATGAAGAAGAACACGGGGATGAACGGCGAGTACCACAGCGGATGGAGCTTGCCGGGAGCCATCAGGAACAGCGCCCCGAGGGCGGACTGGTGGAGCGTGGAGAGGATCACACCTCCGATCGTCATCCCGACGGTGATCAGGATCGCCCACTTCCGCGTCCTGCGCGCATGGATCCATTCGAGGATCGCCGGGCTGAACTCGAGCAGTTGGACGGTCAGATACGTCGAGACATGCCAGGCGACGAGGAAGAGGACGGACGTCGGCCCGAAGGACACGGCCATCGGGTAGTAGATCCGCCAGGGACGGCCGATATCGATCAGCAGGTAGATCACGGCGAAGAGGTACCCCATGAACCCGGTCAGCACCCCGAGGCGGACGAGCGGGTGGTATTTCTTGAACCCGAAGATGTACACCGCGGTCGCCATCACGTACCCGGTCCCTGAAAGGGGAACGCCGGAGAAGAGCCCCCACCCCAGGAGGATGCTCCATGGATACTCGTTGGAGGCGTGCGTGACGGTTGCCAGCCCTTTCCAGAACCGGAGTCCGATGAGGGGAAGGCCGACGAAGAGGATGATCACCGCCACGACATTGAACGGCGTGACGAGTTTACGGGCATACTCCGACAGCGTCATGCCCATCGTCAGCTTGCTCAGGAATCGCGCGGGGTACGTTTCTTCCTTTACCAGGCAGTTGTCGTTCATCCCTTCTCCTCCTTGTTCCGGTTCGCCGTGTAGCACAATCCCAGCAGCGCAGGCCACAGCGTGAGCACCAGCGGTACCGCGGAGAGGAACCCCTTGGTGTTCTCCACGATCGGTTTCCGCGGAAGATTCGTCGGAAAGTCCAGCTGCCCGAAGGGCACCCCCGAGAGGTACAGCCAGCTCGTCCCGCCGGCCTCGAACTCACCGTAGATCTGGTCGACGTACCGGTCCGGGGACTTCCGGATCTTGTCCCTGGCGATCTTCAGAAGCTTGTCCCGCTTGCCGAACGTGATCGCCCCCACCGGACAGCTCCCGGCGCATGCGGGGATCCCTCCCGCCTTGATCCTCCCGTGGCACATCGTGCACTTGACGACCTTGGGCTCGAGGGCGCTCTCGTAGTCGTACGCGGGTGCGTAGTACGGGCAGGCGACCATGCAGTACCTGCACCCGAAGCATACGTCCTGGTTGTAGAGCACCGGGCCTTCCGGCGTCTTCGTGTAGGCGCGCACGGGGCACGCCGAGGCGCAGCTGGGCTCTTCGCAATGGTTGCACTGAACTTTCCTGTAGATCGGGTTCCCCGAGCCTTTCGCGCTCTCGTACCGGTTGACGACCGTGTAGGCGCTCGCGGTGGGGCGCCTTTTCCGCTCGAAGACCGATTTCTCGTCGAACGGGACTTCCGGGGCCGGAAGACCGTTCGCCGCGTTGCAGGCGGCTTCGCAGGTGCGGCATCCCACGCACTCCGTCAGGTCGGTGAGCATCCCCACCCGGTTGGGCCAACCGGTGAGGTCATGGAGCGCCTCGGCGTCCGACGGGGTGCCGAGCAGCGCGGCCCCTCCGGCCACCGCCACGCCCCGGAGAAAATCCCTCCGGTTCACGGTCGCCTTGCCGTCCTTCCTCCCGCCCCGTTCGCTCCCGCCCCCGGCGTCTTTCACGGGTTTTTCCATCGAAAGAATCCTCCCTCGGGATTTTTCCTCGTTTCCACCGGCAGGCACCTACGGCGCCTTGGCCTGCGCGGAGCTCTCGTGGCACATCTCGGTGCACCCCTTCGGGTCCGTACCGACGCTTCCCACCTCCCGATGGCACTTGATGCAGGCGCGGTGGTAGGCGGCCGAAAGCGTCGGCCGGTCAAGCTTCCCGGCGTCGTACGACGCCGAATGGCATTCCCTGCAGGGCCGGATCCGGCCAAGCTGCACGTTCTTTTTGAATGAAGACGCGTCGATCGTGTGGCACCCGCCGCAGGAGGGAGCCTGTCCGACCCCGTGCTGGTGGTGGCATTCGTTGCAGTTTCCCGCCGTCCCCACGTGCTTTTCGTGGTCGAATTTCACCGGCCCGTACTTCTTTGCAAGGGAGCCCAGGAGGACGGTTCCGGGCATTTTCCCCTTCGGGGATCCCGCCTGCCGCGCGGGCGGCGCCCCGGCCCCGGCGTACGGGGCTGCCGCGATCGCCACCATCCAGCAGAAAGCGATGGTCAAAACGGCCTTCGTTTTCATGTGTCGCCGTCCTTTTTCTCCGGCTTCTCATCCTTCTTTTCCGTCTTACCCGCCTTCCTGGCTTTTCTTCCCGCCAGGTAGGCTTCACTCGGCCTCCAACCGAAGACCGCGCTTGCGCCGACCGCGTCGAGCGCCGTGGCCATCCCCTCCGCGGCCATTCCGCGGAGTTCCACGGCCAACGTGTAAACGAACAGGAACGGCAGTGCGAGGACATAGAGAAGGCCTATGAACGGCACCGCCGCGGCCCGCCCGACGGTTTTCATGACGCTTCGGAATCCCTCCTCCCGGAGAAACGCGACGTCCTCGCCGATCAATTTCCGCAGCGACTTGAACGGGGCCGGCTTGAGTACCTCGATGAAGAGGATGAAACCCGTGATCGTCAGGACAGAGAGGATGTACTCCACCCCCTTCACGCGCGTAAGAAAATCCACGAGAGTGTGCATCCGGCGCCTCCTTTCCAGGGCGTTCGTTGTGTGTTTCCCGTGCGGTCATCCTTCCTTCTTCCCCGTCTCCTCTTCCTTCTTCGCCTTCCCCTTCCCGGAGAGATACGCTTCCGAGGGTCTCCATCCGAACGACATGCTCTTCCTCATCTGCAGGAAGAGGCTCCCGAGGACGCGCACTCCCACCATGTAGACCATCGTGCAGATGATCAGCACCGGCAGGAACAGGACATAGACTCCCCCCAGGGCGATCATCAGCAGGAACAGGATGAAGAACGGGATGCGGCGGTAGATCGACTCCTCCCCGCCGGGGAGGACCCCCTCCGTTCTCAGTCCCACCACGTTCATGCTTCTCAGGTTCCAGTACATTCCCGCGCCTACGCTGTCTCCGCCGCTGTACCTGGCCATCTCCAGTACCCCCTTTCCGGTCTCGGTGTTCGGGGCATTGTTCCTGTGCGTGCGACCACTGTAGGGGATGGGCGACGGCCCGACAATTGGAGGAAATACCTATATTCGATGGAAAAATTTCCTACCGGTGGGATGGAATGGACGTAGTTTCAGGGAAAACCGTTGGGTCGGAAGGTGGGTGTGCGGCTACCGGAGCATGCTTTCGGCCACTTTCATCAACTCGAACGGAGTCAGGCGCGCAAGGACCGTGATCCGCACATCCTTCTCCCGCCACGAAATCCGGGAACACGGCGCACCGTTCGGGCCGGAGCCGACCTCGAGGATGGCGGATCTCCCCTTCAGGGGATAGGTCGCCTGCTCCCTGATCCGTGAGATCGTCAACGGTCCCCCCGGAGCGAAATCGTCCCCGCCCGCCTGGTAGATCACCATCCCGACCTCCCGGGCCTTCCCTTCTCCGGTCCTCTCGAATTCCATGATGACTGCCGGGTACGGTTTTCCCTGCGCCAGGATCCCGGTGGGGGGCCATCGGAAGTCCTCGGGGAAGTAGGAGGGAACGAATACCTGCCTGATCCCAAGCGTCGCCTGCATCTCCTCGAAGTCCCCGTACCGGCGCATGAGATCCTTCTGTGCGATCAGAGGGAATTCGTTCAGGACCTTAAGCGCGATTACCAGGATCGCCAATCCCGCCGCGAATGCCAGAAAACCGAATGCCTTGCTCCTCATGGGCACTCTCCGCTACACGATGAAGTAGTCGATCAGCACGGCGGTCACGGCGACCGACGCCGGGACAAGCCACCGCATCCCGGAATCCGGATCCCCTCCGGCTTCCAGCCTCGTGATCCTGCTCTCGATATTCAGGCGATGACTGCGCTCCTCGATCTCTTTCGCGGTCTTGCGGGTTTTCCGGCCCTGGGGCGGCGGGGGCGCTTCCGGAGGCAGGTACAGCTTCCGGAGCGCCCGGGCCAGCCCCTGCCGGTTCCCGGTTACGGAAACGGCGAACTCGTCGCACACCTTCTCTTCCTCCTGGGCCGCCCTTCGGAACTCCATCAGGACGACGGGGTTGAAGAACATGAGTGCCCGGAGCAGGTACGCCGCGACCAGCATCGGGTGCCGGCTCCGAACGACGTGGGAAATCTCGTGGGCGACCGCGGATCGGAGCTCCTCCTCCGTGAGGGTCGTAACAAGCGAGGAGGAAACATACACCGCCGCGGTTTTCCCGGTGGTGGAGTAGATCAGGAAATCGTCCTCCTCCACGACGAATACGGCGGGGACGACCGGCAAGGTTTCCATCGCCGTCCGGATCGCCGGGTCCTCCAGGCAATCCACCGTTCCGACCGCTTTCTCCGGTTTCCCCGACTCGAACGAATGCCTTACGATCGGGATGAGTTCCTGGAACAGGAACACGAGGGATGTGATCGTGAAAACCAGCACCAACCCTCCCATCACGGGATGGGTTCCCAGCAATTCGAGTTCCAGCCACCTGCCGCTCTCGAAGATCGTCCCCAGGCGGAAGTACGTCGAATCCCGCTCGGGGCCGATGAACCGGAAGAGAGGAAACAGGAACACGGGGGCGACGACGGGGACGAGGAATACCCTTTGCCGGATCGCGGGGTCCCTGACGTTCCACGCCTTGATCGCGATTTCGGCGACGATGGATGCGACCACCGAATGGAAAAATGCCTGCGTCGCATACAGGCCGGGAAAGGAATGGAAGAAACCGGAAAGACTCATGGCATTGGATTCCCATTGCCAAGTGTATTCCATAAACGGGCATGAAGGAATGCGAATGCGGCGTTTTTGCGATGCGGAAGGATCAGGCAGGTCCGGGGAGGGCCTTCACCGGCGACCAGGAAAGAACCCGGGGGGGGCCCACTGTTCCGGCGGGCCGGCGCGCCGCCCTGGAGGACTGCGCCATCACGATGGTCGCCTCGCATCGGATCGCCCGCGTGCAGGGGGGGGCGGGCCTCGTCGAAAACGGGAGATGGACGGTCGAGGAGAGGCTTCCGTTCCTGTTGTACGTTTCATGACGGACCGCCGTTCCCGGCAACGACCAGGCGGAGATCGTCACCCGGTCCCGGATCCCCTCGATGTCCTGCTGCCAACGCCTTGCCGGGGGATCGGACGCTTCGACGCGGCGGATCGGAAATTCGCCGGGGCGGGCGAACGGGGAAGGTTCGTGCCGGAGAAGCACGCCACGTTCGGGGCGAGTGTCTGCGAAACGGCCCATCCCACTGCCCGACGCAGGATTGGATCCCATGATGACACATGGATAAAGCAAAATACATGCCCTCGGGAGATAGGCATGTAAGTAATTGAAATAAATTAATATTGCCATAATGATATGAATTCATATCGAATGAATTGAATAAAGATTGGACACAATGAGTAAAAATGGTGCCAGGGTTTTGCGGCGGGAAACCGGGGAAACCTTCTTCCCCGGCGCGCGTCGAATCCATGACCAGCGGGAAACATATTTCAACGTAAAGGAGTTCGACATGCAGGAGCGAACGGGAGTGACCAGGTTCAAGGGGAATCCGGTGACCCTCCTCGGACCCGATATCAAGGTAGGGGACAAGGCCCCCGATTTCCGGGTCGTGGACACGGGGTTGTCGCCGGTGACGCTCGCGGATTTCAAGGGGAAGGTCAAGATCATCAGCGCCGTACCGTCCCTCGACACGCCGGTGTGCGACGTGGAGACCCGGAGGTTCAACGAGGAGGCGGCGAAGCTCCCGGGAAACATCGTCGTCCTCACGGTCAGCCTCGACCTTCCCTTCGCCCAGAAACGGTGGTGCGCGGCGGCCGGGATCGACAAGGTGAAGACCCTCTCGGACTACCAGGATCGCTCCTTCGCTTCCGCCTACGGGGTGCTCATCAAGGAGCTGAAGCTCCTGTCCAGGTCGATCTTCGTCGTCGACGGCAGCGACAAGGTGCGGTACGTTCAGCACGTGAAAGAGGTGTCCCAGGAGCCGGACTATGCCGCGGTCCTCGAGGCGGCGCGGAGTCTCGCGTAGCAGGGAAAGAGGGAGCCGGCGGGGACGCCGGAAAGGGGAGATCGGTGACCCGATACGCCACCGGCGTCTTCTACCACCCTTCCTTTTCCCGGCGCAGCTACCTGACGGTCGGGGCGCGGCTGGCCGACTTCCCGATGGCGCTGGATGGGATCCTGCGGGATGAGCGGGTCAAGCTCTACGAGCCGGGGCCCGTTTCGCGGGAGCTGGTGCTGAAGGTCCATGCTCCGGGCCTGATCGAAGGGGTGAAGGGGGATCCGCTCTGCTCGACCGCCTGGCATTCGGCGGGTGGCGTGGTGATGGCGGGGGAGAAGATCGCCGAAGGAGAGATCGGCAACGCCTTCGCCTTCATCGGCGCGGGAGGTCACCACGCCGGCCGGGACTTCTTCGGGGGATACTGCTGCTTCAACGACGTAGCGCTCTGCGTCGTCAACCTGCGGGAGAAGCACGGCCTCCGGCGGTTCGCGATCCTCGACACCGACGCGCACCACGGCGACGGCACGCGGGAGCTCTTCCTCGACGATCCCGACATCCTCCACGTTTGCGTCTGCGGCCGGGACCACGAATCCCCGGACGGGACGAAAGTGGACGTCGCTTTTCCGGATCTCCGGGAATGCCGGGAAGGCCGGACGATGAACGACGCCTACTTCGATCGGGTGGCGAACCGGTTCCCCGGCCGGGTCCGCAGGTTCCGTCCCGACCTCATCTTCTGGTACTTCGGATTCGACACCCATCGGGGCGACTACGGCGACATCGGGCTCACCGGACCGTGCTACAGGAACATCGCCATCCTGGTTCGGGATCTCGCGGGAGAGGTCTGCGGCGGGAAGCTCGCGGTGGTCCTGGGGGGAGGATCCCGGACGGAACTGGCGACGAGCCTGATCCCCCCGGTCATCGAACGTCTGGCGGGGATGTAACGGTTACGCGAACAGCTCCATGAAGGCGTGAAGGCGGTTGTACGCCTGCGCCTCCGACCAGGCGCGGGGATCGGCGTGGTCCGCCTCCAGCAGCAGCCCCTTCACTCCCTCCTCCGATGCGAGGCGTCCCTTCAGGTCGACCTGTCCGATCGAGTACGGCTTGCACGACCGGTCGCTGTGGAAGATGGCGCCGGCCGCGCCGTACTCCCGGCAGAGCTGCTTCAGGACCGACAGCCTGTACGGCAGATCCCGGTTGAGGAGCACGTGGACGTAGGCCCGTGCCGCGGAGCCTTCCGGGTCCGCCGGGTCGATCATCGGTCCCGCCTCGGCCCATGCGTTCGTGTAGGTGGTGCAGACGATGTTGAATCCGTTCCGCGCCAGCACGGTGGAGAGGTCGCGCAGGTGGAACCAGATCGGCAGGTTGTCCCAGAGGAGGCGCACGCGCTCGTCGGCGATGCCGCCCGTTCCCCGGGCGATGCGTTCGTTCAGTTCGTCGCGCAGCATATGGTAGTAGGCGTTGCACTCCCGCGTGCCGCGCATGGACACGATGGGGGCGAGGTGGAAGAAGGAATCGAACCCGGTCCAGGGCGACGGGCGGGCGCGCCCGGCGCGCAGGCACTCGCCCCACAGGCGTGTCCCCTCGCGCGCCAGCCGCATCGTTTCGGCCAGCGCGGCGCGGTCCACCTTGAAGCCGGCGACCCGCTCGGCGGTCTCCGTGAGCTCCCGCAACTGGTCGGAGACGTAGGCGAGGAGGTGCGGCCGGGCTTCGCCGTAGACGAAGGGGGTGTCGATGACCACCAGCGGCACGCGGAAGTGGGCGGCAAGCGCCCGGTACCAGTAAAGGACGGTCTGGCAGATGTTCGTGCAGCAGCAAAGGAGATCGGGCCTGGGCAGGCGGCCGACGGGGGTCGTGCCGGTGGCGACGCACCCGAGATCGGCCCGCGCGTAACCGCACAGGTCGCGGGAGTACCCCTCGCGCTCCGCCGCCTCGGACAGCCCCGGGACCATCCGCTTCACCGAGCAGATCGCGCCGTGATTCTCGGGGTAGACGGTGTGGAACCCGAGCGGGCGCAGCATCTCCACCGGGAAGCCGCTGGTGACCCAGGCGACCGGCACCGCGCCGTCGGCACAGCGGCCGGCGAGGTAGTGGAGGGTCGTCAGCTCCTTGAGCTTGCGGGTCGACTCGAGCGGGGGTCCGAACGGTCCCTCCGGACGCCCTCGGGCGCGGCCCTGCAGTCGCCTCCGCCAGCCTTCCATCGACATGAGCATCGGGCCGAGCGCGCGCGACACGATCTCGTACCGGACCCGGCGGGCGATCACGGGGACTTCCTTCCGGCGTCCACCATCTCCACGAAAGCCTCCAGGCGGGTGATTACACGGCCGGAGAGCGAGGACTCCATCTCGCCCTCCAGGTAGAGCAGCGGCGCGCCGATCCGGGCGAAGCGGCGGCGGATCGCCGGGACATCGAAGAGCTCCGGGTCGCAGAACTTCTGCACGTGCACGATGAGCCCGGCGGCGCCCGATCGCCGATAGAGGAACTCCAGGTACTCCATCCGGGCGTCCTGATCGCCTCCCCGGGTCGGGCACGGCGGCATCGCGAACGCCTTGGCCGCCAGTGTGTCGATCGGATCGCCGTCGTTCGCCAGGGAGGCCGGCGGGACGCGCCGACCGACCGCCGCGTAATCGTCGGCGACGACGAACGCCCCTGCCGACGCGAGGACGTCGAAGAGGGTCATCGGCTCGGGCACGTAGCCGGAGACCATAAGGGGCACGCCGTGCTGCATGCGCTCCTCGCCGAGTCCCAGCGCGGCATCCGCGAGCTCCGCCAGGTGATCCTCGGGTTCCAGGAACTCTCCGCGGCGCAGGAGCCGGTACAGCGCACGGTCGCCCATTCCGAGGCAGGCGCGGCGGGAGAGGAGTGCCCCGCGAAGCCGGTCGATCCTCGCGTGCAGCTCGATCGCCGCCGCGAGCCGGGGGACCTCCAGCGGCCGACCCGTCAGTTCCCCGAGCCGGCCGGCCAGGTGAACGAGCTCGGCGCGAACGAACGCCCGGGCGGCGGGACCATCCCCTCCCTTCGGGTGAAGGTAGCGCAGGGCCGGTTTCCCCCAGCCGCCGAAGTCGGGCGCAAGGGTGGCCAGCCCCTGGATCGAGTCGCAGGTATGCGGAAACAGGGCTGCGTCGACGGCGTCCGCCCCGCCCGCGGCGAGGAACGCCAGCGCGTTGCGCACGACCGCGCAGGCGTACGCCTGGATGCGTCCGGCGTCCGGACCGCGGGGCGGGCCCGGCGGGCCCCACAGTTCCACCGTGTGGACGTCCATCGCGGTGAAGAGTTCCCGGGGATAGTGGACCGGGAGGACCACGACAGACTTGCGGCCGAGCATCTTCCGGGCGGAGATCGTGGCGCTGCGCATCCCTATACACTGGCATGGCCGGTCGCGGGCGGTCAATGCGGGCCTAACGAACATGGGTGTCATCCGACATCGTTATGGTAGGCTTTTACCGTTAAGCGGTCGCGAGAATATCCTCGGGGGGATCGATCATGAAGAACTTCGTGCGCCATACCGTTGTCCTGTTCGCCTTCCTTCTCCTTTCCGCCGGGGCCACCGCGCACTCCGCAGGCGTCGACATGAAGGATGGGGAGTGGGAGATCTCCTCCGAGACGTCCATGACGATGGGTGGGATGTCGATGCCGCCCTCGGTCAGCAAGTCGACGTACTGCCTCACCCGGGAAGACCCCGTTCCGAAGTCGGAGAAGGACAAGGAGTGCAGGATCGTAAAGCAAAAGGTTACAGGGAACAAGGTCTCCTGGCGCATGGAATGCAAGAAGGCCGAGGGGGAAGGGGAAATCTCCTACCACGGGACGACCTACAAGGGATTCTTCAAGATGAAGACGGTGGAAGACGGGCAGGCGATGACGATGAACATGAAGCTCGCGGGAAAATATCTCCGTCCCTGCCCCAAGGGCCAGAAGTCGGGCCCGACGGGGGAGACGGCAAAGCAGGCGGCCGTGGCCAACGAGGCGGTGGCCAAGGGGAAGAAGCAGCAGGCGGACATGGAAGCGCAGAAGCGGAATGCCGAGGCGTTTCTGAAGAATACCGCCGTGCCGCCGGATGAAGCGGATGCGTGCATGCAGAGAGGGTTCCGTTGGACAACGGGGTGCGAGGAGAAAGTCGGCAAGCTCAACCTGCAGGACGGGGAGTACGCGATCTCCGTCGAGGAAGCGAATCGGTTCGGTACGGGCGCCACCCTCGCCGAGGTGAAACGGAAGACCGTCTCGGTGGGAGAGAATGACCCGGTCCCGCAGGATCTCCTGGCCGGACAGAGCGTCGGAACGGTGAAACGGGGGAAGAACCGGATCACATGGAGCGGGTCACGTGAAGGGGTGGAGACGATGGGAGGGGTCACGTATCGAGGGACATCCTTCGAGGGCGTCGTCCGCACCGAAACCAACGCCGGTCCCGGGGGAAAGATGCTCCAGGTCAGGAAGGTCACCGGGAAGCGGATCGGGGAGGCGAAGCGTGCCGTCGGCCGCCCTGTCCAGGGACGCGACTATTCGGCGAAGCCAAGGGAAGGGGAAGGCGGGGATTCGGCCGTCGGCGAGCACAAAATATTGAAAAACCCCATCAAGGGAATCAAGAATCTCTTCGGCTTCTGACGACGGCGTGTCGTACCCGGTCCGGACGGCGCTGCTGCTGGTCCTCTGCCTCGGGATCGTCGCGTCGGCCGCGAGGGTGGAGGCGGCCGGGGATCCGTTCGGAAACGCGGCGGCGGCGTACCTCGTGAAGGTGGACGGCCGGGAGGTCTGGGCGCGGAATCCTGCGACCCGCCTTCCTCCCGGAAGCCTCGCGAAGATGATGACGGCCCTCCTCATCCTTGAGCGGGCCGACCTCCGAAGCGTGGTCACGGTGTCCCGGGAGGCGAGTCACGAGACCGGAACGCGACTCGGTCTAGCGCCGGGCGACCGGATGACCGTCCTCGAACTCCTCGCCGCGACGCTCCTGGCTTCCGCGAACGACGCCTGTCACGCCCTCGCGGACCATGCCGCGGGGAGCGAGAAGCGGTTCGTCGACCGGATGAACGCCCGGGCACTGGAGATGGGCCTTTCCGGCACCCGCTTCACGAACGCCTGCGGACACGACGATCCCGGGCTCTACTCCACGGCGCGGGACCTCGCGCGCCTCGCGGAAACGGCGATGGGGACCCCCGTGTTCGCGAAGTTGGCGGGACTCGAGGACGGCTGGATCTCCACGGCCGACGGGGGCAGGAAATTTTCCCTCGAGAACAAGAACCTGCTGATCGGCCGCTACCGGGGGGCGAAGGGCGTGAAGACCGGTTTCACGGGCCGGGCCGGAAAGTGCCTCGCGGCCTTCGCGGAGCGGGACGGGAAGCGGGTCCTCCTCATCCTTTTGAACGCGCCCGACCGGTGGTGGAAGGCGGAGGAGATCCTCGATGCCGCGTTCGCCCTCGGCTCCCGAGCTCCCCCGGGTCGGCCGTGAAGCGTTATTCCCCGGTCCTGCTCCTTGCGGGGGCCGTCGTCGCCGTCTACCTCAACTCCTTCCGGGGTGTCTTCCAGTTCGACGACTACAACGTCATCGTCGATTACACCGGCGTGCACTCCTGGGGCGCATTCCTCGCCGGCCTCCCCCGCGGGATCCGTCCGCTTCTGAAATTCACGTATACCCTGAACTGGACCTCGGGGCTGGGGTTGTTCGGCTTCCACCTCGTGAACGTAACGCTCCACGCGGCGAACGCCGTCATGCTCTTCTTCCTTGCGGCGAGGATCGGCGGCCCGTCCGTCACCCGGTTCGCGGCCCTGCTCCCCGCGCTCCTGTTCGCCGTCCACCCGGTCCAGACCGAGGCGGTGACCTGCATCAGCGGACGGTCCGTTTCCCTGATGGCGTTCTTCTACCTCGGGAGCCTCCTCGTTTACCTGCGGGGGCGGGAGCGGGGAAACCGGCTTCTCCTGCACGTGGCGTCGCCGATTCTTTTTCTTCTCGCGGTCGCCTCCAAGGAGGTGGCGCTCACCCTTCCGTTCGCGCTGGTCCTGTGCGAACTGGCCAGGCGGGAGAAGGGCGAATGGAAGGAGGCGCTTCGCGCCCAGGCGGTTCACTGGGGGCTTCTCGCGTCCCTCGCGGTTCTCTTCCTTGCCCACTCCGGGTATGGGCGTCTTCTCGAGGCATGCTTCGGCATCCGTGGCGCCGCGTCGAACCTGCTGACGCAGATCAACGGGATCGCATACCTGCTGTCGCGCCTGGCTCTCCCGCACGCCCAAAACTTCGATCCCGACCTTCCGGTCTTCTCCGGGTGGGCGCCCGTCCTGATACCGGAGGCCCTGCTCCT
>Ga0316628_100002695_pt1 | contig 13306 bp, 8 predicted proteins | sample OWC_Aug_M2_C1_D5_FD_207648 | JGI IMG/M metagenome (GOLD analysis project Ga0316628, IMG submission 207648) | Wetland soil microbial communities from Old Woman Creek delta, Ohio, United States - OWC_Aug_M2_C1_D5_C | ecosystem: Environmental > Terrestrial > Soil > Wetlands | place: USA: Ohio... | reverse complement strand
ATTATAGACAGCCTCGGCGCCGAGGTCGATGCGCAGCTCCTGGCACGGGTCTTGCCTTCGGACAGTACTGCCGAGCTGTCGTGAGGTGCGGCTTTCCCTGCGCTGTGCCGGTACAGGGAGTGGGGAGGAAAGATGTCCGAACGCCTGAGTCTGGTCCAGAAGCTGGCGGTCATGGTCCTGGTTCCCGTCGTCGGGCTGGCCATCTTCGCGGTCCTCGAGGTCCAGCGCAAGCTTGCGGTGAGCGGCGAGATGCGCGCTGTCGAGGAGCTGGCCAGGCTGGCGGTGGTCTCGTCAGGGCTGGTGGACGCCCTCGAGGAAGAGCGGCGATCCGGCGCCAGCGAGCTGTCGGGAGCTGAAGTCGAGGGATCCAAGGGCTTCGCTGCCCAGTGCGCCGAGACGGATCGCCTGATCGCGGACTTCCAGACTCGGCTCGGCGCCCTGGACACGGGCAGCATGCACACCGACGTCGAGGGTCTGGCCAAGCGCGCGAACGCAGCCGTTGCGGCCCTCGAGCAGGTGCGGCGGGGCATCTCCGGCGGCGGGGCGTCGCCGGTCGAGGCCGTGGCGGCGTACAACGACCTGAGCGGCGTCCTGCTCGAAATCATCACCACCGTGTCCGGGGCGAGCAAGGACGCGCGGGTCAAGAGCATGCTCTTCTCCCTCGACTGCATCTCGCGGCTCAAAATCGAGGCTGGCCTCGAGCGCATCGCCCTGTCGATGGCGGCCACCATCGACATGATGGAGCCCGGGACCTACGGCTCGCTGGTCACGCTCGGCGCCCGCCAGAAGACCTTCGAGGAGATCTTCCTGGCCAACGCCGAGCCGGCCCATGCCGAGCGCTACCGCGAGGCGATGGACGGCGTGGAGTTCGCGCAGGTCGAGGACATGCGGATGAAAGCCCTGCAGGATCCCGATGCCGAGACCCTAGGCCTCGACCCTGACCGCTGGTGGCAGCTCAGCACGGCCCGGATCGACCGGGTGGCCGCGGTCGGACAGGAGGTGGGGAACGGCGTCATCGAGCTGGTCAACACGCTGCGCCGCCAGGCGTCGTGGGCGGCCGGCTTGTCGGCGATCTTCGCCCTGGTCGCGATCCTGGCGGCCGCCACGCTGTCGGCGATCATCGGCCGCGACCTCGGCCGCTCGCTCAAGAGGGCGAGCGAGGACGCCCAGGGGGTGGCGGCCCAGATCCTGACCTCGGTCCAGCAGCTGACCGCGTCGACCAGCGAGACCGCGTCGGCCGTGGCCCAGACCTCGACCACCGTGGACGAGCTCCGCCACACCTCGACCTCGGCGGCGGGCAAGGCCCAGGCTACCTCCGAGGTGGCCTTGCAGAGCAAGGTGGCGTCGGACGAGGCCCTCGAAGCCGTGGCCCAGGGCGTCGAGGCGATGCAGAACATCCGCGAAGGGGTCGAAGGCATCGCCACCAACATCGTCGAGCTGAGTGAGAAGACGGTGCGCATCGGCGAGATCGTCGACAGCGTCAAGGCCATCGCCGAGCAGTCGAACCTGCTCGCGGTCAACGCCTCGATCGAGGCCGCCAAAGCCGGCGAGCAGGGTCGCGGCTTCGCGGTCGTGGCCGGGGAGGTGAAAGCCCTGGCCGAGCGCTCCAAGGAGGCGACCGAGGAGATCCGGTCGATCCTGTCGGAGATCGAGCGCTCGTCGACCGCGGCGGTCATGATCACCGAACAGGGGGTGAAGCGGGTGGAGGAGGGGGGCGAGCTGATCGAGGAGCTCGGCCAGGCCATCGAGAAGCTGGCGCGGGTCATTGAGGAGAGCTCCGACGCGGCAAGTCAGATTGCCCTCACCGCCGGGCAGCAGCTAGCCGGGATCGAGCAGATCGGCGAGGCGCTGCAGAGCGTCGAGGGCGCCGCCACCGACAACGCGGCCGGCGCGCAGCAGCTGGAAAAGGCGGCCGAGCAGGTCCGCGTCGTCAGCGGCAGGCTGTCGAGCATCGTCCACGGGGGCGGAAGGGACTTGGCCGAGGCTGAGGCAGGATAGCGAGGCAGGGCCTGCACTCCCGGTCCTCCGGCTTCTTGTTCGAAGCTGACGAGAGTGGGGCGACCAATCGGGAACAAGAGAAGCGCCCCTCGCTGGGAGGGGCGCTCCGGTTTGGCGATGGAACCTACCAGCGGCGGCCGTTGGAGCGGCCGCGGTCGCCGTCGCGATCCTTGTCCTGGGCGACGTCGACTCTGATCGTCCGGCCGTCCAGCTCGTGCTGGTTGAGGGCCGCGATGGCCTTCTCGGCGGCAGAGTCGTCGGCAAAGGTCACGAACCCGAAGCCGCGCGAGCGGCCCGAGTCGCGATCCGTGATCACCCTGGCCTCGGTGACCTCGCCGTGCTGGGCGAAGGCCTCACGCAGGCGGGTGTCGTCAGTGTTCCAGCTCAAACTTCCAACAAACAGCTTCTTCGACATGCTCATCCTCTTCTCTTCGGGGCGGCCTGAATCCCGGCCTGCCCCAGTCACTGTGGAACGGCGGGCTCCAAGCCCGCCCGGCTCTGGGCCGACCCCGATGGTCGGCCAATCGGTCAAACTCGAGATGCGTCTCAGGGATTTGTCCCGCCCCTGCCGGAGAGCAGGGCTGCTGGCGACCTTGGCCGGTCCGGCAGGGCGCTGGGGAAGGCCGCCGGGCGTGTGCTGGCGGCGGTCCAGGCGCCGGCCTACAGCCCGCTCGATGGCCATCAGGTCCCCTTCTTCCTCCGGCGCCACGAAGGTCAGGGCGTCGCCGGTGGCCTCGGCGCGGGCCGTCCGTCCCACCCGGTGGATGTAGTCGTCGGGCTGGTGCGGGACGTCGAAGTTGATGACGTGCGGCAGGGCCTCGACGTCGATGCCGCGCGCGGCGATGTCGGTGGCGACCAGGATCTGGATGCGGCCCATCTTGAACGCGGCCAGGGCAGCCTCGCGCTGCGGCTGGCTGCGGTTGCCGTGGATGCGATCGCAGCGGATGCCGGCCGCGGCCAGGAACTTGGCGAGACGGTTGGCGCGGTGTTTGGTGCGGGTGAAGACCAGGGCGGTGCCGACGTCGCCCCGCTGCAGCATTCCGAGCAGCAAGCTCTTCTTGTCCGGCTCGGCCACCGGCATGACCGCGTGACGGACGCCGGTGGCAGGTTGGGCCGGCCGCTCGACGTCGAGGCGCACCGGCCGCACCAGGAGGTCGCGGCTGAGCTCGACGATCGGACGCGGCATGGTGGCGGAGAAGAGCATCGTCTGCCGGCGCTTGGGCAGGCGGGCGAGAATCCGCCGGACGTCGGGCAGGAACCCCATGTCGAGCATGCGGTCGGCCTCGTCGATCACCAGCACCTCGAGGCGGTCAATGCGGAACCATGGCTGGCTCATATGATCGAGAAGGCGGCCGGGGGTGGCCACCACCACGTCGACGCCGGAGCGCAGCGCCCGCACCTGGGCCGCTGGTTTGACGCCACCGAACACGGTGGCAGCACTGACCCGGCTGTGCCGGCCGAGGGCCACCAGGTGCTCGTGGACTTGGGCGGCCAGCTCGCGGGTCGGGGTGAGGACCAGGGCCCGGATGCCGGCTTGGTCGTCGCGCTTCAACAGACGCTGCAGGATGGGAAGAACGAAGGCCGCAGTCTTGCCGCTGCCAGTCATCGCCGCGGCCAGGACGTCACTGCCGGCGAGCGCCGGCGGCAAGGCCGCGATTTGAATCGGAGTGGGCTTGACGAAGCCCATGTCGGAGATCCCGCGCAGGAGGGCGGGATCGAGCTCGAAGTCACCAAAACTCAAAGAACACATTGCTTTCTGCAGGCGCACCATGCGTGATCGCAGGGTCGCTGCGGGTCGTTTCCGGCTGGATTGGGAACGGGAGACTTGCCGGTGGGCTGCCGTCCGGGTCATGGCTGACCCTGCGAGGTGCGGCCGTCGAAGCTCGGGGGCACGATGCACCCGCGATGACCGCTGCGTCACTATCGCACAGATGTCAACCAATAGCAAGCACGAGTGATTCCAGGTGCGTCCGGGCTAGCTTTTCACGCTGATCAGGTCGTAGTCCGGGTCCCCGAGGCCGAGCTCGACGGCGTAGCGAACCTGGATCGTGGCGTCGAGGCGCGGGTAGGACATGGACTCCAGGGTCCGGCCCGCGCGTTCGGCCACCAGGTCGAGGACCGCCTGGTCGATGGCCACCGGGTCGCGCGAGGCGAGGATGCCGATGTCGGCGAGCAGGGGCTTCTGGGCCATGCCCATGCAGTCGCAGTCCTTGGTCACCGCCTGGACCACGGTGACGTAGCCGATGCGCCCGGGCTTGTGTCGGACCAGGGCGGCCGCATGCTCGACGATGCGCTCCTGCAGCTCGCGGCCCATGATGCCCCACTCGAAGCGGACGGCACCCTCCCGGCAGGCCGCGATGCACTCGCCGCAGCCGATGCACTCGGCGGCGTCGATGGCCGCCGTGCCGTTGACCGCGATGGCGCCGGACGGGCACCGCTCGGCACAGGTCGCACACCCGGTGCAGGCGTCAGGGTCGATGCGGGGCTGCTGGCCGTGGTGCTGGCGGAGCTTGGCCCTGCGCGAGGAGCAGCCCATGCCCAGGTTCTTGAGGGCGCCGCCAAAGCCGGTGCCGAGGTGGCCGGTGGCGTGGGACAGCACGAGCATGCTGCGGGCCTGGACGATGGCCGCGGCCATGGCCACGGTGTCGAAGTGGCGGCCGTTGACCGGCAGCTCGCACTGGTCGGAGCCGTTGAGCCCGTCGGCCGGGATGAAGGGGGCGCCCACGCGCTCGAGGCCGAAGCCGTGGACAGCGGCGACGCGGGCGTGTCCGACGCCGTTGTCGCGCTCGCTCTTGTAGAGCACCGCGGTGTCGGTCAGGAAGGGCTCGGCGCCGGTGGCGGCGATCAGGCGCACCAGCGCGGCGGCGATCACCGGTCGGACGAAAGTCTTGGTTCCGGGCTCGCCGACGTGGAGCTTGAGGGCGGCCAGGTCGTGAGCGGTGAAAGCTTTGGCCAGGCCCGCGGCGCGCCACAGCGCGTCGACGGCGGCCGCGGTGTCGGCATTGCTGGCCCGGCGGTCGATGGCGAACAGGTAGACGGAGCTCATCGCGCTACAGGGTGATGCTGACGGTGACGCCGCCCCACAGGAGGTCCTTCTCCCCGTAGAGACCGAGAGCGCCGCTCTCGATCGCAGAGTCCCAGAGCCAGGTATAGGTCAGGGCGGGAACCACCGTCACGTTCTGCCTCAGGGGCAGGGCCAGCCCCACTGTGAGATTTCCGTCGTTGAGGGCGTGGCCGTCGACGTCGAAGTAGAAGAGGTTGGAGTCGGCGTTGCCCCAGCCGCCGCTGAAGCCGAGCTGGAGGGTCGCCTTGGGGGAGAGCTCGAGCTCGTGGCCGAGCTCGAGCTGGGCATAGAGCCCGTCGCTGGCATCGATGTCGCGGGAGACGGTCAGCGACGGCTGGAGGAGCAGGTCGAGCTCGGCGGCGACGTAGAGCTCGGTCGTGCCGCCGCCGAGGAAGGTCTCGTCGTCGAGCCGGGCGGCGTGGGGACAGGTGAAGACGGCGACGCCCGCCTCCAGGTACAGCGGCGCGACCACCTCGCGGCCGTAGCCCAGGGTGACGTCGAGCTCCGTCAAGCGGCCGCCGGCGTCGTTGCGGTCGGTGAGGTCGAGGTTGCCCCAGACGTTGATGGTGAGCCCGCCCCGCTCGACAGTCAGGGCCGGCTCCAGAACGGCCTCGTCGTTGTAGACCTGGCCGCGCCACACGAAGGCCGAGACCACGGCCGCGTCGGCAGTCACCACGGTCTCGGCGGCGTGCAGCCCGCCCATGCCGGCGAGCGTGCAGCCCGCGCAGATCGCGACCAGTATTGGCCAGCGGGTCGGCTTCATCGGCGACCTCCCGGCGTCGGAGCCCGCGGGCGGTGAGCACCCTGGGCCGGCGCGCCAGCATGTTTACCATGGCCGCAGGGGGTTGGGCTATGATCCGACGACCGCGGAGCGCCGGGTGAAAGGCGGGCGCGGCGGCCGGGGTCAGGCGGAGTCGGAGGGCGCGGTGGGCATGACGATCGAGCGCCAAGGCGAGGAGCGCTGATGCCGCGCTGGCCGGAGCCGGCCGCGCGCGCCCGCGCGGTCAGCAGCACGCCCTTTGGCGCGCTGTCCCCGATCGCCGCGCGCCTGCGGGCCGAGGGCAGGTTGTTCCCCCTCCACATCGGCGACTCGTACCTCCTACCGGCGATCGAGGCGCGCCAGATCGACCTCGATCACGAGCCGGTCCACCGTTACTGCCCGGTCGCGGGCCTGCCCGCGTACCGGCGGATGGTCGCCGACTGGGTCGGACCGCAGCTCGGGCTGGCGCTCGGGCCGGAAAACGTGGTGGCGGCGCCCGGCTGCACCGGCGCCCTGTCACAGGTGGCCACGGCGCTCTTCGACCCCGGCGACGAGGTCCTGGTCGTGACCCCGTGCTGGCCCCTGATCTTCGGCATCCTGCGCTCGCAGGGGCTGGTACCGGTCGAGGTCCCGGTCGGCGCGGACGGCTGGCCCGAGGCCGATGCCGGGGCGTTCCGTCGTCGGCTCGGGGAGGCGTGCGGCGAGCGCACGGCCGGCCTCTACTTCTGCGACCCCAACAACCCGGCCGGTTTCGTGTGCCCGCGCGCCTACGTCGAGGCCCTGCGCGACGTGGCCGTGGAGCACGGCCTGTGGCTGGCGGTCGACGTTGTGTACAAAGACCTGATCTTTGACGGCGTGCAGTGGGCGGTGCCCCTGCTCGCCGAGGAGCGCGAGGTGCGCGAGCGGCTGGTGGTCACCGGCTCGTTCTCCAAGAGCCACCTCCTGGCCGGCCACCGCGCCGGTTTCGTCATCGCGCCCAGGGAGCTCGAGCAGCTGATGGCCCGGGTCGTCACCCACGCCTCGTACCACGCCTCGACCTCGGCCCAGGAGATGGCGATGGCCGCTCTCAGCGCCGGGCCAGCCGAGATCGAGCGGGTCCGCCGGTCGTACGTCGAGGGGCTCGAGGCGGCCTGCGGCGGGTTGCGGCCGGCCTACCACCGGCCCCAGGCCGGGGCCTTCATCTTCGTCGACTTCCGGCAGCAGGTGGACGATGCCGCAGGTCTCCTACGCCTGCTCGTGGCCTGCATGGAGGCCGGGGTCTCCCTGGCTCCGGGCGAGGTCTTCGGCGCCGACTTCGGGTGCTTCGCCCGCCTCTGCTTCACGGCCACATCCCCCCAGCGGATCGTGGAGGCGATCGGTCTCCTCAACGCCGTCGTCGAGGGCAGGTCCCGTCCTGGCCACGGTGGCCTGTGAGACGCACGGACGCAAGGATCGCAAAGTATTTATTCAGAATATCTTACGTCAGGTCTTTGCGGTCCTGGCGGCTGTGCGGTTCAATCTGACCGTCCACGGACCAGGCCCGGCCTGGCAGATGAGGGTTGCCAGAGCCGCGCCAACCTGGGAGGTCGCGCAGGGCACGACGGCTCGCGCCAGAGGTGAACCGCAGGGCAGGGTCAGGCCGCGCGCACGGCGGCCATGAAGGCGGCCAGCCGGTCCTCGTCGAGGAGGCCGTCGACCCGCACCCCGGAGCAGAGGTCGACGGCGAACGGGCGCACCCGGGCGATGGCGGAGCCCACGTTGCCGGCGTCGAGGCCGCCGGCCAGGAAGACTGGTAGCGAGAGCTGGTCGCGGATCTGGCGGCTGAGCGCCCAGTCGTGAGTCCGGCCGGTGCCGCCGAGCACGTCTCGGCGTGGGTCGCCGCTGTCGAGCAGCACCGCGTCGACGTTGCCGGCGAGCGCGCACGCGGCGGCGATCGCCTCGGGGCCGGTGACGTGGACGACCTGGACCACGGAGACCCCGGGCAGGGCGACGCGCAATCGGGCGAGGTCGCTCGCCGCCAGCAGACGGCAAAGCTGGACCGCGTTGACACGGCAGCGCCGCTGCTGGTCGACGATGGCGGCAGGCTCGGTGAGGCTGGTGAGGAGAACGGAGGCCACGCCGGGCGGCACCGAGGCCGCGATCTCGGCGATGCGCCGCTCCGGGATCGGGCCCGGCCCGCTCGGCATCTCGGCCACCAGACCGATCGCCGCGGCGCCCGCCGCCACGGCCAGGCGCGCCTCATCGACGCTCTGGATGCAGCACACCTTGACCCGGGTGATCGCGCCCATCGGGCGGAATCATACCTTTCCCGACGAGCCGGGTCGTGCCCCGACAGCCGGCGATGATGCGCACCTCGTTCCTTCTCCGTGACGCGCTTCCCGTGCAGTGCCAGGCAAGGGAGACCTCGGCGGGTCGGCGGCCTGCCGGGAGCCACTACAATCGAGCTCGTGGCACTGAGGCGGCTGGTGCGGGCGACGGCGGTTGCAGTGGTCGTTCTGCTCTGCGCAGCCTGTGGCGGGCGGGCCCGACCGCCGCGGGTCATGGTGCTCGGCATCGACGGGCTCGATCCGCGGGCCGTGGACCTGCTGATGTCCGAGGGCAGGCTGCCCAACCTGGCTCGGATGCGCCTGGATGGGGCCTACGGCACCCTGCGCGCCGACCCGCCGCTGCTCAGCCCGGTGCTGTGGACGACCATAGCCACCGGCCGGCCGCCCACGGAGCACGGCATCGGCCACTTCGTGGCCCACGACCCGGCGACCGGCGCCCTGCAGCCGGTGACGAGCTCCATGCGCCGCGTCCGGGCGCTGTGGAACATCGCCTCGGACTCGGGCCTGCGCTCGGTGGTGGTGGGCTGGTGGGGGACCTGGCCGCCGGAGCCCATCAACGGGGCCGTGGTCAGCGACCGCACCTGCTACCACTTCCTCTTCGACCAGGAGGCGGGCGACGGTACCGGCCCGGCCGCAATCACCCATCCCCAGTCCCTGGCGGCGCGGATCGCACCCCTGGTGCGGCGACCGGACCGGGTCGGCCTCGACGAGGCGCGACGCTTCGTCGACGTCTCCGCCGCCGAGCTCGAGCACAGCTTCGACTTCGCCGACGACGTGAGCCACTTTCGCTGGGCCCTGTCCGCCGCGTACACCTCGCGCGACGTGGGGCTCGCGCTGTGGGGCGAGATGGATCCCGAGCTGTTGCTGGTCTACGTCGAGGGGACCGACACCGTCTCCCATCTCTTCGGCCACCTCTTCCGGGCCCAGGGCCTGGCCGGCGAGCTGGTCGAGCAGCAGCGGCGCTTCGGCCGCACGGTGGAGGAGATGTACGTCGTTGCCGACGAGCTCGTCGGTCGCTTCCTCGCCGCCATGGACGGTCGCACGACGTTGCTCGTGCTGTCGGATCATGGTTTCCGCCTCGGCGACCTGCACGACGACCCTTCGCGGACCCGTGATCTGCGCCGGGTGACGGAGCGCTATCACGCCGAGCAGGGGGTGCTGTACATGTTCGGCAACCAGGTCCGGCGCCACGCCCGCCTCGACGAGGCCCGCCAGCTCGACGTGGCCCCGACCGTGCTCGCGCTGCTCGGGCTGGAGGTGATCCGGGACATGCCCGGTCGGGTCCTCGAGGAAGGGCTCGATCTCGAGCGCCCGGTGACGACCGGCGCTGGCGCTCCCGAGGGGACGCGGCCGGACGGGGCAGCGCCAGTCGACCCGCGCCTCGACCGACAGGTGCTCGCCCGTCTCGAGAGCCTGGGCTACGCGCAGGCCGGGCCGGCGTCGCCGGAGAGCGAGCGCAACCTGGCCGCCCTGGCCTTCGAGGCCGGTCACTACGAAGAGGCGGCCGCCACCTATCGGCGCCTGCTCGCGGCCCAGCCCGACCAGCCCTCGCTCCACACCAGCCTGGCCGGCTGCCTGGGCGCCATGGGGCGCTACGACGAGGCCCTCGACGAGCTGGAGAGGGCGCTCGAGCTCGACCCGCTGAGCGCAGAGGCGTACCACAACCGGGGCGTGATCCACGAGCGGCGCGGCGACCTCGAGGCGGCCCTGGAGGACTACCGCAGCGCGGTCCGCTACGCCCCGGACTACCAGCCGTCGATTCGCGCGCTGGTTCGCTTGACCGGCTCCGGGGCAGTGCGCGTTCCCGCCGATGCGGTCGAGCGCGAGGCCCAGCGCCTCGCCGATCAGGCCGGCGAGCTGGCGCGGCGCGGCGACTACGGCGGCGCGCTGCGGCTGCTGGAGGAGGCCGAGAGGCTGGCGCCCGGGTACGTGCTCGTGTACCAGTACCAGAGCAACGCCGCCTACCTGGCAGGCGACCTCGAGCGGGCCGAGAGGGCCCTGCTCAAGGCGCTCGAGCTGGAGCCCGGCAACCAGCTCTTCCGGGCCAACCTGGAGCAGATCCGGCGGCTCGCCGGCCAGGGCCAAGCGCAAGCGCCGTGAGCTGAGGGCAACGACTGCGGCCGCGCGAGCCGCTCCGGGCGTGCGGGAGCCGCTGTGCTAGGCTCGCAGCAATGGCCGTGATCCTGGCGGCACTGGTTCTCGAGGCAGCGGCCTGGGTGGGCGGAATCTGGATCGGCTGGGTCCTGGTCGGGCGACCGCGAGGTCCGGCTGCGGGCGGCGAGGACCATGACCCGATCGTGCTGGGCTGGATCGGGTGGTACGTTCAGGCCCTGCTCGTCCTGCTGGTGGGCATGGCCGGCTGCCTGGAACCGTGGTGGTTGGGCGCCCTGCTCGTGCTCCCGGTGGTGGGGGCGGCCGCGGACCGCCAGCGCTTCTTCGCCTGGTGGCGTGAAGGCTGGCAGGAATACCTGGCCCTCTTCCGCGAGGCGGGCTGGATGCTGTTGCCGGCAGCCCTCGCCCTGCTCTGGGTCGGGTTCCAGCTGACGGTACCGGTCTTCTTCTACGACACGCTGCTGTACGGGTTCGGTCTGCCCGCTCACTGGCTGGCCGAGGGCCGGATCCACACCGCGGCGGCGGACAACTTCGCCTACCTGGCGATCCCACCCCGCATGCACTTCCTGTGGGCGCTCGGCCTGGTCGGGGAGCCCCTGCCCTCGCTCGACCTGGTGGCCGCGCTGGTCGCCGCCACGCTGGTGATCGGCCGCGTGCTGGCCCGTTCCCTGCGCCTGCCGGCCCGCTGGTGCGCGCTGGCCATGACCGGCCTGGCCGTCACGCCCGCTCTGTGGGAGCTTGTGCTTCTGCGCAAGGACGACCTCTACGCGGTGACCGGCGCGGCCATGCTGGTGGCGGTGGTGCTCGAGTGGGGCCGCCACCCCACCACCTCCTGGCGGCGGGCGGTCGTGCTGGCCCTGGCCGCCGCGATCGCGGTCGCGGTCAAGCAACCTCACACCCTGGGCTTCGCAGCCTGTGGGTGGGTGGTCGCCTGGTGGTCGGACCCGGGCCGACTGACGTCGAGGTGGTGGCGGTCGCTGGCCCGGGGGTCGCTGCTCGCGGTGCTGGTCGTCGTGCCGTTGTTCGTCTACGTGTGGGTCGACAGTGGTCACCCTGCCACCGGAGTGGCGCCCTACCTGGGTGACCGCGAGATCGTGTCCGCGCGCTGGGCGAGGACCTACAACGACGCCGAGCCGTTCTGGGCCGAACGCCACGGCACGCTGGGCCAGGACCTGGTCTTCAACCTGGTCCGCTTCTACCGGCCCCAGCACTGGAAGACCGCCGGCAACCTGGGTGCCCTGATCCTGGTTCTGATCCCGGTGGCGGTCGTCTTCGGTCGCCGGCGAGCCCTGGTCCTATGGTGGCTGGGCGGTCTGGCAGGTTGGTACCTGACGCTCCGCCTGCCCCGTTTCGCGTCCATCCTGGTGCCCCTCGCGGTGGTCCTGATCTTCGACCTCCTGGTGCGAATGGCGCATCTCCGGTGGGTGACGGTCCTGGTGCTGGCCGCGGCCCTCGTCAACCTCGCCCTCTACCTCGGGCACCCGGTGACCGGCGCCGTGATCGGCAACCACGGGTGGCCGGGCTGGCACGTGACCACCAACCTGGTGCTCCTCCCGCCTTCACTCGAGGTCTGTGAGGTGGCCAACGCCGCGCTCCCCGAGGGCAGCCGCGTGCTGTTCGTGGGGGAGAGCCGCTACTACCCGTGCCGGGTCCCGTTCGAGTACTGGAACCCGCACTTCGCCCATCCCTTCGAACGGCTGCGGCCGGGCGTGGCGCCGGAACGCCTGTGGGCCGAGTACGTGCGCGAGCGCGGCATCACCCACGTCATCTACTCGCCGTCCGAGGTGCGACGCCTGTTCGAGATGTCTCCGGCCCTGGCCGCGCGGCTCGACCGTTGGCTTCGAAACGCGACCAAGCTGTTGGTCGTGCGAGGCCCCGAGGCCATGCCCTGCTACCTGCTCGAGCTCAAGCCGGAAGCGCTGCATCCACCTGCGACCGGCGCCAACGGCTCGCGCTGAGCAGGGCCAGCGCGTAGAGCCCGAGGGCGGTCCAGGACAGGCCCGAGATGCCGACCACCAGGCTGAGGTACTCGGTCATGCCTCCGAAGACTGCCCCGAGGACGTTGAAGCCGAGCGCCGCGCTCGGCCTCTCGACCTGGGCGAAGGACCGGGCGAAGACGATCCCGGCGAAGAGGAAGGTGAGCGACACCACGCCGGTGGTGAGCAGGCCGCGGGCGAGCGGGCTGGCGAGCGGGACCAGCTCCTCCCGCCACGCCAGGCTGAGCACGACCGAGCCGAGCAGGAGGCCCCAGGCGAGCCGACCGTGCCTCGCCATGACTCGTTTCTCGACCAGGACGTTGGCGATGAGGATCATGAGCAGGACCGCGGCGATGACGATCGACGTGGTCAGCCAGGTCGAGCCGAAAGCCAGGGCGAGGAGGGTGATGTTGCGCACCTCCAGGAGCAGGAAACCGGCGCCGAGGAGGAAGAAGTGGAGCCCCTCGGCGAGCCCGAAGCCGCCGCCCAGGATCACCGGCCCGACCATCGCTGCCGCCACGGCCATCACCAGTGCGGCCATGCTCAGGTACTCCCAGGAGAGGGTCCGATCGCGATAGTAGAGGTACGGCCAGTCGTCGCTCGCCGGCGGTGGCGGCCGGTCGACATCCTGGTACCCGGCGGTGAGGTTGGTGAAGCCCTCGACCTGGCGCGGCAGGCTGGCCGCGGGATCGCTGGAGATGACGAAGATCAGCCCCTGCTCGGCGTACCCGCCGGAGGCGAGGGCGAAGACCTCAGGGTCGTGGCCGAAGGTCGAGCGCAGCATGGAGAAGATGCGCTGGCCGATCCACGGTTGGCCGGTGTAGAAGCTCAGGCAGAGCACGCCCTGCGCAGTCAGGCGCTCGCGCATGGAGCGCATGGACTCGAGGGTGTAGACGAAGGTGTCCTGGCGGACGTTGGAAAAGCTCGAGAACAGCCGGTGGGAGTCGAGCCAGCCGAGCACGACCAGGTCGTAGCGCTCGCCACCGCGGCGCAGGAAGTAGCGCGCGTCGTCGAGGAAGAGGCGGACCCGCGGGTCGGAGTAGGGGTGCTCGGGGTGGAGCTCGACGCCGAGTCGGTGGATGGTGGGATC
>Ga0316628_100002694_pt1 | contig 13307 bp, 13 predicted proteins | sample OWC_Aug_M2_C1_D5_FD_207648 | JGI IMG/M metagenome (GOLD analysis project Ga0316628, IMG submission 207648) | Wetland soil microbial communities from Old Woman Creek delta, Ohio, United States - OWC_Aug_M2_C1_D5_C | ecosystem: Environmental > Terrestrial > Soil > Wetlands | place: USA: Ohio... | reverse complement strand
TGGTGGGCTCGAGCAAGGCCAACATCTTCGCCTCGATCTCGGCCGGCATCTGCGCGCTGTGGGGCGAGCTGCACGGCGGCGCCAATCAGAAGGTCATCGAGATGCTGGAGCGCATCGAGCGCGACGGTCGCAACTACAAGAAGTACGTCGACATGGCCAAGGACAAGGCCTCGGGCTTCCGCCTGATGGGCTTCGGCCATCGGGTGTACAAGAACTTCGATCCGCGCTCGCGCATCCTCAAGGCGCAATGCGACAAGGTCCTGCAGGAGCTGGGGGTCGACGATCCGCTGCTCGAGCTGGCGCGCAACCTCGAGGAGGTCGCGCTCAAGGACGAGTTCTTCATCGAGCGGAAGCTCTATCCGAACGTCGACTTCTACTCCGGCATCCTGTACCGCGCGATGGGCATCCCGACCAACATGTTCACGGTGATGTTCGCGCTCGGTCGCCTGCCGGGCTGGATCGCCCACTGGAAGGAAATGAACGCCGATCCGCAGAACCGGATCGCGCGGCCGCGCCAGGTCTACATCGGCCCCACCCAGCGCTCGGTGCTGCCGATCGAGCAGCGCTAGTCGCGGGCGCCGCGGCCCAGCCGGCGATGGAGGCGGCGGCGCAGCTTCTCGAAGCGGCGCCAGCCGCGCGGCCAGCCGCGGAAGCGGGCGCGCACGAAGCGGTGCACCCGGGTGCTGGCGAGCGACACCAGCGCCAGGCCGAAGAAGATCATCAGCCCGCCTTGCAGAATCGGCAGGAAGAGCCCGGCCACTCCGCCGAGGACCAGCAGCCAGCCCAGAACCAGCAGCACGACCCGGGTCGAGAGCGATAGCCGCGGCAGCTTCGAGCGACCCTGCCAGGTCCCGCGCACGCGATTCTTGTATCACGTGACCTGCGCGGTCCACGCCCGCAGCGCGGGCAGGCTCGCTGCGTCCCGGGGTGGTTGACATACAGGACTAATTGAGTCCACAATGCGGTGCATTTCTTGAGACATTGTCTCAAGAGGAGACCGAACGGTGCCGACCACCCGCGAGCTTCGTGATTTCGAGCAGTTCGTGCGCCGCGAGGGCCTGCGCATGACCACCGAGCGTCGCGCCCTGTTCGAGGAGATCTTCCTCCAGCACGGCCATCTCGACGCCGACGCCCTGCACGCCGCGCTGCGGCAGCGCGGCCTGCGCATCTCGCGCGCCACGGTGTACCGCAACCTCGACCTCCTGGTGCGCTGCGGCCTGGTACGCCGCCACCGCATGGGGAAGCGCCGGCAGCTGTACGAGCACGTCCACCCCGGCCTCGACCACGAGCATCTGATGTGCAACCGCTGCGGTCGGGTCGCCGAGTTCAAGAGCGCGGCGATCGCCGCCATGCTGAGCGAGATCTGCCGTGCCCACGACTTCGTCCCGGCTCGTCACAACCTGCAGGTGATGGGCCTGTGCCGCGAATGTGCCGCCGCCGAGGACGCGGCGCCGGAGACCCATCATGCTTGAGGCTTTGATCGTCACCCTGCGCGAGGGCATCGAAGCCGCCCTGGTGGTGGGCATCATCGTCGCCTTTCTGCGCCGCGAGGGCTACCAGCGGTTCTTCGCGGCGGTCGGGGCGGGGATCGTCGCCGCGCTGCTGCTGAGCCTGGGCGGGGCGGTGGCGCTGTACCACCTGGCGGTGAACCAGGAGGTCCTCGAGGGCACCCTCTACCTCGTGTCCGCGATCGTCGTCTCGTCGATGCTGGTCTGGATGTGGCGCCACGCCAAGGCGATCTCCGGCGAGGTCAAGGGCGCCCTGGCGCGGATCGTGGCGCGGCCGACGTCGCGCGGGGTGTGGCTCGGTCTCTTCCTGTTCACGCTGCTCATGGTCTTCCGCGAGGGGATCGAGACGGTGGTCTTCCTGTCTGCGCTGTCGCTGTCGAGCGGCGGTCTCCTGACTCTGCTCGGCGCCGCGCTCGGCCTCGCCGCCGCGACGGTGTTTGGCGTCCTCTTCGTCCTCGGCTCGCTGAAGGTCGACCTGCAGCGCTTCTTCACGATCACCGGCATCGCGCTCGCGGTGTTCGTCGTCCAGCTGCTCTGCAACGGCTACCACGAGCTGTCCGAGGCCGGCCTGCTGCCCGCCAGCCCGCGCACCATGGCGATCGTCGGTCCGCTGGTCAAGCAGGAGTTCTTCTTCGTCGCCGCGGTGCTGCTGCTGCCGCTCCTGATGCTCCTGGTGCCGGGCCGCGGGGCGGCGCGGGTCGCGGCACCGGCCGCCGCGGACAACCCGGCGCAGGCGCGGCTCGAGCGCGCCGCCGAGCGGCGCCAGCGGCGGGCCCGGATTCTCGGCGGCGGGCTCGGCATCGTCGCCCTGTTCGGTCTCGGCCTGGAGATGGTGTATGGACAGCCCGCCCACAGCCGGTCGCCGGCGACGCCGCTCGTGCTCGCCGCCGATGGCGTGCACATCCCGCTGGCACAGCTCGCCGACCGCCATCTCCACCGCTTCAGCGTCGAGCTCGACGGCAGGACGGTGCGCTTCATCGCGCTCTCGACCGGCGAAGCGGACGGCCGCATCGCCACCGCGTTCGACGCCTGCGAGGTGTGCGGAAACCGCGGCTACGGCGAGGAGAACGGCACGATCGTCTGCCTGCACTGCCTGTCCGGCATCTACCCGCCGTCGATCGGCCGGTCCGGCGGCTGCAACCCGATTCCGCTCGCGGCGCACGTCGCGGGGCCCGACCTGGTGATCGCCCGCGGCGACCTCGAGCCGGGCGCCAAGCTCTTCGAGTAGGCCGTGTTCCTTCGTCTGCTCACCGAATCGCTGCGCCGCGCGCGCCGCCGCAAGCTGCTCGCGGTGGCGGTGATCGCGCTGTCGATCGCGGCGGCGACGGCGCTCGGCGCCGTGCTCCTCGCCTCCGGCGACCGGCTGGCGAGCGAGCTCGCGGCGTACGGCGCCAATCTCGATCTCGCGGCCGCCGACGGCGGCACCTTCGCGGTCGATCGCCTGAGCGCCATCCGGCACATCTTCTGGCGCCACGCGATCGTCGGCGTGGCGCCGCTCTACCCGCTGCGCGCGCGCCTGGGCGGCGCCGAGGTCGCGCCGCTCGTCGGCACCTGGTTCGCGCAGTCGCTCGAGCCCGGCTGGACGACCGGACTGCCGGCGACCCGCCCGAGCCTCAGGCCGCAGGGGCGCTGGCCGAAGGACTGCTGCGCCGAGGCGGCGGTCGGCCGCCGGCTGGCGGCGCGCCTGAAGCTGGGGATCGGCGATCGGCTGCCGGCCGAGCTCGGCGGCGAGCGCGCCGGCCTCCTGGTCGTCGGCCTGGTCGGCGGCGGCGGCGAGGAGGAGGAGCAGGCGTTCGTGCCGCTCGCGATCGCGCAGCGCCTGGCCGGGCACGGCGCCGTCGTGCCGCGCGCGGAAGTGCTGGCGATCACCGCGCCCGAGACCGCCGATGCGCATCGCGATCCGAAGGCGATGACGCCGGCGGAGTACGACCGCTGGTACTGCACCGCGTACCCGTCCTCGATCGCCCATCAGCTCGAGGAGGCGATGCCGGGGGTGCGAGCCCGGGTGGTGCGCGGCGTCGCCGGCGCCGCCGGCGAGGTGCTCGGGCGGCTGCGCGGCGTTCTGGTCGCGCTCACCCTGCTGCTGCTCGCGGGAGCGATCGTCGGCACCATGGCGGCGATGACCGCCACCAGCCTGGAGCGCCGGCTCGAGGCCGGGCTCTTCCTGGCGCTCGGCGCCGAGCGCGGGCAGATCGCCGGCTTCTTCCTCGCCGAAGCGGCGATCCTCGGCGTCGGCGCGGGACTGCTCGGCGGCCTCGGCGGCCTGGCGGCCGGCCGCTGGCTCGGCGCCGCAGTCTTCTCGATCGAGGTGCCGTGGGCTCCCGTGCTGCTGCCGGTCGCGGTCGGCGCCGGCGTCGTGGTGGCGCTCCTCGGCAGCCTGCCGCCGCTCCTGCGCACTCTCGACCGTGACACCGCCCTGCAGCTCAAGCGAGCCACGGCATGATCGGTCGCCTGCTCCGCGCCAGCCTGCGCCGCCGTCCCCGCCAGCTCGCGCTGATCCTGCTCGCGGTGGGGGTGGCGGCGCTCACCTGGTCAGCCCTCGCCTCGTTCTCGGCGCGCGGCCGCAGCCAGCTGGCTTCCGACCTGCGCGCTTTCGGGCCCAACCTCCTGGTGCGTCCCGAGCCGGGCGGGCCGCAGCGCATCGCGTCGGCGGAGATCGAGCGGGTGCGCGCCACCCCGGGCGTCCTCGCCGCGGCGCCGGTCGCCGAGCTCGCGGCGCGCGTGCTGCCGGCTCCGGGTGGCGTCGCGGCGATCGACTTCACGCCAGCCGGAGCCGACACCGTGATCGCGGCGACACCCGACCTGCTCGCGCTGCATCCCACCTGGCGTCTCGATGGGCGCTGGCCGCGGGCCGGCGAGGTCGCGGCGGGCGCGGCGTGGCGGCAGGCGGCGCCGGCGGAATCGCCGGAAGCGGGCCCGCCCGCTCTCCGTCTGGTCGGGCGAGTGCGCACCGGGGATCGCTTGGAGAGCGCGCTCTTCCTGCCGCTCGGTGAGCTCGACCGCCTGGGGGGCGGCAGCGGTCCGACCACGATCGAGGTGCGCGCCGCCGGGGCGCGGACGGGCGAGGTCGCCCGGGCGATCGAGTCGCGGGTCGCCGGCGTCGAGGCGCGGCCGCTCGCGCGGGTCGAGGAGGCCGACCGCCGCCTCGGCGAGCGCGTCGAGCGCCTGCTGCTCGCGATCGGCGGCGTGACGCTCCTCCTCGCCCTGCTCTCGGTCGCCGCCGCGACCGCGGCGCTGCTCGGCGAGCGCCGGGCCGAGATGGGGCTCTTCCTGGCGCTGGGCGCGACCGACCGTCGGCTGGCGCGGATCGTGGCGATCGAGCTCCTGGCGGTGACCGCGCTGGCGGCCCTCGGCGGCGAGCTCGGCGGCGAGCTGGTAGCCGCCCGCCTGGCGCAGCGCATCCTCGGCGGCGGCGCGGCGGCGGCGTTCACCTGGAGCGGCGCGCTCGGCGCGCTCGCCGCCGGGCTGCTGGTGGTGAGCGGCGCTCTTGTCGTCGTCGTCCGCCGGGTGGCGCGACTGGACGCCGCGGCGGTCCTGCGCGGGGACTGAGACGATGGCAGCGCTGATCCAGATCGATCGCCTGGTGCGCGCCTATGGCGCCCTGCGCGCCCTCGACCAGCTCGATCTGCGCATCGCCGAGGGCGAGTTCGTGGCGGTGACCGGGCCGTCGGGCTCGGGCAAGACGACCCTGCTCAACATCCTGGCGGGGCTCGACCGGCCCACTTCCGGGCGCGTCGTCGTGGATGGAGCCGAGCTCGGTGGCCTCGGCGCGCCGGGCCTGGCGCTCTATCGCCGGCAGACGGTCGGGCTGGTCTTCCAGCAGTTCCACCTGATCCCCTATCTGACCGCGGTCGAGAACGTCATGCTGGCGCAGTACCTGCACAGCATGACCGACCGCCCCGAAGCTGAGGCGGCGCTCCGGGCGGTGGGCCTCGGCGCCCGCCTCGCCCACCTGCCACGCGAGCTGTCGGGTGGCGAGCAGCAGCGGGTGTGCATCGCGCGGGCGCTGATCAACCGGCCGAAGATCGTGCTCGCCGACGAGCCGACCGGCAATCTCGACGGGGTGAACGAGGCGGTGGTGATGGGCCTGCTCGAGGACCTCCATCGCCGCGGCCACACCCTGGTGCTGGTGACCCACGACCCGACGATCGCGGCCCGCGCCACGCGCGAGATCCGGCTCGAGCACGGGCGCCTGGCGGCGGAGCCCGAGCCCGACGCGGCGGCGCACCGGCTGTTGCTCGCCGAGCTGTGGCGCCAGGTCGAGGAGGACGCGGAGCGGGTGGCGGTCGAGCGCCGCGGTGTGGCCGAGGCGATCGCCGACGGGCGTCTGCAGTACAGCGGCGGGCACCTGCGCTTCACGGAGAGCGGGCGGCGCCAGGCCGCCGTCGCGGTGCGCCAGCTCCGCCTCGGCGAAGCGCTGTTCGCGCACGCCCTGGGGCGCGATGGCACCGCGGGCGGAGCTGCCGCGCCGTGCGGTCGCGCCCCGGCGCTCGCCCCGGCGGTCGTCGACCAGGTGTGCGCGTTTCTCGGCCACCCGACGGCCTGCCCGCACGGCCGGCCGATCCCGCCCGGCGAGGGCTGCTGCCCGGAGCAGCGATGATTCAGGCCGTCGCTCTGGCGGTCGCCGTCCTCGCGCCGGCCCGCGTCGAGCGCAGCGTGGCGCTGATGGGGACGACCCTGCGCCTCGCGGTCGAGGCGGCCGACCGCGACCACGGGCTCGCGGCGAGCGAGGTCGCGGTGCGCGCCCTGGAGCGCGCCGAGGCCCGGCTCTCGACGTGGCGCGCCGACGGCGAGCTCGAGCGCCTGAACCGGACGCCCGCCGGACAGCCGGTTGCAGTGTCGCCCGAGCTCAGGCGCGAGCTGCGCGCCGCCGCGGCCTGCAGCGTGGAGACCGGCGGCGCCTTCGAGCCCGGGGTCGGTCCGCTGGTCGCGGCCTGGGGTCTGCGCGGCGGCGGCCGGCTGCCGAGCGACGCGGAGATCGCGGTGGCGCGCAGGAGCGGCGGGATCGCCGATCTTCGGTGGCACGGCGACCGCGCCATCCGCTCGCGCCCCGGCCTGCGGCTCGAGGAGGGTGGCTTCGGCAAGGGCGCCGGCCTCGATGCGGCGCTCGCTGCGCTCGCCGCCGACGGCCGGGCACGGCGCGCCACGCTCGATCTCGGTGGCCAGGTGGCGCTGTACGGTTCCGGCGAGGTCTGGCTGGCGGTCGCCGATCCCGACCAGCGCTCCCGGGCCGCGATCGCGCTGCGCGTCGATGCGGGATCGATCTCGACCTCGGGCAACAGCGAGCACGGCTTCGTCGTCGACGGACGGCGCTACGGGCACATCCTCGATCCGCGCAGCGGCCGTCCGGCGCCCGACTTCGGCAGCGTGACGGTCTGGGCGGCGCCGGCGCGGCGCCCCGACTGTCTGTCGACCGGGCTCTACGTGATGGGACCCGACCGCGCTCTGGCCTGGGTCGAGCGCCACCCGGACGTCGGCGTGCTGGTCCTGGAGCGCGACGCGCACGGCTGGCGGGCGCGGGTGGGTGGCACGCTCGGCGGTCGGGTGCGGGCGCTTGCCGCCGCGGTTCGTGTCGAGTGAACGGATGAACGGAAAGGAGCGGGGCGTGTCGCGAGGGGGGAGAAACTGGGGGGTGTTGGTCGCGGTTTGCGGCCTGTCGTTGATCGGAGTCCTGAGCGGAGCGCGGCCGGCGCGCGCGGCCGACGCTCAGGAGAGGGTCGAGCAGTTGGAGCGCGAGGTCCAGGCCCTCAAGGCCGAGGTCGCAAGGCTCTCGGCCGCCCGGCCCGCTGTCCAGCCCGCGGCACCGGTTCCGGCGGCCGAGCTCGCCGAGATCGAGCGGCGGCTGGAGATCCTGGCCGAGGAGGTCGAGCGTCTGAAGCTCGGCGAGGCGGCGGCCGCGGCGGACCAGCCGGCGCACGGGCTCGGTCCGGCGGCGTCCAAGGTCTATCGCGCCAAGACCGGAGTGTCGATCGGTGGCTACGGCGAGGCGGTGTACGAGAATTTCGCCGCCCACCGCGAGGACGGCTCGCCGTCGGGGCTCGCGGACCAGACCGACCTGCGCCGGGCGGTCGTCTACTTCGGCTATCGCTGGAACGAGAAGTACCTGTTCAACTCCGAGCTCGAGTTCGAGCACGCGGTCGCCGCCTCCGACAAGGAAGGCGAGGCGGAGATGGAGTTCGCGTACGTCGACCGGCTGTTTCGACCGGGCGCCAACCTGCGTGCCGGCCTGGTGTTGATGCCGGTGGGGTTGATCAACGAGCTGCACGAGCCGACCGTGTTCCTGGGCGTCGACCGGCCGTTGACCGAAGAGCTCGTCATCCCCACGACCTGGCGCGAGGTCGGAGTCGGCGTGTATGGCGAGACGCGGAATCTGGCCTACCGCTCGTACGTGACGAACAGCCTGGACGCCGCGCGCTTCTCGGGCGAGGAAGGTCTGGCGGAGGGCAAGGGCGAGGGCTCGCAGTCGCGGGCGCGGGATCTGGCGTGGAGCGGGCGGCTCGACTTCACCGGTGTGCCAGGCCTGCTCGCAGGCGGCTCGCTCTTCGCTGGTCGTACTGGCCAGGGCCTGCGCGGCGCGGACGGCCGCGCAATCGGCGCCCGCACGACGCTCGGCGAGCTGCACGTCGACTGGCGCTGGCGCGGCCTCCAGCTGCGCGGCCTCCTGGCGCGGGCGGCGATCTCTGACGCAGCCGCGCTCGATCGGGCGCTCGGCCTCGCCGGTGGGGAGTCGATCGGATCGCGGCTCGCCGGCGGCTACCTCGAGGCGGGCTTCAACCTGTTCAGCCTGCGGCCGCGCGGCGAGCCGTCGCTCGTCCCGTACGTCCGCTGGGAGCGGGTCGACACCCAGGACGAGGTGCCCTCTGGCTACGAGCGCGATCCGGCGAACGATCGCCGGCTGCTCACCCTCGGCCTGGCCTATAAGCCGATTGACGCGCTGGTCGTCAAGGCCGACTGGCGCCGCGAGCGCACCGCCGCCCGCACCGGCGTCGATCGTTTCGCGCTGTCTTTGGGCTATGTGTTCTAGGGCGCGGATCGCGATCGCGTTCGTCGTCGGGCTCGCCGGGCTGGCGGCGGGCGCCGGAGCGCGGGTCTTCCTGTCGACCGACGAGGCCCTGCGCCTAGCGTTCCCGGGCTGCGCGGTGGCGAAGCAGACGACCTTCCTGACCGCGGCGCAGCTCCAGCGAGCGCGCGAGCTCGCCGGCGTCGAGGTGCCGAGCGCGCTGGTCGTCGCTTACGCGGCGACCTGCAACGGAGCGCCCGCCGGCACCGCCTACTTCGACGCCCACATCGTGCGCACGCTGCCCGAGACGCTGCTCATCGTGGTCGACCCACAGGGCAAGGTGGCGCGGGTCGAGGTGCTGTCGTTCGAGGAGCCCGAGGACTACCTGCCCCGCGGCCCCTGGTACGCGCAGTTCGTCGGCCGCGGCCTCGATCCCGAGCTGGAGCTCGATCGTGCGATCCGGCGGGTGAGCGGCGCCTCGCTCACCGCGCGCTCGACCACCCAGGCGGTGCGCCGGGTGCTGGCGATCGACCGCGTGCGGCGCGAGGCCGAGCCGTGACGCCGCTCGAGGCCTGGTGCGTTCGCGTCGCCAACCTGCTGGTGATCTCAACCGGCCTGGTGTACGCGTGGATGCGCTATCTCCTGCGGCCGAGCGATCCCTTCGCGGTGGTCAATCACCCGTGGCAGCCGGCGGTCCAGCACCTGCACGTGCTGGTCGCGCCGCTGCTGGTGTTCGCGATCGGCCTGGTCTGGAAGCGCCACGTGGCGATGAGCCTGCGGCTGGAAGTGCGTGAGCGACACCGGAGCGGCCTGGCGCTCGCGCTGAGCTTTGCTCCGATGGCGGCGTCCGGCTACCTGCTGCAGGTGGCGACCGGCGACGCCTGGCGCCGCGTCTGGGTCGTCGTCCATCTCGCGACCTCGGCGCTGTGGCTGGGCGGCTTCCTCATCCACCAGCTGGGACGCCGGCGGCGCGCTTGGTTGAGCTAGTGCCGGCGCAGGTCCGACCAGCGGTAGTCGGTGGTGAGCGGCGCCCCCTGGCCGGTGCCGAGCAGCCAGAGGACGGAGGGTGAGGGGCGGACCGAGCCCAGGCGGAGTTGCCCCTGGCGCGCGCCGGCGGTGAACATGGTCACACCGAGCGCCTGCGCGTCGATCGCCAGGTCGGTCACCGCGACGACCATCAGCACGCCCTCCGCCGGCCGTCCGGTCTGTTGCTGGACATAGGGCGCCCAGGTCTGGCCGCCGGCGCCGAGCTGGCGGTCGCTGGCCTGCAGGCAGGCGACGGCGCGGTCGCGCAGCTCGAACGGCTCGAGCGACGCGGTGGCGCCGGGAACCTTGGGCAGCATCACCCACCAGCCCTTGCCGGCCGGCCCTGGGCCGTAGCCGCGCTGGACCGGGCCGGCTCGCACCCAGGCGTTGGTCGATCCCGCCTGGCGCAGCACGGCGAGCGCCTGATCGACGGCATAGCCCTCGGCGAAGCCCCACAGGTCGGCCAGGCTGCCGGCCTGGAGGTCCGCCGTGCCGGCCCGCTGATCGAGCGTCAAATGCGAGCAGCGAGCGCTGTCGACCGCCGCGCTCAGGGTGGTGGCGGTGGGCAAAGCCGCCGCTGCGCCGCGCACGCCCCACAGCTCGTTCAGACGGCCGCCGAGCGGCCCGTCGATGCCGTCCGACCAGGTGCAGAACTCGAGGGCGCGCTCGAGCAGTCCGAACAGGTCGGGGTCGATCTTCTGCGGTCCCTTGCCGGCGGCGGCGTTGAGCTGCGCGAGGGCGCTGTCGCTGCGCGCGGGGTCGGTCAGCCGGTCGAGCGTCACGATGCGGCCCAGCGCCTGGCGCAACGCCGCGTCGGCCGCCGCCTGGGGCAGGTCGCGAACCTCGGCCTCGGCTTTCGAGCCGAACGCCGGCACGCTGAGGCGCAGCGGCGTGGGCGCCGGTGCCGGTGTCGGCTCGGCGGCGGCCGGCACCTGGGCGAGGAGCAGCGCCGCGAGGAGCAGCATCGGTGTCAGGGAGCGGCCTGGACGCGGACGCGGGCGAAGCGCCGCTTGCCGACCTTGAAGAGGTAGGGCTCGGCGCGCGGCGCCAGGGTCTGCTGGGGATCGGACAGGCGCTCGCCATCGGCCTGCACGCCGCCCTGCTCGATCAGCCGGCGGGCTTCGCTGTTGCTGGGTGCGAGGCCGGCCTGGGCGAGGAGCTTGGCGAGTGGCAGCGGTGCGGGAATCGCGATCTCGGGGATCTCCTCCGGCACGCCGCCGCCGGCGAACACCCGCTCGAACTCCTCTTCGGCGGCGCGCGCCGCGGCCTCGCCGTGGAAGTCGGCCACCAGCCGGCGCCCGAGCTCCTGCTTCGCGGTCTTGGGATGGAGCTCGCCGGCCTGGATCCGGCGCTTGCGCTCGGCGATCTCCGCCGTCGCCACGTCGGTCAGGAGCAGGTACCAGTCCCACATCAGCGAATCGGGGATCGACATCGTCTTGCCGTAGATCTCCTTCGGCGAGTCCTCGACCGCGATCGCGTTGCCGAGGCTCTTCGACATCTTCTCGTGACCGTCGAGGCCGACGAGCAGCGGTACCGTCAGCGCCACCTGCGGCTCGAGGCCTTCCTCCTTCATCAGGTCGCGACCCACCAGCAGGTTGAAGATCTGGTCATGGCCGCCGAGCTCGACGTCGGCCTTGAGCGCCACCGAGTCGTAGCCCTGGGCGAGCGGGTACAGGAGCTCGTGCAGGTGGATCGGCTGGCCCTCGGCGAAGCGGGTGCGGAAGTCCTCGCGCTCCATCATCCGCGCCAGGGTGTAGCGGCCGGCGAGGCGGACGAGGCCGACCGCGCCCAGCGCCACCAGCCAGCGGCTGTTGTAGTCGACCACCGTCTTCTCGGCGTCGAGGATCTTGAACACCTGCCGCTTGTAGGTCGCGGCGTTCTCCTCGACCTGCTCGGGCGTGAGCTGCGGCCGCGTCGTCTTCTTGCCGGTCGGATCGCCGATCAGGGCGGTGAAGTCGCCGATCAGGAACACCACCCGGTGGCCGAGCTCCTGGAAGTGCTTCATCTTGCGCAGCAGCACGGTGTGGCCGAGGTGGAGATCCGGCGAGGAGGGGTCGAAGCCGGTCTTGACGGTGAGCGGCTGGCCGGTCTTGCGCGAGCGCTCGAGCTTGCGCCGCAGCTGCTCCTCGTCGACCAGGTCGACGGCGCCGCGCTTCAAGTGCTCGAGCTGCTCCTCGACCGGCGGGAAGACGGTGGCCGTCATCGTCCGGCGAGCTTAGCAGAGGGGTTGCGGCTCAATCGGGGCTGAAGCGCGCCGGCGCGACGGCCACCGCCGACTCCGCCGTGAGCTCGCCTTCGGCGACGATGCGCGCGTCGCCGGCGAGCGACCAGCGGCGGACCTCGCCGCCCGGCGCCTCGCCCTCGACCGCGAGGCGGAAGCCGCCCAGGGTCAACGCCTCGACCGGCAGCTCGGCGCTCCGCGTGGCGAGGCCGGCGGCGACCGCGGCGAGCACGCCGGTGCCGCAGGCCAGGGTCTCGGCTTCGACCCCGCGCTCGAAGCTGCGGATCTCGAGCGCGTGCGGAGCGGGGAAGCGGACGAAGTCGACGTTGGTCCCGGCGGGGGCGAAGTCGGGGTGGCGGCGCAGCGCCGCGCCGAGCTCGCCGACCGGTGCGTCGGCCAGGCTGCGCGGCCAGAAGACGACGAAGTGCGGTACGCCGACGGTGACGAAGGAGCCGGCGACCGCCGCGCCGTCCACCAGCGGAGCGCGGCGCTCGGGCCGCGACGGCGGCTGAAGCTCGAGCGCGATCCGCGCTCCGTCGAGCCGCCGCGCGACGAGCGGTCCGGCCCCCGTCTCGACCGTCACCTGGCTTGCCGCCCAGCCGCGCTCGAACGCCAGCCGCGCGGCGCAGCGCGTGCCGTTGACGCACAGGTCGGCGGGCTGGCCGTCGGCATTCCAGTAGTCCATGCGCACCGCGGTGAGCTCCCGGCGCAGGACGAACAGGCCGTCGGCGCCTTCGGAGACGCCGCGCCGGCACCAGGCGGCGATCTCGGCGGGCGTCGGGCTGCGCTCCGGCTCGAGCAGGGCGAGGAAGTCGTTGCCGCTGCCCGAGACCTTGGCAAAGCGCATCGTCTAGCGCTCGCCGCGCGGCGTGGCTTCGGCTTCCTCGCTCGGCTGGCCGAGGTTGCCGGCGCCGTCGATCGCCGCCACCCGGTAGTGGTACTTCAGACCGGCGACCAGGCCGTCGTCGATGTACTCGCGCGCGCTGACCGGCTGGGCAGTGACGCGGTGGAAGTCCTGGCCCGGATCCTGGCGGTAGATGACGTAGCCGATCGCGTCGGGAGAGGGGCTCGCCTCCCACACCAGGCGCACCTGCGCACCCTCGGCAAGCGCCACCAGGCGGGTCGGCGGCTGCGGCGCGAAGCGGTCCTGGTAGTCGATCTCGTGCTCCCCGCCGAGCGCGCTCTCGATGCGCGGGTCGAGCGAGATGGCCGAGGACACCGTGTACACGTAGCGCTGGCCGTAGCGCGCCGTCGCATCGAGCCACTTGTTGCCCTCCTCCTTGCGCAGGCCGTGCAGGAAGGGGCCGTAGCCGTGGCTCTGGGCGTCGCGGCGGTACACCAGGTGGCCGAGCACGTTGTCGCTCGCCGGTGTCCAGGAGATCTCGATGCCGTTCTCGAGCGGCGTCAGCGTGACGTCGGTCGGCGGGGATGGCGGCGTGGCGGTGGGAACGATCACCGCCAGGTTCGAGAAGTCCGACTTGTCGCCACCCTTGGCCACCGTGCGGATGGCGAAGAATCGCGCCGTGACCGGCGGACCGGAGGGCGACGGCGA
>Ga0316628_100002693_pt1 | contig 13309 bp, 15 predicted proteins | sample OWC_Aug_M2_C1_D5_FD_207648 | JGI IMG/M metagenome (GOLD analysis project Ga0316628, IMG submission 207648) | Wetland soil microbial communities from Old Woman Creek delta, Ohio, United States - OWC_Aug_M2_C1_D5_C | ecosystem: Environmental > Terrestrial > Soil > Wetlands | place: USA: Ohio... | reverse complement strand
CGATCGGCTCGCGGGTCATCGCGCGCACCACCGTGTCGGCGATGCGCAAGAACGTGCTCGCCAAGTGCTACGGCGGCGACATCAGCCGCAAGCGCAAGCTCCTCGAGAAGCAGAAGGAGGGCAAGAAGCGCATGAAGTCGGTGGGCAGCGTCGAGCTCCCGCAGGAGGCGTTCCTCGCAGTGCTGAAGACGGAGGACTGAGTGGCCGAGCGCGTGCAGACCCAGCCGCAGCCCGCCCCGGTGACCTTCGCGGCGCTGGTGCGCGGCAAGCTCAGCGCCGACGAGCAGAAGGCGCTCTCCAAGGTGCGGTGGGCCGATCGGCTCACCAGCCTCTGGGCGCCGGTGACGGTGCTGGCGCTGATCTTCCTCGTCTACCTGACCATCGTGGAGAGCGCGGTCTGCAGCTACCCGTGGCTGATGCCGGTGATGCAGTTCATCGGCGCGGCCTGCTTCTTCTGGTGGGCCGGGCTGGTGGTCGCCTACCAGGTGCTGCGGCCGTGGGCGAAGCGCCGCAAGGTGCGCACCACCGCCGAGGAGCTGCTCTCGGACGTCGAGGGCGTGGTGAAGAAGCACCGCAAGGGCCTCAAGGAGCGCGCGCTGGAGGACCTGTCGGACAAGGCCGCCGCGCTGCTCAAGGGCCTGGGCAAGGACCAGAAGACGGTGGAGGACACCGCGAAGGCGCTGGACGCCTCGGCCGACAAGCACCTCGCGCAGCTGCGCAAGACCTCGGCCCTGGACCTCGGCAGCGGCTTCGTGAAGGCGCTGTTGATCGCGCTGGCGGTGCGCTCGGTGTTCGTCGAGCCGTTCAAGATCCCCTCGGGCTCGATGATCCCCACCCTGGAGATCGGCGATCAGATCTTCGTCAACAAGTTCATCTACGGCGTGCGGCTGCCGTTCACCAACTACGTGCCGTTCGTCATCGTGCGCCCGCCCAGGCGCGGCGACGTGATCGTGTTCAACAACCCGGTGAAGCCCGAGGACGACTACATCAAGCGGGTGATCGGCGTGCCCGGCGATCGCATCGAGGTGAAGGACCGCTTCGTGTACCTCAACGGCCAGCAACTGCCGCTGGAGCAGGAGGCGGAGCGCGTCGTCACCTGGGAACAGACCCCCGCGCGCAGCTTCGGCGAGTGGCTCGGGAGCTGGCGGAACTGGTTCCACGACGACTGGACGGAGGACACCAAGACGCTGTCGCGGGAGATCATCGACGGCCAGGTGCACCGCGTGCTGCACGCCGATCACCGCATGGAAAACCCGGAGGGGGAGATCGTGGTGCCCGAAGGCCACGTGTTCGTGATGGGCGACAACCGCGACAACAGCTACGACAGCCGCTTCGGCCTCGGCGTGCCCAGCCTGGGCGTGAAGTTCGTGCCCTACGGCAACATCAAGGGCAAGGCGACCGTGATCTGGCTCGCGCTCGGCCACGGGGGCTTGCTGAGCGGCGTCTTCGGCGGCACCGGCATCCGCACCGAGCGGTTCTTCCTCCCCGTCACCATGTGCGGCAACGAGCCGCCACGCCAACCGTGAGTTTCCTTGACGCACCGAGGCCGCCGTTGCTACCTGCGCGTTCCGTGCGAGCCCGTTCCCTGCGACCCGCCGGCAAGGTGAACCTCATCGGGGTGGGGATGCTGCTCGCGGTCTGCGCGGGCATCTGGTGGGTCGTCATCTACGGCCCGCTGTACTCCGACCACATGGACGTCACCGAGATCGCCGGCATGGCCGTCTCGGAGATGGGCAACCGCGTCGGCGAGGAGTCGGCCACTTTGTCCGTGGTGCGGCGCTGCGCGGGCATCGGCACCCACAAAGAGATCGACGAGATGGGCGAGGAGCACATCGTCCCCGGCCTGGGCGTCAGGCCCGAGGACGTCACCATCGAGGCCAACGAGAAGACCAAGAAGGTGAAGGTCTCCATCTCCTACACCCGCGAGGTGGTGCTCCGGCCCTTCAAGACGGTGCGCCGGGTGCACTTCGTCGCCTCGCGCTCGGGAGTCTACGTCCCGTGAGCACGCGGCGACACCTGCTGGGCATCGAGGGCATGCCGCGCGCCGAGATCGAGCGGCTGCTGGCCCGCGCCCACGAGTACCGCGAGGCCCGCGTCGGAGGCCGGCACCTGCTCGGGCGGGTGGTGGCCAACGTCTTCTACGAGCCCAGCACCCGCACCCGCTCGTCCTTCGAGGTGGCCGCCGCCAGCCTCGGCGCGCACGTGCTCAACTGGTCGGTGGGGAACTCCTCGGCCACCAAGGGCGAGACGCTGGTGGACACCGCGCGCAACATCGCCGCGCTGGGGGTGAGCGCGATCGTGGTGCGGCACGCGGCCTCCGGCGCCGCGGCGCTGGTGGCCGCCTCGGTGGGCTGCTCGGTGGTCAACGCCGGCGACGGCCAGCACGAGCACCCCAGCCAGGCGCTGCTCGACGCCTACACCCTCTGGCGGCGTTGGGGCTCGCTGGAGGGCAAGCGCATCGCCATCGTGGGCGACATCCTCCACAGCCGCGTGGCGCGCTCGAACCTGCACTGCCTCACCACGCTGGGCGCGAAGCTGGTGTTCTGCGGGCCGCCCACGCTGTTGCCCACCGCGCTCGACCGGCTGGGCGCCGAGGTGACCGCCGACCTCGACGCCGCCCTCGCCGGCGCCAACGCGGTGATGATGCTGCGCATCCAGCGCGAGCGGCAGAACGACGCGCTGTTCCCCAGCGCCGCCGAGTACCACCGCCGCTGGGGCCTCACCGCCGAGCGCGCCCACCGGCTGCTCAACGACGCGGTGATCCTGCACCCGGGCCCGGTGAACCGCGGCCTGGAGCTCGCGCCCGACGTGGCCGACGGCGCGCGCAGCCTGATCCTCGAGCAGGTGGAGAACGGCGTGGCGGTGCGGAAGGCCGTCCTGGAGGCGGTGTCGTGATCGCGGATGGTTCGACTCCGCTCACCATGAGCGGATCCGTTCAGGCTGAGCGAAGTCGAAGCCCAGCGCTCCTGGAGGTCTCGTGATCCTCCTGCGCGGCGGACGGGTGCTGGACCCGACGAACGGCCTCGACGCGGTGCAGGACGTGCTGATCCGCGACGGGATCATCGCCGCGCTCGGCCCGAGCCTCGACCCGCAGGGCGCCCGGGTGATCGACGTGAAGGGCTGCTGGGTGACGCCCGGCCTGGTGGACCTGCGCTCGCTGGTGCGCGACGAGCGCGACGTGCGCGCCGCGCTGGCCGGCGGCTTCACCACCCTGCTGGCGAGCCCCGAGTCGCCGCTGGCCGGCTCGCCGCTGCTCACCCTGCGCCGCGCCTCGGCGCTCACCTCCGGGCTGGAGGGCGAGGAGCTCGGCGAGCTGCCGGACAACGAGATCTGCGTCTCCCAGGGCTTCAAGCCGCTGGCCAAGGGCGGGGTGCTGCGCCGCGCGCTGCAGTACCTGAGCCCCTGGTCGCCGCTGGTGATGCTGCACGCCGAGGACCCGACGCTCACCGGCCGGGGCCTGCTGGGCGAGGGCGAGACCGCCACCCGGCTGGGCCTGCTGGCGGTGCCCTCCACGGCCGAGACCTCGGTGGTGGCGCGGGACCTGGCGATCGTCGAGGAGACCGGCGCCCGGGTGCACTTCTCGCACCTGACCTGCGCGCGCAGCGTGGCGCTGGTGCGCGAGGCGAAGCAGCGCGGGCTCAAGGTCTCCGCCGACGTGACGCCGCACCACCTGACGCTCGACGTCAGCGCCGCCGAGGGCTTCTCGCTGGCCGCGCGGGTGTGGCCGCCGCTGCGCTCGAAGGCCGACGTGCAGGCGCTGGTCGCCGGCCTCAAGGACGGCACCATCGACGCGGTGGCCGCCGATCACGTCCGGGTGGACGTGCTCGACCGCGAGCACCCCTTCGAGCAGTGCGCGCCGGGCTGCGAGAGCTTCGAGACCGCCTTCGCGCAGGTGGCGGCGCGGGTCGACGTCCGCCGCGCGGTGGACGCGCTCACCGCGGCGCCCGCCAGGCTCTTGCGCATCGAGGCGGGCCACCTGACGAAGGGCGCGCGCGCCGACGTGGCGGTCTTCGACGCCGAGAGCCGGGCCACCCGGCTGACGCTGGTCGGCGGCGCCCGGCGCTACGCCTCGGGTGGAGGAGCGGAGCCGTGAAGAGCGCGCAGCTGGCCCTGGCCGACGGCACCATCTTCGAGGGGCGCTCCTTCGGCGCCATCGGCGAGACGGTGGGCGAGGTGGTCTTCAACACCTCGATGTTCGGGTACCAGGAGATCCTCACCGACCCGTCGTACGTCGGGCAGATCGTCACCATGGCGTACCCCCACATCGGCAACGTGGGCACCAACGCCGAGGACCAGGAGTCCGCGCGGCCCCACGCGGTGGGCCTGGTGGTGCGCGAGATGTCGGAGCCGGCCAACTGGCGCTCCACCGAGACGCTGGACGCGTACCTCGCCCGCTGGAAGGTGAACGGCATCGAGGGCCTCGACACCCGCAAGCTGGTGCGGCACCTGCGCACCCACGGCTCGCAGCTGGGCGTGCTGTCCACCGAGAGCGTCTCCGCGGCGGCGCTGGTGGAGCGCGCGAAGAAGGCCCCCGGCATGGAGGGCCAGGATCTCGCGACCGGCATCTCCACCCGGGCGGCCTACGAGTGGACCAAGGGCACCCCCGACGTGCTGGGCGACGGGCCCCCGAAGCGCCGCGAGCAGCGCTTCCACGTGGTGGCGGTGGACTACGGCCTCAAGCGCGCGATGCTGCAGTTCCTGGTCGACGTCGGCTGCCGGGTGACGGTGGTGCCGGCGTGGACCAGCGCGGCCGAGGTGCTGGCGAAGAAGCCCGACGGCGTGTTCCTCACCAACGGCCCCGGCGACCCGGCGGCGGTGAAGGGCGCGGACAAGACGGTGGCCGCGCTGCTGGGCAAGGTGCCGGTGTTCGGCATCTGCCTGGGCCACCAGATCCTCGCGCTGGCGCTGGGCGGGCGCACCTACAAGATGAAGTTCGGCCACCGCGGCGCGAACCAGCCGGTGAAGGACCTCGGCACCGGCAAGGTGGAGATCACCTCGCAGAACCACGGCTTCGCGGTGGACGAGAAGAGCCTCGCCGGCAAGGCGCGCGTCACCCACCTCAACCTCAACGACGGCACCGTCGAGGGGCTGGCGGTGCCCGAGGCGCGGGCCTTCAGCGTGCAGTACCACCCCGAGGCCTCGCCGGGGCCGCACGACGCGCGGTACCTCTTCGCGCGCTTCGCCGACCTGATGGCCGGCGTGCCGCTGGCCCCATGACCGCCGCCGACGCGGGCGCCAGCCCCCACGCCGCCCTCGAGGCGCTGATCGCCTGGGCCACCTCCGACGAGCGCAAGGACGACCTGCTCAAGGGCAAGGCCGAGTACTTCCAGCGCACCGGCGAGGTGTTCGACGACGACCGCCAGCTCGAGGCGCGCATGGCCGGCTTCCTCGAGTTCTTCGTCTGCGATCGCGTCTCGCCGCAGCTGGGCACCACCCCGGCGGTGGCGCGCTACGCGCTGGCGCTCAAGGACGAGGGCCCCGAGCAGGCCCGCGGCTGGCACGCCTTCACCTCCACCCTGCGCGCGCTGTTCGAGGTGCGCGCCATCGGCGCCGGCACGGTGAGGCTGCGCGAGCTGTTCTCGCAGGTGGACTACGAGGTCGCCGAGCGGCGCCACATCGTCGGGCTGCAGGTGGGCGACGTGCTCGAGGCGCGGATCATCGCCTGGGCCGGGCAGTACCACTTCTCCGGCTCGTGGTGCTGGCACCCGCACGAGGCGGCGCCGTCGATCGTCGCCGAGGCGAACCGGCGCCTGAAGGAGCAGGACCAGCGCCCGCCGGCCGACCTGGCCGACGACTGCGCGCAGCGCTCGCTGAAGGTCGACCGCTACCGGCAGATCCCGGTGGAGCGGATCTACGAGTTCGCCGCCGCGCGGCCCCGCTGATCCAGGCCGTTCGAGGGGGGGCGCACCCCGGGCGCGCCGTCCTGGCTCCATACTGGACCTGCCCGATGGCCACCCCAGCCCCACAGCCGGCCCTGGTCGGCAGGCTCTTCGACCGCCTCGACCGGGGCTTCCACAGCCCCTCGCACCGCCGGGTGCTCTCCGCGGGGCTGGTGGTCGCCTTCCTCGCCGCGCTGCTGGTCATCGAGCTCGGCCGCCGCGGGCTGCTGGGCGAGCGGCTGGGGGCGGCGCTGCCGCACAGCCACTTCTACGCCGTGGAGCTGGCCTTCTACCTGCTGCTGGCCTTCGAGGTGGTGTCGCTGGTGTTCGCCATCGCCCAGTCGGTGGCCAACGCGGCCGGCAAGCAGTTCGAGATCTTCTCGCTCATCCTGCTGCGGCGCGCCTTCGAGCCCTTCGCCGGCCTCGACGAGCCGGTGCGGTGGGACCAGGCGCAGGCGGCGGTCTGGCCGATGGCCGCCGACGCGGTGGCGGCGCTGCTGCTGTTCGTGCTGCTGGGCTTCTACTACGCGCTGCAGCGGCACCAGCCCCTGTCCGCCGATCTCCACGATCGCGACAGCTTCGTGGAGACCAAGAAGGCCATCTCGCTGGTGCTGCTGGGCGTGTTCAGCGCGCTCGCGGCGCGCAGCCTGTGGGCCCTGGCGACCCACCTCACCACCGGCGGCTTCTTCGAGGCCTTCTACACGGTGCTGATCTTCGCCGACGTGCTCGTGGTGCTGATCTCGCTGCGGTACAACGCCAGCTACCGGGTGGTGTTCCGCAACTCGGGCCTGGCGGTGGCCACGCTGTTGCTGCGGCTGTCGCTCTCGGCGCCCGCCCCGTGGGCCGGCGCGCTGGGCATCACCGCCGGGCTGTTCGCCGTGGGCCTCACGCTGGCCTACAACCGCTTCGCCCCGGTGCTGGGCGACTCGAGCGAGCGCCGGAGCTGAGCGCTCAGCGGCCGTCGAGCAGCTCGAGGTAGTCGCGCAGCCGCTCCAGGTCGTCGTCGGGCAGGTCGGTGAACTCCACCCCCAGGCCGCTGGCGCTGACCGTCACGTCGTCCACCCCCGAGGCGGGGACGTCGCGGCGGCTGTGGCCGAACTGCGCCACCTGCACCTTCGCCGGCAGGAAGTCGCCGGTGGGCATGGCGAGGGTCAGCGTGCCGCGATCGCCGATCTGCAGGTCCTCCAGGCCCGGCGCCTGGGCGATGAAGGCGCCGGTCTCGGAGATCTCCAGCACGAGGATGGTCTCGGCCTGGCCGCCGTCGGGCTGGAAGAGCGCGTGCAGCTCGCAGCGGTACCGCACCTGCCTCTCGACGATGCGCGGCGCCTCCATCGCTACATCCGCCGCACCGTCATGAGGTTGGTGCGGCCCGACGCGTTGAGCGGCGTGCCGGCCACGATGATCACCGTGCTGCCCGGCGGCGCGAGCTTCTCCTCGCGGCAGACCTTCTTCACGTGGGCGATCATCGCGTCGGTGTTCGAGAGGGTGGGGGCCAGGCGGCCCTCCACGCCCCAGTACAGGCACATCCGCCGCACCACGTTGGGGTGCGGGGTCAGCCCCAGCACCCGCGCGTTGGGCCGCAGCTCGCTGATCAGCCGCGCGGTGTGCCCGCTCTGGGTGTAGGCCACCAGCACCGCGGCGTTGAGCCGGTCCGACGCCTCGGCCGCCGCCGCCGCCACCCCGGTCGAGATGTCGTCGGTGGCCATGTACACCTGCTCGCGGCGGATGCCGTGGCGCTCCATCTCCTCGATGATCGCGGCCATGGTGCGCACCGCCTCCACCGGGTACTTCCCGGAGGCGGTCTCGCCGCTCAGCATCACCGCGTCGGCGCCGTCGAGGATCGCGTTGGCCACGTCGGTGACCTCCGCGCGGGTGGGGCGCGGGTTGGTGATCATGCTCTCCAGCATCTCGGTGGCGACGATCACCAGCCCGCCGCGCTCGTTGACCAGCTTGACGCAGGCCTTCTGCACCGCGGGCAGCTGCTCCAGCGGCATCTCCACGCCCAGGTCGCCGCGGGCCACCATGATCCCGTCGGCGGCGTCGGCGATGGACTCCAGCGCGGCCACCGCCTGCGGCTACTCGATCTTCGCGATCAGCGGGGTGCGCAGCTTCTTCACGTGCTGGCGGGCCACCTCCACGTCCTTCGCGCTGCGCACGAAGGACAGCGCCACGTAGTCCACCCCCAGTTGCTGGCCGAAGGCGAGGTCCACCACGTCCTTCTCGGTGATCGCCGGCACCGAGACGATCGCCCCCGGCAGGTTGATGCCCTTGTGGTCCTTGAGCAGCCCGCCCACCAGCACCCGGCAGGCGATGTCCTTGCCCTTCACCTGCAGCACCTCGAGGCGCACCCGCCCGTCGTCGAGGAGGATCGGGTCGCCCTTCGTCACGTCGCGGGTCAGCGAGGCGATCGGGGTGGGCAGCAGGCCGCTGCCGCCCAGCACCTTGCGGGTGGTGACGGTGACCCTCTGGCCGGCCTCCACCTGGCAGCTGCCGCCCTCGAACTCGCCCAGGCGGATCTTGGGGCCCTGCACGTCCTGGAGGATGGCCACCGCGCGGCCGGCGCGCTTCGCCGCCTTGCGCAGCAGGTCCGCCCGCCGCCGGTGATCGTCGTGCGTGCCGTGGGAGAAGTTGAAGCGGGCCACGTCCATCCCCGCCCGAACCATCGCCTCCAGCACCTCCAGCGTCGACGTCGAGGGGCCCAGCGTGCAGACGATTCGCGCCTTGCGCATGGCCGGCCAGTGTAGGTCGCTGGTCAAGGCCGAGGCCGGAAATCGTCGCGACGCAATGTGGTTGCTGCCCCGACATGCTCCTCTTCTTGACGCACGGAGAACGCCCTCCGTACGATCCCTCATGGTGGCGGGGCGATTGTCGGAGGATGCAGTGAGCGACAACCGCAGGTACAGCCGGATCTCGTCGAGACTCCGCTGCTGGTGCGAGGGTGACAACGTCACCGTCTACGCCCGCATCGGCAATCTGAGCGAAGGGGGCTTGTTCCTCCGCACCAGCACGCCGCTGGAGCGCGGGGCGCGGGCGCTGGTGCGCTTCGGGGGCGAGCAGCCCATCGAGGCGCCGGCGCGGGTGATCTGGTCCCGCGTCGAAGGGCAGGACGGCCCGCCGGGCATGGGCCTGGAGTTCGAGGAGATCGACGAGCGCCGCCGCGAGCGGATCCGCGCGCTGATCGAGACGGAACTTCGCCATCTTTCGGGGAATGGCAGCTAGACTGGGCCCCGTGCGCATCGCGATCATCTCCGACATCCACAGCAACCACGAGGCGCTGACCGAGGTGCTGCGCACCATCGACAAGCTGAAGGTCGATCGGCTGGTGTCGCTGGGAGACATCGTGGGCTACGGCGCCTCGCCCAACCCGTGCTGCGAGTTGGTGCGCACCAACGCCGAGGTGACCCTGCTGGGCAACCACGACGCCGCGGTGGCCGGCCGGATGGACTACTCGTTCTACTACGACGCCGCCCGCCACGCGCTGGACTGGTCGGCCAGCGTGATCAGCGACGAGAACGCCGCCTGGCTGCGCAGCCTGCCGTACACCTACCGCATCGGCGACGTCGGCTTCTGCCACGGCTCGCCCATCGAGCCGCGCAGCTACGAGTACATCTTCGCCCTCGAGCAGGCCCGCGAGCTGACGCCCTTCACCGGCGACCTGCCCGAGGTGACGTTCATCGGGCACAGCCACCTCTGCAAGGCCTTCGCGATCGGCAACGGCGAGGTGAACGACGTGGTCGCGCAGAAGTTCGGCGTGCGCAAGGGCTACAAGTACATCATCTCGGTGGGCTCGGTCGGCCAGCCGCGCGACTACGACAACCGGGCCTGCTTCGTGGTGCACGACACCGACGCCCACACCGTCGAGTACGTGCGCGTCGAGTACGACATCGAGGCCTCGGCGCAGAAGATCTTCGACGCCGACCTGGCGCTCAACTTCGGCAAGCGGCTGTTCCTCGGAGTCTGAACCGGCGAGCGCCGGGCAGAAAAGCTTGCCCGCGGCACTCGTAGACGCGAAGTTCGAACGGCCATGCGCCATCTGCTCGTGACACGGCTCCTCCTGTCGCTCCTCGTGGTGGGCCTGCTCGGCGGGTGCCGCCCGAAGACGTCCCCCGCATACTACAAGGCCGAGGCCGACTACTCGGTGCTGGTGTCGGCCCAGGGCGACGCGGCCTACGCCGACCCGAAGATGGCCGAGGTGCTCGCCCGGCTGAAGGCGATCCCCACCGGCGTGCGCGAGGCGGCGCAGGTGCAGGCGCTGATCGCGAAGATCGAGGCCGAGTCGGCCCGGGTGGGGCAGGAGAAGGCGGCCGCCGACAAGGCGCTCGCCGCCGCCGACGTGCCCACCGCGCCGATGAACCTGGGCGCCGCCGGGCCCTCTGCGGTCAGGCCCAGCGGGGAGTCGCCGGCCGGGAGCGCGCCGGCGGAGGCGGTGGACGCCGGCCCGCCGCAGGCGCCCAGGCCCTACGCCGACATGCCGAAGGAGGAGTTCCTCAAGTGGTACGGCGCCTGCGTGGACCCGGGCGAAGACGTGCAGCTCGCGCAGTTCCCCAAGAAGGCCACCGCCCTCGAGGTGAAGGACTCGGCGGACTGCCAGAAGAAGCTGGGCGTGGGCGGGGGCAAGACCTCCTTCGCCTTCGTGGACGCGAAGCTCAAGGGCGAGGTGACGCGCACCGAGCAGAAGACCCAGACGGTGATCGACGCCGGGCCGGCGCCGGCGCCGCCGCCGCCCGAGAGGAAGGACTTCACCGTCATCCCCGGGGCGCCGATCCCCGACGAGCTCCGGCCGCCGGCGCCCCCGGCGACCGAGGAGCCGCGCACCTACTGACTCGTCTTTCTCATGCACGATCAGACCTTCATGACGCTCATGCGTCTGCTGCCGAAGTCGGCGCTGTCCTCGGCGGTGGGCGCGGCCACCCGGGCGCGCATGCCGCCCCGCGTGCACCGCCTGCTCATGCGCGCCTTCGCCCGGCAGTACGGCGTCAACCTCGACGAGGCCGAGGGCGGCTTCGACGACTACCGCACCTTCGCCGAGTTCTTCACCCGCAAGCTCAAGCCCGGCGCGCGTACCTTCGACGCCACCCCCGGGGTGATCGCCAGCCCGGTGGACGGGCGGGTCTCGCAGGTGGGCGCCATCGAGCAGGGCCAGTGCCTGCAGGCCAAGGGCATCTCGTACCCGGTGACGCAGTTGCTCGCCGACGCGCGGCAGGCGCTGGCCTTCGAGGCCGGCAGCTTCCTCACCATCTACCTCTCGCCGAAGGACTACCACCGGATCCACGCGCCGGTGGCGGGGCAGATCACCGGCTACTCCTACGTGCCGGGCGAGTTCTGGCCGGTGAACCCGGCGTCGGTGCGCACCAAGCAGGCGCTGTTCGCGGTGAACGAGCGGCTGGTGACGTGGATGGACACCGAGCTGGGCCGGCTGGCGGTGGTGGCGGTGGGGGCGACCTGCGTGTCGCGCATCCACGCGGCCTACGACGAGATCGTCACCCACCGCGGCGAGCCGGCGAAGACGCACAGCTACCCGCGGTCGATCCCGGTGGAGAAGGGCGGCGAGCTGGGCATGTTCGAGATGGGCTCGACGGTGATCCTGCTCTTCGAGCGCGGGCGCATCAGCTGGGACGCGCGGCTGGCGGCGGACCTGCCGCTGCGCCTGGGCGAGCGCATCGGGGTGAAGGCATGAGCCAGAAGTTCGCCGGCGTGAAGGGGATGAACGATCTCCTCCCGCCGCACATCGAGACCTGGCAGTTCGTCGAGGCGCAGGCGCGGCAGGCCTTCGCCGCCTACGGCTACTCCGAGATCCGCACCCCGATCGTCGAGGACACCGCGCTGTTCGTGCGCAGCGTGGGCGAGGTGACCGACATCGTCACCAAGGAGATGTACACCTTCGAGGACAAGGGCGGCCGGTCGATCACCATGCGGCCGGAGAACACCGCGCCGGCGGTGCGGGCCTACATCGAGCACGGCTTCGCGCAGGTCGAGCCGCTCACCCGCTGGTTCTACCTGGGCCCGATGTTCCGCTACGAGCGCATGAAGACCGGGCGCTACCGCCAGTTCTACCAGATCGGCTGCGAGGCCTTCGGCGCCGCCGACCCGGCGCAGGACGTGGAGGTGATCTCCGTCGGGCAGCAGTTCTTGAAGCGCCTGGGCGTCACCGACGTGGTGCTGCACCTCAACTCGCTGGGCGATCACACCACCCGGCCGGCGTACACCGCGGCGCTGACCAGGTACTTCGAGCCCTTCGCGGCGGTGATGTCGGAGGACGCGAAGATCACGCTGGCGAAGAACCCGATGCGGCTGCTGGACTCGAAGGAGGAGGCGCTGCAGGAGCCGATCTCCAGGGCCCCGGCGATCCTCGACTTCATCGACGACGCGTCGAAGGCGCACTTCGACGAGGTGCGGCGGCTGCTCGACGGGCTGGGCCTCGCGCACGCCATCGACCGGCGGCTGGTGCGCGGCCTCGACTACTACACCCGCACCACCTTCGAGTTCATCTACCAGCCCCAGGGCGAGAACGCGCTGGGCACCGCGGGCACGGTGTGCGGCGGCGGGCGGTACGATCGGCTGGTGAAGGAGCTGGGCGGCCCGGACAAGCCGGCGGTCGGCTTCGCGATGGGCCTCGACCGGCTGGTGCTGCTGCTGGAGGCGCTGGGCAAGCGCGAGGCGTCGCGGCCGATGCTGTTCGTGGTGACCATGGACGGCCCGGTGCGCGACCACGCGATCAAGCTGGTGATGGCGCTGCGCAACCAGGGCCTGGCGGTGGACTTCGACCCCCGCGGCGGCAAGGTGAAGCGGCAGGTCGAGCGGGCCTCGCACGTGCGTGCGCGCTACCTGTTCGTGTACGGTGACGCCGAGCACCAGGGCGGCCAGGTGCGGCTCAAGGACATGGACCTGCCCGAGGATCACCCGAAGAAGGAACAGCAGGTCGCCCTCGCCGAGCTGGCGAGGTGGCTCACCACCCCCGGAACCCACCCATGATCCGATCGTTCGTGTTCGCCGCCCTGCTGCTCGCGCCCGCCGCTTTCGCCGAGGACGAGCTCGCCGAGGTCGGCAAGCCGGCGCCGATGTTCGGCCGGCTGCCGGTCTACAACCCGAAGGAGGTCGGCGAGACGGCCGTCGGGCTGGACCGCTACGTCGGCGCCGACGCGAGCGACAAGAAGACCAAGGTGGTGCTGATCTCGTTCATGGCCAGCTTCTGCGCGCCCTGCAAGAAGGAGCTGCCGTACCTGCAGTCGCTGCACGAGAAGAACAAGGATCGGGGCTTGAGGGTGCTGTCGATCTCCATCGATCGCGAGGCCGACGGGCAGAAGAAGATCGAGGAGCTGATCGCCCTGAACAAGGTGACCTTCCCGGTGCTGAAGGACCGCTTCAACATCCTCGCGCGGCGCTGGCTGGGCATGCAGAGCCCGCTGCCGTCGGTGTTCCTGGTGAAGCCG
>Ga0316628_100002692_pt1 | contig 13309 bp, 6 predicted proteins | sample OWC_Aug_M2_C1_D5_FD_207648 | JGI IMG/M metagenome (GOLD analysis project Ga0316628, IMG submission 207648) | Wetland soil microbial communities from Old Woman Creek delta, Ohio, United States - OWC_Aug_M2_C1_D5_C | ecosystem: Environmental > Terrestrial > Soil > Wetlands | place: USA: Ohio... | reverse complement strand
GAGCGGGAGTATAACCATAGTCGTCATGGTCAATGTGGGCACCCCCGACCAGACCCCACTGCACAACGCAGCGACGATGGACCATGCAGATGTGAATGGGAACTACTACCCGCAGATGAGCGGGTACGCAGACTCCGTCGTGACGGCGCCTGTGATGACGCTCGAGAAGACTGCAGGTGAAATCACGTATGATGCGTTCGTTTTCGCGAACTTCACGATCCGTATAGCCGGCGAGAAGTGGCATGATGTCCGCCTCTCGCTCTACGATGGCTATACATGGACAGAGGTTGCATCGGTAACGCGCTATCCCGGTTCGCCTGATGAGCAAAACGTAAGCGTCTACAACGTCAGGATAAGCGTCATCCATCCATTCGCGGCCCGGATCGTCTACACCCCGATAGACGACCCGAATAACGGGCAATGGTGGGGCGACGACCCGTGCTGGCTTATACTGACCTTCAGGGACGGGGACACCAAGAGGCTGTTCCACAACTTCAACGTGAGACACGAAAGCACCTGGATCTGGGACATACCAGACTTCCTACCCTACATCAAGAATGAGCCAATCACGTCAGAGGCCTATGTCCCGTATGTGATCGCTTACGAGAACATCGGGACAGGAGACGCTTCCAACGTGGTGGTCAGCGACATCCTCCCGGCCGGCTCAACGCTCCTGAACTGCAGCCCGCCATACGACTCGTCCAGCGGCGACATGTACACCTGGTTCGTCGGCAGTGTCCCCGCCGGAGGAAAGGGCTACGTCTTCCTGAACATGAGCCACATCTTCGACGTCAATGGCACGATGGTGACCAATGAGGCCACGTTGGACTACTCCGATGCGAACGGCAACTTCATCGAACAACTGCAGACCTTCCTGGATTCTGTGCTTATAACACCTGACATCGGAGATATCAAGGGCATCAATCCAATCAACGGCGGCCTCAAGACAACGCCGGGCACGATCTCAGCCATGCCGAAGGCCGAACCAATCGATGGCGCTCTCCTGCAGCCAACGCCGATGGTGAACCCGAGGAGCGAGCCACCCCAGCCGATCGCGGTTGGTGGCATGGTCCGCACTGACGTTGGCGGTGGAATCCGGAACGATGCGGCAGGAGTATCGCGGAATGCACCGGACCCGATGATCCCCTCCGCGCCTGACATGCAGCGCGAGAATCTGGACAATGGTGCAAAGGCGCAGCCGGAGGAATCTGCATCAGAGACACCCGTGATGATTGAACACGTGGAGAACAAAGACATCGCGGGTCCTCTCGAAATCAATAGCCGTGGCGAGTTCCCGGCCCCCGTCGGGGCGGGAGCTCCCCAGAATCTCAGGGAGTCTGGCGTGGTGGGGTCGGCACTTATGCCCGCCCATGTCGGCCCGGCAGCTCTACCGCCCTCGGAGTCTATGCCACAAACCTGCGCCTGTCAGGTGTTTGGGAGAGACGGAGAATAGGCCTCCTTCTCTCCTACTCTTTCTTCGGCTTCCTGCCCAAGCGGCTCCCCCCGTCGTTCCTGCGAACCCTTTGCAGGAAGCGAGGTGCCCACCAGTTGTACTTCCCCGCCAGGACCATGATCGCCGGGACGAGATAGATCCGCACCACCATCGAGTCGATGAGTACGACGAAGGCAAGGGCGAAGCCCATCTCCTGCAGCAGGGGGAGGTTCGACAGCATGAGGCTGAAGAACGCGCCTGCCATGATGATGCCGCAGGCGCTGACTATCCCGCCGGTCCTCGAGATTGAGATCATTATGGCTTGCTTGTCCGTCCTGCCCTTGCTGACCTCCTCCCGAACCCTCGTGATTATGAAGATGTCGTAGTCCATGCCGAGTCCCATCGCCAGCACGAAGACGATCAGAGGCAGGACGAATATCATGTCCAGGCCCTGCCAGAGTTTGAAGACGACGATCGTGATCGCCAGGGTCCATGTGATGCTAAGCAGGATGGTTACTATCGCCCTGAGCGGGATGAGAATGGATCCGAGGACCAGCATGAGTATGATGAACAGTCCGATGGCCACGACGATTGCCATGACCTGGAGATCCTGGTTGGTGCTCACGGCGACATCGCGGATCATGGCGGTGGCGCCTCCGATGTAGATCTGGCTCGATGCCAGGATCGGGTCACTTTCCCGTATTCGTGCTACATCGCTCGTCACTTGGTCAATCGCCTTGACGGCATCCCCCGAGAATACCGACGCGCTCAGCATGACATCTATCCTGGCCGTTCGATTGTCCAAACCGACATAGGGTCTGACGGCCGTGATCAGTTGCTGCCTTTCCGCCGTAGAAAGCACAGCCCAATTCCTGTAAGGGAGGATGGTTCCCCCAGGGTTCACCGGCCCTTGAGTCGATTTCACTCCGAAGTTCTGGTTCTGGATGCCCACCGTCAGATTCTCGATGGCGTACATCTTGGGAATCGACAGGTCGCCATTGGGTGTGATTATCTCGTCGGGGAACCTGACAACGATGTAACTCTTGTAGAAATAGCCGGCGCCGAAAGCATTTGACATCGCGTCGAGACCTTCGGAGCTCTCCGTCGCCGGCACGCCTGCCGATATATCATAGGATGGCGGTTGGGTCAGCACCAAAAACGTCGCCGGCATCGAGATGAGTATGGCGAAGAGGACGATGACCTCCGCGTGCTTCATGGAGAACCTCGCGGAGGCCGCGAAGTACTTCCTGGAGAGGCTTTTCATCTTCTTGTTTTCCTTCCTCAGTTTCCTCATCTGTCGGTTATGCGGCCAGAACACCTTGTTGCCGACGAGGAGCACGATTGAGGGTATCAGGGTTATGGAGAGGATTATCGCCATGAAGATAGCGAATCCCAACGAAATCCCCATGGTCTTCACGACCGGGAAGCTGGCGAGGCCCAATGTGGCGAAGCTGAGGAGAACCGCCCCGCCGCTGGTCGCGATGCTTTCTCCCGCCCATGTGACCGACTGCCTCACCGCCTCCTCGCGGCTCTTGCCGTCGAGCCTCTCGTCCCGATATCTGGATATCAGGAAAATGGAATAGTCCGTTCCCGCCGCGAGCAGTATCGTCTGCAGGACCGCCGGCGTGACGAAGCTGATCGTGAAAAAGTAGGTGCCTATGAAGAAAATGAACAGGTTGCTGATGAATATCGCGATGCCGATCGTGGCCACAGGGACTGTCCAGGACACAATCGAGCGGAAGTAGAGCCCTATGAGGAGGATGACGAGCACAAGGGTCACGATGAACTCCGCTCCCCCCGAAAATATGCGGCCCTGGTCGACCGAAGACGCGGCCGAGCCGGTGACGTAGACACTGAACGTGATATCGGTCTTGTCCTTCATCTGGCGAATCAAGTCTCTGACGACCGCGACATTCCGTTCGATCGGAAAGACATCGTCCTTTTCGAAGTCGTCCGGCTCGCTGAAGCTGTAGCTCATCAGCATCAAGGTATGGTCGGGGCTGAAGAAGAACTGTGAAGGATCGTACGGCAGGTGCAGGAGGCTCTGCAGCATGGTGAGGTCGTTCGCTCTGATGAACGCCCTTGAGAACGCCAACGCTTGGTCATAGCTGGCTGCGGCGGGAAGGGAGGCATAGACGTCCTGGAAAAAGGCGACACTGGCCGTCGGGACAGACGTGGCGAATCCCGAGAATACATAGTTCTCGATGAGCGGCATGACCCCGAAGTTGCCGAGATTGAATACACCGATGAAGCCCAGCTGCATCGACTTCGCTTCTGGCGGGAGTGAGATTTGATCGAGGAATGTCGGCAAAGCGTCTCGGATGACGCCATCGCCTCGCTGCTGGGGCGTTGATCCGGTGTAGATCGGTTGGTAGAATGAGGCGTTCCAGTAGCCGGCGAAGCCTTGAAAGTAACCGAACGCGAGGGGCTGTTCCGATGGCGGCACCGAATCAGTTATGTTCGCCATGGTGAGGCTGTAGGCCATGGAGTTGTTTGCCATCGTCCCGCCAAGATTCGTCCATGTGTAGACGTAATACAATGGTATTCCGTAATAGAGCCCGAGGAGGCCCTGCACGTCGAGGACAGTGGCATGCAGAGGACCGGTCAAGTTCTGAGCCAAGGAGAAGGCGGTCCACTGGTAGATGCTATAGATCGTCGACGATTGACTCGGATCGAGCATGTACTCGACGGGTTCGCTCAACAGGATCGACTGGCCGTTCGTCAGATTGAACGTCAGCTCGTGAGTCGGGCCGGCGCTCGGCGAAATCGCAATCATGTCGTCCAAGTCGGCCGCGAAGATGCGGACATCGTCGCTTCCTGCATCCGGGGCGACTATGACCACGATGAGAGTGCTCTGGGCGGTACCTGAAGGGAATTGCTCCGCGATGATTCTATCCGCTTCTGCGGATTCAGTGTCCTTGGGAAGGAAGCCCGACACGGCGAAGGAAGTTATATCGTCGACCTTCCAGATTTGATTGGCGACGATAGCTAAAGCGAACATGACAACCCAGAAGATCACGATCGCCTTGTGGTGTTTCACGACAAAGTTGGCGATGCGAGCAAAGATCATCGTCTAAGCTCCTTTTTTCTGATTCGCACCGGCTGAAGCGGGGGTTGTCTATAGATATTCCGTTTAAGGCATCCCATCGTCGCCGGGCAGGATTTTCTATATGGCCAGTCAGTCGCGTACTAAGGCAAGGCTTATTAACTCACCGGAGAATCAACATTCATTCGTTAGGGGACTGAAAGATGGCCAACTGGCGAACAGCTCCAGCGCTAGTTATCACATTGACTCTGACCGCATGCTTCTTCTCGACGTTGACCTTGAACGCTCAGAGAGCGGGCGCGGTCATCACCCTCGATGAAGCCATCTTCGCCGACAGCGGGGCGTATACCTATGCCGCCCACAAGATGACCTCGCAAGAGATCACGCAGATGAAGGACGTCGTCGGCGTCAGGGAACCTGGAAGGAACTACAACATCATCATCGACGGGCACGGCACCGGCCTGGCACCGCCGACGGAGGAGGACTACGCCATGATGGCGGGTCAGTACGTCATCGTGGACTCCATCGAACCCAAGGGACCGCTTGCTTCCGTGGTCGACCTCACCGCCAACCCGACTTTCCCGAAGGTGGGCAACCAGCAATGGCAGGGCTCGTGCGCGGCATGGGCCGCGACGTACTATGGATACGGTTACATCGAGTCGGCTGACAACGGCTGGACCGACGCGAAGAACGGTGCATCGAACCACCTGATGTCCGCGGCATGGACGTACAACAAGGTCAACGGCGGCTCGGACAGCGGTTCATGGATGTCCGAGAACATGGAAATCATCAAGGACTGGGGCGGGGCGACGATGTCGACCATGCCCTACAACCCGAGCGACCCGATCGAATGGGGCAGCATGGCAGCATTCAGAGAGGCGCCGCTCCACAGGGCCAGCGAGGTGAGGGGCATCGGCTACATCGGGCAGTCGACCGTCGACACCGTCAAGGCCCTCCTGTCTGCGGGCACTCCTGTCACGTTCGCCTTCGACGCGGGTCAATACGACCCTGCTTTCGCAGACGGCAACTACATCATGACCTCCAAGGAGTACAGCTCTTTCGGGCTGAACCACGCGCAGACGATCGTGGGCTACGACGACTCGATCCAGGACGATGGCGAGAAGGGTGCGTTCAGGGTGGTCAACTCTTGGGGAGCAGGATGGGCGGACGGAGGCTTCTACTGGCTGACGTACGACGCCTTGAAGGAATTAGGCCTGATCGGCGTGCTCAACCTGACCTACATCATCGACATCCCGGACTACGTGCCCAGTCTCCTAGCAGTATGGCATTTCAACGCTGCCCCGAGCAGGTCGGCTGACCCCGCCGTCGGCATAGGCACTTTCAGCTCGCCGCAGGACTCGAGGATGCCCTATTTCGCGCATGACAGCGGTCACAAGCTCCCGACGTTCATGGCGCTTGACATGACCGATTTCAAAGGCGCCTACGATGCTGGCTACACGGATTTCTTCCTCACCGTCGGGGCATCCGCCTCTCCCGGCGCGATATCGGACTTCAAGGTCGAATCCTACGATGGCGGGTACACGCCCGGACACCCCACCCAGGTGTCGAGCCAATCGCCGGAGGTCCCCAGGCAGACGCCGAATGTGGTGACGAACCGGCTGGCGCACTATGCCGGCATTCCGACAGATGTCGCGCTCGACATGGCGGGATTGATCTTCACATCCAACACGCCGGTGACTTGGACCGCAGTGGATCATCACTCCTTCCGTGGCGGGTCGTCGATGCAGAGCGGCGATGTCGGCGACTCCTACGTCTCGGACATGCAAACGACGGTGACCGGCCCGGTGGAGATCTGGTTCAACTGGAAGGTCTCCTCGGAGACCGGCGTGGATTTCCTGTCATTCAGCATCGATGGAACGAAGTACGCCGCGGTCAGCGGCGATGTCGACTGGCACCCGATGCACTATTCAGTGCCGAGCGGTCCGCACGCCCTCGCGTGGGAGTACGCCAAGAGCGCGAGCACAAGCGAGCGTGGCGACTGCGGCTGGGTCGATAACATCGTGATCGACAGCGTTCCGCCGGTCACAATAGCCTCAGTGGCCGGAAACGCCGGCCTCGGCGGATGGTATGTCAGCGCAACCACCGTGACTCTCAGCGTGACTGACGAGAACGGGAGCGGCGTGGACTTAACCCGGTTCCGTATCGACGGCGGCCCGTGGTCCACCTACAATTCTCCGTTTGTGATTTCAGGGGACGGCGCGCACTTCGTCAACTACTACTCTGTCGACCTCGTCGGGAACATTGAAGTCGAGAAGCGCACCGACGTGATGATAGACACGATCGGCCCGGTGACAACCGCGACGCTGACCGGCACGACGGGGGCGGGGGGATGGTACGTGACGCCGGTCTCGGTCTCCTTTGATGCCGCGGATTCGGACAGCGGCGTCGGCTGGACGCGTTACAGTATCGACGGTGGCGGTTGGCAGTACGGCAACCTGTGCCTGTTCGACCTGGATGGCGTGCATCTCGTGGATTTCGAGTCCCAGGACAAAGCAGGGAACACGGGGGCTACCGACTCGGTGGAAATCAAGGTAGACCAGGAGGTCCCCGCGACCGATATCTCGGTCGCGGGAACTCAGGGCGACAACGGCTGGTACACTTCTGATGTCGGTCTGTCTCTCTCTGCTCTCGATGAAACCAGCGGGATCGGCTGGACGGCCTACAGGATTGACTCGGGCACATGGCAACTCTACACCGGTTTCTTCATGATTCTCGACGACGGCACGCACACTGTCGAATTCTACTCGGAGGACCTGTCGGGAAACAGGGAGACCGTCGGGAACACGACGGTCAAGGTGGATCATGATGCTCCGATGCTCCAGATCATCCAGTCGAATGGGATAGTATTCAACACGGTCGATGCGACAATCTCATGGAGCGCGTTCGACGGCGTCAGCGGGCTCGACCGCATCGAGACGAACCTTGACGGTTCTCCGTTCGCTTTACAGCCGTCCGGAGCGACATCGCAGCAGCTCTTGGGGCTGTCAGAAGGGTCGCACAGCATCACGGTCAGGGCTGTGGACGCAGCCGGGCTTTCCGTGGAGAAATCAATAGGATTCACGGTCGACAGCCTGCCGCCGATGACTGTTGATGCGGTTGCGGGGACGAACGGACAGAACGGATGGCTGGTGACTCCCGCCACGGTTACCCTGTCTGCAACCGACGCGACGACCGGGGTCAAGAACACCTTTTACCGCGTCAACGGAGGACTGTGGCAATCCTATAGCGCGGGAATATCTGTCGTGAGCGACCGCGTGAATGTCGTCGAGTTCTACTCGACCGACAATGCGGGCAACACCGAAGGCGTCAACAGAATCACAGTGGGAATCGACACCGTCGGACCGATCAGCGTCGCCAGCCTCGAATCGACCATCGGGCTGGCAGACTGGTACGTGAGCGCGGCGACATACACGATCTCAGCTGCGGACGCGACGAGCGGCATAGGCAGGATCGTGTACAGAATCGATGGCGGCGCATGGAAGGACTATGTTGGGCCATTCACGATCACGGCTGATGGAGCACATGCGATCGAGTACTACTCACAGGACGTGGCGGGACACGTCGAAGCCACGCAGAGTACAACGATGAAGTTGGACTGCACGGCACCGGATCTATACATCGATTCTCCGTTGGGCGATGTTGGGGATTCGCGCGTGAACATCATGTGGCGGGGGCTCGACTACATGTCCGGGCTCGATCGCGTCGAGCTGAGCGTGGACGGCGGCCCCTTCGAGAGCCAGGGAAATGCGACTAGCGCAGAACGAATCCTGATCAACGGCAACCATACAATCGTCCTCAAAGCCTTCGACAAAGCTGGCAATTCGGAGGAAAAGCAGATGGTGTTCGGGGTCCAAGCGCTTGAGACCGGTGGCTCCGACTTGACGCAGAATGGCCCGCCATTGGTCGTCTACGCGCTACTTGCGGGAATCGTGGCCTCGCTGTTCATGGTCATAATCGCCGCCCTGGTCAGGAGGAGAAAGCGGCCAGAGCCGGCAACGATCCAGACGCACAAACTCCCGCCACCGCCTCCTGCCGAGCCGCCGCGATCGCATCGCGGACTCCCACCGCCACCCACGGATTAGGAGCGGCATCCGCTCACTGCGCATCTTCGATCCAGAACTTGCATGGCGGGAAGGCTTTCTCTGACGCTTTGATGGTCAATGCAAGGCCCATCGGGCGTGGATTGAGTCCTCTAGGGCCGTGATCCAAGCGTCACGCTGACCTTGCCTTGCCTGCCCTGCCGCACCATGTCGAGCTCGACCCTGTCGCCAACCTTCCTTGCACGGAGCCCTTCGAGGAGGTCTCCCAGCCCCTGCAGAGGCTTTCCATCCATGGTCAGGATGTTGTCGCCGACCTGTATTCCCGCTTTGTCCGCTGGACTCCCGGGCGCAACATCAGCGATGAACACCCCGCTCGGCGCCCACATCCCGTAGTAGTAGGCGGGGCGGCTGTTCGCATCGAAGCCAGTGATGCCCAGCCAGGGCCTGACAACCTGCCCGTGGTCGATGATTTGCTTGGCGACGTCCAGAGCGACCTTGCTTGGGATTGCGAAGCCAATCCCCTCGGCGTTAGTCATGACCGCGGTCGTGATTCCGAGGACCCTGCCCTCGAGGTCGATGAGCGGCCCGCCGCTGCTCCCGGGATTCACGGCTGCGTCAGTCTGGATAACCTTCAGTCCACCGCCGGGATACATCTGGAGACTCCTCGTGAGCGAGCTGACGATGCCAGACGTGACCGTGGGACCGCCGGGCATCCCCAGCGGATTCCCGATAGCCAGGATTGGCTGACCGACCTTCACGCCACTCTCGTCCCTGAACTCCGCCGGTGGGATATCCGCACCCTCGACCTTGACAACTGCCACGTCCGTTTCCTCGTCACCGCCGATCACGGTCCCGCTGAGTACTTTCCCGTCCGGCAAGGTGACGATGATCCTGTCCGCGCCATCGACGACGTGGTAGTTCGTGAGAATATGTCCCTTGGTGTCCAGGAATACACCCGAACCGACCCCACGCCGGCCGAAACGCGCCCATGGCGGTCCATGGAACGCGGTCGCGCTGCTTATGCTGACGGTACTCTTCGACGCCTTCTCAACAGCCTTCGTCATTACATCTTCAAGTTGTGTCATCATGATTGTCCTCGCCTATGTATACGGCACGCCGAGTCCTTGTTGATTAGATGCTGGGTTCCCCGGTCACATTGCCGCTTAAACTCAATGAGTTCTTAAAGAGGGAAAACGTATTCATTGAATGATGTCTTCTGAACGAAAAACTGTCCAGACTGACGATGCGCTCCCTCAGCAGGACGAGCTGAGCCTCCGTGAGCATGACCGCGAGGTCTTGGAGTTCCTATCACAGAATCCATCCTCACTCTTGGGCTTCCAAGGTCTGAAGCGCAAACTCAGGATCCATCCCGAACAGCTGTCCCGAGCACTCCATAGACTCGCCGGCGATGGTCTGGTGGAGCAGACCGAACTCGGCTACAGGATTACTCGGCGAGCCTTGGACTTGATAGTCCCTGCGGTCGAGGAAGAGGATCAAGACGGGACCACCGTCATTCAGGCATCGATGCCGAGCGACGTTGACATACGGGATCTCGTTGCGGAGATGAAGGGGACATGGATCCGTCCGCTCAGGTGGCAGGGCATAACCGAATCTGCGCACGGTCAGCTGCTATCCTGGGTTACACCGGATAACGAAGTCCAGATCGATGCGCGGATCCAGAACGGACTATTGACCATATCCACTCGGGTCACCTTTCAGGAGAGACTGGACGAGGCGATCAAACTCGGCCATTTGATATTCCAGCATATATCACGGACATTCTCCAGTGAGGGATTCTCGCTCGCAAGCGCCTGAATGAGAGCCGCAGAGGGGAATTGAACCCCCGGCCTGCGCCTTACCAAGGCGCCGCTCTACCACTAAGCCACTGCGGCAGTTATCGAGCTAAGTTTGGAAGCGTAATAAACGTTGCCTCATGAGTCTCAAGGGTTCGTGGATAGCTTCTTCACTTGCGGGGCTTCTTGCCCTTGACGCTCTTCGCTTTCGGCTTGGCCTTCTTCTTCCTTTCGGTGATGGAGAACACGTCCAACCAGATTCCGTCAATCACCTTGAAGAAGCCTAGTTGCCAAGCGCCCGCACTGATCGGACCGATTTGCACGGGATAGCCGGCCTCGGTGAGCTTCTTCCTCGCCGCCTCGAAGTCGGGGACCTTGAAGCCGAGATGATCCAGCTCATCGCCCTCCCGGTACGGTCCCGCCACGGGGCTGTCGTCAGCGTACCAGTTGAGTTCGAGGTACGCGCTTCCCTCCTTGCATGATAGGTTCGCGAACTCGCCTTTGTTCTTTGGCACCTTCCGCCTGTAGGTGAGCCTCATCCCCAAGACGTCGCGGAAGAACTCGATGGCCTTGTCCATGTCCCGAACCCGGATGCCCGTATAGCGCAGATCGAATGCCATGGCTCGGCAGAATCCACCTGGCGGACATAATGGTTCGCAAGCCGTCCCCATTCAGAACCGCGTGCCGAGGTTCACGCCTTTTTCGTTCATGCTGTTTCCCGAGGGAGACATAGTTAAGTAAGCCCGCATAGTTGCCACGAGCGATGAAAGAGGCGGTCTCCAGTTTCGATCTCATCGCCATCGTCGCAGAGATGCAGAGTCTCGTGGGCGGTCATGTCGATAAAATCTACCAGAGCGGTGATGATTTCTATCTCAAGGTCAACCTGGCCGGAGGAGGCAAGCAGGAGGTCTACCTGAGACCGGGGAAGTGGATATGTCTCCAGGAAGCCCGGGAAAAGCCCGAGACACCGCCGCCTTTCGCGCAGGCGCTGAGGCGGTATCTCTCCAACCCGACAATAACCGCCATCATGCAAAGAGGCTTCGACCGCGTCGTCGTTTTCAATCTGGAGACCGAGAGGAAGTACATGCTCGTCGTCGAACTCTTTGGCGGGGGCAACCTGGTTCTGGTCGAGGGCGGGAAGACCATCCTCTGTCAACGCGCTCAGATTCTCAGGAACAGGCAGATCAAGCCGGGGCAGGTCTACGACTTCCCGCCGCCCGGCCTCAACCCGCTCGACATAGACAGAGGGGAGTTCCATGCGAAGCTCAAAGCAGGGAAGGGAGCTGTATCCAGGGTTCTGGCGTCCGAATTCAACCTGGGGGGACTCTACGCGGAGGAGCTCTGCCTTTTGGCGGGAGTCGACAAGAAATCAAAGGCGTCGATTCTCACGGAGGATCAGCTCGACGGCCTTTTCACCGCCCTGAACAACATCGTCGTGGCGGCGACCGAGGACCGGAGGCCCGCGCTCGTTCTACAGGATGGCAAGGCGGTCGACGCCGTTCCCTTCGACCTTCGCGTGTACGCGGACGCGGAAAGAACGCCTTGTGCCACGTGCAGCGAGGCGGTCTCGAAGTATCTCGATGCCGCCAAGACCGCCGAACCCAAGAAGGAGACCGAACCTGGGGAAGACGTCGCCGGGCGTTACCAGAGAAGGATCCAGCAACAGGAGGACAGCATCAAGGCGCTCAGAGACGAGCAGAAGCAGCACGAGTTCCTCGCGTTCTTCCTCTTCGAACACTTCCAGGATTTCGAGGAACTGCTCAGGACCGTCAGAGAGGGGCGTCAGCCGAAGAACGTCCGCATCAAATCGATCGACCACGAGAAGCACACGATTACGGTGATGATAGGAGAGGAGGATTCGATCGAGCTCGACTACCGGAGGGACGTGAACGAGAACACCCAGCTGCTCTACCAGAAGCGTCGCAAGGCGCAGGACCAGGCGTCAAAGGTCGAAGCCGCACTCTCGGAGACGAGGAACGAGATGGCGAGGGCGGTGAAGAAAGCCGAGAAGGCGGCTGCCCATCCGAAAATCAAGCCGACCAGGCAGTACTGGTTCGAGGCCTACCGATGGTTCGTTTCATCGGAGGGATTCCTGGTGATTGGCGGGAAGGACGCGAGGTCGAACGAGAGCCTCGTCAGGAAGCACCTGAAAGGCGGGGACAGGTACGCGCACGCCGATGTGCACGGGGCCCCGAGCATCGTCATCAAGGACGGGGCGAGGGCCGGCGAGCAGACCCTCCGCGAGGCGTGCGAGTTCGCCCTCCTCCACAGCAAGGCATGGTCGTCCAAACTCGCGTCAGGGTCGGCCTACTGGGTCACGCCGGAACAGGTGAGCAAGACGCCGGAGAGCGGCGAGCATGTCCCCAAGGGCGCGTTCATCATCCGCGGGAAGAGGAATTACTACAAGGATCTCCGGATACGGGTTGCCGTTGGCGAGGTTGAGTACGAGGGGCACAGGAAGGCCATGGCGGGCCCCTCCTCCGCCGTCACCGCCAGATCCCGCCGCTACGCCGTATTGGAGCCCGGAGGCATCTCCAAGGAGAAGCTGACGGGGCGCTTGGCCCGCATCCTCGAGGTGCCGGTCGAGGAGGTGACGAGGATACTCCCGCCCGGTCCGTTCAGCGTCAGGGAAACGGTCGGGATCGAGCTGCAGACAGGCGTCAAGTGAGAGGCGCACCCGACACGAAGCTTCGGAAAAACGAAAGCGTCTTATCTGACGATGTGATGGAATATAATTCCAATGGAGCCCGCATACAACCGAACACATCCAAACGCGCGCCTGTTCGCGATGTTCATCGTGCTGATGCTGATCTTCGTCGCGATAGGATGGATCATAGGCGCGGTATTCTTCGACGACTGGATCGCCGGTTCTCTCTTCTTCCTCATGCTCGCGGGAGTGCTGAACCTGGTCAGTTACCTCTATTCTGACAAGATTGTGCTGTGGTCCTACCGTGCCAAGATCGTAAGCGAAACTGAG